>ENA-UONZ01002766-UONZ01002766.1-human-gut-metagenome-genome-assembly--contig:-C93old-NODE-2766-length-12751-cov-91.496771_pt1 | contig 12751 bp, 8 predicted proteins | sample MGYA00242468_ERZ724015 | MGnify/ENA metagenome assembly ERZ724015
GGGATTTTCCACCAATTTGGACGAACTTCATATTTTTGTAAGTTCCTGATTGTAGCCCGCAAATTCAATATGTCATTTTTAGGACTGTCCTCATCAATCAGTTTGAGATATTTCAGTAACTCAAGAATAAAATTCCCCTCGTTATCTGTTAATCCTTTACCTTTGGCTGCAAATGATGAGTGGCGTAGTAGGTTATATATACTAAGAGTTATCGTATCAAGTATCGCATTTTCGCGCTTCCTCCCTCTTTTACCTATACTGGGATAATCTTTATCCAATTCCGTTTCCGCTTCTTCCAAAGTTGAAACTCCTAAATATTTATCAAGATATGGAGTTATCATATTGAGAAACCAACTATCATCATTCGTAAGTTCTATTTTCTGTTTGTTATATTCAATCGTGACAATATTACTCTTGGTCTTTTTCTTCTCATGAAACATCTTGTAAAGACGTAGCATATCCGGTCTGACAGAATAACTATACTTTAGTTGCGTTGGGTCAGCAATATAATCCTCAAAATCAAAATAGCCATTGGTCTGTGTGTATTTATAGTAGATACTTACAATAAGAAGAACAGCGTAAAATACATCTTGGTCTTGCTGTTCATAGGCTTCGTCCTCATTTTTATTGTATGTATTCCACAATGTTTCAATATACTCGGCTTTAAAATTACCACTTTCAAGGACTAAATTCTTTCCCACAGTCATACTAAATTCATATTTGTCCTCATCTGTCCCGCAATTAGGATAGGGAATCTCCTGCTCTTCCTTCTTTATTGACAAGTACAAATCCTGTATTTCCATTGGGAACTTATTACCCAAAAGATATACATCAGAGATATAGTCCAGTTCATTATGAAACATTGAACGGCTGAATCCCACTTCACTATTCAACCATGATTCGATTCGTTTTATTGTATTGATTGGTATTATCTGATATTCCATATTTTCAAACTTTGTCACAAAAATAAAAAATGTCGCTTCACCATAAAAGCAAAGCGACATTTTATTTCAAAGAAGATTCTTCATTGCTTCATCTATCTGCTCATTTTCAAAGCTATCCAAATAATATTGTGTCGTTGACAAATTTGTATGTCCTAATGCTTCACTAATAATCGAAATATTCACTCCAGAGCGTTTTAATACTGTCGCAAAAGAATGTCTTGCCACGTAGGTTGTTATAGGAATAGAAAGATTCAGAAATTGACCAATCTTTTTAAGATTCCTATTAATGCCCTTAGTTACTTTTATTATTCTATCATCTTGTTGTTGCTGTGTTTTATGGATTCTTCTATCAAGAATAGGAAAAATAAAATCCTTAGGACTGCAACCTTCTTTAGTATATTTCAAAATAATTTCTCGCAGTCGTCCTTGTAGTGCAAAGTTAATAGGCTGTCCTGTCTTATGACGGTTGAAACGTAAACGATTCTCTGTTATATTTTCGTATCTCAAATATGCAATATCAATTAAATTAATTCCACATCCCAAATAACTAAACAAAAACAAATCTTTACTCAAATAAAGTAATGGACTGTGATATTTAGTAATTAACCGTAAGTCCACATTCATTATCCTTTTTATATCTTCTTTCTTTATTGCTCGTTTGGACGTTTTTTTGCTAAATCGTGCGACCTTAAAACGTTTAAAAGGATAATTCTTCTCATGCACAAGATTGTCTTCTATCGCCTTGTTATACAAAGCCCGTAATTCTCGAAATCGAATACCTATAGTATTGCTAGAATTCTCTCGACTTCTCAAAAAAGTCTCATACCTTCTTAACCAAGCCGAATCAATACTCGCAAAAGATATATTCAAGTTACCACAAAAAGCGAAAAGAGAATTATATGTACTGCGATATACTTTAGCATTTCCAATTCTCTTTTCAACTTTCATTATCTCAATTTGTTTTAAAAGATACTCTCCAACCGTTTGAGGAACTACGGTATTCTCCATTTTATCAACTAATGATTGTGGAGTAAAGTTTTTATCCTCACTTTTAAAATCAATAACTTGCTCCAAATACTGTTGCTTTTTAGATTCTATCATCTTCATCAAAGCCTCTCTATTGGGACAAATCTTTTTAGGTTCGTTCTTCTCAAAATTCCAAAACTGGGCTCTAATAGATAATCCTAAACTCTTAGTTGCTCTCTTTTTACCCTCACTCACCTTTACAAATAAAGGGTGTTCACCATTTGATAAAGTTTTCGATTTAAAACATACCACACTAATATTTACGCTCATAATCAGAAAGTTATGAACAGTATTTTAGGTGACGCTATAGGTGACGCTATTTTATCATTTTCCCCACAATAAATCTCTTTTTTATCAAATCACAATATTTTACAAACGTATATATATCACTGATTATCAATAAAAAGGGATAGCTCTGCTGGTAGTTTTCAAAGGCGTCAGCCTTTGGAAGACGCAGATTCATAATCATGAGGTCCCCGGTTCAATCCCGGGTCCCGCTACTTGATAAGAATAAGGCATTTGAGAGGCTTCCACTCTTGGGTGCCTTTTTCTTTTATACATCAATTGGTGCCGGTTTACACGGCTCAGTTTACACTATGGTTTACACCAACGCAAATCATATATCAATCAGATTAAACATCTGTCAAATTCAATGTGGCAAGGTTCAACATATTAAAAAAAATAGCCTCAACTTACAAAAAATTGAGGCTATCGAAATATCACTTAAAAAGTCTCTCTATTCCCATTCTATAGTCGCATTAGGTTTCGGAGACATATCATAACAAACGCGATTTACATTCTTCACTTCTTTCAGTATACGGTCTGTTATCTTCATCAGGATAGGCCATTCTATCGGTTCGATAGTAGCCGTCATAGCATCTACCGTGTTGACAGCGCGAATAATCACCGGCCAATCAAAAGAACGGGCATTATCACGTACACCAACAGATTTAAAATCGGGTACTACTGTAAAGTATTGCCATACCTTTTTATCCAATCCGGCAATCTGAAACTCTTCACGCAAAATAGCATCGGACTCACGTACAGCCTCCAAACGGTCACGCGTTATAGCACCTAAACAACGTACGCCCAAACCTGGACCAGGGAAAGGTTGACGGTAAACCATCTCATAAGGCAATCCCAACTCCAAGCCACAAGCACGAACTTCATCTTTAAATAATTGGCGCAACGGCTCCACAAGCTCGAACTTAAGGTCTTCAGGCAGCCCACCTACATTATGGTGAGACTTCACCATTTTAGCAGTTTTCGTTCCACTTTCCACAATATCCGGATAAATAGTCCCTTGCCCCAAGAAGTCAATACCATTCAGCTTACGTGCTTCTTCTTCGAACACACGAATAAACTCACCACCAATAATTTTACGTTTCTGTTCCGGATCTTCCACACCTGCCAGTTTATTCAAGAAACGATCGGTTACATCTACATAAATAAGATTTGCTTTCAACTGGTTGCTGAATACCTCAACCACATCTTCAGACTCTCCCTTACGCATCAAACCATGATTAACATGTACGCAAACCAGATTGTTACCAATTGCCTTCAGAAGTAAAGCTGCTACCACAGAGCTATCAACTCCACCCGACAGAGCCAACAATACTTTCTTATCGCCCACCTGACGCTTAATCAACTCTATCTGATCATTGACAAAGTTCTTCATGTTCCAGTTAGCTTCAGCTTTACAAACATCGAAAACAAATGATTTCACTGCCGCCTTTATAGCCTCAATATCATCCGCAAATTCTGCCAACTTCACTTCACAAGTTGCTTTATCGTGACCTGCAGCCATGACGGGAATCCCCAAAGTATAGATAGCTGGATTTACATCAATAGCAACGCCATCAATTACATTATTCGGTCCACCATTAATTATAATACCCTTTACATTGGGCAATGCTTTCAGTTCTTCCACTGTGATATCGTGAGGATAAATCTCACTATAAACTCCTAATGCACGGATGGCGCGAGCCAATACCGTATTCTCATGACTACCCAAGTCAAGGATAACAATCATATCCTGCTTCATCTGATTTTGGTTGTTTTTTAAGTTATTGTATTGTTTATTATTCACTATCGTTTCCAAACGGTCTGCAAATATAAAGATTTTTAGAGAGACTATAATACATTGATTCTCTAAAGTTTCAGAACAGAGTCGCGTTTTTTTGCTGTTATAGTATTCAATTCAACAAAGAATTAAAACAACATAGGAAGTAGATAGCAATAACCCAATTCTTTCATAGACTCCTTCAAAACTATGCCTTCAACCGCATCACAAACCGACTCCCCTTACCCAATTCGCTCTCTACCGTCAACGTACCGCCATGAGCTTCCACAAAATCCTTGGAAATAGATAACCCCAAGCCACTACCTTGCACTTTCGTTCCGGGTACACGGAAATAACGGTCGAAGATACTTTTGTGATAACGCGGGTCAATGCCTTTGCCAAAGTCTTGGACATACAATTCAATCCAGTTTTCATCCTGTTTGGCACCAATAACCACATGCCCGTTTTCTTTTGAATAACGAATAGCGTTACTTAACAGATTCGTCAATACCCAAGCAATCTTCTCGCTGTCGACAAACAGTTTACCGATTTTCTCCTCCGGATACTCCACTTCTATCTGAATATTAAACTTATCCGCTTGCACCTGATTAGCTTTGATCGCATACTCAATCAATTCAATCGGTTTGGTGATCTTCGGCATCAACTGTAATTTACCAGCTTCCACCTGCGTCATGTTAAGCAATTCTCCGGTGATACTTAACAAACGTTCGCTATTCTCCTTGATACTCTTTGAAAGCTGTTCCTGCTCATCATTCAGCGCACCGACACGCTTATCCTCAAGCAGTTGTAGACTCATCATAATAGCAGCAATCGGAGTTTTCAATTCATGAGAGATCGTTGAAATAAATGTAGTCTTGGCAGAATCCAGTTCTTTGAATTCCGTGATATTCTTAAGTAAAATGACATCACCCAGTTTGTGAGGTTCCCCTTTTTCAGCCTCCGTATTAATAATCGGGACATAAGAGACCTTAAAATAACTTTCCTTATTATCCGCATAAATTTTTAAAGCCTCTTTCTGATCGCTTGGCGTCACCAACTCACGAATTAGTCGGCGGAGCAGGTCATTCTTCAAAGAAAGTTCCTCTGCCGATTTACGAATCACATTCTCCCGTTTCATATTCAGAATACTTAAGGCTTCATCATTGATAAACAAAACCTCACGTTCTGTATTCAGACCGATAATCGGGTCGTTAATACTGTTAACAATAGCTTCTATAAACTTTTTAGCAGAAAGAATATCCGACAAAGTACTGGCACGATATTCAGTCAAACGCTCCGCCATCCGGTTGAAACTGTCAGCCACTTCACGGAACTCTTCATTGTCACTCATGTCGAGACGCTTCTCATAGTTATGATTGGCTATTTCAAGAATTCCTTCTTTCAGCTCCTTAATCGGCTTGCTGATAGAACGAGGCAACCAATAAAGCAATATCAGTCCGGTCAAGATACAGATTCCCCCTGTTATGGAGATCCATAGCAATGCACGTTCCAAGGCAGGCATAGCAGCAGGACTATCAGGCTCTGTCGCAGTCAGAGTTTGAAGATTCACTACTGAAAGTGTTACCAACAAAATAATCATTCCTGCCAACATCCCAATGCCAAGAATCAGTTTCGTTTTAATATTCATAACGTTCATACGATTAATATTATGCAAGTATAATCAAATCTACATTAGCTTGTGACAAATTATTTAAAAACTTTCTATATCCCAGTATAGAACAAATAGCGTATGGCAGCCTCAAATTAGGAGTTCCCATACACACTGTCGATATCTGTTTCTCTTTACAAACCTTGACGATGCTCCCCAAAATGTCTTTCGACTGTACCTGGACAACTTCTCCCCCAAGTTCCGCCACCAGTTTAAAATGATTCAACAAATACCGTTGACTGGCCAAATCAATTCGATCCATACTCTCTCTCGGAGTCTGAACATACAAAGCTATAAAAGTAGTATTATACCGGGTTGCCAACTTTGCCGCCTTTCTGATAATTCGCCGGGGTGTTTTCTCGTGACTACTGATACAAGCCATAAACTTCTCATGCCGAAGTCCGACGGCTACTCCCATCACCACCTCATTCTCCACCTTTTTTTCTACCCGCAACGCCACTTCCTTCAGAGCCAACTCACGCAATTGAAGAATATTCTCGGTTCTAAAGAAATTATCCAATGCTGTCTGAATCTTTTCCGGACGATAGATCTTTCCCGCTTTCAAACGGGCAATCAGTTCTTCTGCCGTCAAGTCAATATTCACCACCTCATCCGCTTCCTGAAGCACACTGTCGGGCACTCGCTCTTTCACTTCAATCCCCGTAATCTCCTGCACTTCTTCATTCACGCTTTCGATGTGCTGAATATTGATTGCCGAAATCACATTGATTCCCTCATCCAGCAGAGTTATCACATCTTGCCAACGTTTCTCATTCAGGCTGCCTTCTACATTGGTATGCGCCAGTTCGTCCACAATTACTATTTCCGGATGGATACGGATAATCGCATCCACATCCATTTCTTCCAACTCTTTCCCCTTATAGAAGATTTTGCGACGCGGAATGACAGGGAGCCCTTGCAGTAACGCCTCGGTCCCGGCACGTCCATGAGTTTCGATATAGCCGATTTGTACGTCCACACCGTTCTCCAGCAGTTCATGTGCCTCCTGAAGCATACGATATGACTTTCCCACACCGGCTATCATACCGATATAGACCTTAAACTTGCCCCGGTGGGATCTCTTTATCAGATCCAAAAAATACTGTACACTTTGTTCTCTATCATCCATTATGTCAATCTGTTATTTTAAACATCCTAACCCGTAGCAATCATCACGATCACCACGGGTTCACAAAAATTCATGAGTTTATTTTATGGCCTTAAAGTTACGCCAAATACTAGATGGGCATCCTCCAAACGCGGATTCCATATAGCTTGCACAAATATAGGCAATGAAAACTTATCATTAAAATTGATAGCTTTCGTTGCTTTCAAAGCAAGGTTCGTCACTGCAAAACCATTCACATTATATTGCGGAGTTTCATAAGGAACCACTCCACAGGTAGCATTCAAGTCTACCCCTTTTACGCTGAACGGATAATTCAATTCTACGTAAGAAGAATATGCCTGTTTTTCTTCCCCCTTGTCAGTCATCTTTCTGTCAGCACCGGCAAACATGGTATACCATGCAATAGACAACGGGAATTTTTCAATAGGAAGCGTATAAGCTAATCCTGCTTCAAAATGATGTCCGGTGTCGCCACTCTTAAAATGGAAATAATCATTTGTTAGTTCTCCATTAGCTACATCAGCTTGTCCGTTCCACCAAAGACTGGCTACTGAAAGTGTCGGTCCTGCTTCACCAAACTTATAAGCTGCAGTGAGGTCAATTTCTTTATTACTTTCACTCAAACTGGTTGAGCCCCATGCAGTAAGCGAGAAATTACCTACGCTAAATCCCAAAGTCGGTTGAAAAGAAGCGGCACCACCCTGATAAATACCACGCCATACATACGAACTTACCAAATCACCTTGTATAGTAAACTCTTGTGCTTGTGCATTGCCAGTTCCCAACATACATACGGCTGCTACAGCCATTGTTCCTAAAATACTCTTTTTACTAAAAATACTTTTCATACTTTTTATCTAATTCTATTTTATGTTCCTGTAAAAAAGCAGCGCCCCATCCCCCCCTGTTTATTTGAACCGCTGGTATCACCCAAACGATTCGGACAGGAACGCTGCTCCTGATCTTCATCTACTTATTACTTTCTTCAAGAGCTATATTCAATTTCAGCACATTCACCTTTTCTGTTCCCAACAATCCCAGGAACGGTTTTTCGATGCTTTTATCAACAATCGCTCTTACTTGTTCTTCTGTTAATCCGCGTGCTTGTGCCACTCTCTTCACTTGTACGTATGCACATTGGGGAGTGATGTTAGGATCCAGTCCCGAAGCACTGGCCGTAACCATTTCGACAGGTACATCCGCACGGTTCAAATAAGGATGATGTACAAGGAAAGTATCGATACGTGCTTTCACTTCATCCAAATATTCCTGATTCGTAGGGCCTTTGTTGCTACCGGAAGAACTACTAGCGTCATATCCGTCTCCGGCAGAAGAAGGACGTCCCCAGAAATAAATATCTTTTGTAAACATCTGACCCACATTAGCTGCTCCCACTACTTTTCCATCCAGCGTAGCTACCTCTGCATTTCCCTTATTAGGACCTGCAACCTGCGCAAACAGCCACAGGATAAGGATATAGAACACGGAGAAAAAGACACAAAAAGCAAGTGTTATTTTTAATGACTTCAATAAAGTTTTCATTGCTATTGTTTTTTAATTAAAAGAATAAACCTACCAATAAATCTATCAACTTGATTCCCACAAAAGGAACAATCACACCACCCAAACCATAGATCAACAGATTACGGCGAAGTAAAGCACTCGCACCTATCGGTTTGTATTGCACTCCACGCAAAGCCAGCGGAATCAGAATCGGAATAATAATCGCATTAAAAATAACCGCTGAAAGAATGGCGCTTTCAGGACTATGCAGATGCATGATATTCAGAGCTGCCAATTCGGGAATAGCAATCATAAACAAGGCCGGAACGATAGCAAAATACTTCGCCACGTCATTGGCGATAGAGAAAGTGGTCAGTGTACCGCGTGTCATCAGCAATTGTTTACCGATTTCCACAATCTCGATCAGTTTCGTCGGATCGTTATCCAGATCGACCATATTACCGGCTTCCTTCGCAGCCTGTGTACCACTATTCATGGCTACACCTACATTGGCTTGTGCCAGAGCAGGAGCATCGTTCGTTCCGTCTCCCATCATTGCAACCAATTTACCAGCCTGCTGTTCCTTCTTGATATATTCCATCTTATCTTCCGGTTTAGCTTCAGCGATAAAATCATCCACACCGGCTTTTTCGGCAATATATTTTGCAGTTAATGGGTTATCTCCTGTCACCATGACCGTCTTCACTCCCATCTTACGCAGACGTTCGAAACGTTCCTGAATACCCGGTTTGATAATATCCTGCAACTCAATGACACCGGTCACTTTCTTGTTTACACATACTACCAATGGCGTACCACCATTGCTGGAGATAGAAGAGATAATCTCTTCCACTTCTTTCGGGAATTCATTTCCTTCACCTTCCACCATCTTACGGATAGCATCGAAAGCACCTTTACGAATCTGTGTTCCATCTGCCAGGTCTACTCCCGAACATTTGGTTTCAGCCGTAAACTTAATCATTCGTGCTCCCGTTGTATTTAGGTTACGCATACGGATGCCCGACTCGCGTCCCAGTTCTACGATAGACTTACCTTCCGGCGTTTCATCGGACAAGGAAGACAACAGACAAGTCTCTACAAAATCGTGCAAATTGACACCCGGAGCCGTATGGAAATGAGTTGCTTTACGGTTACCGATGGTGATAGTACCCGTTTTATCCAGCAACAACGTATCAATATCACCGGCAGTCTCTACTGCTTTACCGGATTTAGTAATCACGTTGGCACGGAGCGCGCGGTCCATACCGGCAATACCGATGGCAGAGAGAAGTCCACCGATAGTTGTCGGAATCAGACACACAAACAAAGAAATAAGCGAAGCAATGGTGATGACCGTATGACTATAGTCAGCAAACGGTTTCAAGGTAACACACACTATGACGAAAACAAGCGTAAAACCTGCCAGCAGAATAGTCAACGCAATCTCGTTCGGGGTTTTCTGACGGGAAGCACCTTCCACCAATGCAATCATCTTGTCGAGAAAACTTTCTCCCGGTTGAGTAGTCACCAGTACCTTTATATGATCGGACAATACCTTCGTACCACCCGTTACGGAACTCTTGTCGCCACCTGCCTCACGGATCACCGGAGCAGACTCGCCAGTGATAGCACTTTCATCAATAGAAGCCAGCCCTTCAATAATCTCTCCATCGGAAGGAATCACGTCTCCCGCCTCACAAACAAACACATCTCCTTTCTTCAACTGTGAAGAACTGACGGTAACGATTTTATTACCTTCCACTTTCTTTGCCGGTGTCTCTTCACGAGTCTTACGCAAGCTGTCGGCCTGTGCTTTACCACGTGCTTCGGCAATAGCTTCGGCAAAATTGGCAAACAACAAGGTTACAAACAGAATGATAAACACGGCAATGTTGTAAGCAAACGAACCTTGTGAAGAATTTACAATGGAGTAAAGCGTTACGAGCAGCATAACTACTGTAGCCACTTCTACTGTAAACATAATCGGGTTCTTTATCATCATCCGTGGGTTCAGTTTCACGAATGACTGTTTCAAACTTTCTATAACTTGCTCCTTTGGAAACAAAGAAGCTGATTTATTATCTTTCATATCTTCTCTAATTCAGTATTACAAACTTAAATGTTCAGCAATTGTGCTCAATGCATGTACCGGGAAGAATGACAGCGCAGCAATAATGAAGATAACCACAAATGTCATGACTCCGAAAGTCAATGTATCGGTCTTCAATGTGCCGGCACTTTCCGGAATGAATTTCTTCTGTGCCAGTAATCCGGCAATGGCAACCTGCCCGATGATAGGAATAAAACGGCTCAAAATCAGAACAATACCACACGTATAATTCCAGAAATAAGTATTATCTCCCAAGCCTTCAAAAGCGGAACCGTTATTGGCGGCACAAGAAGTGTACTCATAAAGTTGCTCACTTAAACCGTGGAATCCCAAGTTGTTCAACCATCCACCTTCACTTTCCACAAAATCAGGATGGTGCACATAAATATAACTTGAGAGTGCTGTAAATACCAAAATGACAAACGGATGAAGCAGAGCTACAATCGTAGCGATTTTCATTTCGCGGGCTTCCACTTTCTTGCCGAGAAATTCCGGCGTACGTCCTACCATCAAACCGCTGATAAACACTGTAATGATAATAAATGTATAGTAGTTCATCCATCCTACACCTACACCGCCAAACCAGGTGTTAATCTGCATATTCAGCATCTCCATCATTCCGGACAGCGGCATAGTAGAATCATGCATACCATTCACAGAACCATTAGAGGTTACAGTAGTTACAATACTCCATAATGCTGTTGCTCCGGCTCCCAAACGAACCTCTTTACCTTCCATCGCACCATTATCCTGCGCAATTCCCAATTCATCAATGCGTGGATTACCACCCATTTCCTGACTGACATTAATACATACGCCTACCAGAAAAGCGAAAAGCATTACTCCGAATATACTGTAAGCCAACTTCTTTCTGCGGGTATAAAATCCCAGCGCAAGTACCATTGCCATCGGGATAATCAGGATAGACCAACATTCTACCATATTAGTAAGATATGTCGGATTCTCCAACGGATGAGAAGAGTTTACACCAAAATAACCACCACCATTTGTACCCAATTGTTTGATAGGAACAATCGCAGCCGTAGGACCTTGAGAAACCATTTGTTCCTGGCCTTCCATCGTAGTTACCTTCATCTTACCGTCAAATCCCATCGGAGTTCCCTGGAGAATCAGGATAAAACCTACAATCAGAGAAAGAGGCAATAAAATACGTGTACAGCTTATTACCAGAAATTGCCAGAAGTTACCAATCGTTTTGGTTGTTTTTGCAGCAATACTCTTCATAATACCTGCCATAGCAGCCATACCTGTTGCTGCGGTAATAAACTGGAAAAGCATGATGACGAACAGTTGAGTAAAATAAGTCAGTCCGCTTTCACCGCTATAGTGCTGCAAGTTACAGTTCACCATAAAACTGATACAGGTATTGAATGCCTGATCCGGAGTCTGCGGTCCGTTGCCGTCCGGATTTAAGGGCAACCATCCTTGTGAAACCAAGAGTACCATTCCCCAGAAAAACCAGAAAGCATTCAAAATCAACAATGCTTTCAGGAATTGTTTCCAGTTCATTTCTTCATTGGGGTCGATTCCACAAACTTTATAAATGACTCTTTCGATAGGAGCCATAAAATCAGACCAAGTCTTTTCTCCTCTGTAGACCTTGGCAATGTATTTTCCCAGTGGATAAGCCAGAATCACCATCAAGGCTATCTGAACAACCACGCCTAAAATTTCTGTATTCATATACTTTTTACCTTAAACTGTGTGTGTTACTTTAAAACTTTTCGGGTTTGACGAGCACGTACATCAAATAACCGAAGATCGCAATACCTAATACGAATAATGCTGTGTACATAATCAATTCTCCTTTTTCTTTAAATATTCTCAAACCAGTCTACACATTTCCAAAATAGCCAGAAACAAGCGAAACCGCTTAACAAGCAGAAAATAAATGATAGTGTTATTCCCATGTTTTTACCTTTTAAATGATTAATAATCCTAATTATTTGCCATAAGTAATGCTAAAGGTATGCCAGAAAAAGAGAAAAGTAAGTAAGCTATTGATTTTCAAAACAATAAAAAAGAACTAAAAAGAATAACAAACGGAAAACACCCTACCATTTTGAAATGGATTATGCTATTATGAAAAACAATATAATAGAGAGGTGAAAATAAAAAAGAGTAGTAAAAGAGGAAATACAAGTATACCAAAGTATCATTGATAAATCAAAAAACAGAAATTTTGCAAAGTACCCAAAACAGAAAGCCCCTTGATTCGTTGCTGAATCAAGGGGCTTCTTTAAAACGGCGGCTACCTACTCTCCCACTGTTACGCAGTACCATCGGC
>ENA-UONZ01002771-UONZ01002771.1-human-gut-metagenome-genome-assembly--contig:-C93old-NODE-2771-length-12730-cov-7.016726_pt1 | contig 12730 bp, 10 predicted proteins | sample MGYA00242468_ERZ724015 | MGnify/ENA metagenome assembly ERZ724015
GCGCTGCCGGATCCTGCTCTCTTTTGAAAATAACACCCTCATAACGCCAGTTGCCAAGATCGTCTACCGGTGCTGACCAGCATACATAGTCTCCAAGACAGAAATTCAAGCCGTTAAAAAGATCATGAGAACCATATATATATACACGTCCGTCCACAATATGCGGTTCTGCGTCCGGCACGTATTCCCAGCTTGGCAAATACGGATTTACAGCCTGCTTTGTTTTCATACTTCATCCTCCATTTACTATTTTTGCTTTGCTGCCCGCGCTTAAACATAAGCTTCCCAATCAGCAGACAGCATGTTTTACTTTATGCAAGTATTATAGCATCTGAATTTTCCCGTACCCGTTTTTAGCGCAAAGTGTATGAAATTTATCGCAAGTAGTACAAAACCGATGCGCAGCTTGCAGGACGGGCTGCTACTCCTTCACAGTTATGCACAAAAAAGGCACTGTGAAAATGTGCAATTCTCACAATGCCTTTCTTTATTCCTTAATTTCTCTCAAATCCAAACTGGTCAAAGCTGCAGATCATCTTGCCTTCCTCGCCGTGGAAAACGAAGTATACTGCATGGACCCCGGAGATTTCCTGCTGGCAGTCTGCCTTAAGCCAACTCCAGGAGGTTTCGTTGGAGCCATCCTCTTTATTCTGGGCATTTTCTACTGCGTCAGCGGTCAGCTCCAGAGTTCCTGCAAGAGTTCCTCCCTGGTCTTCTGACGGTGCATCCAGATAAAGGTCAACAGAACCATCTGCACAGTCTGCGGTTTTGGAAACCAGCATTTTCAGAGTATCTGTTCCGGCATCACCGAAATCAAGATATTTGTAGCCTACAATATTACCGTCCTTCAGATTTGTTACACAGGTAGTGTGAACGGCATCCTGGTCACGGTCTGCCACAACATATGGTCCGTTTACAAGGCAGTCACTGTGCACGTTGTCCCCTTCTGTGGATGGTGCCGGGTGATCCACTGCCTCAAGAAGATAGGTTGTGGTATTTGCATTCCATGTGGAAAATGCATCCATGCTGTCAGCTGCACCGCAGGAGGTAAGTTCCATTGGAGTGATTACCGGGCTGCCGTCTTCTGCAGGGCCAACGCCGATCTGACCGACAATTGCCTGTCTGGAAGCGTTGCTTGCATTTGTCTGGCGATGTCCGAAGAAGTACCATTTTCCGTTTACCTTTGCCATTCCGCCGTGGTTGTTTCCACTGATATAAGTTGCAAAATCCGTAAACTCCATCTCGCCTGTTTCCTGATTTTTCACATAGCGTCCGCTGGTATCGGAGATTACATTTCCGTGATCGCCGCTGACAAGAACGCTGGTGTCATAGCCTACAACATCATTGTCAATTCCGTTGGAACCATAGTGCCAGGTGCCGTTCATCAGGTCATCGGTCCATACGTAAGAGATTGCGGAATTGTAGAAAGCTCCGTCTGCGCCAACCTCGTAGCTTACATAGAGAAGCACATAAGCGCCAAGCTCATCCACATAACCAGTCAGGGACGGTCCTTCAAAAATCGGAAGGAAACCACGTTCATCGGTTGGGCACCAGGTGGTTTCTGCAATTTCATATCCGTCATCTGCATTTCCGTCCAGCTTGTAGATAGAAGCCACATGCTTCATGCCGGTTGTGTAATTGTCTTCTTCTACCATTTTGCTGATTTCTTCGTTATCTGCATAACCGGAGGTCATGTTGGAAACAGCCATGTAAATGGTTCCGTTTTCAATGTAAAGACTTGGATCGTAGCTATTCTTGATTGGAATGGTGAGAAGTGCCTGATCCGGGTCCCATGGGCCTGCCGGGCTTGTGGAAGAACGAAGGACAGAATTCTCAAATACCTGGCTGGATACCATATAATAAGTATCTGTAGTCACGTCATACTCTGCATCCGGAGCAAACAGCATGTTTCCGCCGTAAGTATTTCCCTCGGAAATATCCAGGATCACGCCCTCATATCTCCAGTCGCTTAAATCATAGACAGGTGCAGACCACAGAACCTGCTCGGCACTGCACATGCTTTTTCCCTCTTTGTCGTGGGAGCCATAGAGATATACACGCCACTCTTCATCATCTCTTGACCAGAATACGTGAGGTTCTCCATCCGGCACATACTCCCAGGATGGAAGCAGCGGATTGCTGGAACCAGACTGGTCTGCCGGCTCTCCTGTTTTCGGGTTTGTTTCATATACAAGGGGATCTGTCTGGTAAGAATACTCTGCACCGCACTCGCTGCACACATAATGACGAAGACCTCCTTCCGTATCTGTGGCCTCATGGCTGTCCTCTGCCAGCTTGTAGCTGTTGGTGTGCTCGCAGGCACGGTATGGGGAAATCTCGTCATCGGATACAGCATCACCCTGTGCACTGTTTTCCTCTGTCTCGTCAGATTCAGCCTCTGTTGAGGCATCATCTGCATTTTTTGCTTCAGCCTCTGTTGGTGCTTCTTCGCTGACAGCCTCATCCGTAGTCTCTTCGCTGACGGTTTCTTCCGCCAGTACAGCAACTGCGTTTCCTGTCAGCAGCAGGGAACCTGTCATTGCCAGTACCATTAACTTTTTCATTTGCTTCGCTCTCCTTTTTCATATTTTGACAATATCTGCACATTCCGCGTTCATTGCCCGGAATGCTTCTGGTTTTATATTATCAGCAAACCACCCCGGCTATAATGTCCGTAAATGACACAAACCTTTCCTATTATGACTTTCTATTGACGGATTTCATGGTTTTGCTATACTTTTATTAGGATGTTAGGGGCAAAAGGGCTTTTGACCCTAACTCGATATCCACGAATTGCTCCGCTGCAAAGCAGCTCCCGCAATTCTCAATTTCACAAACCACACAGAAGCACTGCGAGGATTTCTCTATGAAACACTTTATCCAGACCCTTACAGGCAAGATCACCATTGTCATTCTGCTGATTGTTTTTCCTGTGATTTTCATGGTATACCAAAACGGCCGCAGCACACGGCAGAACTGGCAGGAGCAGCAGATCACCAAAGCGGAAGATGACCTTGCTTTATATGCCTCCTCCATGGATCACATTTTTGACATTCTGGAGGAAACCCTTTTATATCTTCCAATCAACAACAACAGCTTCAACCAGCTGGTCTCCTTTCCCCAGTCTGATACCCAGAGGCACTGGAGCCTGCTGATCAGCATAAAAGAACAGATTTCTTCCATAAAAGAGATCTACCCCTTCATGGAAAATATTTTCGTGTACTACCCGGAGCAAAACCTGTTTCTCAATGAAAAAGTAAATCCGGAAATGACTGCCGTGATTCGAAAACAGGCGGAAAATTTCTCAGGTTCTGCTGCTTCTTCCAAGCTTTGGAACACCGTTTCCACCGCCAACGGCTATTATCTGTACTGGCTTTATAAAAGAGACGGCTACTGTCTTGGTTCCTGGATTTCCTATGATGCGCTCCTTTCCTATATCTGTCAGAATGAAAGTACAGCAGCGGCAGATACCCCCACTTATCTTCTCACAGACTTTGCCGGAAACGTGCTCACTACCCAGGGTGGCATAACCGTCATCCCCAGGGAAGATCTTGGCGCTACTGTGGAAAAGGATGGGCAGTTTTTTATCACCTGCCAGGCGCTTCATCCAGGCGTGTACATTGCCAGAATCCTTGGGACAGCTGAACTTGGGCTTTCCCCCCACTGGTATTCCAGCAGCTTTGCCGCAGTTACCGTCCTGGCCCTGCTTCTGGTAATCTGCGTAGTCCTCTGTATTTCCCACTGGGTACTCACCCCTGTAAAAGAACTGACCCAGGGAATTGAGGAAATCGCCTCTGGAAATATTGAGCACCGGCTTCAGAATCCGTCCGGCACCAGCCTGGAATTCGAGAAAATTGAGACAGAATTTAACCATATGATGGACCAGCTCAAAGATATGCAGATCCAGATTTACCAACAGGAGCTGGAACAAAATGAAACAAAGCTGCGCTATCTCAGCCAGCAGATCCAGCCTCATTTTATCCTGAATTCCCTGAACACCCTGTACACCTACAGCAACCGTGATGTGGAAGCCACCCGGAAAATCATTCGTCTTCTTTCCCAGTATTACCGCTACGTGGTCAATATCGAATCCCGTTATGTAAACCTTGGTCAGGAGCTGGACCATATTGAAAATTTTCTCAAGCTTCAAAAAATCCGTTTTCCCAGAAAGCTGGACTACGAAATCCTCTGCGAAGACGGAATTGACATTGTCCCTATCCCGCCTTTTCTCCTGGAAAGCTTCATCGGAAACAGTCTGAAATACGGCCAGGATGAGCAGGAAAAAATTATGATCCGGATCCAGGCTGTACAGGTGGAGCCTTTTGTAATCCGTATCAGCGTGCAGGATCAGGGCGAAGGCTTTTCCCCGGAAATCCTTGAGGCCATCGAGGAGTACCACAAAACTCATGTGAAAAATGAACTGCTTGGCACCGGTATCTACAACTGCATCGAAAGGCTTAACCTGATCTATCAGGACCGCGCCCAGATTCGCTGCTATAATGCACTTCCCCACGGCGCAGTTGTGGAAATCACCATTCACCTGAATCAATGTGAAAATTAGGAGGTCGGTTATGAATACTTATTCGGTTCTTATTCTGGATGATGAAGAATTTTCAGTAGATGTGCTGATGGAAGATATCCACTGGGAAAAATGCGGCATTTCCCAGGTACATGGCGTGTATTCCGTCCGCCAGGCAAAGGAATTCCTGAAAAAGAATGCGGTCAATATTCTGATCTGCGACATTGAAATGCCAGGGGAAAACGGCCTTGACCTGGTGGAATGGGCCATGGAATATGCACGTTTCAGCAAGGATCCCATGATCTGCATTATGCTTACCTGCCACCCGGAATACAGCTTTCTTCGCAAAGCCATGCAGCTTGGCTGCCAGGATTATCTGCTGAAGCCAGTGGATGAGGAAGACCTGGAAGCCAGCCTGAAAAAAGCGGTGGAGGCTTTGAATCTCCGAAGCAAAGCCTACCGGCAGGAACCGGAAAAGGAGCCGGAATCCGGCCGGGACATTATCCGCCAAAAAGTGCTACCTTACATTCACCAGAATCTCACGGAGCCTTTTACCGTGTCGGAGCTTGCACAGAATGTTTCCCTGAATCCTCAATACATGATGCGTCTTTTCAAAAAAGAGACCAACATGTCTGTGCTGGAATATGTGACGGAGCAGCGGATTCTGCGGGCAAAGGAGCTTCTGCTGTCCACAGATTCTTCCATCGAGAATATTGCGGTGCAGCTTGGCTATTATAATTACACTTATTTTATGAAGGTATTTAAGCGCAATATGGGAATGAGCCCGGGGCAATACCGCAAGCAGTATGGGAAATAGAGCGCAATTCTCACTGTGCACCAAATGTATCTGACAAAATTCCATTCGTGAATAATCACAAATCCATAACCAACAGGGGGGAGCAACATTGAAGCATCATAAATTATGTTTACAGAATTTATTTGAAAAAACCTTTTCCAGAAAAACTTCCCGGACATCGGAATGCTTAGCTAAAAAAGAGCATTTTCTCTGTGGAATCACCTTAGCTGCTGGAGGTACACTTTGCATGCTTCTTTTGGGATGCTCTGGAATTCCAGCTGGGGATTCTGCCCAAACAGTCGTCGCAGAGGATGCCCCCTGCCAGATCGTGATCGAGCATCTGACCCTTGGCGATACCCCTATGCCTGACCTTCAGAAAGTAGCGGATGCCGTCAGCGCCATCACCCTTCCGGAAATCAACTGCACCGTAAAAATTGAAAACATCCCCATCTCCGACCATGCCACACGCATCAGCCTGATGTCTGCCCAGAATGACCAGCTTGATATTATCAATACCGGACGTACCGTTTCCCTTTCTGAGATGGTGGCGGATGGAACCCTGCTGCCTCTCGATGACCTTCTCACCAGCCATGGCTCTGCGCTTCTGGAAAAAGCAGGCGACCTGATCAAAGCAGACATGATTGACGACCACATTTACTCCGTCCCTGCAAATCTTTACTGCGGGGGAAATTCCGGTTTTCTTTACAACAAAGATATGGCAGACAGATATAACATCCACCTCTCAGAAACCATGTCTGTGGAAGAAATCGAAGCTATTGCCGAAGCGCTCCATCAGCACGGGAAATACCTGCTTTCACAGGGGGATGGCAGTGATAACCCGATTTTGCTTGGAACCTTTTTCCCATCAGTTGTTCCGGTGGGAAGCAGTATGTACGCAAATGGAGTCTCTGTGTCCGGCGATTCCGGAACTGATATTGTAAATGTTTTTGAAACAGAAGAATATCTTGCATACTGTCAGCTTCTCAGGCGGTGGCAGCAAAACGGATGGCTTCCAGCAGATTCTCTTACCTCAGGCCTTCTGGTAAATCAGCTTTTCCAGAATGAGGAAATTTTTATGACATGGCTCACTGCCAATCCGGTGGAGGAAGCTTTGCAGGCAAAAAATTATGGTTTTCAGGTGGATATGTTTGCCACCACTTCCCAGACGCCCCTTCGCACCAGCCAGGTGCAGGAAGATGGATGGGGAATCAGTTCCACCTCCCGTAATCCGGAAAAAGCCATGGAATTTCTTAATCTGATGTATTCCAATTCTAAAATTTCCAATTTGCTGATGAATGGAATTGAAGGCCAGGAATATCAGAAGGTAAGCGACCGCATTATCACTTACCCAGACAACGTTTCTGCTGATAATATTGGATACAGCCGCTATTTCTCTGTTTTTGGAGATTTTATGGACATTTACCAGTGGCAGCCCGTTACAGAAGATTTCTACCAGGATTTAAAAGATTTCCGAGACAATATCACGGTCAGCCCGCTTCTTGGCTACACCTTTGACGTATCACCGATTGCCTCTGAGTATGCCGCCGTTATGCGGGTGCTTTCCGAATATCTGCCGCCTTTGGAATGCGGGATGATTGCAGATGTGGAGGGAGCTGTGAAAAATATGAATGTACTGCTAAGTGATGCCGGGATCAACCAGATAATTGAGGAAAATCAACGGCAGTTGGATTTGTGGCTTGCTAATAATTCATAAATTTTGTGCAAAAGCAACGATAGTTTTTACTTGGTATTTGAAATTTTTTAATTGCAATTCTCCGATTATCTGGTATAATAATCACTCGGTAAACAACTTCATAACAAATTAGCTCTGGTATAAAATTGGAAACGACACAAGTGTACACTTGATAACGAACAACACATGTGTCTTTTTTGTACTCAAAATTCAAAAAAGGAGAAAAATTTTATGCCAAAAACAAAGTTTCAAAATGTAATCTTTACCCTGATGATGTCCTTTCTCATGGTTTACGCCATGATCTGCTACAACATTTCCCTGAACATCGGCGGAATGAGCAACCAGGTATTCCTGATGGCCTTCGGTGAAATGAAAATCATGTGGCCGGTTGCATTTGTGCTGGAATTCTTTATTGTGGACAACCTTGCTCATAAACTTGCCTTCCGCATCGTCACACCAAAGGACAGACCATTTGCAATCACAGTAGCAATTTCCATTATGATCATCTGCATCATGTGCCCGGTCATGAGCCTGATTGCCACAATCTTATTCAAAAACGCAGGTTCCCAGTTCGTTGCCGTATGGTTCCAGACAACCTTCATGAACTTCCCAGTTGCTTTCTTCTGGCAGCTCATGTACTGCGGTCCCCTTATCCGCTTCCTCTTCGGCAAAATGTTCCCGGAGAAATAATCAGTATTTGAAAAGGCATTGCAGGATTTTCGCTTCCTGTAATGCCTTTTGACTTATATCTTCTATATAGATTTTATTTTGTATACACAAGTTTCGTTTCCCCAGTCATTCCATAATCATCTGGGTCTGGGGTGCCGAAGATCCAGCCGTCGTAGCCCTGGGTGATCATAATGTTGCGAAGGGAGCTGGTCACGCGCACGGTAATGGTATTTTCACCGGGCTGTATGTAGGCAGTGAGGTCAGCGGTGCGGCGGTCCATGTTGACCGGGACTTTGGTGTCGTTGATCCAGATAGCGGCGGTTCCGCCCTGGAAGCTGTCGGCCTGGAATTCAATTTTGCCTGAGTTCGTTTTGGCAGCTTCTGTTGTGGTGACTCCGGTATCCTCGTTTTCCTCGGTGCGGGTTACTTTCTCGCCAGGCTCGTAAGAATCTATGGTAAGGTTCCAGTTACTCAGTGTAAGTACATTATTAATAGAACTTTTTTCCTGCAGTTCATCTACTGCTTCATTGCCTTCTTTCTCTTTTGCACCAGCTGCATTTTTCGAAACATTCTTCTCAACTTCTGATTTCGTATCTGCAATGTCTTTTGCTTCATTCCTTGTTCCTTCTCCAGAATTCTCTGCCTCAATCTGCTCCACAGAGTTTTCTCCGTCATCCCCATGCTTCAGTGCAAACACCATCGTCTCTCCAGGTGCCGCATCCACATGCAGCACAGTTCTGCCATCTTCATAGCTGACGCCCTGAACCTTTTCCACGTTTCCGCTCCAGGTGTCGATCACATAAGGCTCATAAATTCCATCCAGTGAAATTTCACCCTCGTAGTTTTCCTCATCCTCATACATGTAGTGATAAAGATAGAGATAATCTGCATCCTCTGCACTTCTCATAACCGGAAGAAGCTTTGTATTTGCCTCCTTGTACTCCACTCTTGGAGATACCCCAAGCTCCTGAGATGCCGCTTCCTCATCCGGTGTAATGGAAATCAGGTTGGCTGTGGACCAGTGGGTTCCGCTTGTCATGCTTACGCTCATCCCAAGACGGTTGCATTCCTCAATAATCACTTTCGTGTCATGAATCCACTCTGGAGAACCCCACGCGTAGGTTTCCTTGTCCAAATACCGGGACTCATCCAGAGTTACAAACTCAATTCCGCCATAACCATCGTCATAAAGTTCCTGCACAGATTCCCGCAAAGTCTCATCTGTATGAGAACCTTCTGCCAGCCACCAGCGGGCATAAGGTTTATATTTCATTTCCGGCTGGGAAAATTCCGCTGCAATCTGATTGGCAAAGTCGTCCTCACTTCCGTTATTTTCTGCTGCACTTACGTGTATCAGTGATCCATTCAAAGACATGGCAGCCAGAATTGCTGCCATAGCTGCGGCCTCAAATTTTTTCCTTTTCACTTTTCTCCTCCTTTTAAAAAATGGGCACTCGATAAGAGCACCCCATATTTTATTTCCAGCAATTCAATCTGAGATTATTTTTCCTCTAAGTGAGCATCCAGGAATTCCAAGCCTACCGTTTCCGCATAATCCCTTCCCTCTTCGAAGTTCATCTCAAATCCATGAGTAGAACGCTTTCCATATATCGGAACCAGAACAGAGCCTTCACTTGTATAAGACTCTTCCAGTGCTTTTTCAGAATAGCTATATGGAACCAGGCTGTCATTAATTCCGTGAATTAGCATAACATCTCCGTCATACGCACTGATGGTTCCATAAACATCTAAATCATAAACTGCCTTCACATATTCAGAGCCAACCGTTCCAACTGGCATCTCCGCCTCGCCTTCTGGAATATCTTCTGCAGATGCATAGGTCTCCTTTGCATTGTCCGCAATGCAAAGTGCCGGATAAACTAGGATCATAGCCGCCACATCATCCGCACGGTCTGCCGCTGTCAGCGCACTGACAAGTCCGCCCTGGCTCTGTCCAAGAAGGAACAGATGATCCTGATCCACATAATCCTTTGATTTCACAAAATCCATAACTGCGCTTAAATCAGACTTCTCTGTCATAACCGTCATGTCCATAAAATCCATATCGCTGTTTCCATTCTGGGAACCGCCGCAGAAATCAAAGGTATAAACCACATAGCCGTCCTGTGCTGCTTTTTCCGGCCATTTCGCACGCTCCATCATTTGGGAAGTGGAGCCGATTCCGTGACTCATAATGACCACCGGATAAGTCTGGTTTTCGTCAAAATCAGCTGGATAGTAAAACTGTCCGTAAATATTGTTGTCTCCATTTTTACACCAGGAAACCACTTTTGTGCAGCCATCCAGTTCGGTGGTGTAGCCTTCCTCTATTTCTGGATTTGCTTCCTCTGCTTCGCCTTCTGCTTCAGAATTTTCTTCTGTATCTGTACTTTCCGTCTCTGCCTGCACATCTGCATTCTCTTCTGCCCAAACAGATGTTGCTGCACAGCCTGTGCTTAATACTGCTGCCATACCAAGTGCCAATAATACTTTCTTCTTAAACATCTCTCATTCCTCCAAATTCGTTGACTTATTATGAAAAAGTTTATCATCCTTACTGGCAGTTTGCTACCATACTTGCATAACCTTGCATTTTTCCGTCATAATCTTCATTCATGCAAGTGCCTTTCATCCGACCAGTAAAAATATAGCGTGCATAAACATTTACGCACGCCACGCTGCTCATTTTTCCATGCTTGGCAGGGGAATCAAAATATTAATATTGAACACTCCGTCCTCCGCTGTCACGGACATATTTCCGTGATGATTTTCCGTAATCATCTTAATGCTCTTCAGACCAAAACCGTGATGCTCTTTATCTTTCTTGGTTGTCTCAAAACCATCGCCAGATTTTTTCAATTCTCCCTCATAATAATTTTCCTCATGAATGGACAGGAAATTTCCCCGGGTACGCACCAGAATATTGATTGTCCGTTTCTCTTCCTCTTCCAGATGGGAAACAGCAGTCACCGCATTGTCCACAATATTTCCAAACAGGGAACAAAGCTCACTTTCTGATAAAAAATCCAGTTTTTCTCCCTCTGCGATACAGGTCATGTTAATTTTGTTATATTCACAGTAGAGTTTCTTTTCTGTAAGAATGGTATCCAGAATCTTGTTTCCCGTCTGAAACATAGAATCATAAATTGCCAGTGCTTTCTGGATTTCCTTCGCCTCTTTTTCGTAGGCACTTCCAGACAGACTTTGCAGACGCTTGAACCAATGCTTCAGATCATGGCATTTGATATTGATCAGTTCCATATTTTTTCTGGAAAGCTCATATTGCTGCTGTTTCTGATAGAGCAGATCTTCCAGCTGCTGCTTCTGGGCAGAAATGGAATTGCGCTTCAAAGTACCAAACTGTACCATCAGAAGCAGCAGACAGGCAACCATGGAAAAAATTTTCCACGCAGCGAAAATCTCTTTTGTCTCCACGCCAAGCATATGGTCTACCATATAAAACTTAAACACCGTATCAATCAGCCCTGCTGTTACCAAAAGCAGCAAGAGGAAACCCGGGTGAACGGTTACATGCTCCGTTTCATCGATTCTCTTTTCCATAAAATGCAGTACCATATATACGGCCACTGCCAGCAACACTACATAAAGCAGAATAAATGCAATCCCATCGTTTATGTTCAGAAAAGTCTGTAACAGAATAAACACGCTGTACAAAATAATCTGGGTACTGTACGCCGCCACACTGACGAAAAAGATTTCCCTCACAGAATTTTCATAGCAAAATACCATGGTCAGCATGCTCAGAAGAAACATGATTATGATTCCCGGGATACTTTCCCACATGGTTTTGGTATTGCTTACAAAGAGCAGCGTTCCAAACAGACAGATTCCGCTTCCGGCAGCCGCTCTTATCCAGAACAGCGGTTTTCTGGCAAAATTACGGCACATCAGGAAACTGAACAGCAGTAATTCAAAGGTAAGTTCACATTTCCAGACAATCTCCCATATGTTCATGCGCTGCATCCTCCTACATAATCATTCAGGGCTTTCATAAAGCTTTTCTTCCTGGGATGGCTGATCTGCAGCTGGATTTCCCCAATGCTTACCAGATAACCTTCCACAGAAGTCACGTAATATAGGTTTACATAATAGCAGTTGTTGCATAATGCAAATGTGTTGTTTGGAAGTTCTTCCATTACCTTTTTCATGCTGCCATAGGCTTCCACATCCTTTTCCTCAAGATGATAGATTACTTTGTGGCCCAGTACTTCCACGTATTTGATTTCGTCTATAGAGGTTTTCACAAGGCCGTTTCTGGTGTTGATGATGAACTGCTGTTTTTCACGGGAATGGATTTGCTTTACCGCCCGTTTCATTTTCAAGCTGAAGCTGAAATAGTTAAGGGGCTTTACAATGTAATCCATAGCATCCACCTCATAGCCGTGAACCGCATACTGTGCCATGCTTGTCACAAAAACCAGCACTGCCTCTGTGTTTCTCTCCCGGAATTTCCGCGCCGCCTCAAGCCCGTCCATGTACGGCATCTGAATGTCCATAAATACCATCTGGAAGTCCATTTTCCGCTGTTCCAGAAAATCCATGGCATCATGAAACTCCGTTATACTAAAATGCTCATTCTCCTCTGTCTCAAACCGTCCCAAAGCATCTGTTATTATTTCTCTGTCTGTATCGTTATCTTCTACAATCGCAATGCGAAGCATTTTTCCTCCTCCAATCCCCAAATATTCCCACACTTCTTCCATAATATCTTATCTAAAATAATAACATTTTTCCACGCTTCTGCATCTTTTTAACGCAATATGCTGTTTTTTTATCGTGTATGGATAGTTTACATGGACAGATTGCATAATTACGGTGATTATTTCCCACGTTCCGTTTCAAGAAATAAAGAAAAGTCCCTTTACAGCTATCTTTCAAACTGTAAAGAGACTCACCCAATGTTTATGCCATTTCTACTGCAGCATCTTTACTGAAATTTTTGCACCATTTCTTTACCTTTGAAAATGGCAGATTCAAAATCTCGGATATTTCTTCCTGCGGATAACCCTTCTCGATCATGTTATAAACAACT
>ENA-UONZ01002780-UONZ01002780.1-human-gut-metagenome-genome-assembly--contig:-C93old-NODE-2780-length-12680-cov-56.487921_pt1 | contig 12680 bp, 12 predicted proteins | sample MGYA00242468_ERZ724015 | MGnify/ENA metagenome assembly ERZ724015
TTGTCCATGAACGCTCCCGAAAAGGCAGTCAGGATACCACGCAGGAAATTGAAATTTACTTCAATTTTTTAGGACGCTATATCCCGCCCGCCTTGCAGCCGGTTCCCCTGACCCCGGAGGAACAGGAAGAACTGCGGAAGAAGGAGGAGCGCAAAGACCGGCTTCACCAGAACTACTTACGCCGTAAGGCAAACGGCAAGCAGAAGGAATGGGAAGAACGCTACACCGCCAAACGCAAGGCCCAAGTGGAGGCGGCAAAGGCCGCGATCCGGGCTGAGGACATGGAGAAAGGCATTTTTACCACCATCAGCCAGTTACCCAGGCAGGAGCCGCGCAAGGCCACCTTACCGGCCAGCGCCGCAGTTTAACAATCACAGTGCAAAGGAGGACAAACATGAACGAATTGACTTACACCCGCTGCGGGGATTACTACATCCCCGACCTGAAACTTTCCGAGCAGCCGGAGGCCCCCATCGGCAAGTATGGCCGTATGCGGCGACGCTACCTGAAGGAACACCGGCCCGGCCTTTACAGCAGCTTGATTTTGAGCGAAAAGCTGTACCCACACCTGTTGGAGATTGACCGGGCGGCGCATGAACGAATGGACGCCATGCTGCCCCGTATGATGGAGGCGGCAGGTGTCACGGAGGAACTGAAAGCCTGTGACCCTATGCGCTGGGTGGGGCTGATGAACACGCTGAAAGCACAGGTGGAGGAAATCCTTTATTCCGAACTGATTTTAGAAAATTGAATAACTAAAATATGAAAGCATTGACGCAACCAAATGGATTATAATTTCATTGGTTGCGTCAATATTTTTGCTGAAACACGAAATCCATATGCCCCTCTTGACAATCCCATTTTCTCTGGTATAATTAAAACAGCGTTTTGAATACGATGTTTTGGAAACACTGTTTTAATAAGAAAGGTGGATGAGCGATGGCAAGCAGGGTTGAAGGATTTGACGAAAAAATTCTTGCCTGCGCGAAAGAAGAATTTTTAGAAAAAGGCTATACGGATGCTTCGATACGGACGATTGCTCAAAATGCCGGTGTCAGCACCAGCACAATATATACGCGGTATTCAGATAAAGAGGGATTGTTCCGCTTTCTTGTGGAACCGGCGGCTAAAGGTCTGAAAGAGTTATTGCGGCAATCATTCAGTGATTTTTCTTCTTTGACGGGGCATGAGCAGAACGAAAAATTTATGGAATACTCAGATCGTGGTTTTGAAGCCGTGATTGCATATATCTATGAGTATTTTTCTGAATTTAAGCTGCTGATTACCGGAGCGCCGGGAAACTACTATCAGGAATTTTTAGAAGGGCTGGTACAACTGGATACGGACTGTACAAAGAAATTCTTGATTCAAGTGGGAAGTAAAGCCCTGGCGGAAGGACGAGTTACAGATGGATTCTTACACGTTGTTTCCAGTGCTTTTTATTCTGGTATATTTGAAGTAGTCATTCACGATATGCCGATGAAGGAAGCAAAAAATTATATCAATGAGCTGCGCACTTTTTATGGGAATGGCTGGAAAGAATATTACCGAAAATAGGAAAGAAGGTGCAAAGGAAATGCAAAAAACAGAAGAATTTTGTGTGGACGAAAGCGGATGGATACACTGTCCTTTTTGTAAATGCAGAACGCGGACAAAGATACGCGCAGACACTTCGTTGAAGAACTTTCCCATATTTTGTCCGAAATGCAAACAGGAATGTTTGATAGATGTTGACAATATGAAAATACGATTATCAGTAGTGCCAGACGCAAAGACGCAGAGCCGATAATTTGTTTGTGTAAATCACATGACAGATTATCGGCTTATTCTTTTGAATAAGAGTTAGCAAAGTCTAACTAAAGGAGGGATTTATATGGATCAGTCGCAAGGCGGAAATCCATTTGGCAGACTTATTGAGTTTGCCAGGCCGCATAAGACTGGCTACATCGTTTCTGTTGTTCTTGCTGTGTTGGGAGTTGCCTTTGGTATCGTCCCCTATTTTGCAACAGCCAGAATGACGATTGAGTTACTCTCCGGGAATCGGGATTTATCATTTTACATGGTGTGGTGTCTGATTTCCGGCGGCTGCTTTGTCCTAAAAGCAATATTGATGGGGATTTCCACGAGGGCATCCCATGAAGCGACCTTTGAAGTGCTGTCCGAGGCAAGGCGAAAAATCGCTTCAAAACTTACCAGAGTGCCTATGGGCTATATTCTCAATACTCCGTCCGGGCAACTAAAAAATGGCATGGTGGAACGAATTGAACAGCTAGAGGTTCCCCTTGCTCATGTAATCCCGGAAATGACTTCAAATCTTCTCGTACCAATCGCAATCATCGTTTATTTGTTCGTTCTGGACTGGCGAATGGCGTTAGTATCGCTGATTACCATTCCTGTTGGAATGATGTGCTACATGGGAATGATGAAGGAATATCCCAAGAAGTATGGGGAAGTTGTAAAAGCTGGAAATCACATGAGCGCAACAACGGTAGAATACATCGGCGGCATTGAAGTCATTAAGGCGTTTAATCAGGCAGATAATTCCTATCAGAAATTTACAGATGCCGTCCATGCAAACGCAGACCTGATTTTAGACTGGATGAAAGATACACAAAAATATTCGGCGATTATGATGAGTGTATGGCCCGCGGCGTTGATTAGCGTACTTCCCGTCGGGTGTCTGTTTTACATGAGTGGTTCCCTGTCAGCCGCAACCTTTATTACGGTAACTGTCCTGTCGTTGGGAATTGCAGGCCCGCTTGTAGCCGCAATGTTCTTTACTGATGATATTGCAAAAATAGGCACTGTAATGGGTGAGATTGACGGTATATTAAACCAGCCGGAGCTTGTCCGGCCGGAGAGGAAATGTGATTTACAGAACCTTGATATTGCTCTGGAAAATGTCCATTTTGCATACGAGGAAAAAGAGGTCTTGAAAGGAATTGATCTGACAATTCCGCAGGGAAAAATTACAGCTTTTGTAGGGCCATCCGGCAGCGGAAAATCAACGATTGCAAAATTGATTGCGTCCTTTTGGGATGTGACCGGTGGGCTGATTACGATTGGCGATAAGAGCGTAAAAGAAATTTCTAACGACCAACTGAATGATTTGATTTCCTATGTATCGCAGGACAATTATCTATTTAACGATACGGTGCGCAACAATATCCGTATGGGCAAGCCAGAGGCAAGCGATTCCGAAGTGGAACAGATTGCAAAGGCTTCCGGCTGTCATGAGTTTATTATGAATCTTGAGCATGGATATGAAACCGTGGTTGGCGGTGCCGGAGGGCACTTGTCTGGTGGAGAACGCCAGAGGATTGCGATTGCCAGAGCCATGCTGAAAAACGCCCCGATTGTGATTCTTGATGAAGCAACTTCCTATACTGACCCAGAAAATGAAGCGGTAATACAGGAGGCCATCAGCCGATTGACAAAGGGAAAAACATTGATTGTAATTGCTCACCGCCTGTCCACAATAACGGATGCCGACCAGATCGTTGTTGTAAAGGATGGGACAATCCAAGCGAAGGGAACGCATGAGGAATTACTAAAAGAGTGCAGTCTTTATCATACGATGTGGACAGCCCATATGGGTGCAAAGGAGGTGAAAACAGTATGATACATTCTTTTAGAAAATTTTTTGAATTTGCGGGCCGCCAGAGCCGAAACTGGTATTTAGGACTCTTTTATGAAATCATACGGTGCATTTTAGAGGCTCTGCAATTTGCTGCTCTTCTGGTAGTGCTGGACGGATTAGTCCATGATAACATCGCCGCACAGACTGCGCTTTTAGCCTTCGGTATTATGCTGGTCAGTGTGATCGGCACCGCTATTTTCTGGTATCTGGCGCATGGAAAAGAAGGCGAAGGCAGCTACCGAATGTGTGAGGATAAGAGGATTCAAATTGGCAACCGTATGAAATATATGCCGATGGGTTATTTCAATAGCCATAGTCTGGGCAACCTCACATCCGTTTCAACAGCGACTATGAGCGACCTTGAAAGCATGTCCTTTGCTGTTATCGTACGGACTTTGGTTGGCGTAATCCACGCAAGTATCTTTTCTGTTGCCATGAGCTATTTTAGCTGGAAGATCAGTTTGATTTTTTTAACTGGCGTAATTTTGTTCATGGTAATTAACACAATGCTCCTGCGCTGCTCCAAAAGATTATCTCCCATACGGTTAGATGCACAAACAGAATTTATGGACGCTGTACTGGAATACATACAGGGAATGAGCGTTGTGCGAGCGTTCCACATGGCAAAGCAGTCAAATACTGCGCTGGAAAAGTCCATTGATGAAACACAAAGGAAAAACCAGCTTATTGAAAGACAGAGGATTCCCTATATAGCTGCCGAGCAGGTTGTCCTTCGGATTGCCAGTGCCGCTGCTGCTTTCTGCTCTATCGCTCTTTTCATAAACGGCACGCTGGAATTGACATATTGTCTGATAATCTTAGTATCGGCGTTCATGGTATATAGCCAGTTGGAAAGCGCGGGAGAAATGTTCTTTATGCTTTCCATGATCGATGCTTCTATTGACCGTGTGGAAGAAATCAACCAGAGTCCTCAGATTGACATTGACGGCAAAGAACAGACCCCAGACCGGCTGGACATTGAAATGCAGGATGTGAGTTTTTCCTATGGGGATAAAAAAGTAATCGACCATGTATCGCTCACAATTCCACAAGGAACCACAACGGCGATTGTCGGTCCGTCGGGTTCTGGAAAAACAACACTGGTAAATTTAATCGCACGCTTTTGGGACGTTGACAGCGGCAGCGTCCGTATCGGCGGCATTGATGTCAAAGATTATAAGCTGGACAGCCTGATGAAAAATATCAGCATGGTATTCCAGAATGTGTATCTGTTCCCTGACACGATTGAGAACAATATCAAATTCGGCTGCCCTAACGCCACCCATGAAGATGTCGTAAAGGCAGCAAAGGCGGCAAGGTGCCATGACTTCATCTCAGCATTACCGGAGGGTTACCAGACGGTAATCGGAGAAAGCGGTGCAACCATTTCCGGCGGTGAAAAGCAGAGGATTTCTATTGCAAGAGCGATTATGAAAGATGCGCCCATCATTATTCTTGACGAGGCCACAGCAAATGTTGATCCCGAAAATGAAGCCGAGCTTCAGAGAGCGATTGAGGCGCTGACACAGGGAAAAACAATTATTATGATTGCTCATCGGTTGAAAACTGTAAAAAATGCAGATCAAATCATCGTTATCGACCGTGGTAAAATCTCTCAGCAAGGTACGCATGACGAGCTTATCAAACAAGCAGGTATTTATGCGGATTTTGTTGGTATGAGAGAAAAAGCTATCGGTTGGAAAATCAAGGCAGACAGCCTTGCATAAAAGAAAGGAGTTCCTACAATGGACAAGAAAAAATTGAACGCAAAAGACTTTATCAACATCGGTATTTTTACCGTCATCTACTTTGTGATGTTCTTTATCACAGGTATGCTGGGTTACATCCCTATCTTTGCAGTTATCATTCCACTTGTACTGGGAATATTGGGCGGCATCCCGTTCATGCTGTTCCTGACAAAGACCGGAAAATTTGGTGCAGCAACTATTATGGGTACGCTGGTCAGCGTCCTCTGCTTTCTGATGGGACAAAGCTGGATTTCTATTCCGTTTGGAATCGTATTCGGTTTTCTTGCTGATTTAATCTTCAAGGCTGGCGAATATAAAAGCTGGAAACATACTGTGCTGGGATATTGCGTGTTTACCGAATGGGTAGTCGGCTCCATGCTGCCTATGTGGATTATGAGAGATACTTTCTTTGAGGCGTACAGAAGCAAAGGAGGTACGGATGAATACATCAACGCCGTTATGGGCCTTACCGCTAACTGGATGCTGCCGGTAGTCATTGTTTTAGGCCTTGTTGGCGGAGTGATCGGCGCGTATTTGGGCAAGGCAATTTTGAAGAAGCATTTTGTAAAGGCGGGCATTGTTTAATGAAACCAGAATTATTACTGTCAGTTGATTCGGAGCGACGTTTCTGGCTTGATCCAAGAACAAAGCTATATATGCTGGTAATATTCAGTATTGTAATGATTGACGGAAAAACGGACGGTATTAGTTTCTGGTTAAAGCCGATTCTGGCATTGGTACCCTTTTTCCTCCTGCTTTCGGGCAGTAGGAAAAAGGTTGCCATCATCTATTTGATTGTTTTTGTTGTTTCATGGATGGTGAACATATTTCTTGTTCCGTATATGGGACTAATAGGAACAATTATAATATCGCTGCTGGCTCAATTTGGAACACGATGGTTTCCAAGCGCCATGATGGGCTATTATCTTCTCTCGACTACAAAGGTTAGTGAGTTTGTCCTTGCCATGCAGCGTATGCATATACCAGAAGCATTCATTATCCCGTTTTCTGTTATGTTCCGGTTCTTCCCTACAATTTCCGAAGAAGCGGGATCTATTGGAAACGCTATGCGTATGAGAGGAATCACGGGGAAAAATTTTTTCAAGAATCCACAAGCAGTATTAGAATATCGAATTGTCCCTCTTATGATGTCTGTAGTAACAATAGGGAATGACCTGTCTGCGGCAGCTTTGACAAGAGGATTAGGAAACGGAAAAAAGCGTACAAGCATTTGTAAGATCGGTTTCCATTGGAAAGATTTTGCGCTTATGATTATTGTTACTGCTGCCCTGTTGGTGTTCCTGCTTTTTTAGGAGGGCTGAAATGATAGAGTTTAAGGATGTAGCCTTTCAATATGAGCAAGGCAGTTCAAAAGGAAAAATCGAAAATATAAATTTGACTATCCATGACGGAGAGGTTGTTTTGATCTGCGGAGAATCCGGCTGCGGAAAGACTACACTCACACGTTTAATAAATGGGCTTATCCCGCATTATTACGAAGGAACGCTTACCGGGCAGACGATTGTGGAAGGGATAGATGTAAAAAATGTATCCCTTTATGCTTTGTCTGGTGTGGTTGGTTCTGTTTTTCAAAATCCAAGGACACAATTTTTTACAGTGGATACTACCAGTGAAATTGCATTTGGATGTGAGAATTTGGCAATCGACGCAGACGAAATCAATTCGCGGATAGAAAAAACGGTAGGCGCGTTAAAAATCGAAGATTTACTGAATAGGAGCTTATTTGCACTGTCCGGTGGCGAAAAACAGAAAGTTGCCTGTGCGTCCGTTTCCGCAATGGAACCGGATATATTCGTACTGGACGAGCCATCTTCCAATTTGGATATTAAATCAATCAGAGAATTAAAAGATGTATTGCGGAAATGGAAAGCACAGGGGAAAACGATTGTGATTGCGGAACATCGCCTGTATTACCTGATGGATATTGCAGATCGCATTCTATATATGCAGGGCGGGCAAATAAAAGAAAACCTTTCCATCTCCGACTTCAAAAAGAAATCTACAGGCGAATTGCACGCGCTGGGTCTTAGAACTTTACAGTCTGAAGATTTTAGTAAAATGCAGAGCACAGTGTGTGCGACAAAGCAGCTATATATCAGGGACTTTGAAGTTTCTTATAAAAATGCTTCCGGAGGTAAGAAGAAAAAGCGGAAGGTGCTGGATATATCAGATTTGATGATTCCGCAAGGTTCGGTGGTTGGAGTAGTCGGCAACAATGGAGCCGGGAAAACGACTTTTGCTAACAATTTATGCGGATTGCTCAAAACCGCAAAAGGCTGTATGAGCATGAATGGAAAAACTTATATGGCAAATCAGAGAATTAAGACCTGCTATATGGTTATGCAGGACGTAAACCACCAACTTTTTACGGAAAGTGTAATGGATGAAATCTTGCTTAGTCTGGATAATTCAGATGAAGAAAAAGCGGCGCATGAGGCAGAAAGTATTATGGAAAGTCTGCACATTTCAGAATTTAGAGACGCCCATCCTATGTCGTTGTCCGGCGGACAGAAACAGAGGGTAGCGATTGCCAGCGCGATTGCGTCTGATAAACAGGTTATTGTTTTTGACGAGCCTACAAGCGGATTGGATTATCGGCACATGAAAAAAGTGGCAGAGAATTTGCGGGAATTGAGTTCGTTGGGGAAAACCTTGTTTATTGTTACTCATGACCCGGAGCTGATTGCGGAGTGCTGCAATTACTTTGTCTTTATAGAAAACGGAAAAGTGCTATGGAGTGATGGATGGAACAGAATAAGCAGGGAACGACTGCAAAGGTTCTTTGCTTTTGAAGGTGATTAAATATGAAACTTCATGCGTCCGGGGAGGACTACCTGGAAACCATCCTTGTTCTCCAAAAGAAACTCGGTATGGTGCGCTCCGTAGATGTAGCCCAGCACATGGAGGTGTCAAAACCCAGCGTGTGCCATGCAGTGGCTACCTTGCGGGACGGCGGCTTTCTCACTATGGACGAAGATCACTTTCTCCATCTGACCGATGTAGGCTGCGAGGTTGCCGAAAAAATCTACGAGCGACACTGCTTCTTTACCGAGCAGCTTATCGCCGCAGGCGTTGACCCCAAAACTGCGGAGGCCGATGCCTGTCGTATTGAACACATCATCAGCGATGAGAGCTTTTCACGGCTGAAAGAGGTAGCCGAACAGGAACAAACCTAAACCAAATAAGACAAGCGATCCTGCCCCGCAAGACGGGGAAAGAAAAAAACCGTTGCAGGGCAGGCAGCTTCGTGCGCCCATAATGGATTTTCAAGGACTGCGGCGGTTTTGAGTACATCAAGGCCGCCGTTCCTTATGCCCTCAACAAAGGAGTGACGACTACACGCTGACACGGCGGCTTTAGGAGGGAACCGCCATGAAGCACATTGACCGCCGACAAATTCAGACGATATTTCACTACCGTCAAAAAAAGCCCCGTCAACGAACAGGCCCCGTCTGGCAGCCGGTGCGAAAATTGTCATTCTGTAAGTGAATATTGGAGTTTTTGCGCTCGAATAGCTTTCTGCTGTCCGGGCGTTTTTTCATACCTGTGGGGCCGTAACATCGGGCCAGCATGGCCCGAACCCTGGCCCCAGTGCCGTTCTCCGCCGCCCCATTCAGATTTACCAAAAAAATCTGAATGGAGGAAAGGCAGATGGAAGTTACCATCAATTATAACGGACAAGCTGTGGCCGTGGAGGTTACGCTGGAAGTCTATGAATTTCTTGACCGGGCCGATCATAAAACGGAGAACCTGTTTCATGAACAGCGGCGGCATTGGGATGGCCGGGAGTTTGACGAGTACATCATTACCACCGAGGGTGTAGGAGCCTACGGCGAAACGCCGGAAGAATATCTTTGCCGCATGGAAACGCTGCATGAGCTGATGGCTGTTCTGGACACCTGTACCGAGGCCCAGCGCCGCCGGTTCCTGCTCTATGCGCTTGACGGACTGAGCCTTGCAGAGATCGGTGTGCTGTGCAGCTGCTCCAAAGTGGCTGTGTATCAAAGTGTGGAGGCGGTCAGAAAAAAATTTATAAATTTCTTTGAAAACAGGCTTAACGAATGACCTGTTTTCTGGCTACCAAGTGAAAGGGATCATTTCCCTTATCCCAGCGAGGGGCGGACAGCGGACAAGCTGCCCGCCTCTCCGATTTTCAGGAGGTAAGCCTATGAAAACAATCAATCTGCGGTGGATGTATCCCCACTACCGGCATGACGAGTTTGTGGATGTTACGGACGAGGTATGGGCAGCGATGTATCAGGCCAAGCGGGAGATGGAGAACTATGAGCGTCGGAAAGTCTACCACTGCGCCTACTACTCTCTGGACGCATACAGCTGGCTGGAAAATTACGCGCTGGAACACAGCAGATCGCCGGAAGATATTTTGCTGGAACGAGAAGAAATGACCACCCGCCTGCACCTGATAGCAGCTCTGCCGGTGGCTCTGGCTCATGCCACTCCGACACAGGTCCGCCGTGTTCACGCCTACTACATTGCCGGTATCAAGCAGCCGGAAATCTCCCGGAGAGAGGGCGTCCACAGCAGCAAGGTCAGCGTTTCCATTCGCCGGGGGCTGCGGAATATGCGCCGCTGCTATGATGACCTTTTTCAAACAGAGTGAGGGCGTGCCTATGCAGACCATCAATCTCAAACAATATTATCCATTTTGCAAAGAGGACATTTTTGTGGAGGTGTCCGATGAGATCGTCGAAGCGTTTCTTCTGGATAAGAGAGCCGAGGCCGCCAGAGAGCGCAAGATGTTCCGCTATAAGGCGTTTTACTCCCTCGATTGTAATGATGGAATCGAAAATGCCGCCATCGGCTGGGCGCAGCCATCGCCGGAGGACTACCTGATAGAAAAAGAAGAATTAGCCGAATACGAAGAACTGATACGGCGATTGTATGAAGCCATTTCTTCCCTGCCGCCTATGCAGGCTCGCCGTGTCCATGCCCGCTATATGCTGGGTATGAAAGTGAAAGATATTGCCGCAATGGAGGGTATCACGCCATCACAGGCGGGAAAATCCATCCATGCCGCACTGCGGAGGCTGCGCCGGTACTTTGCTCGACAGAAATGGACGGTCAATCTATGAGTATTTCCAAAAAAAGAGGTGCATGACATGGACGAAAAAATTACAGCCCACCCCCAAAAAGAAGAACGGGAGAAAGTCCTGAAGGAGATTCGGCAGCTTGAAAACCGAAAGAAGATTTTGGAGAACAAGCAGCGGAACGAAGAACGCAGGGTTCGCACCCGCCGCCTGATTGAGCGTGGAGCCATTTTGGAGGGGATTTTCCCGCTGGCTCCCGACCTTTCCGGCGCGGAGGTCAAAGCATTTCTGATTGCCCTGTCCCATCTTCCGGGGGCTGCGGAATTGACTGCAAACCTGCCAAAATCCGGGGACACCCCATAAGTCCCTTGTTCACAAGGGCGCACTTATACACCGTTGCCGGTGCTGTGCGCCCTGCCGGGGGCATTGCGTACTTCGTCCGCGATGGGGCGCTACACTCCCCAAACCCCTTGTGCGCTCCGCGCAGCCAAACACCCGCTTCGCGTTTGTTCGGCTCCACGGAGCCTGAAATATCCCCGCCGAAAGGAGGTGCCACCCATAGATTTTTGCCATATTCCCGTCAGTATCATCAAGCGCAGCGCAGGCCGTTCTGCTGTTGCCGCAGCTGCTTACCGCAGCGGAACCAAGCTGACAAATGAATGGGACGGAATGACCCACGACTACACCCGGAAAGGCGGCATTGTCCATGCGGAGATCATGCTGCCTGCCCACGCGCCGCCGGAATTTGCAGACCGATCTATCCTCTGGAACAGCGTGGAGCAGATCGAGAAAGCCAGGGACAGCCAGCTTGCCCGCGAGATTGAAGCAGCCCTGCCCCGTGAACTGTCCGGCGAACAGCAGCTTGCCCTTGTGCGCGCCTATGTGAAGGACAACTTTGTAGACAAAGGAATGTGCGCCGACTTTGCTATCCATGACAAGGGAACCGGCAACCCTCATGTCCATATCATGCTGACGCTCCGGCCTTTGAAAGAAAATGGACAGTGGGGCGCAAAGTGCCGCAAGGCATACGATCTGGACGAGAATGGACAGCGTATCCCGGATGGGAAAGGCGGTTGGAAAAATCACAGAGAGGATACGACCGACTGGAACGATAAAGAAAATGTGGAGATTTGGCGGGCAGCGTGGGCGGCCTACACCAATCGGGCGTTGGAATCTGCCGGCAGACCGGAGCGCATTGACCATCGCAGCTACAAGCGGCAGGGCATTGATAAGATTCCCTCTGTCCATCTGGGGCCAGCCGCCAGCCAAATGGAAAAGCGCGGCATCCGCACCGACAAGGGCGAAGTAAACCGGCAGATCGCCGCCGACAACAAGCTGCTGAAAGAAATCAAAGCCCGCATTACCCGTCTTTATCGCTGGTCGAAAGCCGAAACGGAAAAACCACAAACACAGCAAAGCAGCTTGACAGCTTTGTGGGAGGCCCAGCAGCAGTTGAACGCTCCCCGCACCCGCACCGGCAAAATCCGGGCTTTGCAGGAAAGTGCTACACTATTCAGCTTTTTGCAGGCAAACGGCATCCAGTCTATGCAGCAGCTTCATGAAAAAATCGCTGATATGAACAGCCGTTACTATGACCTGCGGGGAAAGATCGTCAAGGCTGAGCGCCGGATCGCCATTCTTACCGAACGCGGGGAGATGTGGGAACAGTACAACCAGTACAAGTCCATCCACAAACAGCTTGCCAAAGTAAAGCCGGAAAAGCGGGAACAGTTTGAGCAGCGCCACAGCCGGGAACTGATCCTGTATGACGCAGCAGCCCGGTATCTGAAAGAACTGAAAGACAGCGGCGAGGGGATCACCCCGAAGGCATGGCAGCGGGAGATCGACCAGCTGACCGCCGGAAAGCAGACGGACAGCATCGACATGAAAGCTATGCGGGAGGAGCTAAAAGCTGTGGAACGGCTCCGCAAGGCCGCCGACCAACTGGCCCGGCAGGAACGGGACAAGCCCCGCGACCGGGGGCCGGAGCGGTAAAGGGTACGGCGCTTTGCCGACCCCTTTCAGGTGCGTCGCGTTTCACGACACCCTTTTGCACACAGAAAAACCGCCGTACAGGTTTTCCCATACGGCGGCAGATGGTTTATTTGCCGAACAAGTCGCTGTGCGACCCGGTGCGGGCAAGCGTCAGCACCAGCACATCATCCTCGATGCGGTAAATGAGCAGCCAGTCCGGGAGAATGTGACATTCCCGATGGCCCACCC
>ENA-UONZ01002783-UONZ01002783.1-human-gut-metagenome-genome-assembly--contig:-C93old-NODE-2783-length-12648-cov-31.542047_pt1 | contig 12648 bp, 15 predicted proteins | sample MGYA00242468_ERZ724015 | MGnify/ENA metagenome assembly ERZ724015
CTATCCACGTTTTCCCCTCTCACTTCTTTATCGTGAACAAATCACAACACAACTAAAGGTGCCGTCATCCTCCGCCATGCGGGGGATGACGGCACCTGTTTGATATTGTCAGCCGTATGTATAAAATCCTTACTTCTTGCTACCGGTCGTAGTAGTCTGCTTGCTCTTGTTCTTGCGAGTCACAACCACAGCAACAACAACCACAACAACGATAACAACGATTACCACGGGCAGTACCCAGCCATTGCCGCCGTTATCCGTGGCCGGCTCCGCCTGTGTGGGTTCGGCGCTCGGTTCCGGGGTCGACACAGTGCCGGCGGCCGGTTCTTCGGTTGCCGCAGGCTCTTCGGTCGCAACTGGCGCTGCCGCCGTCTGGGTCAAAATCAGAACCGGCGAAAAGCCGGTCATCGTGACCGTCACGGTGCCATCACCCGCAACAGCGTCGAGGATCTCAGCGTCATAGTTCAGGATGGCATTTTCAAAATCGCTGGTCAGCGACTCACGTGCCGCCTCGACGTCTGCCATATCGCCAAGGAAGTGGATTGCGATGATATTGCTTTCCGCCGTAATGCCGGGAACCTCCAGCTCCACATCAACACTGCCATTTTCGCCCATCTGCTCAAGTGCACCAGCCGAAGCCGTCACATCAAAGAGGGCTGCAGGGGCAAAATCATCGATGGTCACACTCTGCTCAGTCTGTGCATCCGAAATCGCGGTGACTGCTTCCGTGACCAAATTCAGCAGATTACCGCCAACTTTTTCCAGGAACTGGGTGGTAGAAGTCGAGCGGGTAACGGTCTCGAAAATCAGGTTGACTTTTTCATTGTCAGAATACTGAAGGCCCGTCTCCGTTGTCTCATTGGCCTTTTCTGCGTAGGCCAGCTCCGGCAACTCAACATCGACCGTCTCATTGGCGGCCTGTGTCTGGGAAACAGGCGTCACTTTGATATAAGGCTCTGCATCCTCAACCACGTTCAGTACACTGGAATCTGCTGCCGTTTTCGGCTGCATTGTGATTTCCAAATCAGCTGTCGTGCCATCTGCCGAAGTGACCGACGCCTGTACGCCGTTAACCTCCTGCACGGTCTTGCTCGGTTGCCAGGCCGCAAACACCGGGCAAGCCATCATAGCCGCCATCGTGACGGCAACCACGCCTGAAACCAATCTCTTCTTCATGGGAAATTCCTCCTTCACTTTTGCTTTTGGCTTCTGCTGCCATAGCTGTTGTAGTAATAACTGGAACGGTAATAGCGGTGATAATACATATTCGATTTGCTGTTCATATCGGCGCGGTTAAGTACAATGCCAAGCAGCGGTGTTTCCGTCCGCTTGAGCAGCTGAACCGAATTGTCAACAAGTTTTCGCGGTGTTGCACCACTTCGCACCACCAACACTGTACCATCACAGTGGGGCGCCACATTCAGCGCATCGGCTACGCTTCCCAGCGGCGGCGTATCAATCAGCACATAACTGAATGTTTTGGCACAGCTTTCGATCATGTGGCTGAATCTGGTCCCTTCCAGAAGAATCGTCGGGTTAGCGATGGCCGACGTGGTTGGTATCATATATCCATTGGGAATATTTGTCTGATAGATCACATCCGACATATCCGCTTTGCCTGCCAGGTAATGCGCACCGCCCACAATTTTCTCGGTACTACTGATCCCATATTTGGTGCGCATCTCCGAGTTGCGATAATCGCAATCAATGAGCAGCGTAGGCGTACCGACTTCTGCCATCATACGCCAGAGCTGCATAACCAGGAAGCTCTTTCCCTCATTGGGCAGGCTGCTTGTCACCATGATGGTTTTAACCTCATCGCCACAAAAGCCCAGGTTAATACGGAACTGGTTCAGGGCTTCTGTCACATCAAAGGGCAGTTGCGGCATATTGCGAATCATAAGTTCTTTCATGCCTGCCCTCCTTTTGCCTGCCATGTGTCTTTTTTCGCACGCGACTTACGCTGCTTTTTCTTGCGATTCTGCTTGTTGAAGTCTCCCAAGTCGCCTTCCGGGATAGTTGCCAGCGGCTGAATACCAAAGTAGCGCGCCACATCGTCGGGTGTGACGAATGTGTCGTTCATCAGGTAGCGAACCAGCAGCACCGTGCAACAAAGGATCACACCCAGCAGCGCGCCCAGCACGGTATTCCGGGAGTAGCTGGGGCTGGAGGCCTGGTTCGGTACAATTGCACTTTCCACCAGGTTCGGTGGGTCAGTCTCCATGACATCGGGCAGATAGATGCTCGCCTGGTTCACCAGTTCGTTGGCAATATCCGCCGCCTGCTGCGGGTTCGGGCTTGTCACAAGGATGCGTAGGATTCGCGTATCGGTTGTGTTGGTGATATTGATCATTCTTTCGAGCTGCTGATAGTCCAAAGACAGCCCAAGGTTGTTGATAACATCCTGTAGCAGCGGCCGACTGAGAAGCAGTTCCTGATAGTCTGCGGTCAGAGATGTACCGACCTGCAGATCCGAGAGGTCGACGACTGAATCATTGGATGCGGACACAATGTAGATGCGTGCCGATGCTTGATACTGCGGTGTGATCAGGAAATAAGTTCCTGCAAATGCGATTGCCGCGCCTGCAATCAGGCTAAGCAGAATCTGCCACCAGTGTCCCCACAGCAGGTAAAACACTTCGACAAGGTCAATTTCTGTTGTTGTGTTTGCGTGCACCGGCGCAGTTTGCTGTGTCTGCTGCGTTGGGTATTCCATGCTTCTACCTTCCATAGCGTATCCTTTTATGTTCTCTCGTAGAACAGGCTCACAATCGCCTGTTGAAGGCTGTCCTGATCCAGCGTGTAGGTAGCACTGCCTTCTTCGTCCGTGCCGGATTCACCAGCAATGGTTAAAAACGGTAACTCCTCATAGGTTTTCATCTTTTCGCCCAGCTCCGCCACTGTTCCGCTTCCCATGTCCGTCACCATGTAATCACTCACTGCATCATAGGCTCGGATCACAAATTCCTCATCCTGCTGCGCCATTTTCTCTTCCAGTGCGGCCAGATACTGGCGCTGACGCTCCATGCGCGACAGGTTGGTTTCATCGTCCACACCTTTTCGGCTCCGCACGAAGACCAGTGCCTGCTGCCCTTGCAGCGTTATGGTCTCGCCTTCCTGCAAACTGGGATCGATATCTGTAAAATCGGATGTGATCGTAACTGGCACGCCGCCAACCATATCATTGAGAATGGCAACCGCGTCCATATTCAGGGCCACATACCCATCAATGGTTTTGCCGCCCAGCATATTCGAAACCGCCGCCACGGCATTCCTGCAGCTTCGTTCGGTACCATCACCGTAAGCGTGGGCCGTAGCGATTTGTGCGGTTTGGGTTTGAAGGACTTCACCCGTCATCCCCAGCACCTGCACCTCCACCATGCTGTCCCGGTTGATTTGCAAAACCTGCCATGTCTGGTTGGTGTTATCTACAACCAAAAGCAGCTGGACATCGGCCTGACCGCCGTCGCTGTAACTCCTGTTCCCTTTTGCGGGCCCTTCCACGTCAATCCCCATCAGAAGGTATGTTTCCAACTGGGGACGTGGTGTGTACATGATACCGTTATACTCTATCGGCTCCGGCTCGGCCTCTGTGACAACTTCGTTTGTCGCCTCAGCCGAAACCGGCAGGGCCTGACTTTGCTGCCATTGATCCAGCCCTATTGCAATAGAAACCAGAACGATAATCACAGCCGCAACAACAACCGCCGCCTTGATTCCATCGGATCGGCGGATGCGACGATTTCTGTAGCTACTCATGTTCTGGCGAAGCTGCAACCGGTCAACCGCGCCGCGCTTTCCTGCATTCGCTGCCAGAAGGCAGTTCCCAGTTTTCGCTCAATCACACTTCGTCCCTCCCCCAAATTTGGTGGTCGTGTCGTCATGTTGTGCGCATCGCTGCCAAGCAAGGGGCACGCGGCCTCCTGCAGCAGTCGCAGTGCCTGCTTTCGGCTTTGCCAGCGCAGCAAACTGCCCGCGTTGATTTGTATACCAATCGGCAATTCCTGCAGCCGCTCCAACAATCTCCGGTTGTTTTTGCTGAACAGAAAACGCTCCGGGTGAACCAGAACGATTTGATAGCCCAAATCCAAGGACAGCGAAGTTACTTCTTCGATCTGGAAATCATTCCATTCGCAGAATGGCATCTCCAACAGCAGTGTATGCGTACCTTTAATGCACAGGCGCTCCAGTTCCTTCTGCTCGCTGATACCGGGGAAAAATGCGACCTCGGCCGCCGGAAGCACAATCGGCTGATTTTCATACTCCCCAAGTCCCGCCTGACGAAACTCTGCAAATGCCACATCGCGTTTCTCGCAAAATTCATGGATAGATTGTTCATCTGCATAATAGTGTGGGCTGGCACACAGTATTTGGGTCCCTTGAACCGCCATCTGACGAAGCATACGCATAGAGGTTCCGGCATTCGGGCTTCCGTCATCAATCCCCGGAAGAATGTGGGTATGCAGATCAATCACACGTTTTCATCTCACTCTTGCACTCCTTTTTTCCTCTCAAGGAGATGTGGGGCATGTTTGCCTGAGTACCCTATGTAAGTAAGATAGGTATTCAGCGCACTGGTCATAGAATTGACCGTACTCACTGCATACCCAATATTTAGCAGATGATCCTGCCACTGCTGAAGGGTCAACTCCGTTATCGGCTGTAGATTTCCCACGAAATCTTGCGCACTGTACAGAGTCTTTTCTGTAACGCTTCATCATCATAACGCCTGTTCCTTCAGCTAATCGGTTGTTCAAAAAGGTTTCAATCTCGCCATCATCAAACAAGTTCTGCGTTGGCTGGCTATGGTTTGTAGGTACTTTCGGTACTCTCTTTCCGCGTAAGCATAAATCGGTACGACCGATATAGGCCAGATAAACATTTAATGCACTTGTCATACCATTGACCGTGTTTAGCGCATAGCCCTCCTGAAGTAAGTAATCTCGCCAACGCTCTGTGCTTTGCGACGACTCAGGCAATTCATCATCAAAAAAAGTCACAACACTTTGCAAAACATTTCTGTAGCGTTGCAATGTGGCGAGTTTCGCTCCTGCAGTTTGCCGAATACTCAAGAAGCTTTCAATGGTCTGCGGATCAAACACGGAAACAAACTTCTTCCCATGCTCTGTTGGCATTCAGGCCATCCCCTCCTGCGCATTTGAAAATGGACAAAATGGTTCTTTTGTCCTAAATGCTACATAATTGACGATACCAGCGGCGACATCTATCCACTATTCCTACCAATTTTACCACGAAAAGTGTCGATTTGCAACCGCAATCGCGTCATCTAGTGTTCTTTTTCATTTTTACAACCGAAGAATAGTTGCTTGCCATATCGATGGAACTTGTCGATATATCGATCTGTCAACCCAAAAGACGCCTGCCGCGACATCGCGGCAGGCGTCTTTTCTGTGCACTTTCGGCACCTGGCCGAAAATACAGTTAGACAAAAGAACCATTTTGTCTAACTTACCAAACCGAGCTGTTCGAGCTGTTTGGCATACTCAAAACCTGTAGTAACAAGATAAATTCTTGTTGTTTCGATGCGGGAGTGCCCTAGCACATCGGCCAGCTTGACGATGTCATGGCAGGCCCGGTAAAACACAGTGGCAAATAGATGTCGCAGATTGTGGGGAAACACCTTGCCCGGCGACACCCCGGCAGCTTGGCACAGGCTTTTCATTTCTGCCCAAATCTGTTTGCGTGATAACGCTGTACCGTTTCTGGTGAGAAATATCTTCCCGGAAGCGGTTTTTGTTTGCTTGGCATATTTAAGCAACTTGCGGCACAGTTTGTTCGGTATCAGGATCGTGCGGATTTTCCCTTTCATTGTGACATCGGCTCGTCCTCGCCTGGCCGCCTCCACTGTGATATACTGCACCTCGCTAACTCGTACACCGGTCGCACAAATCGTTTCCAAAAGCAAGGCTAATCGTGCGCTCCCCTGCTGTTGAGCCGCTGCCAGAAGCTTTTCGTATTCCTCCCTGGTCAACTCTTTCTCTTTTTCCCGGAATACACGGCGCTGTACCCGCAAAAAGCGCACCTGACAGTCCTGCCACCCCATGACTCGCAGAAAGCAGCCAATTGCGGCCAACTTAGCGTTGACCGTGGTCGGTTGTAGTCGCTTTGCTTGCAGAGCATCCTTCCAGGCAACCAGCTGCTCTTTGGTCACTGCCTGTCCCGCCAGCCAGGCTGCTAGCTCCCGGACGTTGCGAATGTAATTGTCCACCGTACCGTTGCTCCGCTCCTCTTTGTGCAAGTACGCTTCGAACTGCTCTATTGTCGCTTTTGTTATAACTCGCTCTGTCATGTTTAAACTCCTTCAAACGCTGAACGCACACTTTTTTGATATTCTTGGCTCATTATCAACGAACGATACCACACCCCGGGCTAAAAAGCCAGCCCAGCTCGGCAGAGTTATCAAAAAAGCAACATTTGTGGAGACTCGAGTTATCGGTTTATGCGTGAATAAAAGCATCGCCCCTTGCGTTCCGAAGTCGCAAGATGTGGCACGTTCTGTCTATCAATATGTTATCGGAGGTTAACAGATAATTTAATGCCAGCATAATCAAATCTTTTCGATTTATACTATGTATTAACAATTCTGTTTTGCTATCTCGTTTCTCTCTATACTAATGTCAAGAGATTGATTTTTACTGCAGATATATGGAGAGACAAGCAAATGATCGATAAGCGTATCGGGAGGCGAATCAAAGAGCGCCGGGAAGAGCTTGGCATGACACAGGCAGAATTCGCCGAGAAGCTGGGCGTTGCAACCAACTATATCTCAACCGTTGAGCGTGGCGCGTCATTTCCGCGCTGCGAGAATCTGATCGCCATCCTCAACGGGCTGGAGACCTCCGCCGACGCTATCTTCTGCGATGTGCTGGATCATTCTGCAGCCTATCAGGCTTCCACTTTATCTGAACGTCTGAGCCGCATCCCCGCGAAGGAACAAAAGCGGATCTTGGAAGTGGTGGACCTGATGATTCGGCAGGTCGAAGAAGACTTCTGAAAATGTGCAGAAAAGTAAACGGGGCATCCCCCTCTGTTGCAGCAGAAAGGGATGCCTCGCTTTTTGTATGTGTTTATGGGTAGAGCTGAATCCCATGGCGGTAGACAGCGTGGGTGTAACAATCCAGACTTATAATGATCTCGTATCCGTTCACGTTGGCAAAGAAGTTGATATTGTCTGCATACCGGATGACTTCCTTCAGATAGCCCATTCCCGGCCGGGCTTCGAACATCAGCGATACCGTCACGCACTCAAAATTACGCACGATTTTGATGTCGATCTGGTTTTCTTCCGAGAGTCGGATCGCCGTACTGATAAATTGTCTGACCGCTTTCTGGCGTCCCGGAATGAGGATGTATACTGTATTCCGCGCTTTCCATTCCAAAATTGAAGCTGCCGTGACAGGTTTATCCGGGAATGCACAGTGTTCCGCATCCACGCAGTTTTGCTCTGTCTCCCCCAGCCAATCTTGTTTGGGGAACTTCTTCTCATATATGACTTTTCCCATTATCCAGTTCCCCCAGATTTATGATCCGCAACCCTTGCCGGACTGCAAGCCGATACGTTTTTGCCGCCCCACCCCAATCGTGATCCACATAGCACAGCGCATACGAGGAATGGTTCACCATGAACCGGTTTCGTTCCAGGATAGCTGCTTTGAAGTGGTATTTCTCAAAGCCTTCCGGATAGAGGATATCATCAAAATATTTGCGTTCCCGGATGCGGAAGGACAGATACGGGATGACCAGCAGGCACTCCACTTCTGAATATTGCTGTTTTGCCTGATATACCTGTCTGGCACACAGCCAATCGAACACCCCCATTCCGCCACACAGAAATGTAGTGATGCCCGCATGGATCAACTGCTCGATGGTTGCGAGAACACGGCCCTCGTCCAAGCCATAGCATTCGCTATGGCCAATGAATGTAGCCGTTGTGCTTCTCTCCATGATAATCCCTTTCGGTTTAGAATCTGTGTTTACGATTTATTTTATGGTAACACAGCCCCGCGGCACATTCAATAGTCATAGATTCTATCGTTTCGTTATAGTCCTTGTAGCTATTCGCCTGCCTGTGCTGTAAAGTACGCCATTGCGTCCCCTCTCTGCCCATTCTGGTACACCTCGAAGTGCAAATGGTTGCCGGTGGCCCGCCCGGTCTGGCCCACATAACCGATCACCTGCCCGGCCTGCACCTGCTGGCCGGCAGCTAAGCAGATAGCGGAGCAATGCGCATAGAGTGTCTCCAGGCCATTGCCGTGGTCAATGCGAATATAGTAGCCATACCCGCCGCCCCAGCTGTCGAGGGCATTGGCAATGGTCACCGTACCTCCGGCTGCCGCCAGAATTGGGCTGCCGTCCGGCGCGGCGATGTCGGTGCCGCTGTGGTAGCTGGTTTCGCCGGTGATGGGATCGGTGCGGTAACCGAACTGTGACGTGATCGTGCCGGGAATGGTCAGCGGCCATTGCAGGGCACCGGTCGGCTGCCAGTCCCCTGCCGGCGGCAGAACCTCCCCGCTGCCGGCAACGAAGCCACCCAGCAGCTGGTTCCACAATTCGGCGGTGTTTTCTCCTGACAAAAGGGTCAGGTATTCATTTTGCCTGTCGTTAAAGGCATATACTGTGCGCATTTCCTCCGCAGTTTTGTGGGTGAGTTCAATCGTCAGCACCGTTTCTATCACATTCGTCGTGGTGGTGTTTCCCTCGTCATCGGCTATTTCCACTTCACTGGTACTGGTATCTGTGCGGTAAGCTACCTTGTTCATATCCCACATGATTTCCCGAAGCCTGTCCAAGTTATCTTCATCTATGAAAGCGACCGAGGCTCCATCCTCTGCTCCGCTGGTGCGGGCAGCAAAAACCGCCAGGAGATCCTGCCACGCGATGGCGTAGCTGCCATCGTTGGACACGATCTCCTGGCGGTCATGCGTTATGTTGTTTTCGATCTCTTCCAGCCGGTCCTGGTATTCACCGTTCAGCTGTATGATGGCCTCTTGAACTGTGATCCCGGTGTCGGTCGATTCCCCTGCAAAAAAGATTCCGAACGCTGAGCCAATCACAAGCGCGATCATGCAGATGATGGTGACAACGAAAACCGCAGCCGTACCGCCGGCTGTGATCGCCGCAACCAATGTCTGCGTACTCGCCCATAGGGCCTTAAGCCCGGCTATGACGGCATCCGCCAACTTTTGGGTCGCCTCCCTAGTAGCCTGCGCAGCTTGTTTTGCCCGCCGGGCCGCATTGGCAGCGGTCTTGCGGACCTTGTTGGTGTCGGCAATTTTGCCGACTGCGGTCGTGGCTGTTTTCGGGGCGGATGCCTGGCGCGGCTGTGGTTTCCTGCGTGTGGTGACCTTAAAGCGATAGAGAGAGTCATGCCGCAGGCGGCTCTGGTGGATGTCGGGCACATCGAATCGGATGGGTTCAGTGCGCTGCGCGGCAGCCGTTTTCGTGCGCTGGCCAGGGGTTAGAGTTTGGTTTTTATACGGTGCTGTTTGATCAAAAGGCGGATCGTCTGCTCCTGCCGCGGCTGTCCCGCTCCCGGATGCAACGTTTTCAGCCTGCTCGGCTGCACGGTTCACTTGATGCTTTCGAGCGACCTGCTGCGCCAGCTTTTTTCCGCTGCGCAGCGCGGTACCGACAGCCGCTTCTGTTGCGGAAGCAACCGCATCCACGGCACGTTCCTCCTGAGCCGCTGCCTCCTGATACTGCCCATCCCGGTGTTCCTCCGCGACAAGCCGCCGGGTGCCTTCGCGGGTGCACAGCCAGACGGCGTGCATGGCGGTTCGTGGCAGGCGGGCTTTGTCTGCCGTGTGGACAGGCTTGCCTGCCGGTTTCTGTTTGGGTTCTACCATATCATCAATCGCCTCCTTCACAAATTGGTGATAAATTGTTTGAAGTTTCTTCAAAGGTCTTTCAAATGGTTGTCAAAATTATCCTGTACCTTATAAACATAGACAAAACGGTACCGCAAAAGCGACACCGCCATTACCGCTTAAGGCCATGCCAGGGCAATCGCCCGGCCGATTGCGGACAACAAACAAGGCTTTACGCCATAATATATAGACAAAAAAGATGTAGCCGACCGGCAAGGGTCAGCTACATCTTTTTACTTGTTGTTTTTGCTTTATGTATCCTATATTTTCGTTGTTTCTGTATGAAATGACGGAAGAAAATGCTATACTGTAAGCAGGTAGTATTATTACTGGTTATTTCTTTGATTAGGAGGCTCTTTATGCGAAAAGCGACAACTCAAGCAGCGGCTACCACTGCCGCGGACGCTCCCAAAAAGACACGGGCCACCCGGCAAAATGCCCCGAAAAAGGCGCACACACCACCTGTAGACGTCCACTTGCAGGTTGGTGGCCAAGACTATGACTGCGCCGCCATTGTGGAAATGGCACGCGCCGATTACCGGTCTACGCACAAGACCGGCATTCACTCCTGTCGCGTGTACATCAAGCCGGAAGAGCAGGTTGCCTATTATGTCATCAACAAAGTGGAGGGTAAGGTGGATATCTCCCCTGTTGAGATGCAGTAACTTCAAACGGCGTGAGCAGTATTCCCTGTTGCTCACGCCGTTTACACTATTGTTGTATCTTCTGCCTTTATGGGGTTGTCTTGCCCCGTCTGCTGCCTGTTGATTCGGTTTCTATAGTGTGCCTTCCGCCGGTAAAAATACCGTTCCACTTCCCCTTCTGGAATCCAGACCCCGGCCGCTTCGATTTTCTCCATAACGTCAGACAAAATCTGCTGGTTATAATGGGGCTGCGGTTCATGGCCGATCTCCAGCCATACACGGCGGTATTCTTCAAACAACCATGTATTGATTTTCTCTTTCTGCCTTTGCTTCAAGTTTCGGAACTGTTTATCCATCTGAAGCAGCCGGCCTCCGATTCGCTTATGGTTTTTGCTGCTGATTTTACATCACCACGCCCTTAAAAACTTTTGCGCGGCCTCCAAATCACCGGCCTTGATGATGCAGGCGGCGAGATACGCGCTGCGCTCTCCCACAGGCTGTGCCTGCAGCAGCTTCCAGGCGCGTCGCTGGGCCGGGTCGCGCAGGTTTGGGCGAAAGACGAACTGCGGGCGGTTCACCCCTGCGCGTCATCGCCCCAAAGCACGGCCACAGCGCGCTCGTAGCCCTGTGCGTTGATGCGATCGTCCAGCAGAGTCACGGTGCGACACAGGCCGTCACTGGGGCGGATGTGGCGGCTCACGACCGACGCGCCGCCGCCCATCATGACGACGGGGAGCGCGTGGTAATCGAACCCCGCTTCCAGCACGGCCGAAAGCAACAGCTCGGTGTAGATCCGTCCCTGTTCGCTGATCAGGCCGCGTACCGTTTCCTCCAAACTGCACGGGCGGCCCGCCAGCACCTGCTCGATCTGGGCGTCAGTCAGGGACAGCCCGGTGTTCTGGCGCACCCGCTCCCGCACCTCATCGATGCAGCGGATCATGCCAAACTCCAGGCTGTGGCAGGTGCCAATGATCGGCCGCCCGTTGTCGATGCGCATCAGGTCCACCGTCCATCCGCCGATGTCGAGCAGCAGCATGGAGGGTTCATCCACCAGCAGGTCAGGCTGGGTCATGAGCGCGGTAAAACCTTGCGGGAAGAGCAGCACATCTTCAATCGTGATGCGGTACTTCTTACCCTCGTAGCCGAACTCAGTCGGCTGGCCCACATTGCGGAGCAGATACTTGCGGAAGGCAGGCTTCTCGCGGCCGTAGCTGGTCAGGGGCAACCCCGCCGCGATGGTCACGCTGCACTCCCGCGGCGCACCACGGGCCTGCAGCTCCTGCGCGATAGCCGCCAGCGTCAGCAGGTAGTAGTTGTCGTTGGCGGTCTTGTCCCGCTGGATCGGCTGCCGCCCGCTTCCGCAAACAAAAAAACACCCGCCGAACGTAAGCACGTTCTGGCGGGTGTAGGGTTCGTGACTGCCGCAGGGTGTGATGCCAGCCGGGAAGGAACAGTTTCGGGTTTTGATGGCGTAGTAGCCGTGGTCGATACCAATTATCATGGAATGCCTCGCTTTCTGTATGTGGTATATACTGTAATCTATCTACAAAGCCGGAAAGATGTTCCCAGCCGGGTAGCAATGCGGATAAACAAAAAAGCCCGATCCTTGGCTTCGGTAAGCCAAAAATCGGGCTGCTGGCTGTATCATTATCTATTTCGGTCTTCGCTCTATTCGTTGCCTTTCGCCTTTATACATATTGCACAAAATATCAGTCAGAATTTCTACGCCAAAAACTCCACCTTTTTTCAGAAAACGTAGAAAAAGGTGGAGATTCTCCCCTTTCAAAGCCCGAGAAACGACCTTCAAAGCTGCGCGTAGCCCCTGAACCCCTGCTGTTATCCCCTGCGTTATCATTTGACCAACGGCAAATTTTTGAAGGGCAAAAAGGCCGATTTCTTTCGCTGCGACGACAAAAAAGTGGCCGTTATCCAAAACGACCACTAGACTTGGAGGTGACGGGCAGATTTGAACTGCCGAATGAGGGTTTTGCAGACCCTTGCCTTACCACTTGGCCACGTCACCATAATAAGCAAAAAGCCGGCGTAAACCGGTTCTTTGCTGTTTGTCTGGAGCGGCCGACGAGGCTCGAACTCGCTACCTCCACCTTGGCAAGGTG
>ENA-UONZ01002786-UONZ01002786.1-human-gut-metagenome-genome-assembly--contig:-C93old-NODE-2786-length-12646-cov-3.686284_pt1 | contig 12646 bp, 16 predicted proteins | sample MGYA00242468_ERZ724015 | MGnify/ENA metagenome assembly ERZ724015
TATTTTCAGATTTTCAGGTATCATGATCGCTGGAAGAGTCTGACGCTCAATGATTTTACTGGATCCGTCAACTATACATGGACCAATGACTACAAGGGTTACCGGTATGAGAACAAAGTGGCACCTGCGGCTTTGAAAGACTATATGAAGCAGACAGATCAGAAAGCAAAGATCTCGGCCATCAACCAATATTATGTTGAGCAGATGATCAAATTGTGCAGGAAAAATAATGTTGAGCTGATATTGGTCAGCACACCGAGCATTAAGAACTGGAATTATGCCAAACACAATGGCATACAGGCCTTGGCTGATCAATATGGACTGGAATATTATGATCTGAATCTGATGCCGGATCAGGCGAAGATAGACTGGAAGAAGGATACCCGTGATAAAGGCGACCATTTGAATCATACAGGCGCCGTGCAGGTCAGTGACTGGCTGGGCGCTTTCTTCCACAGTAAAAATACACTGACGGATCACCGTCAGGAGACGGCATACAGTCGATGGAATGATGCATTGGGAAGATATGATCAGCAAATTGCTGATGGAACAGCATATGAGATATCTCATGGCAAGAAATAACAGAAGGGGCAGGCTGTTTGCCGGATAGGACTGTGAAAGGAACTACACATTATGGGGCATAATATATTACTTGTGACGGATGACAGAGAAACAAAGGAATTGCTTATGCTGCATTTGAACAGCAATGGGTTTACGGTTGATATTGCAGAAAATGAGGAGATGTTCAATGTCTGTTTCGGGCATCAGAAGACGAATTTGATTCTGATCGATATGATGATGAAAAGCATCAACATATATGAATTTATCAGAGTGATCCGCCTGAACAGTAATCTGCCGATCATCTTGATCGCAGATAAAGAGAATGATGCCAATCGTATTCTGGGATTGAATCTTGGGGCAGATGCCTGTGTGATAAAGCCGTACAATCCTCTGGAGGTTATAGCAGAGGTGCAGGCTATGCTAAGGCGCTACTATGAACTTGGATGCGGCGGCAGAATACCCGGAGAAACGATGGTATTGCGCGTAGGGGAACTGGTGTTGGATACGGAGGCTTTTGTGTTGAGAAAAAACGGCAATGTGCTTTCTCTGACATCAGCGGAGTTGAAAATCCTTGCGAAACTCATGCGTTCTCCGAAACGGGTTTTTACAAAAACACAGTTGTGTGAATGCATCAATGGCAGATATTATGAAAATGATGACCGGACAATGATGGTTCATATTTCCAATATCCGTGCTAAGATTGAGGATGACCCGGCCAACCCGAAGTATATCAAAACCGTCCGCGGATTCGGATACAAAATCGACAGTGATGATTAATCATAGAAGAATTGCATTAATTTTCAAAAAAACTGTTGACAAATAGAGGGTATCTGCGATACAATACCACCTGTAAAGTAAAAATACTTTACAGGTGGTGCTGTTTTATGGAGAAATTTATTGAAGAAGCGTTGCTTTATGATTTTTATGGAGAACTGTTGACAGAACATCAGAAGCTGATCTATGAGGATTTTGTTTTGAATGATCTGTCCCTGAGTGAAATCGCGGAAGACCGTGAGATCAGCAGGCAGGGCGTGTATGACATTGTCAGACGCTGTAGGAAACAGCTTCAGGGATATGAAGCGAAGCTTCATCTTGTTGCGAAATTTATTCATACGAAGGAACGCGTCGCAGAGATCTATCATTATGCGAACGAGATTCTTGAGCATCAGGAGGATCATCAGAGGATGATAGAATGTATTAACAGGATTGAGATGCTGTCCAATACAATCGTAGAAGAATTGTAGAACCGGAGGCGAAGCTATGGCATTTGAAAGTTTATCGGACAAATTGCAGAATGTATTTAAAAACTTAAGAAGCAAAGGCCGTTTAACAGAAGCAGATGTGAAAGCGTCACTGAAGGAAGTTAAAATGGCGCTTCTTGAAGCGGATGTTAACTTTAAGGTTGTTAAGCAATTTATTAACTCCGTGACAGAGCGGGCAGTTGGTCAGGATGTGATGAACAGTCTGACACCCGGGCAGATGGTCATTAAGATTGTCAATGAAGAGATGGTTGCTCTCATGGGCAGTGAGACTACAGAGATTAAGCTGAACAATAGCAACGAACTGACAGTCATTATGATGGCTGGTCTACAGGGTGCAGGTAAGACGACCACTTCTGCGAAGATTGCAGGCAAGCTGAAAGCAAAGGGACGCAAGCCTCTGCTGGTAGCCTGTGATGTATACAGACCGGCAGCCATCAAACAGCTGCAGGTGAATGGTGAGAAGCAGGGTGTACCTGTTTTCTCCATGGGAGATCATCAGAATCCCGTTGATATTGCGAAGGCAGCCATTGAGCATGCGAAGAACAATGATTTGAATGTGGTGATTCTCGATACAGCTGGTCGACTTCATGTGGATGAGACCATGATGGAAGAGTTGGCGAATATTCAGAAGGCTATCAAGGTAGACCAGACAATATTTGTTGTGGATGCCATGACAGGTCAGGACGCAGTCAATGTTGCGAAGTCCTTTAATGAACAGATTGAGCTGGATGGTGTGATTCTGACGAAGATGGACGGCGATACCCGAGGCGGTGCGGCATTATCCATCCGAGCAGTGACAGGCAAGCCGATTCTGTATGTTGGTATGGGTGAGAAACTCTCTGATCTTGAGCAGTTCTATCCGGATCGTATGGCATCAAGAATCCTTGGTATGGGTGATATCCTGACATTGATCGACAAGGCTCAGAGCCAGATTGATGAGGATAAGGCCAGAGAGCTGAATCAGAAGATCAAGAAGGCGACATTTGGTTATGATGATCTGTTGGAATCACTGAATCAGGTGAAGAATATGGGCGGCATTGCAGATATGCTTTCCATGCTTCCGGGTGTAGGCAGTCAGCTGAAGAATGTTGAGGTTGATGACAGTCAGTTCAGCCGGATTGAAGCAATTATTCTTTCCATGACACCGCAGGAACGTGCGAATCCGGATTTGATCAATCCGAGCCGCAAGAAGCGGATTGCACAGGGTGCAGGCGTGGATCTCAGTGAAGTGAACAAGTTGGCCAAGATGCTTGAACAGATGAAGAAGATGATGAAGCAGTTTGGTGGAAGCTTACCTAAGGCAGGCAAAAGAGGAAAATTCAAATTTCCTTTTAGTATATAATTAATTTTTTCAGGAGGTGAAAGAACATGGCAGTTAAAATCAGATTAAGAAGAATGGGTCAGAAGAAGGCTCCTTTTTATAGAATCATCGTAGCAGATTCCAGATCCCCAAGAGATGGTAAATTCATCGAAGAGATCGGTTACTACAATCCAAACGTTGAACCAAGTGATGTAAAGGTTAACGAAGAGCTCGCTCAGAAATGGTTATCTACAGGCGCTCAGCCAACAGAAATCGTTAGCAGACTTTTCAAGAACGCTGGCATCATTAAATAATTGATTTACAGTGGGGGAATCTGTAATGAAAGAATTAGTAGAAGTTATTGCTACTTCACTCGTAGATCACCCGGAAGAAGTTGTCGTTACAGAAACTGTAACTGACAAGTCTATCGTCTTAGAGCTTAAAGTGGCTCCTGATATGGGAAAGGTTATTGGCAAGCAGGGACGTATCGCGAAAGCAATCCGTACCGTTGTCAAATCTGCAGCGTCTAAGGATGATAAGAAAGTCATTGTAGAAATATTGCAGTAGAAACTGGGAGCTGTCGCGGTTGTTCTGGAAAGGTTTTGGCCTTTCGGAATATGCGGCGGCTTTTTGTGTCATAGATGATTTAGATTTAATTGAGATATCACATGGAATAATTTTTGGGAATTTCCCGGTTTTATATATATAAGGAAGGAAAACGATGGAAAAATATTTGCGCGTAGGTGTTATTTCGTCTTCTCACGGTGTGAGAGGAGAAGCCAAGGTATTTCCTACAACAGATGATGTACAGCGTTTTAAGAAGCTGAAGACCTGTATCCTCGATACAGGCAGAGAATATAAGGAGCTTCATATAGAAAGTGTCAAGTTCTTCAAACAGATGGTCATTTTAAAGTTCAAAGAGATAGCATCCATTGATGAAGTGATGCAGTATAAGGGCAAGGATCTTCTTGTTACCAGAGATCAGGCAGTAAAGTTGGAAGAGAATGAATATTTCATCTGCGATCTGATCGGACTGAAGGTTGTGACAGATGAAGGTGAAGATTTTGGCATTCTGACAGATGTGATTCAGACAGGGGCCAATGATGTGTATGCGGTGAAATGCCCAAATGGCAAAGAAGTACTGCTGCCGGTCATTGATGAATGCATCCTGGATGTGGATCTTGAGAGGCAGCAGGTAACAGCTCATATCATGCCTGGACTTGTTGACTGATAGGAGAGAAGTATGGATTTTCATGTAATGACATTATTTCCGGATATGATTATGCAGGGACTTTCGGACAGTGTGATCGGCCGTGCCGTCAGAAAAGGAACCATCGGCCTGCATACAGTGAATATCCGTGATTATTCTCTGGATAAGCATAAACATGTGGATGATTATCCTTATGGCGGAGGCGCAGGTATGGTGATGCAGCCGGAGCCGATTTATGCCTGCTATCAGGATATCGTCGGCAAGATGGATAAAAAGCCCCGTGTGATCTATATGACGCCTCAGGGCAGAGTTTTCAGCCAGGAAATTGCTGAAGAATTGTCAAAGGAAGAATCTCTGATTTTTCTTTGCGGTCATTATGAGGGCATTGATGAGCGTGTGCTGGATGAGATTGTCACAGACCATCTTTCTATTGGCGATTATGTTCTGACCGGTGGCGAACTGCCGGCCATGGTGATGATCGATACCATTGCCCGACTGGTACCGGGGGTACTCAACAACAGTGAATCTGCGGAGTATGACTCTTTCCAGGATGGTCTTCTGGAATATCCCCAGTATACAAGGCCGGAGATCTGGCATGACAAGCAGGTACCGGAAGTCCTTTTGTCCGGGCATCATGGCAATATTGAGAAGTGGCGCAGACAGCAGTCTTTGAAGCGGACCTTTGAGAGAAGGCCGGAATTGCTGGAACAGGAGAAAGTACAGGAGGCTTTGACGAAGAAGGATAGAGAATATCTGTCAGAGTTGGAAAATCCTGAGGATACATTGTGAAAATTTTGAAGGAATCAAAGAAAATCGTCAAAATGACTTGCATTTCAGTGAATCCTATGATAAAATGTAATGCGCTGGTGCGTAAGCGTATCACTGCAGTTGCTCTTTAGCTGATGTACGAGTGATATTTGGCACCGGCGGTAATTGTAAGAAATGGATGGTCCTCTGCTGCAGGAGAATGCATTAAGAACATCTGGATATTATAAGGAGGTTCATTATGAACGATATTATTAAAAGCATTGAAGAAGCTCAGTTAAAATCTGATATTACACCATTTTCTGTTGGCGATACAGTTAAAGTATATGCTAAAGTAAAAGAAGGCAACAGAGAAAGAACACAGGTTTTCGAAGGAACTGTTATTAAGAGACAGAACGGCAGCAACCGTGAGACATTTACAGTTAGAAAGAGCTCTAACGGTATCGGCGTTGAGAAGACATGGCCGCTTCATTCCCCAATCGTTGAGAAGATTGAAGTTACAAGACATGGTAAAGTAAGACGTGCGAAACTGTTCTACTTAAGAGACAGAGTTGGTAAGAAAGCTAAAGTTAAAGAATTGGTTAAATAATCAGTAAACACAGAAGTAAGATAATTGGGACAAATACATATGTACTTGTCCCATTTTCTTTAGTGAGGGCGGTAAATGAGAAAAGTTCCATTATCAAAGAAGCAAAAGCGTGCAGAGAAGATTAAGAAGACATTGATCCATGTCGGTATCTGGCTTCTTGGGCTGCTGATAGTTATTGCACTTGGTGTTTTTGCGGTGCGTGGTTTTGGTATTAAGACAGTGATCATTGATCAGTCGATGAACCCGACACTGCAGAATGAAGATGTTGTATTGCTGAATAAGCTCTCTAATAAGATAGGTTCACCGAAGCGGATGGATGTTGTTGCTGTCAGAATCGGTGCATCCGAGAACAGTCCGACCTATGTGCGGAGAATTATCGGTCTTCCGGGGGAGACTGTACAGATCAAAGACGGCAAGGTGTATATTGATGACACTGAACTGGAACTGACATTTAATGATGCGGCCATAGAGAATGCCGGTGTCGCCGAGAAGGGTGAGACCCTTGGGGACAATGAGTATTTTGTTTTATGTGATGATTATAATAATAACCGGGATGACAGCCGATTAGACAGTATAGGAACTATTGATTCGGATCAGATTCTCGGAAAGGTATGGCTGATTCGTTCACCACTGTCACGCCTTGGTCTGGTACATTAAACACAGGACATTATTGAAATTGAACAGTTAAGAACAGGAGAATTTATGAATATACAGTGGTATCCGGGACATATGACGAAAGCACGTCGTATGATGCAGGAAGATATTAAGCTTATTGATATTGTGATTGAACTGGTGGATGCAAGACTGCCTCTGGCCAGCAAGAATCCTGATATTGATGATCTGGCGAAGGGGAAGGCAAGGCTGATCCTTCTGAATAAATCAGATATGGCCGATCCGAAGTACACAAAGCTTTGGGAGAGCTATTTCAAGGCAAAAGGATTTTTTGTACTTCAGATCAACGCACGTACCGGTGCCGGTATGAAAGCTGTTACCGGTGTTGTTAATGAGGCGTGCAAAGAGAAGATTGAACGTGACCGCAGACGAGGCATTAAGAATCGCCCGATCAGAGCGATGATCGTGGGTATTCCGAATGTAGGAAAGTCCACGTTTATCAACAGTTATGCGGGCAAAGCCTGCACAAAGACCGGCAACAAACCGGGTGTAACAAAGGGCAAACAGTGGATCAAGCTGAACAAGAATGTTGAACTTTTGGATACGCCGGGAATTTTGTGGCCGAAGTTCGAAGATCAGGCAGTAGGACAGAAGCTTGCTATTTCCGGATCGATCAAGGATGATATCCTTAATATTACAGAACTTGCCATGAAGCTGGCAGATTATATGAGTAAGAATTATCCGGGAACGATGGCTTCTCGTTATGGTATTGAAGAGAGTGACGACAGTGTGAAGGTACTGGCGGATATTGCTATTGCCAAATGTTGTTTGATGAAAGGCGGAGAGCCGAATATCGACAAGGCAGCTTCCATGTTGATTGATGATTTCAGAAGTCTCAGACTTGGAAAGGTGACACTGGAACAGCCGCCTCAATCAGAAGAGGAATGATAGAAATTGGTTCAGGAAAAGATTGAGATAATCAGAGATAAGTTCAAGAATGCATCAATAGAAAAACTGCCGGAATTGATGACAACTTACCGAGAAGATGGTCGAATTGGTGTCGGCAAGATTCTGGAAAGGGCACAGAAGAAACTGGATGCGTACAACAAAGAACTTGATCGTGTGCAGAAGATGCTTTCTTATGAAAGACAGTATGGAGAATGCGGTGTTATCTGCGGCATTGATGAAGCCGGACGGGGGCCTTTAGCCGGTCCTGTTGTTGCAGCGGCTGTTATTTTGGATATAAACTGTCCGATTCTTTATGTCAATGATTCTAAGAAGCTTTCAGAGAAGAAGCGGGAAGAATTGTACGATGAGATTATGGAGAAGGCTGTCAGTGTGGGTGTAGGCATTGCGTCACCGGAGACGATTGATGAGATTAATATTCTTCAGGCAGATTATGTGGCCATGCGGGAGGCTGTGAGTCAGTTGACACCGAAGCCGGAAGTATTCCTAAATGATGCGGTGACCATTCCGGGCATTGAGGGCAGACAGGTGCCGATTATCAAGGGTGATGCCAAGAGCCTTTCTATTGCAGCGGCCAGTATCATTGCAAAGGTGACAAGGGACCGTATGATGCGTGAGTATGACAAACTGTTTCCTGAGTATGATTTTGCAAAGAATAAAGGATATGGAACAGCGGAGCATGTGGCGGCACTAAAGACATTTGGACCAACGCCGATTCACAGAAGAAGTTTTATATCCAATTTCATTTAGTGGGGGACGGTGTATGAACCATGTCGAGAAAGGCCATTATTATGAGCAGGAGGCTGCAGATTACCTGATATCCTGTGGCTATCGGATTTTGGAAACGAATTACCGATGCCGTCATGCAGAGATTGACCTGATCGCCATGGATGGTGACTATCTTGTTTTTGTGGAAGTCAAATACAGACAGTCTGACAGGGTTCAGTCACCCTCTGAAGCAGTTGATGGGAAGAAGCAGCGACAGATCAGTCTGGCTGCAGATCAATATTTGCTGAAGCATAAGGTGAGTGAGGAACAGCTTTGCCGGTTTGATGTAGTTGCTTTTTTGAAGGAACGGCCGATTTTATATAAGAATGCATTTGAGTATCAGGGAGCGAAAGGATGGTAGCAGTGACAGGAAGCGGAACAACAGAATTAAAAGAGAAAAATCACGTGCCGTATATACAGTTTAAGAATTTGTCTGCCACAGGCATTGTGAAGCATGGTTTTTCAACGAGAAAAGGCGGTGTGAGTACCGGTATTTTTTCGTCGATGAATCTGAATTTCAAGCGCGGAGATGATCCGGATGCCGTGTTGGAGAATTATCGCAGAATGGCTGCTGCCCTGAATATGCGTGTGGAGGATATGGTTTTGTCTGATCAGACGCATACAACCAATGTCCGTGTCATCACAGAGGAGGACAGGGGCAAAGGCATTTTGAGACCGCAGGATTACAGTGATGTGGACGGCATGATCACCAATGTTCCGGGAATTGTTCTTGTGACATCATATGCGGATTGTGTGCCCCTTTATTTCGTTGATCCGGTTAGAAAAGCCATCGGTCTATCTCATTCAGGTTGGAAGGGAACGGTTGGTCATATCGGACAGAAGACCGTTGAGAAGATGCATGAGGTCTATGGCTCCGAGCCGAAGGATATCGTTGCAGCCATTGGCCCTTCTATCTGCCGGAGCTGTTATGAGGTCAGCGATGATGTGGCGGAGGCTTTCAGAGCCAATTTTACAGCCTATGAGGCAGCAGATATTTTGCTTGATAAAGGCAATGGCAAGTATCAGCTGGATTTGTGGAAAGCCAATTGGTATGTACTGACAGATGCAGGCATTCTTCCTGAACATTTGTCTGTGACAGATCTCTGCACAGCTTGTCATCCGGACCTTTTGTGGTCCCATCGAAAGACAAATGGGCAAAGAGGCGGTTTATCTGCGTTTCTGTCCCTGATCGATACGTCTGTTTAGAAAACGGAGTAGAAGAATTATGAAGAAACATTTACATGTGATCCAGTCAATTGTTCCCGGTAGTATTGCAGAGGAAATGGAGCTGCAGCCCGGTGATACAGTCCTTGCTATCAATGGCCAGGATATCGAGGATGTGTTTGACTATCATTATCTGGTCAATGATGAATATATTGAAATGCTGATCCGCACGGCTGATGGAACGGAAGAAGTGCTGGAGATTGAGAAGGATTACGATGAAGATATCGGTATCGTATTCGAGTCCAGTCTGATGGACGATTATCGCTCCTGCAGCAATAACTGTATTTTCTGCTTTATCGATCAGCTTCCGAAGGGCATGCGTGAGACGATGTATTTCAAGGATGATGATTCCAGACTTTCCTTCCTTCAGGGCAATTATATTACTATGACGAACATGAAGGACGAGGCGTTGGAGCGTATCATTCGATACAAGCTGGAACCCATCAATGTTTCAGTGCATACAACCAATCCGGAACTGCGGTGTATGATGCTGCACAACCGTTTTGCGGGCAAGATCATGGAGCAGCTTCAGAAACTTTATGAGGGCGGTATTATCATGAATGGTCAGATCGTTCTCTGCAAGAACGTCAACGATGGTGAAGAACTGGAGAGAAGTATTCGTGACCTGTCCGGCTTTATCCCGAACATTGAGAGCGTTTCTGTGGTACCGGTAGGCCTTTCTGACCACAGAGAGGGTCTTTATCCGTTGGAACCTTTTAACAGGGAGGACGCCAGAGAAGTTATTGCCTGCATTGAGAAATGGCAGAAGAAGCTGTATGAGGAGTATGGTACACACTTTATCCATGCTTCGGATGAATGGTATCTTCTGGCGGGATATGAGATGCCGGAGGAAGAACGCTATGACGGTTATCTTCAGCTGGAAAATGGCGTTGGTATGATCCGGCTTCTGACGGAGGAGTTTCATGAGGGACTGAAAGAAGCTGTTACAGACGGCAAAAAGCGCCATGTGACGATTGCAACAGGACATTCTGCTGTGGGAACCATTCGAAAACTGGCAGAAGAGCTTTGTGAGAAGTTCCCTAATGTGACCGTAGATGTCTATGAAATTGTGAATCATTTTTTTGGAGAACAGATAACAGTTTCAGGGCTGATGACAGGAACAGATCTGAAGGAACAGCTTCAGGGCAAAGATCTCGGTGAGACGCTGCTGCTTCCGGTCAATATTCTTCGAAGTGGTGAGGATGTGCAGATACTTTTGGATGATATAACGATTCCTGAACTTGAAAATACTTTACAAATTCCGATTTCGATTGTACAATCAAACGGACAGGACCTGGGAGATAAAATTCTGGGAAGAGGTGAGATAGATGAGTAAACCAATTGTGGATATTATAGGTAGGCCGATTGTAGGTAAATCAACTTTATTCAATGCCCTGGCAGGACAGCAGATTTCTATTGTCAAGGATACGCCGGGAGTAACAAGAGACCGAATTTATGCAGATGTAAACTGGCTGAATACACAGTTTACAATGATTGATACAGGTGGTATTGAACCATCTACCAATGATCTGATCTTGAAGAGCATGCGTGAGCAGGCTGAGATCGCCATTGAGACAGCGGATGTGATCATCTTTCTGACGGATGTGCGTCAGGGGGTTGTAGATGCGGATTTCCAGGTTGCCAATATGATCCGTCGTTCAGGCAAGCCGGTTGTTCTCGTTGTCAACAAGGTGGATAATTTCAAGACCATGATGGCGGATGTCTATGAATTCTATAATTTAGGACTGGGAGATCCGATGCCGATTAGCGGCAATTCCAAGCTTGGACTGGGTGATATGCTGGACGAAGTCATCAAGCATTTTAAACCGGGTACAGCAGAAGAAGAGGCAGATGAACGTCCGCATGTCGCCATTGTGGGTAAGCCGAACGTAGGCAAGTCATCCCTGATCAACAAACTGACAGGTGAGAATCGTGTTATTGTCAGCAATATTGCCGGTACAACACGTGATGCCATCGATACGGTGATCAAGCACAACGGCAAGGAATATGTTTTCATCGATACAGCAGGTTTGCGTCGTAAGAGCAAGATCAAGGAGGATATTGAACGTTATAGTATTATCCGTACGGTTTCGGCGGTGGAACGTGCCAATGTGGTGGTTCTGATGATTGATGCCAAGGAAGGTGTGACAGAGCAGGATGCCAAGATCGCAGGTATTGCCCATGAGCGCGGCAAGGGTATGATCATTGCAGTGAACAAGTGGGATGCCATCGAGAAAGATGACAAGACCATGAACAAGTTTACCAAGGATGTCAGAGAGAAGCTGGCATTTATGCCATATGCAGAGATGCTGTTTATCTCGGCAGAGACAGGTCAGAGACTGCCGAAGCTTTTTGATACCATCGATGCGGTTATTGAGAATCATGCAATGCGTGTAGGTACAGGTGTCCTCAATGAGATTCTCAGTGAGGCTGTTGCCATGAAACAGCCGCCATCAGATAAGGGCAGACGTCTGCGTCTTTACTATATTACACAGGTATCTGTCAAGCCGCCGACATTTGTCATCTTTATCAACGATAAAGAACTGACACATTTCTCTTATACCCGTTATATCGAGAATCAGATTCGTGAAACCTTCGGATTCCGCGGTACGCCGCTTCACTTTATCTATCGTGAAAGAAAGGATAAGGGTTAAAAATGGCAATTAAAGTCATTATCTGTCTGGTACTGGGTTATATTTTCGGATGTTTTCAGACAGGCTATTTCTATGGCAAATTATTCAAGGGAATTGATGTCCGCAATTACGGCAGCGGCAATGCCGGAACAACCAATACCCTTCGAACCCTGGGCAAGCCGGCCGGCTATATTGTCTTTCTTGGGGATGCCCTGAAGGCAGTATTTGCCGTTTGGATTGTGAGATATCTGCTGTTCCCGGGACTTGGTGATGTGACGAAGATTCTGGAGACTGTCACGGCTCTTGGCGTTGTTCTCGGGCACAATTATCCCTTTTATATGCATTTTAAGGGCGGCAAAGGCATTGCGGCAACCGGTGGTTTCATGTTCGCACTGGATGTGCGCATCGCCCTGATCGCTGCGATTGTATTTGCGGTTGTATTCTTTACAACACGATATGTCTCCGTGGGTTCTTTGACCATTACGGCACTGTTTCCGATTCTGATGCTGATCTTTTATCCTGGACAGTGGGTGGTGTTTGGACTCAGTCTGATATTCACGGCACTGGCCTGGTGGCGGCATCGGGCGAATATCAAGCGGCTGATGAATGGGACAGAGAATAAATTTGAGAAAAAGAAACGGTAATAGAGTACGAATTGCGAAACTTCACGTTTATCGAAAGAATCCGTGTTCAACGATTCAAAGCAGGCACGTTTGCACTGCCTAATGCTGGCAGCAGTACATAAGGTCCTAAAGA
>ENA-UONZ01002798-UONZ01002798.1-human-gut-metagenome-genome-assembly--contig:-C93old-NODE-2798-length-12598-cov-12.748545_pt1 | contig 12598 bp, 10 predicted proteins | sample MGYA00242468_ERZ724015 | MGnify/ENA metagenome assembly ERZ724015
CTCCGGGCGCTGGACGGCGCCGACCGCCTCATGCTGTTCCAGGCCCTGGCCCGTCTGGCCGAGGCGGCGCGGAACAGCATGGGTCTGCTCCGGGGCGAGGAGACATAAGGGAACGTGGAGGGCGGTATACACCGCCCTCCACGTTTTTGTACCTTAACCTCTGCGCCGGCGGCTGCCGGTGTAGCGGCCCCGGCCGCTGTAGGCGTAGCCCCGGCGGCCCGTCCGGCCCCTGCCGCGGAAGAGCACCACCCGCAGCAGGAGGGCGGCGATTACTACCAGGACGACCACCAGAAGGATGCGCACCAGCAGATTGTCAAAGAACTTCTGAATCCGGTCCAGCCGGTAGGCCCACTCGTCCCGCTCCACCGAGCAGGTGGCCACCAGATCCAGCGTGCCGTAGGACTTGCCGTTGAAATAGGCCGTGATGGTGCCCAGCACCTGCCCCTGCTCCACCGGGGCCTCCACGCTCCGGGTTTCCAGGGTGTAGTCATACGTAAAGTTCTCGGCGGACACGTCGTTGGGCAGCAGGGCGGTCAGCTTCCCGTCGGGCATAAGGGTGACGGAGGCGGCGTCCTTGCCCAGGGTGACCTCCACCTCCGGGATGTCCCGCTTGGTGTTGTCCAGAATGGTCTGGGTGGAGAAGTTGGCAAAACCCCATTTAAACAGGCGGATGGTCTCGTCAAAGTAGATATAGCCCTCGCTGCCGGAGGTGCCCGGCTCACGCTCACAGCCCATGACCACGGAGATCAGGTTCCGGTTCTCCCGGGTGGCGGAGGCGGCCAGGCAGTAGCCCGCCTCGGGGGTGGAGCCGGTCTTGATGCCGGTGGCGTACTCGTAGATGTAGCCCGCCACGCGGAAGTTGGAGATCAGGGCGTTGGTGGAGCGGATGATGCGCGGCTCGGGGTGCAGGTTGGTGGCGGGCATGGTGTAGTTCTTGGAGCCCACGATGGTGCGGAAGGTCTCGTGCTTCATAGCCTCCCGGCACATGAGGTAGATGTCGTAGGCGCTGGTGTAGTGGTCATCGTCGTGGTAGCCGTGGGTATTGGAGAAGTGGGTGTCCTCCATGCCCAGCTCGGCGGCCCGGGTGTTCATGAGCTCCACGAAGGAGGCCACATCGCCGCTTACCGCCTCGGCCATGACGTTGCACGCCTCGTTGGCCGAGGGGATCAGGGCGGCGTAGAGCAGGTCGATGATGCGGATCTGTTCCCCCTCTTTGATATCGGCCGTGGAAGCGCCCTCCCCGATGCCGGTGTGAAGGGCGGAGCTGGCGGTGACGGTCTGCTCCAGGGACAGCTCTCCCCGGTCCACCGCCTCCAGGGTGAGCAGGCAGGTCATCACCTTGGTGATGGAGGCGGGGTAGTTGTGCGCGTGGGCGTTCTTCTCGTAGAGAATCTCGCCGGTGTCGGGGTCCACCAGAACGGCGGCCTTGGCGTTGACGTCCATCTCGTCCAGAATGGCGCTGCCGCTGTCCGCAGCGGAGGCAAAGGTGGTCAGCAGCCCCGAGAGCAGGGCGAGGCAGAGTAAAACGGAAAGCAGTCGTGATTTTTTCATAGGAAACTCCATTTGACTATGTTATAATAACGGTATGGCTATTATAACAAACCCCGGACCGGGACGCAACGGGGAGGGGGATACAAAAAGATGAAGATTTCCAGACTGGAATTTGTGGCCCTGCTGCTGGCGGCGGTCTTTGCGGCCTTCGCGGCGGGCTGGTTTTTTCGGGGGCAGGCCGCGCCCCAGCCCGTGCGGGTGGAGACCGAGCGTACCCTGACCCAGGAGACGCCCCTGGCGCTGCCCGCGCCTACGCCCTCCCCCTCCGCCCAGAGCAAGGAGGATACCCTTGCCGGCGGGGCGAAGATCAACCTCAACACCGCCGGGGTGGACGAGCTGATGACCCTGCCGGGCATCGGGGAGAAGCGGGCGGAGGACATCATTGCCTACCGCCAGGCCAACGGCCCCTTCCGCATCCCGGAGGAGCTGACCGAGGTGCCGGGCATCGGCGAGGGCATTCTGGAGGGCCTCATTGACTACGTGACGACTGGGGAGGAGAACCGATGAAAATACTGGTGGTAGACGACGAGAAGGTATTGGTCAAGGGCATCAAGTTCAACCTGGAGAGCGAGGGCTACCAGGTGGAGGCGGGCTATGACGGGGAGGAGGCGGTGGAGCTGGCCCGCAGCGGCTCATTCGATCTCATCATCCTGGATCTGATGATGCCCAAGATCGACGGGCTCCAGGCCTGTATGCGCATCCGGGAGTTCTCTAACGTGCCCATCATCATGCTCACCGCCCGCAGCGAGGACACCGACAAGATCATCGGCTTCGAGTGCGGGGCGGACGACTACATCACCAAGCCCTTCAACATTCTGGAGCTGAAGGCCCGGGTGCGGGCCCTGCTGCGCCGGGCGGGCATGGCGGCCCAGAAGCAGGGGGGCGGCGGCCGGCTGTCCATGGGCCACATCACCCTGGATGTGGACGCCCGGGCCGCCTGGAAGGACGGCAAGAGCGTGGATCTCACCGCCAAGGAGTTCGACCTGATGGAGCTGCTGCTGCGCAACCCGGGCCGGGTGTATTCCCGGGAGAACCTGCTCAACGTGGTGTGGGGCTATGAGTACGCCGGCGATTACCGCACGGTGGACGTGCACGTGCGCCGCCTGCGGGAGAAGCTGGAGCTGGACCCCGCCAACCCGGAGTATATCCTCACCAAGTGGGGCGTGGGCTACTATCTGAAGCATGGATAAGGGGAGCGGCGCGGTCAGGCGCGTGCCCTTCTGGCGCTCCCTCCAGACCAAGTTCGCCCTGACCTATATCGTGATTGTGGCGGCGGTGCTGATTCTGCTCAACACCTACCCCCTGGTGGTGTCGGAAAAACTGGCCTACCAGTCCAAGCAGGCCTCCATGCTCAACCAGGCCTCGGTGCTGGCCTCCGCCCTGGCCACCGGGCCGGAGGCCCTTACGGCCGAGGGTGCCACCCGGACGGTGGAGCTGCTGCGGGGCAGCCTGGGAGTGACCCGGGTGGTGGTCACCGACCCAAACGGCCTGGTGCTCTGCGATTTCCAGGACGGCGTGGGGCGGACCGACACCGCCGGGCGGTACGCCCTGTTCTGGGAGCTGGTCACCGCCCTGCGGGGCAACAACGTGTTCCGCTCCGAGTACGGCGACGGGGCCTTCCGAAGCTGGGCGGCGGTGCCCATCACCTACCGCTCCATGACCCAGGGGGCGGTCTACCTCTACGAGTACGACGCCGAGCAGGGCGCGCTGCTCCAGGGGATCCAGACCAACCTGCGCTTTATCTCCATCGTCATCTGTATGGTGTCGCTGGTGATGGGGGTGGTGTTCTCCAAGGCCCTCACCCGGCGTATCGCCCAGCTCCTGCGGGGCATCCACACGGTACGGGAGGGTGAGTACAGCCACCGGGTGAGCGTCCGGGGCGGCGACGAGCTCAGCCGCCTGGCCGACGAGTTCAACGAGCTCACCGGCCGCCTCCAGACCACCGAGGAGGTGCGCCGGCGCTTCGTCTCCGACGCGTCCCATGAGCTCAAAACCCCACTGGCCTCCATCCGCCTGCTCACCGATTCCCTGCTCCAGGCCGACCACATGGACGGCGAGACGGCACGGGAGTTCCTCAACGACATCGGGGACGAGGCTGATCGGCTCACCCGCATCACCGAGAAGCTGCTTACCCTCACACGGCTCGACACCGCCCCGGCGGCGGAGGACGTCCCCGTGGATGTGGGGGCGGTGGTGGAACGGGTAGAGCACATGCTCTCCCCCCTGGCCCGGGCGGTGGAGGTGAGCCTGGAGCTGAAGCTCCAGCCGGGCTGCGTGGTGCTGGCCACCGAGGACGATCTCTACCAGATCGCCTTCAATCTGATGGAGAACGCGGTGAAGTACAACCTGCCCGGCGGCCGGGTGCTCGTCACCCTCACTGCCGACGGCGGGCGGGTGGTCCTCCGGGTGGAGGATACCGGCGTGGGCATCCCGGAGGCGGATCTGCCCAAGATCTTCGACCGCTTTTACCGGGTGGACAAGGCCCGCTCCCGGGCCGCCGGCGGCACCGGACTGGGCCTGTCCATCGTGCGGGATACGGTGCTCCAGCACGGCGGAGCCGTCACTGCCCGGCGGCGGGAGCCGGAGGGCACCTGCTTCGAGGTCAGCTTTGCCCAGTGGAACGGAGAGGAGGTGGGCCGATGAGACGACGCATCGCGGCGCTGGGCTGTCTGCTGGCTCTGGCCGCCGGGGGCTGCGCCCCCCGCCCGGAGGAGCCGGAGGGCGGCTACTGCGTGTACTACTCCGCCCTGTCCGACCGCTTTGCCCCCCTGCCGCTGGACTGTGAGCCCTTTGAGGGGAGCGGCGGCGACCCCATCCCTGCCCTGGTGGACGCCCTGCTGTCCCCGCCGGAGACCCAGGGCCTCACCTCCCCCTTCCCCGAGGGGGTGCGCCTGTTGAGCTGGGAGGTGGAGGAGGGCCGCCTCCACCTGGACCTCTCCGAGCAGTACGGCGGCCTGTCCGGGGTGGATCTCACCGTGGCCGACGCCTGCCTGACCCTCACGCTGTGCCAGGTGGAGGGAGTGGAGTCGGTCTATGTGACGGTGGAGGGGAGGGAGATCCCTTACCGCCGCGTCCAGCAGCTCGGTCCCGACGTACTGCTGCTCACCGACGGCACCGATGTGCCGCCGGAGGAGCCGGAGCCCAGTCCCACCCCGCCCGCCTCTTGACAAGGGGCGGGCGGGGGTGTAGCATAACACTCAACCTGAAACAGGAAAGGAAGATCCTGCCCATGAGTCAGCAGCGCATCGGCACCCAGTGCCTCCACGCCGGGTATACCCCCGGGAATGGTGAGCCCCGCAACATCCCCATCGTCCAGTCCACCACCTTCCGCTACGCCACCGGCGAGCAGATGGGAGCCCTCTTCGACCTGGAGGAGAGCGGCTACTTCTACACCCGCCTCCAGAACCCCACGAATGACCACGTGGCGGCCAAGATCTGCGCCCTGGAGGGGGGAACCGCGGCCATGCTGACCTCCTCCGGTCAGGCGGCTTCCTTTTACGCCATCTTTAACATTGTCTCCTGCGGGGAACATGTGGTGTGCTCCTCCTCCATCTACGGCGGTACCTATAACCTCTTCGCCGTCACGATGAAGCGCATGGGCATCGACTTCACCTTCGTCGACCCCGACTGCACCGAGGCCGAGCTGGAGGCCGCCTTCCGGCCTGAGACCCGGGCCGTCTTTGGCGAGACCATCGCCAACCCCGCCCTCACCGTGCTGGACTTTGAGAAGTTCGCCAGGGCGGCCCACGCCCACGGCGTGCCCCTCATCGTGGACAACACCTTCGCCACCCCGGTGAACTGCCGCCCCTTCGAGTGGGGGGCCGACATTGTCACCCACTCCACTACCAAGTACATGGACGGCCATGCCAACGCGGTGGGCGGCGCCATCGTGGACTCCGGCCGGTTCGACTGGACGGCCCACGCCGACAAGTTCCCCGGCCTCACCACCCCGGACGAGAGCTACCACGGCGTGACCTACACCGAGCGCTTCGGCCTGGAGGGGGCCTACATCACCAAGGCCACCGCCCAGCTCATGCGGGACTTCGGCGCCATCCCCGCCCCCATGAACGCCTACCTGCTCAACGTGGGGCTGGAGACCCTGCCCCTGCGCATGGCCAGGCACTGTGAAAACGCCCTGGCCGTGGCCCGGTTCCTGAAGGGACACCCCAAGGTGAGCTGGGTGCGCTACCCCGGCCTGGAGGGCGACCCCTACTACGAGCGGGCCCGGAAGTACCTGCCGAACGGCACCTGCGGCGTGGTGTCCTTCGGCGTGAAGGGCGGCCGGGAAGCGGCCTCTAAGTTCATGGCGGGCCTGGAGCTGGCCTCCATTGCCACCCATGTGGCCGACGCCAAGACCTGCGTGCTTCACCCCGCCAGTACCACCCACCGCCAGATGAGCGACGCCGAGCTGGCCGCCGCCGGGGTGGCCCCCGACCTGGTGCGCTTCTCCGTGGGCATCGAGGATGTGAACGATATCCTGGCCGACCTGGAAAAGGCCCTGGAGGGAGCGTAAACAGAAAAAATAAAATGCGCTCCCAAAACGGGAGCGCATTTTTTAGAAGAGAGGAGAGACTGCTATGGAATGGAGACGGCTGACACAGCCGGAGGAACCGGCGTTTGGAAGGGCGATGGCCCTCTACGAGGCCAGCTTTCCCCGCCACGAGCAGCGGCTGCCCGATGAGCAGCGGGCCGTCCTGTCCCACCCGGAGTACCATTTCATCCAGCTTTTTGATGGGGCGGAATTCGTGGGGCTGCTGCTCTACTGGGAGGCGGAGGACTTCCGCTATGTGGAGCATTTCTGCGTCCGTCCGGAGCTGCGGGGCCGCCGCTACGGCGCCAAGGCGCTGGAGGAGCTGGGCCGGGACGGGAAAACCGTGGTACTGGAGATCGACCCGCCGGTGGACGATATCGCCCGGCGGCGGCAGGGCTTCTACCAGAGGTGCGGCTTCGCCGTCAACCCCTATCCCCACGTCCATCCCCCCTACCGGCCGGAGTACCCGGGCCATGAGCTGGTGGTGCTCTCCAGCCCCCGGGCGCTGACCCCGGCGGAGTACGGGGCATTCGCGTGTTACCTGAGCGCGGTGGTGATGGCCTGAGGGGCGGGTTCTGGCCGGGCGCGCCGGAGGGAGCGGCTGAAGCGCAGGCTGACGAGGAGAACGGCCCCTTCGGCGGCGGGGAAGGCCAGCCATACGCCGGTGAGGCCCAGCAGGGCGGCCAGCAGCAGGGCGGCGGCCACGATGGCCACAAAGCCCCGGAGCAGGGAGAGCCGGAGGGAGCGGCTGGGGTGCTCCGCCGCCCCCAGGAAGGAGGCGGTGACCAGGTTCAGCCCGGCAAAGGGAAAGCCCAGAAAGTAGAGCCGCAGGCCCTGCTCCGCCATCTGCTGGAGCGCCGGATCTCCGTCCCGGTTGAAGAGGGACACCAGCGGCCCGGCGGCGAAGAAGGCCAGCGCGGCCATGCACATCCCCGCGCACAGGGCCAGCCCCAGGGCCATGCGGCACAGGGTGCGCACCCCGGCGGCATCCCCCCGGCCGTGGGCCAGGCTGACCAGGGGCTGAACGCCCTGATTGACGCCGGTGAAGAGAGCGAGGGCCATCAGCGCCAGGTTGGCCACGATGCCGTAGGCCGCCACCCCCAGTGTCCCCGCCAGGCGGAGGGTCAGCAGGTTGAAGACCACCAGCACCAGGCCGGAGGAGCACTCGTTGAGAAAGGCGGCGCTGCCCAGCCCGGCCAGATCCGCCAGCGGCCGGAGGGCGGGGCGGAAGGGGCGCAGGCGGAAGTGGCTGCGGCGGGTGAGGATGTGCAGGGAGGACACGCACAGGCCCACCACCGGGGCGATGCCGGTGGCCAGGGCCGCGCCGAAGATGCCCATATCCATGGGGTAGAGGAACACATAGTCCAGCACGATGTTGGAAAGGCTGCCCAGCAGCATGGCGGCCATGGCCAGCTTGGGATTGCCGTCGTTGCGCACGAAGGCGGTGAGAATGTGGTTGAGCAGGAAGCAGGGGGCAAAGAGGAGCACCGTGCGCAGATAGACCGAGCACATGGGCAGGATGGCTCCCTCCGCCCCCAGCAGGCGGGCCAGCGGCACGGCCCACAGCAGACCGGCCAGCGCCAGCAGTCCGCCCAGCGCCCCGCCGCAGGCCAGGGCGCGGGAGAAGGCGCGGTCGGCCCGCACTCCGTCCCCCTGGGTGCGGCAGATGGCGTACCGGGTGGCTCCGCCGATGCCCAGCATCAGCCCCAGCCCGTTGATGAGGCCGAAGACCGAGATGGCCAGGTTGAGGGCCGCCAGCCCGTCGGTGCCCAGCCGGTGGGCCACAAACAGGGTGTCGGCCAGGATGTAGCCGGACAGGCCCAGCGCGCCCAGCACATTCAGGCTCACATACTGGAAAAAGCTCCGCTTCACTCCGATCCCTCCTAAAAACGTCCCAGAGCGGCAAAAAACGTGCCTGGGCCGATTCCTTCTAAGACCTACGGAATCGGTTCAGGCACGTTTCACATTTATCCGGTGATAAACGGGAAGCCACAGGGCATTCATCTGTCGGGTATTAAGATAACAGAAAGACCGCCCCCTGTCAACCCCCCGGCTGTACCAGCTTTTTTTACCATTTGTTATTGCTCTGTAACTTGTCCGGGAAAACCAGGGGAGCTATAATACAAATAGGAATCGAATGTTGAAGGGAGTGTGTACCATGAAGCGAATACTGGCGCTGGGCCTCTGTCTGGCCCTGCTGTGCCCCGCCGCCCGGGCGGCAGAGGAGGCGAAGGGGTGGAGCCGGAGCGAGCCGGGCGGAGATTATGTGACCCTCCGGGTGCCCTGCCCCCAGGGGGAGGCCCTGGATTGGTCGGAGCAGACCCTCCTCGCGGTGCGGTACGCCGACACGGGGGAGCCAGTGCCCCTCACCAGCGACTACCAGCAGGGCTGGCTCTTCGCCACCGTCCCAGCGGAGGAGGCGGAGCGGCCCCTGGAGGTCTTTCAGGGGGAGGAGCACCGCTTCCCCGACTGCATCACGGTCTGGAAGGGGCACGAGTACTACAACGACCCCGGCGGCGCAAAGGAGCTGTATCTCCGGGGAGTGCTCCAGGGGGATCACGCGGGCAATCTGAACCCCGACGCCGCCCTGACGCGGGCGGAGGCCTTCGCCCTGATCTGCCGCCTGCTGTCCCTGGAGCCCGGCGGCGACCCCGGCTACGCCGACGCGGAGCCCGGCGACTGGTATTATGATACCGCCTCCGCCGCCCGGGCCGGCGGACTGGCGGCGGAGGACGCCTATTTCCACCCCGACCGGCTGGTGACCCGGGGAGAGCTCACCGTCATGGCTGCCCGGGCCATGGAGGCGGTGGGCTGGCTGACCATACCGGAGGGGGGAACGGCGGCGGAGCTGACTCTGGTCGATGCCGGGGAGATTCCGGACTGGGCTTTAGCGTCCTATCTGGCCTTTGACAAGCAGGGTCTGGGCATCTTCACCCAGCGGTCCACCGGAGAGACCGACCCGGTCTACGGGGAGCCCGGAGTGGAGGAGCTGGCAGAGTGGGACAGGCCCGCCACCCGGGGCGAGGCGATCACCTTCCTGGACGACGCCCGTACCCGCCTGCCCTGGTACCCCACCCAGGCCGCCATCGACTGGGGCTTTGACGAAACTATGCCCATCGTCGACGGCTCCACCTCCACCTACCCCTACACCCGGGCTGTATACGGGGCGCTCTTCTGGAATTATGACAACCATCCGCAGTTCCCGGAGAGCCACTCCAAGAGCCATGAGTCCTACGAGCGGCTCATCAACGGGGAGGTGGACGCCCTCTTCGCCGCCACCCTGCCCTCGGAGGAGCTGAAGGCCCAGGCGGAGGCGGCGGGGGTGGAACTGGAGTACATTCCCATCGCCTATGACGCCATGGTGTTCTTCACCAACGCGGAGAACTCTGTCACCGGGCTGACCCAAAAGCAAATACAGGACATATATGTGTACGGGAAATATACGAATTGGAATCAGATAGGCGGCCCGGACGCGGAGCTGCTACCCTACCGCCGCAACACCGACAGCGGCTCCCACGCCCTAATGGAGCAGTATTTCCTGGAGGGCGGAAAGCTCTCCCTCAGCCCCGACGTGCACAATGTCCTCACCTCCTATGCCATGTCCTCCGCCCTCACCGATGTGGCCGGGGCCATGACCACCGACCCCCTGGCTTACGCCATGGGCTATAGTGTGTACTATTATTATGTAAACAGCTATTGGCTCCTGGGCGACGCGGGCGGAGGGGAGCTCAAGCTGCTGGCGGTGGATGGGGTACTCCCCTCGGATGAGACCATCGCCGACGGAAGCTACCCCCTGGCGGGGTACAACTACCTGGTGCTCCGGGCCGGCGAGCCGGAGGACGCCCCCGCCCGGCGGCTGGCGGAGTTCATGGTGAGCGAGGCGGGCCAGACCTGCGTGGGCAGCGCGGGCTTCGGCCCCCTGTCCTCGGGCCCCCAGGCGGACTTCCAGCGGGAGCAGCCGAACCAGAGCGTGGACGCCGTCTTTCCCGCTGGGCCTGGCTATGTGGTTCTTTCCTGGGATGAGGCCAACACCACCCTCCGGGCCAGCGGTCTGGAGCGGAGCGGGACGGACGGCCGCTGGCATGAGCTGACCGCCAACGAGTGCCCCGCGCCGGAGCCGGGCAAACTCTCCGCCGCCCGGCTGGGCTCCGGGGGCGGCACCGTGATCTTCGGCGCGGTGGGCGGCGAGCGGGGGGACAGCCTCACCGTCCGCCTCACCTACGGAGGCGGGCAGAGCCTGACCCGGTGGGCCTATCCCGGCCAGACCTTCCACTTCCTGCTGGAGGGCAGCCCCGCTCTGGAGAAGCTGGAGCTGCTCCAGAGCGGACAGGTGCTGGACGGCTGTACCGGGCTTTCGTAGTGATTTGTGAAGCCGCGGCGGAAGGGGCAAACAACGTGCGGGCCGGTCTTTTGACCGGCCCGCACGTTGTTATTGCTCCGCCAACTGTTCCAGCAGCACCTGACGCACCACCGCCGGGGCCGCCTGGCCCCTGAGCTGGCGCATGACCTGCCCCACCAGGAAGCCGAAGGCCTTCTCCTTGCCGGAGCGGTAGTCGGCCACCGATTTTTCATTGGCGGAGAGCACCTGCTCCACCACCTGGGCCACCAGGCCCGCATCGGACACCTGGGCCAGACCGTGGGCGGCTACATACGCGTCCACGTCGCCGTCGGTCTCGAAGACCGCCTCGCACACCCTGACGGCGGTGTTGCGGTTGAGCCGCCCCTCCTTCACCAGTTGGATCAGCCGGGCCAGGGTGGGGGGCGTCAGGGCCATGTCCCTGGCCTCCAGGCCGTGGGCGGAGAGCTGGGCCAGCACCGGCCCCATGAGCCAGTTGGCCGCCTGCTTGGGCTCCGCCCCCAGGGCCACCGTCTCCTCGAAAAAGCGGGCCAGGGCCTTCTGGGAGGTGAGCATCTCCGCGTCGTAGGAGCCCAGGCCCCAGACGGCCTGATAGCGGGCCCGCTTGGCCGCCGCCAGCTCCGGCTGGCTGGCCCGCAGCGCCTGGATATAGGCCTCGCTCAGCTCCAGGGGCGGAAGATCCGGCTCGGGGAAGTAGCGGTAGTCCTGGGCGTCCTCCTTGGAGCGCATGGGATAGGAGGCGTCCTTGTTCTCGTCCCAGCGCCGGGTCTCCTGCACCACCCGGCCGCCCGCCTCCAGCCGTTCGATCTGCCGCCGGGCCTCATAGCCGATGGCCCGGCGGATGGCCTTGAAGGAGCTGAGGTTTTTCAGCTCGGTGCGGGTGCCCAACGTGTCCGAGCCCGCCGGGCGCACTGACAGGTTCACGTCGCACCGGAGGGAGCCCTCCTGCATCTTGCAGTCGGAGACGCCCAGGTATTGTAGGGTCTCCCGCAGCCACTCCAGGTAGGCGACCACCTCCTCCGCCGTGCGGAAGTCGGGCTCGGTGACAATCTCGATGAGAGGCACGCCGCAGCGGTTGTAGTCGATTTTGGTCTGCTCCGTCCAGGGGTCGTGGATCAGCTTGCCCGCGTCCTCCTCCATGTGCAGCTCGTGAATGCCCACGGTGCGGCCCCCCACCTCCACCGTCCCGTCCCGGCCGATGGGCAGGTAGAGCTGGGAGATCTGGTAGGCCTTGGGCAGATCGGGGTAGAAGTAGTTTTTCCGGTCGAACCGGCTGTACCGGGTGACGGTGCAGCCCAGGGCCAGGGCGGCCCGGACGGCGTACTCCACCACCTTCCCGTTGAGCACGGGCAGCGCCCCCGGCATGCCGGTGCACACCGGGCAGCAGTGGGTGTTGGGCGCGCCGCCGAACGCGGTGGTGCAGGCGCAGAAGATTTTGCTTTTGGTGGCCAGCTCCACATGAGTCTCCAGGCCGATTACGGTTTCCCAGTTCACAGCGCGTCACCTCCTTTGGCGGCTGCAGGCGTGTCCGGATGGCGGCGGTGCCAGTCGGTCTCCTGCTGGTAGGCGTGGGCGGCGTCCAGCACCGCCAGATCCCCCAGGGCCGGGCCGATGAGCTGGGCGCCGATGGGCAGGCCGCCCCGGTCGAAGCCGCAGGGCATGGACAGGGCGGGCAGGCCCGCCAGGTTGGCGGGGACGGTGTAGATATCGCTCAGGTAAAGGCTCAGCGGGTCGGCCAGGCCCTCCCCCAGCCGGGGGGCGGTGGTGGGGGCCACCGGGGTGAGGAGCAGATCGTACCTCTGGAAGACCGCGTCAAAGGCGGCCTTCAGCCTGGCCCTGGCCTGGAGGGCCTTTTTGTAATAGGAGTCGTAGCAGTCCGCGGAGAGGACGAAGGTGCCCAGAAGAATCCGCTTCTTCACCTCCGGGCCGAAGCCCTCGGTGCGGGTTCTGCGGTACAGCTCCTCCAGACTGCCGCAGCCCTCCGCCCGCCAGCCGAATTTCACCCCGTCGAACCGGGCCAGGTTGGAGGAGGCCTCGGCGCAGGCCAGGATGTAGTAGGCGGGCACCGCGTAGTCCAGCAGGGGCAGGGAGCACTCCTCCACCACCGCCCCCCGCGCCCGGAGCACCCCGGCGGCGGCCCGGACGGCGGCGGCCACCTC
>ENA-UONZ01002803-UONZ01002803.1-human-gut-metagenome-genome-assembly--contig:-C93old-NODE-2803-length-12575-cov-3.528035_pt1 | contig 12575 bp, 10 predicted proteins | sample MGYA00242468_ERZ724015 | MGnify/ENA metagenome assembly ERZ724015
AAGGGGATGTTCTGGATTATCTGCTTGTGTCAAAAATACCACATATCACAAGTCAGGCAACATGGCTGAAAATGTATACATTTAAAGATACATTGTCAAAGGGACTTACCTACAATAAGGATGTCAAAATAGCTTTATACAGCCATGAGGAAGATGCGATAAACAACAAAACAGAAAAGGCAGAGGCAATTTGGACAACTAATGAATTTACGCAGAGTGCATTGAAAGATGGAAAAAGCGGACAGACGGTGCTGACTATTTCTATGACGGATAAAGGCCTGGAGAAGATGAATCATCCGGAACAGGGCTTTTCTGATTATTATATGGTGGTCTATTATACAGCAAAAGTCAATTCTGACAATACAACTGTACTGGGAGATGATGGAAATGAGAATGATGCTGTACTGACCTGGAAGCGTACGTCCGAGAAATACTTTAATACATTGGAAGATCGATGTGTGGTTTATGCCTTTGGTTTAAATTTAAATAAGACTTTCTCAGATGGCAAAGGAAATGCGGCAAAGGCGGCTTTTACACTTTTTAATAAGGACAATCAGGTCTATGTTGTGGCTGAAGAAGCTGCGGGCGGCACATATTATGTGACGGGCAAAACAAACATGAAGGAGCAGGCAACAATTTTCAGACCGGCAGAATCCGGAAAACTGCTGATCAATGGCATTGAAGGTGATAACTACCAGTTGACGGAGTGTTCAACTGATAACGGTTACAGTATTCTTAAAGAAGGCATTATGATCACAATCAATAGTACAACAGAGACCATTATTCCGTCAGTGGCCGGGGCAACAGGTCTTGAGGCTGCGACGGATGCAGGGCAGGTGATCAATAAAAACTATAACGGCGGAATTGTGGATGCAGAGGGTGTCAATGTTTCTGAAAGCAAAGGTGTTCAGCGGCTGGAAAATGCCAATGGTCGGACAATTGGCAAAACAGATATGTATGAGGGGGATAAGATCAGTGCATCAGCCTCTGTAGATGGTATTGATGCAGCAATGAGTGATGCAGATGGATCCGTTAATGCACGTGTGAATCTGAACATCCTGAACAGTAAAACGTTTTTATTGCCGCAGACAGGCGGTACAGGTTTATATGCGGCAACCATTATCGGGGCAATTGCAATCGGATTGGGATTTGTATTGACAAGAAAGAAGAGACAGCAGGCTTAGAGATGCGTTATGGGACGAAAGAACAGAAAACGATTTGAATGGGTACCGTATTTGTGTATTGCGGCAGGTCTATTATGTATGCTTTATCCTTATTGCAGTGAATATATTTTTCAGAATAGAACAGCTTCTGTTATTTCGACCTATGAGCGTGCCTCAATGGCGTTGGAAGAAAGTCAACATCAGGAGATGCTTGAGCAGGCACAGCGCTATAATGAGTATTTGGCCGGCAGCCAGGAAAAATTGACAGATCCGTTTCAGACGAAAAAGGGTGAGGCCAATGATCTGATGTATGATCAATTACTGAGTACAGGCGGCTCGGATGTGATGGCTTATATCGAAATTCCAAAAATCAATGTTGTATTGCCGATATACCATGGAACGTCATCACAGGTCTTGAGTAAAGGGGTCGGACATCTGGAAGGCACGTCGCTTCCGGTAGGCGGTCAAGACACGCATACAGTTTTAACCGGGCATACAGGGCTTGATCAGGCCAGGCTGCTCAGTGATTTAAATGAAATTGAAGAGGGGGATGTATTCTGCATTTATGTGCTGGGAACGTGTTTAAAATATCAGGTGTTTGATGTTGAAACGGTCCTTCCGGATGATACAGATGGTCTGCAAATCATAAAAGGTGAGGATAGAGCAACGTTGGTAACGTGTACACCATATGGAATTAATACCCATAGACTTCTGGTACATGGGAGGAGAATGGAAGAAGGTTTTGCAGATGTTGAGGCTCCGGGTGAGAAGACCGAACACAGCAGAGATTCACAATGGCAGAAACGATATCAATACGCAGCTTTGATAGGAGGTCTTTTGATTATAGGTATTATTCTGCTTTTTTCACAGGATATTTTAAAAATTGCAGGCATTTGTCTGATGATATCAGGAACATTTCTATTTATATCACCTGAACTTATGCAGACCGCTCAGAAAGTGAAGATGCAGATTGTGATTCAGACCTATGAAAAATCAGAAGAAACGCAGAAACAACATCAGGAGGAAAGTGCGCTGTATCAAAAAATGGTTACCTACAATCAGACAATTTATCGTGAGCAGCAGAAAGGACTCGACAATTTAGGCGAGGATGGGGCAATGGAGAACTTTAAAAATGAAATGATCGGGGTTCTCGAGATACCTGCTTTGAATCAGGATTTTCCGATTTATGCGGGTGCAACATCAGAGCATATGTCGGAGGGCGTGGCCGTGATGAAAGATACATCGCTTCCAATTGGCGGAGAGGATACAAATTGTGTGATTGCCGGACACAGAGGATATAACAGAAGTAAGACATTTTTTAAGGATATAGAATGCCTATCTGCGGGTAATCGGATATATATTAAAAATTCATGGGAAGAATTAGTCTATGAAGTGGAGAAAATCGATATTGTAACGCCAAATGATGTAGATGCAGTAAAAATTCGGCCCGGAAAGGATATGGTGACATTGTTGACCTGTCATCCGTATGGTTCGAATGGAAAATATAGATATCTAGTTTATTGCAGCAGAGTTAAGGACGCAGAGAAGGATGACCGTAAGAAGGAAGTATCTTATGCTTATAAAGATCATATTGTTGCTTCGGATGGACAGATTTATTCGTTATCATCAAAAGATATTCAGAAAGAAAAATATTTTAGATGGTTATGTGCAATTATTTTGTTTTTGATAATGGCAGCCATGAAAATAAAAGATATGTGGAGGAAAAGGAGGCAGACATAGATTGCGAAGAAAGAAAAGAACAGGAATATTGACTTTTTTGGTTTTTCTCATTTTTGTTTTTTCCATGGTTGTTTGGGCGTCAGATGGAATCGAAGGAGAACGGATGGATACAGAAGATACAGAGACAGAAAGGGTGATTCGGGAAAGTGAGGACAGGGAAAGTCAGATACAGGAAGAATCTGAAGGCATAGCCGGTGAAACATTTACGGAAAACGATGTGGAAACAGAAACAGGGATTGAAGATTCCTATGTGTATGATGGAGAAGTTTTCTCGGAAGTGAATGAATACAGCGCACGTGCGGTGACAAAAGGTAAAATTGATTATACATATTGGGCGATTCATCAGGGAGCAGGTTTTGGAAATATTCTTGAGGATGGACGTGACCTGGATCATGTCGGCTGTATTATGCTTAAGGTGGGAAATACCTGGAAAACGGCTTACTGTGTCCATCATAATGCTGATTTGAAGGGTGGCCATGAATATGCGGATACAGCGTCATATTTGACAGATTCGAATAAAAAGAGACTGACAGGTCTGGCTTTATATTATGGTTTTCGTTTTTCTGGTTGGAATCCGGATAAAAAAACTGTTCCGGGGGATAGCGATAAAGGAAAATATACAGCAACGCAGGTGATGATATGGATGATTGAAAGAGGCTGGTATACGTATGATGCGAATACATATGCTTTTCAATTGAATACAAAGGCAATCAATGCAGCAAAGAAAATCTGTGATAAATCGGATCAGAGCCCTGTCGGAAGTTCCTATGACTATTTTAAAACGATATATAGTAAAATGCAGACATTTGGTACAGTGCCTTCTTTTACTTATCGAAGTGAGAACAGTGCTCAGGTCAGGAATATGGGGTATGACTTTCAAACAAACCAATATGTTCTCAAACTGACGGATACGAATAACGTTTTATCCATGTATGATGTCAGTGAAGTGCCGAATGGTGTAACAGCCCAAAAGACGGGAAATACACTTAATTTATATTCATCAGTACCAATCACATCTGCGGGGGTGATAAAGTTGTCAAAGAAATCCTTCAAAGCGGAGAAAGCTGTGACTGTGTGGTCAGACCAGACAATAAGCGGTTATCAGCAAATTGGAACTTACAAAGAGCCGGAAACGGCAGAGTTGAATACCTATCTGAAGATAACAGCGCAGTCTGTAACGATGACGGCTGAAAAAGTATGGAATGACAGTGATAATATTTATGGGAAAAGGCCATCAGAACTGATGGTAGATTTGTATCGTGGCCAAAGTAAAGGGGATAAAGCTGTGCTTGTAAAAACGGTCATATTAAATGCGGAAAATGAATGGCAGTTTACAGTTTCAGATCTTCCGCAGAAAGATTCCGCAGGCGGACATATTTATTATATGTTTACAGAGCGAGAGACAGCGGGTTATACAGCGGGGACAACAGAGAGTACAGCCGGGACGCGTCATTGGAAGTTTACGTTCACCAATACATTAAATAGCGGTCATCTGCAGCTGCTTAAGAAGTCATCTGATGAGGCGCTTACAGGTGGGAATCCCTGTTATACACTGTTAAATGCAGAATATGGGGTTTATACAGATAGAAACTGTACCAATAGTGTGGGTGATCTGATCACGGGTGAAAGTGGATGGTCCAATACACTGACATCACTTGCTGCGGGAACATACTATGTCAAAGAGAGAAAGAAGCCGTCCGGGTATAGAACAGATGATGCTGTTCATGAAGTAATGATAAATGAGGGTGAGACAACCGTGATAACATTGACAGATGAGCCAATCATCAGCTGGGGACAGTTTCGAATTGAAAAATCAGCATTGGATGGTGCATCAGTATCTGATACAATTCCATTAACAGGAGCGGAATTTACCATTGATTATTACAGAGAAACAGGGGTAACAAAGGAAAACATTTCCGATAAGGTACCATTAAAGACCTGGGTTGTTGCTGTGAAAAAAACATTTGATGGTCAGAACACTTCGTATAAGGCGGAATTAGAGGATACATATTTGATTGCAGAAAAGAGTGACGAACTTTTCAGGGATAGGATGGGGAAGGCGGTACTGCCTCTTGGAACAATTGCAATTCGAGAAACAAAGGCAGCAGAAGGCTATTTGCTGCAGGGGTATGTCGATGATGCTGATGGAAGACGGCTGAACAATTACCCTGGGGAATCAGTTATCATCAATCTGGCAGATGACGGTGAAAGTGCATCGTTTTTGGGAGAAGACGGATTGAAATACAGTAATCCTGTTTTCAGGGTGACAAATGAATTGCATAAATGTAGTATACAGATTATGAAATCCTCCGCAGATGAAAAGCCGTTGGAGAATGTGATATTTGGTCTGTACGATGAAAGTCGACAGAAAATCCTGGAAGGTCAGACGAGTCAAGATGGCAGGATAATATTTTCGGAGCTGCTTCCGGGAAAATACTGGTTAAAGGAAGAAAAAACAGGAAACGGACAGCAGCTGCTGAAAGAACCAATGGAAATCGTGCTGCCGATGGTATTAACAGAGCAGGACGTTGAAAAACTAAAAATTGATAAAAGTCAGCTGGTCTATGATGAAAATCAGCAGGTATTTAAATTGTATGACAGAATTTTTGAGATATCAAATGCAGGAAATTTAGTATTACCGATGACAGGCAGTGATGGATTGGTCTTATTTGACATTCTGCTTTTGGCAGCCGCTCTGCTGCTGCTGATCGGCGTCTGCTTGTTTGTATATCGTAAGGGGAAAACAACTGCCCGATGAGTATTCGACAATTGTAAGCGAATATGGTATGATTCTTCTATATCATCTGAAAATTCAGGCAATCAATGATGGAGGAAAGTATGCAGCAATATGATCGAGGATATAGAAGAAACGTTTTATGGCAGATGTCACCTGTGAATACATTGATTATTGTGATTAATGTACTGGTATTTGCGGGACTCAGTTTTCTGGGAGATACAACAGATGTCCGATTTATGTATAATCATGGTGCCAGTTTCTGGCCGGCAATCATTGAGGAACATGAGTATTACAGACTGCTGACATGTACATTTATTCATTTTGGAATCAATCACTTGTTGAATAATATGCTTGTATTGGCCTATATTGGTGATAATCTTGAGAGAGCACTTGGGAAGATTAAGTATTTAATTGTTTATCTGGCAGCCGGTGTGGGATCAAGTGCAGTGTCAGCAGTCTGGAGTATGATGAAAGATGAATACAGTGTATCGGGAGGTGCTTCCGGGGCTATTTTTGGTGTTGTCGGTGCACTTTTGGTTATTGTTATAAGAAACAGAGGACAACTGGAAGATTTAAATAGTCGTCAGTTGATGTTGTTTGCCGGATTCTCGATTTATCATGGTGTGATGAGTGCAGGTATTGATAATATGGCACATATCAGTGGTTTTGTGATCGGTGCTTTATTGGGCGGACTTCTCTACAGGAGAAAGCGGTATCGGAAGCAGAATACAAAACGAGCTGCCGGAACCTGGTAGGGATTTTACAGACAGGTGACCGTGATGGGCAGAAACGATGGATTGAACGATTGCAAGTCCAAGCCCGGTGCCGCCTGTCTTATAGGACACAAAAGGCTCAAAAATGTGGGCCTGCTGTTCGGGTGTCATGCCGTTGCCGGTGTCACTGACAGAAAGCACAATATGATTGCAGTCGTCGGAGGAAGCAGATAAGGTAATTTGACCGCCGTCAGGCGAAGCTTCGGCTGCATTTTTCAGAAGATTAATGAGTGCCTGTCGAATCAGTGACAGATCAGCCCGTATGGCAGGCAGATTGGGAGCAATGTGAAGATATAAGGCAATATGCTGTGCGTGCAGAACGGGCAAAAAGGATGTATAAAGCTCATTAAGCAGAGGCTGCAGACTGCATAGTGTCAGTTGGGGCTGACGTGCAGTCCGGTCGTAATTTAGCAGACGTTGGATATCTGAAAGATCATTCTGGATTTCAGTGAAGTCTGAATCCTCTTTCAAGAAAACGTATCGGGCTGCAAGCAGCTGAAGCCGGCTGGAAATCAGTGTCAGAGTATTTTTATTTTCATGTCGAAGTGAAGCTTTGCCTCTGGTGGAATCGTAAGTCATCTGAAAACCTCCTTTGTGATGATTAAAAAAATAAGGAAAAAATATCTATAATAATAAAAGCCTGTTTCCGCTTTTTTGTGACAGAAAATTAAAAAAAAGCTGTTAAGATTTTTCAGTCGTGGTAAAATGGAGATTAAGAGCATTGAAAATGCAAAAACATCAGGAGGTAATCAAGATGATCGACAGAGATTGTATTTTTTGCAAAATAGCAGGTGGTGATATCCCTTCATCGACGGTATACGAGGATGAACAGTTCAGAGTACTGTTGGATCTGTCACCGGCAACAAAGGGACATGCCCTGATTTTGCCTAAACAGCATTATGCTAATATTTTTGAGATTGATGAAAACATATTAAGAGATTTGATTGTTCTTGCTAAGAAAGTGGCATCTGCCATGAAAGAAACTTTGAATTGCGATGGTGTGAATATTGTACAGAACAACGGCGAAGCAGCAGGCCAGACTGTGTTCCATTTTCATATGCATATCATTCCGAGGTACAAGGATGATGGTCAGGTAATCGGATGGGAGCCGCATACTTCAGATCCTGAAGTACAGGCACAACTGGCAGAGAAGATTGGTCAGGCAATCCATTAAATAAAAATGAATCATTAGATATAAGCAAAAGCACGACAGAGGAAATGATAATCAGGAATAAACAGTGACTGATCATTTCTGTCGTGCTTTTTAGATTCGGTATTCAGGATCAGACAGAGGCTAACTGATCGATCAGATCAGCGATAATTGGAATTGCCTGATTTTGCTGACTTGATGCCATTTGCTTCTGATAATTCTCACGGTCGGAGTAGACCTGATGAATTGTGTCAAGGAATTTCTCGTTTGTAATCTCTTCTTCAGGGAGAAGATAACTAAAGCCCTGTTTCTGGAAAGATTCTGCATTCAGAATCTGGTCGCCTCTGCTGGCAGCGGCTGGCAGAGGAATCAGAATATTCGGTTTGCGGAGTGCGAGAATTTCACATATGGCATTGGCACCTGCACGGGATATAATGAGATCTGCAGCAGCAAGAAGATCGCGAAGTTCTTCTTTGATGAATTCATACTGCACATAACCGGTCACATTGTTGAGCGATTTGTCAGTTTTGCCTTTGCCGCATAAATGGATCACCTGAAAATCTTTTAATAATTCCGGAAGTACAGCGCGAACTGCTTCATTGACAGCAACGGCACCAAGGCTCCCACCCATAATCAGGATAACCGGTTTATCAGATGTCAGGCCACAGAAATGAAGTCCGCGGCTGCGGTCACCTTCAAAGAGTTCACTTCTGATGGGAGAACCGGAGAGAACAGCCTTATCGGAAGGCAGATACTTAAGCGTCTCCGGAAAATTGCAGCAAACTTTGGAGGCAACAGGGATACAGAGTTTGTTGGCCAGGCCGGGTGTCATGTCGGATTCGTGAATGATCACAGGAATCTTCAGGGCATGTGCAGCGCGGACAACAGGAACGGCAACAAATCCGCCTTTTGAAAAGACTACATCCGGATGAATCTTCTTCAATCGGGAACGTGCCTCGAAATAACCTTTGATGATTCTAAAGGGATCAGTAAAGTTCTTTAGGTCGAAATATCGGCGGAGCTTACCGGTGGCAATTCCGTAATAGGGTGTCTTTGTCTCCATGATCATGCCTTTTTCCATGCCTTCATAAGACCCGATATAGGAAATATCGTAGCCGCGGTTTTTCAGCTCCGGCATCAGAGCAATATTAGGTGTAACATGACCGGCCGTTCCACCGCCTGTTAAAACTATTTTTTTCATAATTCACGGCTCCTTTGTGATGAAATTTATAAAATTATGGTAACTGTTCAGAGCTAACCTCCAAATGCTTCGCATTTTGTCGGTGTGGCGTATCCGTCAAATGGATTTATGTTCAAGAGTGTTCATTCATGCAAGCATGCTTCGCACTTTTGAACATAAATCCGCTTGGCTCTGAACAGTTACAAATTATGCCTGATGGCTGGCTTTGTAAGCCTTTAAGGCCTGAGCAAGCTGATCCGGACATGATGTACCGCGATTACCGCAGTTGATGCCTTCAAGTGTCTTGATGACGTCGTCAACGCTACGGCCAACAACAAGACGTGCAACACCCTGTGTGTTTCCCATACATCCGCCGATGAATTCACAGCTTGTTACGATGTTGTTGTTATCAACTTCAAAATCAATTTCACGGGAACATGTTCTGTTTGTAGCGTATCTCATAATTAAATAACCTCACTTTAAATATTAATGTATTTTTATTTGGTTTCTAATGCATTATATCAGATAATGGCGCAAATTCAAAGCGGTCTTTGCAGTTTTTGAATGGCCAGATTGTTCTCTTGACTTCCTGCACTTTCATAGTAAAATAGGATTGAAAGTTTGAAAATTTGGAGGATTACAGAATATGTTAGGTATTATAGGTGCAATGGATCAGGAAGTGAGCATCCTGAAAGAGAAAATGGAAGTGAAGAAGATTGATAAGAGAGCTTCCATGGAATTCTATGTCGGGATTTTAAACGGCAAAGAGGTTGTTATTGTAAAATGCGGTGTCGGCAAGGTCAATGCTGCTGTCTGCACACAGATTCTTGCAGATTGCTATCAGGTAGAAGCGGTGATCAATACAGGTGTGGCTGGCAGCCTGAGAGCGGAGATTAATATTGGTGACATTGTTGTTTCAACAGATGCACTGCAGCATGATATGGATGCAACAGGATTTGGGTATGAACCGGCTGAGATTCCACTGATGGGTAAGAAGACTTTTGAGGCCGATGCTTCACTGCGCAGTCTGATCGCAGAAACATGTCGTGAAGTGAATCCTGAAATTGGTGTATTTGAAGGTCGTGTTGTAAGTGGTGACCAGTTTATTTCCGATGGCGATGTGAAGGACAGACTGGTCAGAATGTTTGCACCATACTGCACAGAGATGGAAGGCGCAGCGATTGCGCAGGCAGCATGGCTGAACCAGATTCCTTTTGTTATTATCAGAGCAATTTCAGATAAAGCTGATGGAAGTGCACATATGGATTATTCCGAGTTTGAAGCCAAAGCAATCGAACATACCGTGAGACTGGTGGAAGCTGCCGCTGCAAAGCTTGCATAGGTATTATTCCAGCTTCAATATTTCAGTCACGATCTGACGAAGTATTAGGCTTATGGACAGCAATGTCGGGAAGACGACAGGAAAAAGAAAGATTCCGTCAGGTTATGTTGATGAATTGCAAGTGGCAAAGGGCACAATATTGATTATAATTAAGTGCAAATAAAATGAAGGGGGCACTTAATTATGAAAGAATTGATCGTTTTACAGGTATGGCCATTGTATCTTATGCTTGTGATGACGGGATTAGGTCTGTTGGGAAGCATATTGAGCCGTATATTTTATGGAAGGCTTGCAAGAGAGGCACAGTTGTGTGGAACATCGGATTATCCGATGCTGCATTATATAAGGCAGAAGTACAGCAGTTATTATAAGCTGGGTATGCGTCCGGGCAATGCGGAGGCACTTGTAAAAAGATATCTTGCATTACATAGGGTTGGACCGTTGGCATTGTACAGCTGGAATGAAGCAGGGAACTTTATGATGGGTGCCGTTATGCTGACGGGACTTATTCGCGGTATTTACAGATTTCAGACGACCATGCAGACGGGGCCTGCATTGATGGATATTGGCATAGGACTGGTTCTGGCATTGGGATTGCGGTTGACCGGGAAGATTTTTAGTGTTGAACGTCTGCAGGTGATCACGCTGAATGCGATTTGTGATTATCTGGAGAATTATTTGAAGAGCAAGCTGGACGGAGAATATGGTTATGGTCCACAGACAGAAACACCGGATCATTATGCCCGGGCTTTGAAAGAAACAGCAGCATCCCGAACAAAGCCGGGACTGCGTCCGACAACTGTTCGACGGATGCCGGCTGAACGTTTGGAAACGGTCGACAGTACAGTGGATGCGAAGATTGTGGAAGATGTGCTGAAGGAGTTTCTGGGCTGAAAATATAGTCCGAATTATTGATAAATAGTATCTGATTTGGTATGATTAAATAGAATTAATTAAAGATAAAATTGGAGGAAGAAAAATGGCAAATAAGGTTACATTTGATTATTCAAAGACTGCCGAATATATTAGTGAGGGCGAGATAACAGCCATGAAGCGTATTGCGGAGGATGCGAAGAAGCTTCTTCTGAGCCGTGAAGGCGAAGGCAATGATTTCCTTGGATGGATCGATCTTCCGGTGGATTATGATAAGGAAGAATTTGCACGTATTCAGAAAGCGGCGGCAAAGATACAGAGCGATTCAGATGTCCTGCTTGTTATCGGTATTGGTGGTTCATATCTTGGAGCCAGAGCAGCCAATGAATTCCTGGGACACAATTTTTATAATATCATTCCAAAGTCAATGAGAAAGACACCTGAGATTTATTACTGCGGTAATAATTTAAGCAGTGCGTATATTAAGGGATTGATGGATGTTATTGGAGACAGAGATTTTTCTATCAATATGATTTCCAAATCCGGAACTACAACAGAACCTGCAGTTGCTTTTAGAGTTTTCAAGAAGATGCTTGAAGAGAAATACGGCAAAGAAGAAGCTGCGAAGAGGATTTATTGCACAACAGATAAAGCAAGAGGCGCACTTAAGAGCCTGGCAACAGAAGAGGGATATGAGTCATTTATCGTGCCTGATGATGTAGGTGGTCGTTTTTCTGTTCTTACTGCGGTTGGTCTGCTTCCGATTGCAGTCAGCGGTGCAGATATTGAACAGCTGATGGCCGGCGCTGCATCCATGCGAAAAGTCTGCCTTGAGAATGCCTTTGAAGAAAATGATGCACTGCAGTATGCAGCAGTCAGAAACATCCTTTTAAGGAAAGGCAAGAGTATTGAGATCACAGCAAGCTATGAACCTTCCGTCCAGTATATCGGAGAATGGTGGAAACAGTTATATGGTGAAAGTGAAGGTAAGGATAAGAAGGGAATCTTCCCTGCCTCAGTTACATTGACAGCGGATCTGCATTCCATGGGACAGTTTATTCAGGATGGTTCTCGTCTGATGTTTGAGACAGTACTTTCGGTAGAAGATCCGGGAGCAGAGATTATTCTTGAAAAAGAGGATGTCGATCTGGATGGATTGAACTATCTGGCTGGCAAGTCTGTAGATTTCATTAATAAGAGCGCGATGAACGGTACAATTCTGGCACATACAGATGGACAGGTACCGAATCTGATGGTGAAGATACCGGCGCAGAATGAATTTTATCTTGGTGAGTTATTCTACTTCTATGAATTTGCCTGCGGTGTCAGCGGTTACATACTGGGTGTGAATCCATTTAACCAGCCTGGTGTTGAAAGCTACAAGAAGAATATGTTTGCATTGCTTGGTAAGCCGGGTTATGAAGACATGACAGAAGCTTTATTAAAGAGATTATAAATCATTTTTAAGAGGGCGCAGGGAATGATTTCTCTGTGCTCTTTTCGTGAAGAAGAGAGATTCCCTGATAGCAAAGAAAGTCGGATATTCAATGGAATCAGAGAATATATATGGGTGTGAAATGCAGGAGGACAGAATGAAGAAACTGATAAAAAACGGAA
>ENA-UONZ01002813-UONZ01002813.1-human-gut-metagenome-genome-assembly--contig:-C93old-NODE-2813-length-12537-cov-116.705015_pt1 | contig 12537 bp, 11 predicted proteins | sample MGYA00242468_ERZ724015 | MGnify/ENA metagenome assembly ERZ724015
GCCGTGCCGCAGCTGCCGGAGCGGTGCTTAAGCCGTAAGGCGGGAATTGTGCGGTATTGCCCTAAGGCGGCGGGCGCACAATGTGCGCCCCTACGGATTATTCTCCGTAAAACCTGAAATTCCCGTTGTCCTTACTCTTTTTTCATCTCTTTATACTCAAAAAACTCAAACCCGCTCTTTTTGTACACATGCACAGCGCGGGCGTTTTCTTCTTCCACTTCCAGCCGCAGCAGAGCATCCGGGTATTTCTTCGTTATGTAATCAATAAACTGGCTGCCAATGCCAAGGCCGCGGTATTCCGCCTTGATATAAATATCCTCCAGCCAGATGCACTGCCTGCCGTACTCGGTCGAAAAGCTCTTGGCCGCCATGCCATAGCCCTGCACAGCGCCGTCCTGCTCAAACATATAGCCCTCTACATACGGGTTGTCACTCACGCAGCCCTCAATGTCCCGCGCAAAGATTTCATCCGAGCCATTGCTCAGCACGGCGGGTGAATTGTAGAACACCCGCATCATCTCCATCACGCTGTCTTTGTCCGCCGGGGTCATGGCCCGGATCGTTGTATTCATATTTGTATTCCTACTTTCCAGTTCTTTGTACAAAATATCCCGCACCTTATCCCCATAGCAGATCACATGGTTCGCCGCAATGGTGTAGCCGCGGTGCAGGCCGGTGTACAGGCTGGCGGCATTATCCGGGTGCACGGTTGCCAAAAGGTGGCGGTAACGGCTGCCGCGCAGGGTATCTTCCGCCATCAGCAGCAGCTTACCCTCCAGCCCATTGCCCTGATAGGGCGGGGCCACGCAACAGCTGTCCATCTGGGCGGTGGTGTTCAGCTCTTCTTCGCTCATGCCCAACTGCCAGCCCAGAGCATCGGGGGCAGTACCGGCCAGCTTGACGGTAAAATACGCTGCCAGTGCGCCGGTCGTTTTTTCCTCCGCCACCAGGCAAAAGCCCTTGGGGCCGCTGATATGCTCCGCCATATACACCGCATCATCCGGCACAAACCATTCCGGGTGCTGCAAATTGGCCATGGCATCCGCCATCACCTGCATAATGGCCTCTACATCCGCCGGGCGGGCAGGGCGCAGTTCAAATTTCATCTTGGTTCACCCTTGTGTTTTGGCGTTCTGGGCCGCAATGCAGCGCTGCATCCAGCCGCCTTTTGCGTAATAGATCGCAAACAGCACGGTTGCGGTGATCCAGGTCAGTGGGTAGCTGAATTCCACCACCGAAATTTCATGTTTGAACGGCAGCGCCACCGCCAGCCACACAATACGCATGATGCACACCGCAAACACTGTGATGATGGTGGGCACCCGCACATCACCGCAGCCGCGCAGCGCGCCGGAAAAGATTTCAATGCAGATATAGGTCATGTACACCGGCACCAGGTAGTGCATCATCTGCACTCCCTGCGCCACCACGGCATCGTCCGAGCTGAACAGTCGGAACAGCAGCTGGGCTGAAGGATACAGCGCCAGGCTGATGCAAAGGGTGGTACCTGCCGTCATGGCAAGGCAGGTCATGGTGCCGCGGCGCACGCGGTCATACTGGCGTGCGCCAAAGTTCTGGCCCGCAAAGGTGGTAACGGCAATGCCAAAGGAGCTGACCGTCATCCAGAACAGGAAGTCGATCTTGCCGTACACACTCCATGCGGCAACGGCAACGGTGCCAAACCCATTGATGGCGCTCTGGATGGTCATGTTGCTGATGCTGTACAGCGCGCTCTGTGCCGCGCCCGGCAGGCCGATGCGGCAGATCGCCAGCAGCACGCTGCGTTCAATGCGGATATTTTTGAGCTGCAAATGCCACGGCATGCCCTGGGAGCCATGGATGCACCGCACTGTCAGCACGGCGCTGACCACCTGGCTGGCCACCGTGGCAATGGCCGCGCCGGCCACCCCCAGCGGAATGACCGCCACCAGCACAATATCCAGCACAATGTTGACGATGGAAGCCACGATCAAAAAGTACAGCGGCCGTTTGGAATCGCCCACCGCGCGCAGGATGTTGGTGCCCATGTTGTAAATCATCTGCGGAATCATGCCCAGAAAGTAGATTTGCAAATACTCGGATGCCATCCCCACGATTTCATCCGGCGTCTGCATCAGGCGCAGCACCGGGCGGCTGATGAGCAGGCCGATCACCGTCAGCGCCGCGCCGCCCGCAATGGCAAGGGCCAGTGCCGTGTGCACCTGGCGGTTCACTTCATCGTGGTCCCCCGCGCCAAAGCTTTGGGCAATAATCACCCCCGCGCCGCTGCACAGGCCCACAAAAAGCCCCACCAGCAGCTGCACAAAAGAGCTGGTTGCCCCCACAGCCGCCAGCGCCTGGGTACCCACAAAGTTGCCGACAATCAGGGTATCCACCGTATTGTACAGCTGCTGGAACATTGTGCCCAGCCAGATGGGAAAAAAGAACAACAGCAGCTGCCGCGGTATGTTGCCTGTAATAATTGCGTTGTTCTGCTCCGGCGTTCTTGCCATACACATCCTCCACATAACGTAAGCGCACCGCCACAGGCATTGTCCGCCCTGTCACAGTGCGCAGTCCTTTGCGGGGCGCGGTTTCTTCCTCAATTCCCGCCGTGCCCTGCTTTTTCTATTCCTTACCTATTCAATGTATGCTATAATGTGGGTATTGTCAAGCTTTTGTTTTGTTGTTGAAGGTGGTCATGGTTTGAACAGTTCACTTGGTATTTTGTGGCAGGCGTGCCCCGGCGGCGCGCGCATTCTGCGCGTGTTTGGGGACAGCCCCTGCCCCGCGCTGCCAGTGCAGGTCGAAGGGTTCCCTGTTGTGGAGATCGGCCCCTACTGCTTTGCGCAGAACCAGCGCAGCCAGCCTGCTGATGCCCGATTTTGGAGCGTTGACGGCCGCGGCCCCGCTGCTTACCCCCACCCCATTGCGGGGGATTTTGTGCAGGGCGTTACCCTGCCCGCCGGGGTGCGAGCGCTGCATAACGCTGCCTTTTATAACTGCCGCAAGCTGGAATGGCTGTGCGCCGGTTCCGCGCTGGAAAGTGTGGGCAGCGATCTGTTCACCAACTGCCGCGCGCTTGACCGCTTTATCTTAGATGCCGCCCCCGATGCCCCCACTGGGCTGAAAAAGCTGGTGGCCGCCGTCAGCGCGGATATCGGCGCGGTGTTTGCCCCCGGCGGGGCGGTGCAGGCCAAAGTGTTCTACCCGGAATACTTTGAATTTTTGGACGAAAATACCCCCGCCCATATTTTTAACCACAGCATTGAGGGCGAGGGCTACCGCTACCGTCAATGTTTTGACGGCAGCGTACTCCGCTTTGCGGAGTATGACGCGGCGTTCCCCCAGGCGTGCGTGGGCGAAAGCGAAAAAACACTCTGCCGCATTGCGCTGGACCGGCTGTGTATCCCATATGCTCTGCTGCCGGAAGCGCAGGGCATCTACAGCGCTTATCTGGCCACCCATGCCGCCAGCGCCGCGGCCCCGCTGATTGCCCGGCGCGATACAGAATCTTTGCAGCTGGTGCTGAAGCTGACGGACGAGGAAAACCGCCGCCAGATTGCATTGGCCTGTTCCCAGTCCGGCTGGAGCGAAGGCGCTGCCCTGACCCTTGGCGGCCAGCGCCCCCGCAGGCAGAAAACCTATGATTTTGACGACCTTTGATGTGCCGTAGATTCCCCATACTTTGGTGGTGATGATCAATGCCCTCCCAACATGTTTTGACCCAGGAAGAATGGGTTGCCGCCATGGCCAAACGCGCCATGGACCGCATCCGCAGTGAGCTGTACCTGGACCTGCGCTACATGAACGCGGCCCTGGGTGCGCTGGTGCCCACCCCTGCCGCGGGGCTGCACAACCTTGCGACGGACGGCGCGGCTTTGTGCTATGACCCGGAATGGTTCATTGGGCTGTACCGCAGCAACCGGCGCTATCTGCCCCGCGCGGTGCTGCACAGCGTTCTGCACTGCGTGTTCCGCCACCCCTGGCTGCGCGGAGGCCGGGACGCCAGCCTGTGGGGGCTGGCCTGCGATATTGCCGTGGAGCAGACGATTGATGCCTTGCAGGTGCCATCCCTGACCCGTCCGGTGGGCTGGCTGCGGCAAAAAACCTACCAGGCACTGCGCAAAAACGGGGCCATGCCCGCCGCCGGGCCCATTTACCGCTGGCTTGCCGCCCAGGAGCCTGACGAACTGCAAAAGCTGCACCGGGAATTTGTGTGCGACAGCCACCGCCTTTGGCCCAAGGACCCCACCAGCCAGCAGGCTCAGGTGCAGGGCCGCCGCTGGGAACAGCTTGGGCGCGAAACCCGCATCAGCATGCAGCAGGCAGGCCAGCAGGCCGGGCAGGCTGCCGGGGCCGAAACGATGCAGGCACAGATCGAAGCAGCCCACAGCCGCCGCCTGTACAAGGACTTTCTGCGCCGCTTTGCCGTGATGCGCGAAGAGCCCCGCCTGGACCCCGACGAGTTTGACCTGGGCTACTACTCTTACGGCCTGCGCACCTACGGCAACCTGCCCTTGATTGAGCCGCTGGAAAGCCGGGAGAGCAAAAAAATCCGGGATTTTGTCATTGTGATCGACACGAGCGAGTCCACCTCCGGCGAGCTGGTCAAGGCATTTTTGAAAGAAACGTTCGGCCTGCTTAAAACCGGCGAGAGCTTTTTTGCCAAATGCAACATCGCCGTGATGCAGTGTGACGATGCGGTGCGTGACCTGACCTTTCTGCACAGCACCGACGAGCTGGACCGCTTTGCCGCCTGCCTGACCCTGACCGGCGGGGGAGGCACAGACTTCCGCCCCGCGTTTGCCAAAATTGAGGAACTGCGCCGGGACGGCACCCTGCGGGATTTGCAGGGCGTGCTTTACTTTACCGATGGCAAAGGCACCTACCCTACCAGGTGCCCGCCTTACGAGACAGCTTTTCTGTTTTTGGAAACCGGCACCCCGCCGCCCGATACCCCGCCCTGGGCCATGCGGCTGGTTTTAAGCCCGGAAGAATTTTTGCCTGACCCGGTGCCCAAAACGCCGGAAATTGACTGGCAGGAGAACGAAGCCGAGGACCTGCCCGAGTTGTAATTCATCTTATTTGTTCCTAAGGCAACACCGCACAATTCCCGCCTTACGGCTTAAGCACCGCTCCGGCAGCTGCGGCACGGCATCTGCGTTGCCAAAATGCTCGATAATGTCGGGTTGCGGTACCCGCATCGTGCTTCGGGGGCAAAAGCCCCTCGCACTCTGCGACCGCTGCCCCTGCTTCGGTTCGCTGTTTCCGCCACTGGCGGCGCTCACCTTTGCAGCATCCAGTATTATCTGCGCTTTTGGCTTGGCATCTGCCGCACCTCGCTCGTCGTATCGACACTTAGAATTATGCGGTATTGCCTTATTTGTTCCTAATGTTTTGATGAAGGAGTGTACCCCCATGGACATCAAACGCGCCAAACAGGAAATTGAACACGCGGTCAAGGCATACCTTGCCGTGGACGATACCGGCACCCCGCTGATTCCGCCCATCCGCCAGCGGCCGATTCTGCTGATGGGCCCGCCGGGCGTTGGCAAAACCCAGATCATGGAGCAGATCGCGCAGGAATGCGGCATTGCGCTGGTGGCATACACCATCACCCACCACACCCGCCAAAGCGCCGTGGGCCTGCCATTTATCCGCCACCGCAATTTTGGCGGCGCGGACCGCAGCGTAACGGAGTACACAATGAGTGAGATCATTGCCAGCGTGTATGACAAGATGGAGCAGACCGGCTTGGAACACGGTATTTTGTTTATTGACGAGATCAACTGTGTATCCGAAACACTGGCTCCCACCATGCTGCAATTTTTGCAGTGCAAAACCTTTGGCAACCAGGCTGTGCCCGCCGGCTGGGTGATTGTTGCCGCCGGCAACCCGCCGGAGTACAACAAGAGCGTGCGGGATTTTGACCTTGTCACACTGGACCGTGTACGCCGCATTGATATTGAGCCGAACCTTGCCGTCTGGCAGGAGTATGCCCGCGCCCACCGCCTGCACCCCGCTGTGCAGGCTTACCTGGAACTGCGCCCCCAGCATTTTTACCGCATCCAGAACGATGTGGACGGACCGCAGTTTGTCACGGCCCGCGGTTGGGAGGATCTTTCCGCCATGCTGACGGCCTGCACCAAGCTGGATTTGCCGGTGGACGAAGCCCTGATCGGCCAGTACCTGCGCCACCCTGAAGTTGCCCGCGATTTTGCTGCCTATTGGGAGCTGTACAAAAAGTACCGCCAGGATTACGGCGTGGAAGATATTTTGCAGGGCCGCCCCTTTGCCGCCGTGCTGGAGCGTGCACAGAAAGCCGCTTTTGATGAGCGCATCAGCCTTGTCAGCCTGCTGCTGGCCGGGCTGAACACCCGCTTTGCCGCTGCCCGCCGGGCGGACGCGGTGACGGACGCCTGCTACCAGGAAATGCGCAGCTTTAAGCGCACCCTGAACAACGCCGACCCCGCCCAGGATGGTTTTGTGCCCGCCGCCGTGTTTGCCGCGCAGGTCAATGTCTATGCGGACCACCTGACCGCGCAAAAGGCTGCCGGCACCCTGACTGGGGAAGAGCTGGCTGTTGTCACCACCGCCAGCGCTCTGCTGCATGCCTGGGCCGCTGCCCTTGACCCCGCGCTGGATCGCGATGCTGCCTTTGATGCCGTGCGCACCAGCTTTAACGCCCAGGTGCGCAAGCGGGAGGATGCCGTCGGCCTGGCCGGGGACGCGCTGGAAAGCGCCTTTGACTTTATGGAAAGCGCCTTTGCCGATGGGCAGGAGATGGTGGTTTTTGTCAATGAGCTGGCCCTTGGGCCGGACTCTGCCGCCTACCTGGCCGACAACGAATGTGAGCGCTTTGAAACCTACAGCAAGCGCCTACTGCTGCACAGCGGCCAGGATGATATTTTAGCCGAGCTCCAGCGCGATGACATCCGCCAGGGCGAGCACAGCATGGAGTTTTAAGCTCCCTGTACCGGTATAAAACCGCCCGGCCGCTTACAAAGGAGTTTATGACGTTATGATGATCGAACATATCGCACTTTATGTAAATGATCTGGAAGCCGCCAGAACATTCTTTATGAAATATCTGGGCGCAGCGTCAAACGATGGATACCATAACCCCAAAACAGACTTCCGCTCGTATTTCCTCACGTTTGATGATGGCGCACGGCTTGAGCTGATGCACAAACCGGAAATGCCGGATCAGCCAAAAGAGCTTTCCCGTACCGGATATGCCCATATCGCGTTCCGCGTGGGCAGCCGTGAAAAAGTAGACGCCTTGACCGCAGAACTGAAAGCCGACGGCTATAAGGTCATCAGCGGCCCCAGAACGACCGGCGACGGCTATTACGAAAGCTGCATTGCTGCGATCGAGGGGAACCAGATCGAACTCACGGTTTGATCATATCGTTCCTGCATCGGCCGCAGGGCGCACCGTTGGGGGTAAATCTCCCCGCCGTTTTTATTTTTATCGAGAGAGGGAATGTATATGCAGCCGTTATCCACCCGCACGGAACATTTTACCGATTCCGTTATCCGCCGCATGACCCGCGTCAGCGCTAAGTACGGTGCCATCAATCTTTCCCAGGGTTACCCGGATTTCAACCCGCCGTCTGCGATTCTGGACCGCCTGGCCGAAGTATCGCACGAAAACTTCCACCAGTATTCCATCACCTGGGGCGCGCAGAACTTCCGCGAAGCACTGGCCGAAAAGCAGTCCCGCCTGATGGGGCGGCAGATCGACCCCAACACCGAGATTGTGACCACCTGCGGCAGTACCGAGGCCATGATGGCCGCCATGATGACCGTTGCCAACCCCGGCGATAAAGTCATTGTCTTTTCGCCTTTTTATGAAAATTACGGTGCCGACACCATCCTTTCCGGTGCCGAGCCGATCTATGTTCCGCTGCATCCCCCGCTGTTCAACTTTAATGTGGACGAGCTGGAAGCCGCGTTCCGCCAGCACCCCAAGGCGCTGATCCTCTGCAACCCCTCCAACCCCTGCGGCAAGGTGTTCACCCGCGCAGAGCTGGAACTGATTGCCGACATGGCCGAAAAGTATGATACCTACGTTATCACCGATGAAGTGTACGAGCACATCGTCTATGCGCCCTACCAGCACACCTATTTTGCCACCCTGCCCGGCATGTGGCAGCGCACCATCTCCTGCAGCTCGTTGTCCAAAACCTACTCCATCACCGGCTGGCGGCTGGGCTACACCATTGCCCCGCCGGAAATCACTGACCGCATTAAAAAAGTGCATGACTTTTTGACGGTCGGTGCCGCTGCGCCCTTGCAGGAGGCCGTTATTCCCGGCCTGCGCTTCGGCCAGGAATACTATAACGACCTGCTTGCCACTTATACCCGCAAGCGGGACCTGTTTGTGGAAGGTCTGGATGCCATCGGCCTGCAGCACACGGTTCCCCAGGGCGCTTATTACATCCTGATGGATATTTCCGAGTTTGGCTTTGACAGCGACCTGGAATTCTGCGAAGTGCTGGCCCGCGATGTCGGCGTGGGCGCTGTTCCGGGGTCCAGCTTTTTCCGGGAGCCGGTCAACCATCTGATCCGCTTCCACTTTGCCAAGCGGGACGAAACCCTGTGTGCCGCCCTGAACCGCCTGGAAACCATCCGCAAAAAAATCCCGGCCAGAAAGTGACGAACTTGCGTGGGCAGTTTGGCAAATCGAAATTTGTGGAGGAGAGTAATTTGCTGGTATTAAATAAATTAGAGCGGTTGCTAACGGTATGTAAAGTCAAAAACATTGATGATATAGATTTAAGCAAGGAATTCTACTTCATTGGTAAAACAGATGAAGAAATTTCTCTTGTGTGTGAAACAAATGACGTTCCTGAAAACACAATAGAACGTGAAGATGGGTGGCGTGGTTTCCGTATTCAATGAAAAATAACAATAAAAAAACACTAAAGAAATTGGCAATCCTTGTAATAGGTTCTATAATTGCGGCTTATGGAATTACACTTGCACTGTATGCTGGATTTGGCGGAGCTACGCTTGCGGTGCTGTGGCAGGGGATTGCAAGAACATTTCACATAAGCATTGGCACAGCATCTTTTGTTGTAGCATTGGGAATGATTTTGTTTGCGCTCATTTACGATAAAAGTCAGATTCATATAGGAACTGTGTTGTACCAGATTGTATACAGTACCTGTGTAGATTTGTTTGCTAACTGCCATATTTACAGTACCTATAAGTGGATCAATTTTTTAATTATGTTGTTAGGAGTGGTTTTGTTTGCTGTCGGAACAGGACTATATGCGTCGGCATCCCTTGGTAGAGGCTCCTATGAGGCAGTCACTTTTGCTTTAGCAGAAAAAAATCACTGGCAGATTAAATTTGTCCGAATGGCATTGGATATTTTGGTTGTTGTTACAGGTGTTTTGTTTGGCGGAAAGTTTGGTGTATGCACGCTTATTACAGTTATCATTTCAGGCCCAATTATCCAATTTGTTAATGCGAAAGCAAAACAAGTTTTAAAGATATGATAGTAAAGAAACTTACAACTTCGCGTTTGCGCTAGCAGCAAACACCCCAAAATCCTGCACCACCATGTTACCGGGAGGATTTTTCCATGATATATCTGGATAATGCTGCCACCACGCGCCCCTGCCCCGCTGCGCTGGATGCCATGCGCACCGCGCTGGAGGATGCCTGGGGCAATCCGTCCGCGTTGTACCGCCCCGGCCAGCAGGCCCGCAAGCTGGTGGAGGACGCCCGCCGCACGGTGGCCCGCGTACTGCACGCCGCGCGCCCGGCGGAAATCACCTTTACCAGCGGCGGCACCGAATCCGACGTACAGGCTTTATACACCGGTGCCGCCCTGGGCGCTGCCGCAGGCAAACGGCACATCATCTCCACCCAGATCGAGCACCACGCCGTGCTGCATACTTTACAGGCGCTGCAGACGCAGGGTTTCACTGTAACCTTGCTGCCGCCGAGCGCCGCCGGGCTTATCACCCCGCAGCAGCTGGCGGACGCCTTGCAGCCGGACACCTGCCTGGTCAGCATCATGTTTGCCAACAACGAAATCGGCACCGTGCAGCCCATTGCGGAACTTGGTACCCTCTGTCGGGAGCGCGGCGCGCTGTTCCACACTGACGCTGTACAGGCTGCCGGACACCTGGCCATTGATGTGCAGACCACGAACATTGACCTGCTCAGCCTTTCCGGCCACAAGTTCCACGGGCCAAAGGGAGCCGGTGCGCTATATACCCGGCGCGGTATTGCCTTGCAGAACGTGCTGTACGGCGGCGGCCAGGAGCGCGGCCACCGCGCGGGCACTGAGAACGTACCCGCCATCGCGGGCCTTGCTGCGGCACTGGCCCAGGCGGATGCCAACCTGCTCGCCAACACAGCCCACTGTCTGGATTTGCGCCAGCGCCTGACGGAGCGGCTGCTGGCCATTCCCAGCACCCATCTGAACGGTGATGCGGCCCAGCGCCTGCCCGGCAATGTGAACATTACCTTTGACGGCGTGGAGGCCGAAACCCTGCTGCTGCTTTTGGACGAAGCCGGGATCTGCGCTTCCGCGGGCTCTGCCTGTTCCGCCGGTGCGGTGGAACCCAGCCATGTACTGCTGGCCCTTGGCCTGACCCCCGCCCAGGCCAAAAGCACCCTGCGGCTGACGCTGGATGCCGCCAACACGGCGGAAGAAATCGACACCGCTGCCGCTGTGATCACTGCCTGCGTACAGCGCCTGCGCGATGGCGTGCGGTAAGGCGTTTGCCCTATTTTCGAGGTGAGATGTCCGGCAGGGCCAGTCTACGGGACGATGCAAGCATTGACCCCTACAGATTGATTTTTAAGGTTGGTGGTAAGGAACCTTCAGGCCGCCTCGCGTCCAGCGCAAACAGCGCCCCGGCCCCTTCTATCTCTCTGCGACATTCCCCCCGCGGGGAGCTTGTCACCACAGGTGACTGAGGGGTGGTTCTCCGCCGCCAACTTAAATTCAGCGGAATAAACCCTTCCCCTGTCGTGCGTTTGGCTTTCTAGCCACATACTTTCATTGGCCGCCCGCCAACCTAATGCAATCCCCCCTGCATTGCGAAATTTGCCGCTCACACAACATCTGAACCATCCACCAACAACATCCGAACTTTTATACGTCTGTACAAAATATTTTGTACAGCTGTCTGATTTTAAAATTTTATTGCTCATATTCCCCAAGCCGCACGCTGATGTGCGGCTGTTTTTTTACCTTTTCGTAAATATTTGCTCAAATATTTGACATTTTTTTTTATTGTGTTAAAATTATGTGTATTCACGATTGCTTACCACCCAACCATGTTGCATCCCAGCGCTGTTTTTTTGCCGCCGGGCGCTGCCGCACAGAAAGAGGTTTTTCCGCATGATTCGTATTCTGACTGATTCCGCTTCCGATCTGACCGCGACCGACAGTGCCCGTCCCGGCGTGTACACTGTGCCCCTGTCCGTTACCTTTGCCGATGGCACCGGCGGGCTGGACGGTGTGGAGCTGACGGCTGATGAATTTTATGCACATCTGAAAGTGGACAAGGTTCCCCCCCGCACCAGCCAGCCCAGCCCCCAATCCTTTATGACAATTTTTGAGGATGCCAAGAAGAACGGCGATCAGGTAATTGCCATTTTGATCAGTTCTAACCTGTCCGGCACCTATCAGTGCGCGCGGCTGGCAGCGGAAAGCTGCGATTTTGAGGATGTCTTTTTTGTGGATTCCCGCACGGCATCCCAGGGCGAGGGCATCCTGATTCGCGAAGCGCTGCGCCTGCGCGACGAGGAGCACCTGCCCGCGCACGCGATTGTCGCTGAGCTGGAACAGCTCAAGCAGCGCATCCGAATTCTGGCCGTAGTGGACAGCCTGAAGCACCTGCACAAGGGCGGGCGTTTGCCCGCCGCGGTGGCGCTGGTGGGCGGTGCCCTGGGTGTCAAGCCGGTGCTTTCGGTCGTGGATGGGCAGATCAAGCTGGCGGACACGGCCCGCGGCCGCCCCGGCGCGTTTGTGGCAATGTTTAAGAACATTGAAAAGATGGGCGGGGTGGACCCTCGGTACGGGTACGTTCTGCTGTATTCGGACGAAAAAGGTGTACTGGCCCCCCTCCACCATTACATGCACGAAAACCTGCACATGACCGGCGGGCGCGTTGCCCGCCTTGGCCCCGTCATTGCCTCTCACGCCGGCCCCGGCTGCGCAGGCCTGGTGTTTGTGACAAAAGAGTAAGATTTATACGGGGGATTTTGTTCCTTCTTTGAAAAGAAGGGAACCGAAGAAACTTTAATACAATATTAATTATAATTTAGGCAGCTGCCCAAGAGTTTTATGAGCAGCTGTCTTTTTATTGTTTGCCGCTCTTTTTGTTCTGCTCCTTACATAACATTTTATAACGGGATGTTTTCTTTAAAACGTTCTCGTGCCTATACCTTAACCGCCCTCTTTTCCCCGCCAACACCAAAAGCCCCGCCAAACAGCCACATCAATGGCCGCCCGGCGGGGCTTTCAACTTTAGGCAATACCGCATAATTCTAAGTGCCGATACGGCGAGCGAGGTGCGGCAG
>ENA-UONZ01002832-UONZ01002832.1-human-gut-metagenome-genome-assembly--contig:-C93old-NODE-2832-length-12411-cov-4.164859_pt1 | contig 12411 bp, 8 predicted proteins | sample MGYA00242468_ERZ724015 | MGnify/ENA metagenome assembly ERZ724015
CGCAGGTGGCTTTTTACCGCTAGGGTCACCGGCGTATCGCTGATGCCGTTGGCCAACCGTCCCAGAGTGGAACCGGTACAGGGAGCTACGATCAGCACGTCGAACAGCCCCTTGGGGCCGATGGGCTCCACTTCCGTCAGGGTCAGCAGGGGTTCCCGGCCGGTGATCTCCTTAAGCCGGGCCTTGAAATCCTCCGCCCTGCCGAAGCGGGTATCCAGCCCCGCCGCATTGAAGGACATGATGGGGGTGATGTCGGCTCCCGCCTCCTGCAGCTCTTCCATTTGCTTCAGGACCCGGTCAAAGGTACAGAAAGAGCCGGACAGGGCGAAGCCAATCCGCAGGCCGTTCATTGGATCCCCTCCTTAATCATGTTGAGAATGGTGTTTTTGATGATGGCTCCCGCGCTTTTGGGGGCGACCCGGCCCGGCAGGGACAGGGCCCAGATGGTTTTGATCTGCATCTCCGCCGCGGCGGTGAAGTCCACCCCTCCCGGCCGGGAGGCCAGATCGATGAGCAGGGTGTTCCGGTTCAGCCGGGCCAGAACCGCCCGGTCGAAAAGCAGGGTAGGGACGGTATTGAAAATCACGTCAAAGTCCCCGGCGTTGGCCAGCTGATTCAGCTCGATGGAGGAACAGCCCTGTGCCTCCGCCCAGGAGAGATCGGAAAATTTCCGGGCGGCCACGGTCACGTCCGCCCCCAGGGCGATCAGCAGGCGGGAGAGCACCCGTCCGATTCGGCCGTAGCCGGTAATCAGGCACTGGGAGCCGCTGATGGTCACTGGCAGCTCCTCCATGGCCAATTGAATGGCCCCTTCGGAGGTGGGAACGGCGTTCTGCACCATTAGCTCTTCCCGCTGAAAATAATCGTGAATCCGCATGCCGCGGCTCTCCACTTCCTTATGCATCAGGTCGGAAACCTGTCCGCCCACCAGCAGCTGGTCGGCGTGCAGGGCGTTGAGCACCTGGTCCAGGGTGATGCGGACCCGGGAAAAGGGAGCGTTGATGGTGGACCCGTCGGTGGTGACGGGCAGGGGCAGGATGACGCAGTCCGCCAGGGACACGGCTTGGGCAGGGTTGGTGCAGCCGGTGACACAGGGCGGCAGATCGGTGCTGTCGAAGCCGGATGTAATCACTTTATAACCATCCACAGCCAGCTGTCCCGCCAGGTAGGCCGACCGCAGATCGCCGCCGATAACGGCGAACGTCTCTATGTTGTTCATACCGATAACCTCCAGAGGATAATCTTGCTATATCCTATGAATGCGTCCGGGTTTTGGTGCCTTTCTTCCGGAATTTTGGGGCTTGGCCGCAAAACCACGGACAGGCCGCCGCTGCTTGGAGCAAGGCAGCCATATATTCCAGAAACAACTGCGGCTGTTTCCGGCGAAATACAGAGATTTAGTGGTAATATTGTCGGGCGTATGATACTATGTCCGTGTGAGGAGGGAAAACCATGTCTGAAAACCCAAAACAAAGGCTCATTATCATCAGCGGTTCCCCCTGTGTCGGGAAAACAACGGTGGCAACCGCCTTATTCGAATCCTATGAAAACGGCGCCTATTGCGACGGCGACTGGGTGTGGTGCGTCAATCCCTTTTCCATGGATGATCCGCGGCTGCGCTGCGGCGATAAAAACATGTCTTTTGTGATATCCACCTATTTAAACGCACGTTTTGACACGGTCATACTTTCCACTGTGGTGGCCATGTACCCATCCATCCGGGAACCCCTATTGAGGGATATTACCGCTACAGACTACACAACCATTGGTTTTACGCTCACCTGCTCGGAAAAAACATTGGTCGAACGGCACCACAAGCGCGGCGACCACAACGGAGTATCCTTTGAATGGCTCCGGATGGAACCCTACGCCGGCGACTATGTGATCGAAACGGATGATAAAACCGTCACACAGATTGTGAATGAAATCCGGGCAATCATCGGTTAAATAGCCCGATACGGAAAGGATGCATCTTCATGCTGATCATGTGCCTGCTCTTTTTGGCAGCGGCGGCCGGCGTTATTGTCCTGATCGCCCTGGACTGTGTCAAAAAGCTGCCTCTGACCGCGCCTCCGGGAGTACTGGCGGCCGTCCTGCTGTTTTCCGCCCTGCTGCCCGGCTATCTGCTGCTGGGCCAGAAGATGATCCCCCTTGGCTGGGAAATTCTCCCCAGCGCCGCGGCCGCTTGTCTGCTGGGAGTTCTTTGTCTCTATATCATCATAAAAAGCAACATCCGGCCCCGGCTACGCAGGACGGATGAAACGGACAAAATCCCCAGACGGCTGCGCGGCTCCCGGCGGCTGTTGGGCTATGCGCTGTTCTCCAGCACTCTCTGGTTCCTGATTCTCGGTTTCTGCGGCGCTCTCGCCTGCCGGGCAGCAGAGGAACCCGTGACCCTGTCCGGGATACTCTCCGGTGTTTTTGTTCTGCTGACCAGTCCCCTGTCCACCGGCTACATTATGATTATTTCGCCTTTTTTCCTCATTGTCGGTCTGCCAATTGTCATCTTTGCCTGGGTTCCCTTTGTCCTCTCCCTGATATTCATCGGCTATATAGCCGTTCTGGGCGTGACCGCCTTCGCCTTTGCCCTCAACGGCGTGTGTCGGGCGGCGGCGGAACCCCGGCTGCGCAAATGGCTGGCGCTGTTCATTCTAGCGCAGCTGATTCCGCTGCTGAACCTGGCCGCCATGCTCCTGCTGCTGATCCTGGAATCGGTGATGCTGCGCAAAACCGCCCAGCATGGGGCAGCGTCCGCCGCCTGATAAAATTCAACAAAAAAAAGATTGGCTCGTTTTTCAACGAGCCAATCTCTTTTTATGCCATGTTTTATTTCTTCCGCAGATAAACCCGGGCGGCATGAGGCGCCAAAGTCACGGTCATATCGCCGGAAATCTCCAGCTTTTCGCCGGACCACAGCTCGGTGTAAACGCCCGCCGGAGCCGTCTGGACCAGCCGGGTTTCCTCATCGGTGGGGTTGAAGAAGAGATACGCCTCTTCCCCTGTGCAGGAAACGCCCCGGGCGATGGTGCAGTCGCTGTCCAGGAAAACGCAGTGTTCCAGCCGGTTGTCCAGCAGCTGCTGCATCCAGATCCGCTCGCCCTCGGTGAGCTCGGGCATGGGATCGCTGATGATCTGAGCGCCGCAGGAGGCCAGGGCGCAGGAGAGATGGAAACGCTTCTCCTCCTCGGTAAGCTCCGCGCCGTGAAGCAGCAGACAATCGGGATCACCCAGCCAGAAGCTGCCGTGCTGATACTGACGGTGGAAACACTCATAGGTCACCTGCTTGACAACCGGCCAATTCCGCAGGATATCGGCGGAAATCCGCATACCGTGAACCAATCCCAGTGTGGGCCAAAGCGCAGAATTGCAGCCCAGCACGAAGGCATCCGGCCCCAGCACCTCCAGAATCGCCTCCATGCCCATGCGGTAGGCTTCGATGCTGGTGCAGTTGGGCTGATGACGGCGACCGAAAGGCAGCGCCCCCCACATGTTGGCGTCCATCTTGAAATAGCGGCAGCCCAAATCCTTATACATGGTGGAGAAAACGTGCTGGAGATACCGGCGGGCTTCCGGATGGGAGGTATCCAGCATATACCAGGGGCCGGCCCGCCAGCCCGGGTAGGTCACCCGGTCGCTGCTCAGGGGCTTGCCTTCGTCGTCCATCACAAACCAGTCGGGATGATCCAGGAAAAGGCGGCTGTCCTTTTCGGCGGTGAAGGGAGCGGTCCAGATGCCGGGAACCATGCCGTGATCGGCGATCTCTTTGCACAGTCCCCCCACGCTGACTCCCAGCTTGTCCGATTCATCCAGCCAGTCGCCCATGAACTTCTCATAGCCGTCGTCGATCTGGAAAACCTGCAGCTGCGGCAGCTTCTCCTGAATGGCTTCCATATTCCGGGTCAGCAGCGGCAGGTCAATATTGGTGCCGTAGCAGTACCAGGAGCACCAGCCGGTGGGCACGCTGCCGCCCAGCGGCGGATGATTGCGGTGAATCATCTCCCGCAGCGTCTCATAGAGGGTTTCATATTTGTCGGCGGACATCGCCAGGAACTCTTCCAGCTCCACCGTCTCTCCCGGCTGCAGGGTGATCCCCTCCAGCACCTGGACAACCTCCACCCGGTCGGCGTACAGCCGGAATTCCCCCCGGAAGCGGCGGCAGGTGGTGAAGGCGTACAGGTCAAAGCCCTCGGACAGATTCAGCTGAAGCACGTTATAAACAGTGAACGCGCCTTCTGTCTGGGGCATACGGTAGTGATCCCGGTCGCTGACCGTGCCGGTGAGCCGGGGCTCCGCCAGGGTGCCGCCGTACATGGACAGCATATTGTAGCCCTCCGCCCAAAACGGCGTATCCATCGGATAATGGAGCTGCGTCAGGCACACCTCTGCAATCTGTACTTCTTGGCCGCTCTCATTCACCGCCCGGAAAGAATCGGCCTCCCCGCGGGTGATCTCCACCCGGACGCCCTCCATCCGTCGGCCGGCCTTATCTCTCACAACCGGATCAAAATTATACGATGCGGTCATTGTCATCCCCTCCTGTTTGAATTGGTTTTAATTATATCCAAGGAAACCAAATATGCAAGATGTTTTCCTTTGTATACTGGGAAAAATATAAATAATGATGGGTTTTCTTAATTGTTCGCACCCCCCTGCTTTTATATGATGAAGATGGAAAATTTTCTGTTTTCCAACAATTTTCCCAACCAAAAACGGAGGGCATGGAATGAAGATTCAATTGATGCCGGACACCCATTTTCAAAAGGGCTTCACGGCGATGGGCATGATGGACAAAACCGAGAGCCATGAGCCGGTGGGACGGCTGGTTTGCGGCCATCCGGAGGAGACACCCCGGTGGAGACTCTGCGCCTGGTGCAGCCGCTACAGTTTCGCCGATCCGGCCTTGAACAGCGTACATAATCCCGCCGAGGGGGTTTACCTTTTTGAAAACCCCAGCAAAAAGGTATATGTGGATACCAACCAAGGCATGGTGGGCCTGGATCTGACGGCCTCTAAGGTATACGACCGACCCCGGCCGGATCTGGATACTCCCTGGGCGCATCTGCTGATCGAAACCGATTTCACCAGCATGGAGAATCCCGCACCTGAATGCCGGCTGTGCAACCTCTCCTCCCTACAGATGTCCATGCAGTGCCGGCTGGTTTCATTTGCGGGAGACAGAAGCGTGCAGGACGATGAAATCCACGCGGCCCAGCTGGTCTTTTTCCTGGTGATTCAGAACCGCAACCCCCAATCTCAGGGCTACGGCGAGATGATCTGGTTCTCCATTCCGGTGTTCGACAACCGCCACGAGATGATCGAGCGGAGCATCGCCTACGACGCGGGCACCAAGGCGCTGATGGTGTCGGTGGATCCCCACAGCTATCTCAACGAAAACAATAACTTCTGGAAAGACGGCAAGATTGTCGCCGGGCCGGACAGCCCCTGGGTTGAGATCAAAGCGGATATCCTGGCGGAGCTGAAGGACGCCTATCAGCAAGCCCGTCAACGGGGCTATATCCCCCACACCCAATTTGAAGATTTGTATGTGGGCGGCATGAACACCGGCTGGGAAATCCCCGGCGTCTACGACGCCCGGATGGATATCAAAAATTTACGGCTGGACGGCGTATACGAGGGCGATTCCGCCCAAAAATAAACCGATCATGAAAGAGGAGGCAGGATGATGCTGTATCCCAAAAAACAAGAAGCCTTGACTCTGGAGGATTTTCAGAATCCCGGCAGCGAATACCGCGGCGCGCCCTTCTGGGCCTGGAACGGCAAGCTGGACAAACAAACCCTGCTGGATCAGATCGACGTGTTCCAGCAGATGGGCTTCGGCGGATTTCACATGCACGTGCGCACCGGTATGGACACCCCCTATCTCAGCGATGAGTTTATGGAGATGATCAAAGCCTGCAACCAGAAGGCCCAGGAGAAGAAGATGCTCTCCTGGCTGTACGATGAGGACCGCTGGCCCTCCGGCGCGGCAGGCGGCTTTGTCACCTCCGACCTGCGCTATCGGGAGCGGTTCATGCGTCTCTCCCCTCATTTCAAACCCGAATATGAGACGGACAAGGCGGCTTTCGACGCCAAGATCGCCGCGGGAGAAAAGCCCCTGGGCTATCGTCTGGCCTGCTACCGGATCACCTTGAAGGACGGCTATCTCACCGACTATCAGCGTCTGGAAACGGTGGACCACGGTGAGGACGACAGCGTGTGGTACATTTATCTGGAGCTGGACGCGGAAACCCCCTGGTACAACAACCAGACCTATGTCAACACCCTGGATAAGGCGGCGATTCAGCGGTTTATCCAGGTAACTCATGAGCGGTATTACGAGCTGCTGGGGGACCAGTTCTCCAAATCCGCGCCGGCGATTTTTACCGATGAACCCCAGTTCAAATGCAAGCAGACCCTGGACTATGCCGAAGAGCGCAAAGAAATCCCCCTTCCCTTCACCGATGATCTGCCCGATACCTTCCTGGCCCGGTACGGCTATGATCTGCTGGATCATCTGCCCGAGCTGTTCTGGGAACCCCGTGAGCTGTCCAAGGTGCGGTATCATTATCACGACCATTTGTGCGACCGCTTCACCGAAGCCTTCCCCAAAACCATCGGTGACTGGTGCGAGGATCACCACCTGGCGCTGACCGGCCACGTCAATGCCGAGCAGGACCTGACCTCCCAGACCTATTCTCTGGGCGAGGCCATGCGCAGCTATCCCCATTTCCAGCTCCCCGGTATCGACCTGTTGCTGGACCGCCATGAGTTTTCCACCCTGAAGCAGGCCCAGAGCTGCGTTCATCAGTGCGGCCGGGAAGGGATGCTCAGCGAGATCTACGGCGTTACCAACTGGGACTACGATTTCAAGGGCCACAAACTCCAGGGCGACTTCCAGGCCGCTTTGGGCGTCACCATCCGGGTGCCCCACCTGAGCTGGATGACCATGAAGGGAGAGGCCAAACGGGATTACCCCGCCTCCATCTTCTATCAGTCCCCCTGGTACAAGGAATATCCCATGATCGAGAACCACTATGCCCGGCTGAACACCGCCATGACTCGAGGTCAGTGCAGCGTCCGGGTGGGCGTGATTCATCCCATCGAATCCTTCTGGCTGCTGTGGGGACCCAAGCAGCAGACCGCCGCCCAGCGGGAACAGGCGGAAACGAATTTCACCAACCTGGTGGAATGGCTGCTCTTCGGTCTGATGGATTTCGACTTCATCTCCGAATCCCTCCTGCCCTCCCAGGACGGCGGCGGCGTGCCGCTGAAGGTGGGCAAGATGGCCTACGACGTGGTGGTGGTTCCCCCCTGCCTCACCCTGCGCCGCTCCACGGTGGAGATTCTGACCCGCTTTATGGAAGAGGGCGGCGACGTAGTCTTCTTCGGCGATCCCCCCGTGCTGGTGGACGCCCTGCCCAGCAGCGACGCCCGGACCTTGTGGGAATCCGCCAGGCATTACGCCTTTGACCGGATTCATATGATGGACGCCCTGGCCCCCTACCGCACGGTGGAAATCCTCAACGATCAGGGTATCCGCACCAATCATCTGCTGTACCAGATGCGCCAGGAGGAGGACAACCGCTGGCTCTTTATCAGCCATGTTTACCGCAAGCACAACTGGTATGAGTACGCGGAAAATGTCAAGATTATCCTGGAAGGAAATTGGGCTCCCACTCTGTACGATACCATGACCGGGACCATTTCCCCCATCCCTTACGAGCATCAGGGCGGCAAAACCATCATCAACCGCAGCTTCTATGCGGAGGACAGCCTGCTGATCCGGCTGGTTCCCTCCGACGTCGCCTGCCTGCCGGCGGAAGCGCCCCGGCAGTATGTGGACGGCTATCAGCTTCCCGAGCCGGAGGGCTATACCCTGTGCGAGCCCAACTCCCTGCTGTTGGATATGGCGGAGTACTCCCTCAACGGTGAAGACTATCTGCCCCAGGAGGAAATCCTCAAGCTGGGTAATCTGGTCCGCGCCCGGTTGGGCATCCCCTCCTTCATGGAGAACCTGGCCCAGCCCTGGACGGTGAAGCAGACCGAAACCCCACATGATAAGCTGCGGCTGCGGATCACCATCCACAGCGATATCGAGTGCGAAGGCGTGCGCCTGGCCCTGGAAATCGAAGAAGGCCAGCGCATCCTTTTCAACGGTCAGGAAGTGGCGGTAAAGCCGGACGGCTGGTTCACCGATCCCTGCATCCAGACCGTGCCCCTGCCCACGCTGAAAAAGGGCGAAAACGAGCTGATTCTGGAGATGGCCTTCGGCAAGAAAACCAACACCGAATGGTGTTATCTGCTGGGTGATTTCGGCGTGGAGGTCCGCGGCTGCCATTCCACCGTGGTCGCCAAGCCCGACCATCTGGTATACGGCAGCGTAGTGCCCCAGGGCCTGCCCTTCTACGGCGGCAGCATCACCTATCACACCTCTTTCGAATCGGACGGCGTTCACGGCGCGGAGCTGTGGATTCCCCGCTATTCCGGCCCGGTGATGACGGTGGATCTGGACGGCAAACGGCAGGGACCGGTGGCTCTGGCCCCCCATACCCTGGATCTGGGCGTGCTGCCGGCGGGCCGTCATACCCTGGATATCACCCTGTACGGCAACCGGATCAACGCTTTCGGCTGCGTCCACTGCACCGATACCGAAATGATCTGGTTCGGCCCCGACTGCTGGCGGACCAGCGGCAACGCTTTCGCCTATCAGTATCAGCTCAAGACCTTCGGCATTACCCAGAACCCCTGGATTCGCACCTATGAAAGCACCCATTGAGGAAAGGCGGAATATCAAAAATGAAAGACTCGGGACTGCGGCTGACAAGCCGCTGGCAGGTGACGGAGCAGGAATATAATCTGTCCACCGAACTGCAGGTGGCCTCCCTGCTTACCACCGGCAACGGCTATATCGGCGTACGCGCCAGCCTGGAAGAACTGGGCAGCCTAGGCATTCAGGGCTGCTATATCCGGGGGGTGGCGGATACCATCGTGGATATTCGCCTGCCTTACTGCGATAATATGTACATGAAAACCTATTACGTCAACGAGGATAAACTCAAGGATTTCGAGCGGCAGGAATGCGTGGTAAATCTCATCGATTTCCTGCTGATCCGCTTCACCATCGACGGAGAGACCTTCTTCCCCTGGCAGGGTACCCTGCATTCCTGGAAGCGTACCCTGGACATGGAAACCGGCTGTCTGTGCCGGGAGGTGGACTGGGAGAGCGCCAAAGGGGACCGGACCCGCTTCACCTTTGAGCGTTTCTCCAGCTTTGCCGACGATCACGTCTACTGCATCAAGGCTTCGGCCACCCCGCTGAACCACAGCAAACCCATCGTCATCGACAGCGGCCTGGACCTGCGGACCAAAACCAATGGCCAGCACATCCAGATACCGGTGGATTCCTGGGCGGAGGGGCAGAATCTGCTCCATGTCAACCGCAGCGGCTCCACCTATGGCTTCACCTGCTGCACCGGGGTGCGTAATGATCTTTACGGCGCGAAAAATCCGGTGTGGTCGGCCCAGTGCGACCGCAAGGAAGTGATCTCCACCGTTTCCTTTGATTCCCGGGAAGGGGAAACCTACACCCTGGAGAAAAAGATTTATATCATCACCTCCCGGGATACCGAAGAGGATCCCCGGGCCGCCGTCGAGCGGGCGCTGGCTCGTTTCCAGAATCAGCGCTATGCCCAGCTGCTGGAGGACAGCCTCAAGGTTTATCAGCCGCTCTTCGCCAAAATGGATGTGGACATCCAGGGAGACGACAACGCGGACCGCTCCGTCCGCTTCAGCAACTATCACACCCTGATCTCCATCGCCCGGAACGATTCCGTCCACTCTCTGGCCGCCAAGGGCCTCACCGGGGAAACCTACAACGACTTTGTCTGGTGGGACGCGGAGGTCTATCAGACCCCTATCTTCACCCAGACCATGCCGGAAACGATCAAGAATGTCATCCTCTACCGTTACCGTCTGCTGGACGCCGCCCGGGAAAACGCCCGTCTGGAGGGACGCCGTGGCGCCCGCTTCCCCTTCACCTCTTCGGTGACCGGCAAGGAGACCATTTGGAGCGACGTCCGCCATCCCTTCATGCAGATCCACATCGTCTCCGACGTGGCTCTCAACGTGCTGCAATACTACACCTGCACCGGAGACGAGGCTTTCTTCCTGCAATACGGTATGGAGATTCTGCTGGAGGCCTCCCGCTATTGGATGGACCGGGTGGAATACAACGCCGATCAGCAGCGGTATGAAATCCGCACCGTCACCGGCACAGACGAGCACCATCCCTATGTGGACAACAACGCTTACACCAACTACAGCGTCTACATCGTGCTGCGGGAAGCCGCCCGGCTGTACGACAAGTTCCGGGCAGAGTGTGCGGAGCTGGCCCAGCGGATCGGCTTCACTGAGGAGGAGCGGCAGGGCTTCCAGCAGGTGGCGGATCAGCTTTATCTGCCCCTGGACCGGGAAACAGGCATGATTCCTCAATTCGACGATTATTTCAATCTCAGCCGGGACCTGGAGGTTCAGGGAGGCAGCACCGCCAAATCTTTCCAGATGAAACAGTCCGGCCTGTACAACAAGAGCCAAGTGATCAAGCAGCCCGACGTGAACCTGGATTTGGGCCGGGAGGTCTAGAGCGGCAACTGGGATTACTATGAGTCCCGCTGCGAAGCTTCCTCCTCTCTGTCCTATCCCGTTCACGCCATCTGCTCCGCCGATTTGGATCAGCCGGAGCGGGCATACAAGTATCTGCTGAAAACCGCCCGGCTGGATCTGGACGACGAGCACGACTGTGCGGCGGCCGGCGTTCACGCCGCCTGCGCCGCCGGCGCATGGCTGGCTTCCGCCCGGGGGATCGCCGGTATGCGGATGACCTCCTGCAAGGTTACCTTTGATCCCCACTTTATTCCCTGGTGGAAAAGCCTTTCCTTCCATGCGGTTTGGCACAGCCTCTCCTATACCGTGACGGTGGATAATCAACACCTCACCGTCACCGCCGACGCCGGCAACACCGCCGCGTTGCCGGTAACCTGCGCCGGACAGGAAGTTCTGTTGGAAGCAGGCAAATCCGTCTGCTTTGACACGGGAATCCAGCTGAAAGGGGTTGGCAAGCACCATGCCTTTACAGGGCGCGATTTTTGATTTGGACGGCGTGATTGTAGATACCGCCAAATATCATTACCTGGCCTGGAAACGGCTGGCGGATGATCTGGGCTTCACCTTTACAGAGAAAGACAACGAACGGCTCAAGGGCGTCAGCCGGATGGCTTCCCTGGATATCCTGCTGGAAATTGGCGGCGTCACCATGACCCCGGCGGAAAAGGAAGCGGCGGCCGACAAGAAGAACGGCTGGTATGTGGACTATATCCGGCAGATCGATAAAAGCGAGCTGCTCCCCGGCGCGGAGGATTATCTCCGGCAGCTGCGGGAGAAGGGTGTTAAAACGGCACTGGGTTCCGCCAGCAAAAACGCTGGGATCATCCTGGAGAACACCGGCATCAAGGCACTTTTTGACGCGGTGGTGGACGGCCGCCACGTCACCAAGGCCAAGCCGGACCCGGAGGTGTTCCTGCTGGCCGCTCAACGGCTGGGCCTTTCCCCGGATAAATGCGCCGTGTTCGAAGACGCCGCCGCCGGGGTGGAAGCCGCTCTGGCCGGCGGCATGACCGCCGTCGGCGTAGGCGATCCGGCAATTCTCTCCCGGGCTAACCGGGTCATCAGCGGTCTGAATCAGGCGGAGAGCATCCGCGACCTGTGGAGGTAAAAATGATGGAAACCGTCGAATATATCCAGGACAACCGTTTCTCCCGCGGCTTTCAGGTTCACGGCCCCACCCATGAGGAGGGGATCATCGCCCGGTATCCCGGCGGCGATCCCCAGCCTCCCTGCTGGACGCTGGCCCAGTGGTGCGTCCGTCGCCACCCCTTGAATGCTGAAACACCCCGGACAGAGCTATCCGGCGGCGGATACCAATATGAAACCCCTTCCCACACGATTACCGTCAAACCGGAAAGCAGCGAATACCGCCTGCGGCTGGAGTTACGCTCCTCTCAGGAATATGGGGATCATTTCCGGCAGGACGGCGAGGACTGGCCTCATCTGCTGATCGATCAGGGTATTCCCCGGGATCTGCCGCCGCTGGGCCGGCTGCGCAATCTTATATACAGGGCGCAGCTGCGACTGGACTACTGCCTGACGCCGTTGGACACCGCCTCCTTTGATCCCAAACTGCACGGGGCGCAAGTGGTGCATTTCTTCACCGTGAGCGATCCGGTTTCCAACAACTTTATCTGGTTCGGCATCCCCTTCTTCGACACCCGCCGCCCTGTTTATACCGGCTATATCGGCATCGACGGCGGCAAGGACGACGCCACCGGCAAACTGATCTACACCTGCTCCCCAATG
>ENA-UONZ01002834-UONZ01002834.1-human-gut-metagenome-genome-assembly--contig:-C93old-NODE-2834-length-12407-cov-4.444301_pt1 | contig 12407 bp, 10 predicted proteins | sample MGYA00242468_ERZ724015 | MGnify/ENA metagenome assembly ERZ724015
GAGCAAAAGAAATGCTGCTGGTAGACGAGGTGGATGATAAAGAGTTTTTGCAGGGATTGTTCGTTGCGATGTATGGGGAGCTGCCGGAGGCGAAAGGGAAGAAAAAGAAGTAGGAAGGTAAAATAAAGATGTAGTACAAAAAGTAATTGACAATTAATGAAATTTATCGTACTATAAACATAGAGAATAATTGTTGTAAAGATAGTTATTCTATAATATTGGAGTGCTTCGCCACTTTTTGAGAGCGAATTATATATGTTGGAGTGCTTCGCCACTTTTTAAGAGCGAGTTATAATGTTAGAGTGCTTCGCCGCTTTTGAGAGCGAATTATAATGGATAAATAAGAGATGGCTTGCCATCTCTTATTTAGTTCATGATAAGAGAATGTTCGCGGAGTTTGCCATCTCTTATTTATGTGAGTAATGAGGGAAATTAATCGAGTGTTGGCGTGAAGATTTGACAGGTACTGCGATAATTTGAGAGACGCACAAAGTGCATTTTTTTATTGTTTATAATAATGGGACGGTTTATGTAATGTATGAAAATATTGTTTTGGGGGAGGAAGAATAGCATTATCATTTTACGACATAGATAAAGATTACGTTAAATACTTACAAAAAGAAGAAATGAACGAGAGGGACTTTACTAAGGTTCCGAATATAGAATATCCGGGAAATTTGCCTAAGTTTACATGTGGAGTAGTTTTGGATGTTCATGAATATAAATATTATGTCCCGGTATCATCTTACAAAATGCAAAAACCGGATAATATATTGATAAACATTGAATCTGAACGCTATAACAAAGTGAAAGGGTCACTGCGGTTTAACTATATGTTTCCGGTTCCGGATGAATGTATAAATGAAAGAATAATAGCAGATGATCCTAATAAAATCTTGTTAAATCTGGAGTGGAAATTTTGTAATGAGAATGAAATTCGCATAAGAAATAAAGCAAAACAAACTTACTCCAAAGTCATAAATAAAGTAAATCCAAGTATTGTAAATAACAGTTGTGATTTTAAATTATTAGAAAGATTGTGTGCCGAATATCAAAAGCAATGTTAATGAAATAAGGAAAAATGAGAAAGTTGAATTTTAACAACTCTGTTATGCAGCAGGAGGAGCATGCCACTAGGCATGCTCCTTCTGCTCTTTTGCCAACGGCAGCGTAAAGATAAACTCCGTACCAACGCCTTCCGTGCTGATACAGTTGATATTTTCTCCATGTGCCTGGATGATTTCTTTTACAATGGAAAGTCCAAGTCCGGTGCCCTTCTTGTCTTTTCCGCGGGAGAGGTCTGTCTTGTAGAAACGATCCCAGATCTTTTTGATGCTGTCTTTTGGAATGCCGATTCCGGTGTCTTTGACGGAAACAAAGACTTTCTCATTTTTTTCGGTCGTCTCGATCGTGATTGCGGAGTTTGCGTGGCTGAATTTGAGCGCATTGTCGATCAGGTTATAAAGTACCTGCTGGATCTTGCTGAAATCAGCGGAGACAAACAGGGTTTCGCCGCTTAAGATCAGGTTGAAACTGATATGCTTTTCCATGCAGGTTCCCTCAAAAGTCTGTACCGTCATGCGGATCGTATGATTGATATCAAAGCTTGTGATATCGAGCATGACACCGTGTGAACCGAATTTATTTAATTCCAGAAGGCTCTTCGTTAATTTGTTCAGGCGCTCCGTCTCAAACAGGATGATGTTTAAATATTTATCCTGCATTTCCACCGGGATCGTTCCGTCGAGCATTGCCTCCACATAGCCCTTGATTGAGGTCAGCGGGGAGCGGAAATCGTGTGAGACATTGGAGACAAATTTTCGCTGATCCTCCTCAAGCGTGTTTAATTCATTTGCCATATAGTTGAGCGAGGCAGCAAGATAACCGATCTCATCGTTGGAATGGACATCGATCTTTGCCTCGAAATTTCCAGAGGCATATTCATTGGCACCCTGCGCAATTTTGCGGATCGGGATATAGACGATCCAGGTAAAAAGCGCTAAAACGACAAAGGCTGCCAAAAATAAAAGTGCAAACGTCTGGTAGGATAGATTTGTCAGCTGGTTGGATAAATTGACGATGGAGCTGACCGGTTTATGTATGATCACATAGCCGCGTACTTTATAATTTACAGTGATTGGCGAAAAAACACTTAAAGTTTCCGTGTCAAAATGACCGTAAAAGTTTCCAGTGCGGTAATATTTACTTCCAAAATCGGTTACGTCAAAATCAGGAATTACTTCCGGCTCTGCATTTTCCACTGGAGAAGTAGCAGAAGCTGTGTTTAAAAGGATCTGTCCCTGCTTATCGATGATCCAGATTTCGCTGGAAAGGTAAGTGCTTAGGGTGGAGAGCTGTGTTTTCATTTCCTCTAAGGTTGTGGAACGCTTAAAATAGTTTTCCGCATAGTTAGAGGAAATCAGCGCAGACTCCCGGTAGAGCGTCGAGGCATCCCGGCGCTCTAAGAAGTTAAACGTAATGTGGTAACCAAAGGTTGAAATAATAATAAAACAGATCAGTCCATAGATCAGATAGCCGCCGAGCAGTTTGGGGTAGAGTGTCCGTTTCATATATTTTTAACCTCAAATTTATAACCAATGCCCCAGACGGTCGAGAGACTCCAGCTGTCATTGTCCTTTATTTTTTCACGGAGACGTTTTACATGGACATCCACGGTGCGGGTGTCACCAATGTATTCGTAACCCCAGATGTGATCGAGAAGCTGTTCTCTGGTAAATACCTGGTTCGGCGAGGATGCAAGGAAATATAAAAGTTCTAATTCCTTTGGTGGCATATCGATTGGATTATCTTTATAAATAACGGAGTAATTGGATAAGTTGACGATCAGATCCGGGTATTTCACACATTTTAATTCCGGCGCTGGCTCTTCGACTTTGACAGGCTGGTAACGGCGCAAAACGGCTTTGACGCGCGCAACAAGCTCCTTGGAATCGAACGGTTTCATGATATAGTCGTCTGCGCCAAGCTCAAGACCGAGTACTTTATCAAAAATCTCGCCTTTTGCAGAGAGCATGATGATCGGCACGTTTGCTTTTGCACGGACCTCGCGGCACACCTGATAGCCGTCGATGCCCGGAAGCATCAGATCAAGAAGAATCAGGTTTGGGCTGTACTGCTCAAATGCTTTTAAGGCTTCCTCCCCGTCATTTACGATTTTTGTATCAAAACACTCTTTGGTAAGATAAAGAGAGATCAGTTCTGCGATATTGTTGTCGTCATCGACGATCAGTATTTTTTGCTTTGCTGCCATAAAATTGCCTCCTGTTAGTTGTGTATTCTGGTTGTAAATCAGACGAAATGGTATTGCTTGGGCAGTGTATTTGTACGAAATCAGTCTTTAAATTCGGCAATCGTTACGCCGGCATCACCTTCGCCATATTCGCCGAGGTGGAATGATTTCACATATTTTAGCCGTTTTAAATGCGCCTGCACGGCATTGCGCAGTGCACCGGTTCCCTTGCCGTGGACGATGCGGACAGACGGAATATGTGCAAGGTAGGCATCATCTAAATATTTATCCAAAAGAGCGATCGCCTCGTCGGTGGTCTTGCCGATCAGGTTGATCTCTGTGGAGACGGATGCGGACTTGCTCATTTTGATTTTGCCGGCACCGGTACGGCCGTATTTTTTGCTGGTCGGAGAAGTTTCTTCCTCTAACAGGATCAGGTCGTTGATGTTGACAAGGGAGCGCAAAATTCCCATCTGTACATAAAGGTCACCCTTTGCGTTTGGCAGGGAATGCACGGTTCCGTTTAAGTTCATGCTGATGACTTTGACGCGGTCGCCAATGCGGAGTTTCTTTGGAATCTTATGGTTCGGCGCAGCATTCTTTTTCTGGTCAGACATTTTTTTCTGTGCGTTGTTCATCTTATCGCGCAGTTTGGTACGTTCTTTTTCCATTTCGCTGACCGGAGCGTGTGCGGTGCCGTATTTATTGAAATTGCGAATCGTTTCATCAGCAAGATCTTTGGCTTCTTTGATGATATTGTAAGCCTGCTCATTTGCTTCGCGCAGGATCTTGTCACGGCTTGCGTCTAAGCGTTCCTGTTTCTGTTCGAGCTGTTCTTTTAGTTTCTGAATCTCTTCTTTATACTGGTTGATCTCAAGCTGTTCTTTTTCAATCGTGATACGGCTCTTTTCAAGGTCAGCTAAAAGATCCTCAAAATTCATGTCATTTTCACTGATCCGTCCCTTAGCGTCCTCGATGATATCTTCACCAAGACCGAGTTTCGTGGAAATCGCAAATGCATTACTCTTTCCAGGAATACCGATTAAAAGACGGTAAGTCGGGCTTAAAGATTCCACGTCAAATTCACAGCAGGCATTTTCTACGCCGGAGGTCTGCAGGGCAAATACTTTCAATTCGCTGTAATGAGTGGTTGCCATGACACGCGCACCGTACAGTTTTAATTTCGATAAAATGGAGATCGCAAGTGCGGCACCCTCCGTCGGGTCAGTTCCGGCACAGAGTTCATCGAAAAGCACGAGGGAGCGGTCGTTGACCTGGCTTAAAATGCGGGTGATGTTTGTCATGTGGGAGGAGAATGTACTTAAAGACTGCTCAATACTCTGCTCATCTCCGATGTCGGCAAACACTTCCTCAAAAATTCCAAGCTCCGAACGCTCGGAAGCCGGGATGTGAAGTCCTGCCTGACCCATCAATGTCAGAAGGCCGACTGTTTTTAAGGAGACGGTTTTACCACCGGTGTTTGGACCGGTAATGATAAGCAGGGTAAAATCTTCTCCGAGGCGCACGTCGATCGGCACTACTTTTTTTGCGTCGAGCAGTGGATGACGGCCTTTTTTGATATTGATCCGTCCATCTGTGTTGAAGGTCGGGGCAACACCATTGTAAGTCTGTGCGAAGGCTGCTTTTGCAAAAATAAAATCAAGTTCCGTGAGTACGTTATAGTCGGTGTGAAGCTGCATGGAGTATCCTGCCGTTAAGTTGCTTAAGTTTGCGAGGATGACTTCGATCTCTTCTTTTTCTTTGATCAGTAACGCTTTGTATTCGTTGTTTAAGTTTACGACAGCGAGCGGTTCGATAAAGAGCGTGGAACCGGAGGAGGACTGGTCGTGCACCATACCAGGAACCTGCGATTTTGCCTCGGCTTTGACCGGCAGGCAGTAGCGGCCGTCGCGCATCGTGATGACAGCATCCTGTAAATAGCTGCGTGTGGTCGTGTTGTTGATCATTGAGTTCATCTGTGCGCGGATCTTATCGTTCATGCCACGCATGGATTTGCGGATGGAGCGGAGCGTACTGCTGGCATCGTCCGCGATCTCGTCCTCCGATAAAATGCAGCGGCGGATTTCATCGCATAACGGTGTGAGAGGCTCAATCTGATCGAAAAATCCGGTCAGTGAGTCGACCGGAAGTTCGTCTGTCCCGTCTGCTGCGGCAGGACGGTCCGGTCCGGTGTGTCCGATGCTGGTGCGGGAAAATGCTTTTGAACGTTTTGCTGCCTCTAAGAGAGAGCAGACGCGCAGCAGTTCCGTGATGCTTAAGGATGCACCGATCTCTAAACGTTTCAGGGAGTCTCGGATGTCGTGTACACCGGAAAAAGAGATGCGCCCGCCTTTAAAGAGACGGTTTAGGGCATCTTTGGTCTGTAACTGTAAAAGGTTGATTTCGTTTATGTCTGTGCCTGGTGTGAGGGTAAGACAGCGTTTTTTTGCGTCCTCGCTGGAAGCGTGCTCCGCGAGACGTGCGATGATTTTATTGTATTCTAATGTTTTTAAAACTTTTTCATTCATATGATTTGTAATTCCTTGTGGTTGAAAATTTAGTTTGCAGTGGCAGCATGCCGACGGATATGTGTGTTCGACTTTAGTCCGCAGTGCCAGCCCGAAAAATCAGAGGTTGCGCTGAGTTGACGGGGAGTTGTGTTCGACTTTAGTCCGCAGTGCCAGCCCGAAAAATCAGAGGTTGCGCTGAGTTGACGGGGAGTTGTGTTCGACTTTAGTCCGCAGTGCCAGCCCGAAAAATCAGAGATTTTCCGGGCTGACGGGCATTCGCCCTATCAAACATAAAAATAACAAAAAAGTGTCTGCGAGCAGCCATTTTTTGTTATTTCCATGTTTGGCACTGCTCATTGCTAATTCACATTATATCCCATTAATTAGGGGAATGAAAGCCGGAAATGCAAAAAATAGTGTTGCAAGCGTATGTGTTTCAAACTATAATAAACTAGGTGCGGTTTTCATTTTTGTTAAGGAAGGGAAAATCATGCAGGAGAAAGAGAAGGGTGGCTTTTCTTTTATTAATGAACAGATCAAGGAGAAGCCGTTGAATAAAAAACGTCTTGTAAAAAAAGCATTGTTTACGGTAGCGCTTGCCGTAATTTTTGGTGCGGTGGCTGCGCTGGTGTTTAGTTTACTGCAGCCTGAGTTTTCAAACTGGTTTTACCCAGAGGAGAAGCCGGTTGTTACGATTCCGCAAGATGATGTCACGGAAACGGAGGAGCCAAGTCAGGGCGATATACAGGAAGCGTCGGAACAGAAGGATACACAGGAGACAGAGAACGACGGGCAGCAGGGAGAAAACGGGGCAGCGGAGAACAACGGATCGCAGGAAAATGGAGAAGTGGGAAACTCACAGCAGGAACAGACGGGTGAAACGGAAACAGAGCAGACCGGAGAGAATGTTCCGGACAATGACCTGCGGGAACTTGAACTTGCTGATTTTCAGAAGCTGCAGAACAAGTTATATGCCGTTGGAAAAGAAGCCAATAAGTCTATTGTGACTGTAACCGGCGTAAAGAGTGACACCGACTGGTTTAATAATCCGTATGAGAGCAAAGGTCAGGCCTCCGGAATCATTGTAGCGGAGAACAGCAGAGAACTTCTGGTTTTGACAGAGCGCAAGGCGATTGCGGATGCCCAGGAGATCTACGTTACATTTATTAATGATGTTTCAGTGAAAGCTGAGATGAAAAAATACGATGGCAATACAGGGATTGCCGTGTTAAGCGTAAAGACTTCGGAGCTTACAGAAAGTACAAAGAATGCGATCACGGTTGCAGTTCTTGGCAATTCACTGACTGTTGCGCAGGGAACGATTGCGATTGCAATCGGAAGTCCGCTTGGAACAAATTATTCAATCCTGACTGGAAATATCACATCTACGACAAATAGTATTTCCACGATAGATCATAATTACAGTGTATTTACGACAGATATTGTCGGAAGCAGCAATGGAAGCGGTGCGCTTGTCAATGTGGATGGTGAGATCATCGGGATCGTGATGCAGAGATACAGCAGTGCAGGCGATGAGAATACGCTGACAGCGATTTCTATTTCTGAATTAAAGGCATTGATTGAGATGTTGTCAAACGGACAGGATATTCCGTGCATCGGGCTTGAAGTGACAACGGTTACTGCGGCGATCGAACGTGAATATGAAATACCAAAAGGCGCCTATATCAAAGATGTCTGCATGGATTCACCGGCAATGGCGGCGGGACTTCAGAATGGGGATGTCATTACGGAGATTGACGGGGATGAGATTCTTACGGCAGAAAATTATGAGAAAAAACTGCTTTCGTTAAAGCCGGAAGATACGGTGGAAGTGAAGATTGAGCGGCAGGGACCGGAAATCACCTGCACGGTAGAAGTCAGTGTACTGCCATAGAGATGTGAACCAGATACAGGCATGTATTTTAGAAGCAGAAATGCGGATGCGGCCATGCATGTCAGAAACAGAAATGTGGACACCGGTATGCGTTTTAGAAGCAGAAATGCGGATACAGGCATAATAATTTTAGAAAATAAAAGCAGGAATAAGGAGTAGTATGAAGTATATTGAGAGCCTCAGAGAGGGCGAGCGAATTAATGAAATCTATCTATGTAAAGTAAAACAGTCTGCACTGACAAAGGCAGGAAAACCTTATGATACATTGATCTTACAGGACAAAACGGGCACACTGGATGCGAAGATATGGGAGCCTGGTTCTGTTGGAATCGACGAGTTCGATTCACTGGATTACATAGCCGTAATGGGTGATATCACCAGCTTTCAGGGCAATTTACAGCTGAATGTAAAGCGTGTCCGCAAGGTGCAGGAAGGGGAGTATGATCCAAAAGATTACCTTCCGGTCAGCGATAAGGATATCGACCAGATGTATGAGGAGTTAAAAGGCCTGATTGCGAGCATCAAAGAAGTGCATTTAAAGAAGCTGTTAGAGAGCTTTTTTGTGGAAGATGCAGATTTTGAAAAACGCTTTAAATTCCACTCTGCTGCAAAGACTGTGCACCACGGATTTGTCGGTGGTCTGCTTGAGCACAGCTTAAGTGTGGCAAAGCACTGTGATTATTTTGCAGGCTGTTATCCGATGTTAAACCGCGATCTTTTGATCACGGCAGCTATTTTCCATGATATCGGAAAATTAGAGGAGCTTTCTACATTCCCGGAAAATGATTACACGGATGACGGTCAGCTTTTAGGACATATTATTATCGGAACCGAGATGGTCGGTGACAGGATCCGCACGATCCCGGATTTTCCAAAGGGACTGGCAAGCGAGTTAAAGCACTGTATTTTAGCACATCACGGCGAGTTAGAGTTTGGTTCACCGAAAAAACCGGCGCTGCCGGAGGCATTGGCACTCAGTTTTGCGGATAATATCGATGCAAAGATGGAGACGGTGCGCGAAATCTTTAACAACGTGCCGGAAAATAATCAGGAATGGCAGGGGTACAACCGTCTGCTTGAGAGCAATATCAGACGCTCCGGGAAATTATAATTATGCAGAAAAATGATATCATAGAACTGAAAATCGAAGATATGGGCGTGGACGGCGAAGGAATCGGAAAATACGATGGCATGACCTTTTTCGTTAAAGATGCGGTGCTTGGAGATGAGATCGAAGCCCGCATCACAAAGATGAAGAAAAATTATGGTTATGCGAGAGTGGAGCAGATTTTATCGCCGTCTAAATTTCGTGTGACACCACAGTGTGAACTTCACAGGAGATGCGGCGGATGTCAGATACAGGCGTTGGATTATGAAAAGCAGCTGGAATTTAAGCAGAACAAAGTGCGCGGAAATCTGATTCGTATTGGCGGTTTTGCGCCGGAATTGATCGACCGAATCATGCTTCCTGTCGTGGGGATGAAAGAACCATACCGCTACCGGAACAAGGCACAGTTTCCGATCGGTGCGGATAAAGATGGGAATCCGGTTGCCGGTTTTTATGCAGCGCGTACCCACAGTATTATCCCGGTCAATGACTGTAAACTGGGTGTGGAGGAAAATCAGATTATTTTAAATGAAGTCCTTTCTTATATGAAAGAATGTCATGTGGCATCTTACGATGAAAATACAGGTAAGGGGCTGGTTCGTCATGTCCTGATCCGCTATGGGTTTACCACAAAAGAGCTTATGGTCTGTGTGATTATCAACGGAAATAGTCTTCCTAAAGTGGAAAAACTGATCGACAGATTGACAGCCATCGAGGGAATGAAGAGCATTTCCATCAATCAGAATACGAAGAAAACAAATGTGATCCTCGGGGATGTGACGAAATGTATCTGGGGCGATCCATACATTACCGATATGATCCATCTACGCGATACGAAGGATTTTTCACTGACTGATACAGCGGTCGCATACCATATTTCACCGCAGTCATTTTATCAGGTCAATCCTGTCCAGACGGAAAAACTCTACAGCCTTGCGCTCGACTATGCGGGACTGACCGGAAAAGAGACCGTGTGGGATCTATATTGCGGCATCGGCACGATTTCACTTTTTCTTGCACAGAAAGCGGGAAAAGTTTATGGGGTGGAGATCGTCCCACAGGCAATCGAGGATGCGAAGAATAATGCGGCGCTCAACGGTATCAATAATGCTGAGTTTTTTGTAGGAAAAGCAGAGGAAGTGCTGCCGGCATTTTATGAAAAAAAGAAAGACACAGATGCAGATATGCTGCACCCGGATGTGATCGTGGTCGATCCGCCGCGAAAGGGGTGCGATGGTGTATGTCTTGAGACGATGCTTAAGATGCAGCCGGAGCGGATCGTGTATGTAAGCTGTGATTCGGCGACGTTAGCGAGGGATCTTAAGGTGCTTTGTGAGGGCGGATATGAGCTTTGCAAGGTAAGGGCGGTGGATCAGTTTGGGAATACAACACATGTGGAGACAGTATGTTTATTGTCCAAACTCCACGAAGCGAAGCATCATGTGAATGTGAGACTTGACATGGACGAGATGGATTTAACGGCGGCTGAGAGCAAGGCTACTTATGAGGAGATAAAGAAGTATGTAGCAGAGCATAATGATGGGATGAAAGTAAGTAATCTATACATTGCGCAGGTGAAGGCTAAGCATGGAATCATTGAGCGAGAGAATTATAATTTACCTAAGTCAGAGGAAGCCAGACAGCCTAAGTGTCCAAAGGAGAAGGAAGAGGCTATTGTTTGGGCACTGAAATATTTTCAGATGATTCCAAGTGAATCATAAGATGATTCGTGGCAGACAGATACTTGATGATATGGTGGAAAGCGTAAGAGAACATACTCCATTGGTCTAAGGAAATTATATCACACATTTTAATAATAAAATTAGTATCAGTAAAAGCAGCGTATTTGTAAAGAAAGTTGGATACAAATATGCTGTTTTTTTGATGCAAATAAGAGAATGAACTGTTTATGACAGAAAATTTGTAAATTTAACATAATAACTGAAAAATTGTTGTGGAAAGGAAATTGCAGTAGTAAAATTAAAATAGCCGTTTTGTTGCGTATTTTTATTTCATACTTTATTCCAAAGCGAAGTTTGATACAAAAGTACGTTTTATCGGACATCACGTATATTATTCTTATAATACGAGGAAAAGAATATGAAGGAAATAAAATGTTTAGAAGCTAATAAATATCAAGATAGTAATTATGAAAAATATGAGAATGGAATATATAGGAAGGACAATCTGTTTTTTGTAACGCTTTCATTTATACAAGAACCAGAACTTGGAGAAGGAAAGGATGCATCATCTATATCTCAATATCCATTGGAAGATTTATTAGACAAGTTTGGGGTGTATATTTCTGATTTTTATAAGAGTGAAAACGATGCGGGTAAAGACACGTGTTATTTAGAATTTGCAAGTAGTGATGCGAAAGATATTATCAATTTACTTACAATAATAAATAAGCATGTATATAACAGAAATGTGATTATTGATGGAGAAGAAACAGTCACACTAATTATAGAATAGGAAAAAACATGAGATATAAAATGAATAGACTATGCTCCGCATTATTGGTTTTTACTATATGCATACAGTCGTTGGTAGGATGTGGTAGCGATACCGATAAACGTTCGAGTAGTAATGTGTATGTAGAGGAAAGCGTAATTAAGGAACAAACTATTGCAGAAAGTACCATTGATGAAAAGTACTTAGATGAAACATATATTACAGAGAATTTAATATGTGAGGATGGAATATATGAGTATACCATGGATGAAAATATTATTAGTGAAGCATATATAATAGAGGTTACTATTAGTGAAGATGTGGAAGAAGAAATAATAGCACAACTTCCTGATGATTTTTCTGAATATGAAATTGACTGGGCTGCTGTGATTGGTAAGTTTGCGGTTGGAACAACAATAATTATAGCAACTGGCATTGTACAGCATTATTTACATTCAACATATTTCTTGTTTGCTTCGCCGATAAAGGTAACTCGTGATGCGCTTATTGGTGGTTCAATGGAAGCTGCTATTAGAGTGGCTCTTGAAGCAGATAAAGCCGGGAATAATGCAGAAGCAGCAATTAAGAAATATGCAATAGAAGGATTTGCAGATGGATATATGTGGGGAGCGGTTACTTCTGTATTATCCGTAATGCAAAAAAATTTCAAGTTACCAAAGAGCTTGGCAATGTCGAGTGGTAAAGCAGGCAAGATTGCGCTGGATGGAACGGTACTTGACGAAGCTGGAAATGAACTTGGAAAAGCGTATATTGGGAAAGAAGGGATATATGTATTAAAAGAAACAGCAACAAGTACAAAAATTGAGTTATTCGATGTTGCAGGTAAACAAGTTGTTAATGCAACAGCAGAGCAGATGGCTCAAATTGCAAAAGGTACATTACCACCCAATTCAATATTTAGGTTAGGTACAAGTGATACTGCAAAAATATGTAGGACAGATGCTGCAGGAATTGTATATCGTATCAATGATGAGTTAGTCCCTAATATTACATATAAGTTAGGTACAGTAGTTTACCAAACAGATGACTATGGAAGAATAGTAAAAGTTACTTTTGATGAATTAACATTAAAAGATGCGGATAGACCGAGAAAAGTAATTCAGAATACCCTTTCAGAAATCGGAAGAGGATATGAAAAGGTTAATGATGATAGGTGACATATCATAGCAG
>ENA-UONZ01002840-UONZ01002840.1-human-gut-metagenome-genome-assembly--contig:-C93old-NODE-2840-length-12389-cov-4.515486_pt1 | contig 12389 bp, 10 predicted proteins | sample MGYA00242468_ERZ724015 | MGnify/ENA metagenome assembly ERZ724015
CCATCTCCTGGACAAGGGCCTGTTTTCCGGCCAGACGCCCGACACCGAGAATAAAGGAGATACTGGTCAAAAGCACCAATCCCTCCGGAATCATACCAATAACTCCGGCGACCGTATTTACAAGGGCATCCGAAAAGGTGATTCCCTCTGCGCCCCGCTGAGATATAAACAATAGAATACCGACAGGTACAAGAATCGTTCCTGTCACCTTGATAATCCGCTTAATGGAATCCTGCATCTCGGAAGATGCCCGCCTCTTCTGCTTTGCCTGACTGGCCAGCTTGGTCGCATAGTTATCCTTTCCCACATGGATAACCTTCGCCTTACCGCTTCCGGCCACCATAAAGCTTCCTGACCAAAGCGTATCCCCCGGCGCCTTACGCACCGGTCTGGATTCACCGGTAATCATGGATTCATTAACTTCAATGCCCTCTGATTCCAAGACGACACAATCCGCTCCAATCTGATTCCCGTTTTCCACAGCAAGCAGATCGTCAATAACCAATTCCTCGATCGGAATATCTTTAAACTTTCCATCCCGGCAGACCCGGGCCTTACTGGCTGTGATAACCGCCAGACTGTCAATCAGTTTTTTTACCTTTAATTCCTGAAAAATACCGATAACCGAATTACAGATAATAACTCCAAGAAATGTAAGATTTTTAAACTGACCGGAAATGATGACCAAAACACCAAGAAATAAGTTTAAAAAGTTAAAGTAAGTAAGTGTATGACAACGGACAATCTCTGCCGTTGTTTTTGAAATATGACTATCTGATGTATTGACCTGCCCCTTGTCAATCCTCTTTCGGACTTCGGCACTGGTCAGGCCATCATAGCCCCTGTCTTCCATAATTTAGTCCTCATCTGTGAAAGTAATAACATCTTCATTTAAAATATATGGCGTTGTCTGATATACAAAATAATTCAGCCAGTTGGAATAAATCCATGTGCCATGGGCACGCCAACGCATGGTCGGCTGCTTCTTCGGGTCATCATCCTCAAAATAATTCACCGGAATTTCCGGATTTAATCCCTTATCCACATCTCTGAAATACTCTTTTGACAGAGTATCAATATCATATTCTGAATGGCCCATGACAAAAAACTGAGAACCGCTCTGATTGCCCACCACATAGACGCCGGCCTCATCAGAAGCCGCCATAATTTTCAGATCCGGAATCTTTTCAATATCTTCTGCCCGGACGGTCGTATTTCTGGAGTGGGGTGCATAAAACTCCGAGTCAAATCCACGGAATAACCGGGATTTTTCGTTAATCAGATAATGTTTATAAACACCGGATAATTTTTTATCCAAAATATATTTCGGAATGCCATAGTGATAATAAAGTCCGGCCTGGGCTCCCCAACAGATATGAAATGTGGAATGGACGTGAGTCTTGGACCATTCCATCACTTCACACAGCTCATCCCAATATTCCACCTCTTCAAAATCCATCAGTTCCACCGGCGCCCCTGTAATGATCATTCCGTCATACCATTTATCCTTGATTTGCGGAAACGTCTGATAAAACGTAATCATATGCTCCTCAGAAATATTTTTTGCCGTATGTGATTCCATCTGAAGCAGCTCAATCTCAATCTGAAGCGGTGTATTTGACAGGCACCGCAGAATCTGCGTCTCTGTTTCAATCTTTGTCGGCATCAGATTCAGAATCAATATCTGAAGCGGACGAATGTTCTGTGTCAAAGCCCTCCGTTCCGTCATTACGAAGATATGCTCGTCCTCCAGAACCTTCCTGGCCGGCAGATCATTTTGTATTTTAATCGGCATATAAAAGTCTCCTGTTCTTTCATGAAATTACCTTTTATTGTAAGTCATTTTCATAGATACGTCAAGGAAGGGTCTCTTACGAATTTCTTACCCCTTCGGGCGGGCGCGTTCCGTCAGGCTGCGCGCAATAGGGTTTACTCTTTCCTTTATCTAATCAGTTCTGAGTGCCGTTACCGGATCGCTCTTGGCTGCTTTCTTAGACGGAATCAGTCCGCCGATCAATGTAAGCACCACGCTCAATACAACCAGCACAATGACCGGAAGTACGGCACTGACATCATTGGTTCCCGCAAAATGATGAATTCAGAGAGAGTTTCTTCTTCTATGGATTTAATATAATCATTAACGCCGGTGGAAAGGGACAAAATCAACGCAATGCCGATAATGCCGATGGAACCGGCAAAAGCTGTCAGAAGCGTCCGCGCCTTTTTCGTCCTCAGATTATTAAAGCTCAAAGCAAGTGCCGTCAGATAAGACATGGAGGATTTCCCCATATTCTTGTGCCGAGGCAGGTCGAGTGCATCTGTCTCGACGATAAACGGGTCCGAATCAGAACGGATTTTTCCGTCACGGAGCCTGACAATACGAGTCGCATACTGCTCGGCCAGTTCCATGTGTGACCATAACAACCAGACGGTCTTTGGCAACTTCCTTCAACAAATCCATCACCTGAATACTGGTATCGCTGTCCAGCGCTCCGGTCGGTTCGTCCGCCAACAGAATATCCGGATCATTGACCAGGGTACGCGCAATGGCTACACGCTGCATCTGCCCGCCGGAAAGCTGATTCAGACATTTGTCTACCTGATCGCCCAATCCAACTTTTTCCAAAGCTTCTCTCGCCTGCTGCCGCCGTTCCGCTTTCCCGATACCGGAAATGGTCAGCGCCAGTTCTACATTGGATAAAAGTGTCTGGTGGGGAATCAGATTATAGCTCTGAAACATGAAACCAATCGTGTGGTTGCGGTAAGAATCCCAATCCCGGTCTTTATATTTTTTTGTCGAAATACTGTTAATGATCAAATCTCCACTGTCATAACGGTCCAGACCACCGATAATATTAAGAAGCGTCGTTTTACCGGAACCACTCGGCCCCAGAATTGCAACGAATTCGTTGTCCCTGAGGTTCAGACTGACATCGTCCAATGCGTTCTGGACCAGATTCCCGGTGACGTATTTTTTGCAAATATGCTGAATTTGAAGCATGTATTCTTCTCTCCTTTTGATGTCAGATACTATTAGACTATCTGTATGTAAATAATATCAGATTATCAGGAGTTTGTTTCAGGGTTTATATTTTTTTAATTAATTATTTTCATAAGAAAAGACAGCTGATTCCTTAAAACCAACTGTCTGATGCTTTCAATATTATTAAATCTTTTTTCTGAGCAGGGCAACTGCTGCGATACCCAATGCACTTATAATCAACAAAGCAGTATATAAGCCCACATTGGCGCTGTCGCCTGTTTTTGGCGTGTCTGTAACCTTTGTGCTTTCTTTTTGGGTTGTTTCTTTAGCCGTTTCTTTCGTCTCATCTTCCCCAGCTACATCTTTTTGGGCCAAGATATATTTACTGAAATGGTTTGTGGCAAATACAACTGTTCCATTTTCCCTGTCAATGCTGAATAAAATCGGCGTTACTTCTTTTGTGCTTTCATTGAAATAATACAATGCAAGTGCGTCCAGATTCCATCCTTCAGGAACCGGAATGGATACTGTAGAACTAAACTGTCCGTTATATTCATAAGGCTGCCCATTGAACAGTAAAGACAAATCAAATGTTTTTATTTTATCGCCGTCAACCTGAATTACTTTTTGAACGGCCGCTTTTTCCTCTGCCCCGCTGCTGACAGTAACCTTTAATTCCAAATGGTCCGGTGCGCCTTCAGGAAGTACCATAGTTACACCCGATTCATTTGTTATCGTTGTTATTTCTGTTGGCTCAGAAGCAGAAACATTAACCGGTACAAATACCAACTTCGATATATACTGCCCGTCCAGTTCAAATTGAAAACTGATTTCCATCTGTTCAATCTGGCTCCAGTCAATTTCCTCTTCGCCATTTGGGCCAAACATTGTTGTATTTTGCAGATCGCTGTTCTTAAATACAATCTTACCATTTCCATCCGAATCCAGGTTTACTTCCGGAGTTACATGAATACCGCCGATGGATTCATCTCCGACATAAAGATAGATTTCCTGAAGTTTCGCATTTCCGCCTTTGGCCTGTGCTTCAAGGACAATGTCACTCTGACCTGTCCATGTGGAGGAAACTAATGTAAGGGTTGGTGTGTATTCTGGAGTATCCGGCTCCGTATTGATCGTAAAATCAACCGGTACATATATAATTCTCCATTTGTATTGCCCATCCATCTCAAATCCGATATCGACTTCTATCTTGTCAATCCGGTTCCAGTCGATTTCCTCTTCGCCATTCGGTCCAAACATTGTTGCGTTTTGCAGATCGCTGTTCTTAACAACAATCATACCATTTCCATCCGAATCCAGGTTTACTTCTGGAGTTACATGAATACCGCCGATGGATTCATTTCCAACATAAAGATAGATTTCACGGTCAAAATAATTTCCGCCTTTAGCCTGTGCTTCAAAAACAATGTCGCTCTGACCCGTCCATGTGGAGGAAACCAATGTAAGAGATGGTGCGTATTCCGGAAGATCTGGCTCTGTGGATTCATTTTCTGTAACAACTGTTTCTCCGACTGTTTCCCCTGTCATCAATTCAGGTTCATCACTCTGACTTTCACTATTTGTACTTTGTACTTCTTCCTGTGCATGGACAATAGCCGTTGAAATCATTGATAAGCTCAATGTAAATGCCAGCAGGGTTGCCATGACTAACTTTTTCTTGTTCATACTCTTTTCCTTTCCCCTCTCAATCTAAGAAAAATACTTTTCTTTTTCTTGAATAGTTTCATTATACAATACTATACAATACCTGTCCACAGGTAAGCTCTTTATTTTTATCTTTTGACATGAGAAAAAAAGAAATGCCGGAAACTATGTCCGGCACTCTTTAACTTACTTTTTATTTACATTATATAAATTAACCGAAGTATCTTTCTAATAAGCCTTTGAATGCTTTTCCATGACGAGCCTCGTCTCTGGCCATTTCATGAACTGTATCATGGATAGCGTCAAGGTTAAGGGCTTTAGCACGTTTAGCAAGGTCAAATTTACCTGCTGTAGCGCCGTTTTCAGCTTCTACTCTCATTTCAAGGTTTTTCTTTGTGCTGTCTGTTACAACTTCACCTAATAATTCAGCGAATTTAGCAGCATGTTCTGCTTCTTCATAAGCAGCTTTTTCCCAGTATAAACCGATTTCTGGATATCCTTCTCTGTGAGCTACACGAGCCATAGCAAGGTACATACCAACTTCTGTACATTCACCTTCGAAGTTTGCTCTTAAATCAGCCATGATGTCTTCTGGGGAACCCTGAGCAACACCTACAACATGTTCAGCAGCCCAAGACATTTCGCCAGCCTGTTCCTGGAATTTGCTTGCTGGAGCTTTACATACTGGACAGACTTCCGGAGCAGCTTCGCCTTCATAAACATAACCACATACTGTACATACAAATTTTTTCATGTTAATCTCTCCTTATAAAATACTTTTATTGTTTAAAATTAATAATCATTACTGATATCATTATCATATACTACTAAGACTGTTTTGTCAATAGCTATTTTAACATTTTTCTTCTTCTTTACATTTCCTGCATTTACCATAAAAATACAACTGATGTCCAATAATCTCTCCGGCATAATGCTTTCCGGCCCATTCATTCACCATCTGCATATCCATCGCCGGAAGATCTTCCACCTGACCGCATTTTTCACAGATAAAATGATAGTGCGGATCCGTTCGGGCATCAAAACGGTCGCTGTTTTCTCCGCAGGAAATCTTTGAAATCTCGCCCTGCTTTGCCAGGAGGGTTAAATTCCGGTACACTGTTCCAAGGCTGATATTCGGATAAATTTCTCGAATCGCCGTATATACCATATCTGCTGTCGGATGATCTTTGCGGCCTTCAAGATAGTTTTTTATCGCTTCTCTCTGTCTGCTATATTTCAGGGCAGCCATAGGGATCCTCCTTTCTATTTGATATTAATAATCATTCTCGTTACTTTTATTATAATAATAAAAAAGACAGAAATGGTCAAGAACCTTCTGTCTTTTTTATGTAAAAAATTTTATTTTATTTCCGGTGCATGTGTACCTGGTATTCATCGTAAGTACCCACATTGGCAATGATCTGACGATCATCTGCCTGGGCGATCTGAGCATTTCGATCCTTCATAAATGTACGGTCTTTATTCAGCATGGCCGGTCCACTGACACAGCCGCCAACGCAGGCCATACCTTCAATAAAGTCTTCCGGCAAACGGCCCACTTTCAAAAGCATCAGCGCTTTTTTACATTCCAAAGCGCCATTGGCTTTGCAAACCTTCACCGGTACATCTTCATTTCTTTCTTTGTAGGTCTGAAGTACTGCTGCCGTAACACCCCCGGATACAGAATAATTTTTACCAAACTTACTTCCCTGCTGAAGCTCTCCGGTATAATCAGACGGATCCACGCCCTTTGCTTCCATCATGGCATAGAGTTCTTCGTAAGTCAGGGCATAATCTGCGCCGCCCATTGTAATGGAATCGATAACTTCACTCTTCTTTGCAATACACGGTCCGATAAAGACACAAAGTGCATCCGGATACATCGCCTTAATGAGCCGGGCTGTAGCCTGCATCGGAGATACAGTCGTCGACATTTTATCTGCAACCTGTGGAAAATGTTTCTTGATCATATTGACAAAGGCCGGACAACAGGAAGTTGTCATCTTTTCTCCGGCTTTAACTTTTTCTTCCAATTCCAGAGCTTCATTTTTAGACACGAAATCGGCGCCAAGAGATACTTCAAACATATCGGCAAAACCCAAAGCTTTCACGGCTTCCCGAATCATTCCGACGGAAACATCGCCGCCAAACTGACCTTCAATAGCCGGCGCCACCATGGCATAAACCTTTACACCATTATTCATCAGACGGATAACATCCACCATGAAGGTCCTGTCTGAAATCGCACCGAAAGGACAGCCGACAACACACTGACCGCAGCTGATGCATTTCTTATCGTCAATCTGAACGATCATATCTTCATCATAAGAAATAGCATCCACCGGACAAGCCCGTTTACACGGACGCATCAGATCGGCAATGGCATTATATGGGCAGGCTTCCACACATCGTCCGCATTCTTTACATTTCTTAGGGTCGATATGGGCACGACCACCCTCAAAAGTAATGGCGCCAAAATTGCAGGCAGACATACATTTCTTTGCCATACACATCTGGCAGTTATTCGTCACGCTGAAACGGTTGATCGGACAGCCCTCACAAGCTGCCGGAAGTACCTGGACAATATTTTTAATATTGCCGCCCGGCAGCGGCGTATGTCCTTCAGCCAGCCGTACTCGCTGACGGATAATTTCCCTCTCTTTATAAACACAACAACGGTAGTGCGGCGTATTTCCCGGGATAATGTTATAAGGGATTTCATCCGCACATTCCTTCAGTTTACCGTCAAAGGCCATACGGGCTACTTCACGGTATACCTCAAATTTGATTTTATTAATATCGGTCATAAATTCTCTTTTCATTTTATTCTCCTATAAGTCTGTGCCGTTAATAATATTTGACAGTTACGGTCTTTCCCATTTTTTTACATTCATTCACAAGCTGTTCCACCAACCGCTGGCGAATACTCAAGTCAAAAGGCAGCGCCGCCGCCTGATAGGTTTCATTAATTGCCTTTCCGACAAATATATTTAAATGATTACATTCTTCCATTAAAATCTTTCCAAGCCTGGCCGCCCCGTCTTTGCCGTAAAGCTGGCCAAAAAAGCCCTCATCAACTTTGCCTGCATTGTAATTGCTCAGCATTTGGACCGTACGATTCAGCGTTAATACGCCCTCTGTAACAAGATCCATTCCTTCAATCTCTGCCGTCGGCGGTATATCCGGATCAAAATAATCTAAAGATGCTTTAATCGGCTTATTCAGATAACGGGCAACAATATTGGATGAAGTCCCTCCGCAGACGATCTTTTTCCCCGATTTTGCCATAAATTCCTTCATAACCCGGGCATCATCTTCTTTGTTGACCGGTGGACCGGTAAACAGATTCACCGTCTTTGGCCGCGTCACCTTGATAGTGATGACGGTCGTATCATCCCCCGGCTCTCCGTCATAGAGCATATTGCACTTATTACTGATCATGGACATAAGCCGGGAACTGGAGATATTGGATGCGCAGACATCCTCCACATAACGGACAACCTCTGCTCTTGGCCATCCAAAACCGGATTTTTTTCCGACTCCGGCATGAACAACGCCATCACTCATCATCACATAGTAATCACCATAACAGACATTAAAATGATATTCCCGGATAATCTTTCCTTCAATCTCCCGTACCGAAAAAGGTACATCCCGATGATGACCGCCCCGAATCAGAATCCCGCCAGGATTGTCGTATTCAAGCAGCAGGGCTTTTCCATCTCTGTAAATCTGAAGGACGCTAAATGTTGAATAAGCCACATGACGTGTCTGACACACCGGAAGGGTCCTGGCAATGGTCGTCACACATTCTTCGATCGACGCACCGTTTTTCAGCATGGTACCCATAATCTTTGTTGTCAATGTGGACAAAATATTCGCTTTTACACCACTTCCCATTCCGTCAGACAGAAGTAATATATCCGAATCTTCAGTTTTAATAATTTCCACCGTGTCACCGCACAGTTCTTCCTTCTTTTTATTCAGGCTTTTCCATGCGATATCCAGACTCATATTCATAAATTCTCTTCTCCATCATAAAAAATGCTGTCCCGCATTTTCGTCAGAGTGACTTTTGTCTCCGCTGTGGTCTCTCCAAGCAGCCCGGCAATCTCCTGAGCTACCATCATCTGTTTATCAATGACCTTCTGTGCAATATCCATAGCATCTCTGCGCATACGGTCATGCTGCTCACGGATTTTTTCCTCCGCAGTTACATTTCTCAAAATTCCGAGAGCACAATTCATATCCCGAATATAAATAATATTCTGCATCGTAACCAGATTATATTTCTCATAGGTCACTTTTTTATTCATAATGCTGCGCTTTTCCCGGAAAACCTGCTCAAAATCCACCGGATCAAGAATATTTGCCAGCGGCATACAATAAGCTTCCTCCGCCGAAATATTAAACATCACTTCCGCCGCATTATTAAATTGGCGAATCCGCAGTTTTTCATCCACAGTAATGATCAGATTTGGCGTTACTGACAAAATAACTTCTGACATGGACCGGGCCTGCTGATACATATAAGGAATACACAGATTCAACTGTCCTTTATTCTGACAGCGGGCAATGGCCTTATCCCGGCAGGTCTTAAATCCACAGGCACCGCAGTTAAGCTGTTTTTCCGGAGATGCTTTTCCATCCCGGCGAAGCGCTTCCTGAATCTCTTCTTCTGTCGGCATGACTGCCTTGCGTGAGGACTCTGTGAATTCTTTTTTCAGAAGGATACCTTCTTTCATTTTTGCCATATCCTGTGGAAATTCCCGGATAATCTTCTGATTCGTATAAATCCGTGCTTTAAATCGGTCGCTCTCACGTCCTCCGGCCAGTGGGCCGTTGATGCAGCCGCCGACACAGGACGACACCTCAATAAAGCAATTATTGATCTCGCCTTTGCGGATACAATCAAATAATTCTTTCACTGAATCAATGCCATCCACGTAAAGCTGTTCGTATTTTCCGAAACCTTTATCCGCCTCCACAGCAGACAAAATACCGCCGCTAACGCCATACAGGCCATTGACCATAGCATTGGTTCCTTCTCTCGGATAAAATTCACACTGGTTCAAATCAATATTTTCTTCATCCAGCCAACTTCGAAGCTCCTGAAAATCCAGCACCGCATCCACATAAGTGCCGCGGCATCGTTCCCGAACCGCCTCACGGCCTCTGGCCGTACAGCTTCCTATATATATAACTTTGGCATCCGGGCCGAATTCTTCTTTCAGCATCATACCATGAGCCGTCATCGGCGAAACGACCGGTGCCATATATGGAATCATGTCCGTGTAATATTTTTCGACCAGCTCATTAATGGCCGTACAAGAGGAAGTAATAATATTATTCATCGTTCCTTCCTGAATGAGACGCTCATAAGCCTTCGTCACATGGGCAGCCCCTTCCGCTGTTTCCCGGATATGAGTAAAGCCCAATTTATGTAACGCACCTCTCAGTTGACCCGTACCATTTTCCGTATCTCCAAAAACCCCCAGATATGCAGGGTCCAGCGATGCAACCGTCACATGGCCTTCCTGAATATATTTCTTTGCTCTCTTCAGATCACTGACATAAATAATCGCATCCTGTGGACAGGCTTCCAGACATCGTCCGCACAAAACGCATTCATCAGCCACGTAAAGAGCATGCTCATTCTTTACACGAATGGCTTTTACCGGGCATATCCGTACGCATTTATAACAGTCCTTGCATTTTGCCGTCTTGAATCCAATTGCTGCCACTAATTAACCCTCCTGAGTACCTCATCTGCAAAAAATGTATCTACAGTTTCCGGTGAAACAGAAAACAATTCTTCATCAATCTTTACACATACACCCTTTTCACACTCGCCGGTGCAGAAAGAGCCATTTAATTCAATCTTGGAAGCCAGATTATTTTCCTGAATTTTTTTCTGGAGTCCCTGAATAACACTTCTGGAACCCTTCAGATGACAGGAGCTGCCTATGCAAATTGTGATTACCATGAAATAACCTCCTTAATTTCTTTTCTTAATTTTATTATAGAGTATTTATTTGTTCTGTCCAGAATTTTTCAATAATTTTCTCAACAGAATCCTTGCTTAATTTCTGGAAAGGAATCCATTCCCGAGGAAAAAACCGCTGATAGCTGCCATAATTAAACCGCTCATCCAACAGGGCAATGACACCCTGATCTTCCTCAGAACGAATGACACGGCCCCCGGCCTGAAGTACCTTGTTCATTCCCGGAAAAAGATAGGCGTAATCAAACCCCCGGCCCTTTCTTTCATCGAAATAGGTCTTTAAAAGTTCTCTCTCACTGCCAATTCCCGGAAGGCCGGTGCCAACAATAATTACTCCGATCAACCGGTCTGCTTTTAAATCAATTCCTTCGGAAAATATACCGCCAAGTACACCAAAACCAAGAATCGTCTCATGGGGTTTCTCTTTAAAATTTTCAAGGAAGGCCCGCCGTTCATCCTCGTTCATACCGCTTTCCTGTCGGAACACCTGCAGACCATGTCCCGCTTTCGGCATTTCCCTCTCAGTAAACACCTCAAACACCTTGTCCATAAAAGCATAAGACGGACAAAATACCAGATAATTGCCGTTTTTTCCCCGAATGATTTTCCGTATATACTCGGCAATCCGCTCATATTGCTCTTGATTTCTGGCCGTATAACGGCTGCTTACATCTCCGACCGTAAAAATTAATCGTTTCTCAGGCTTGAAGGGCGAATCCACGTACATTTCATAATCTGCTTCCGGTTTTCCGCTCAATAAATCTTTGTAATACTGAACAGGCAAAAGGGTTGCTGAGAAAAAGATACAGCTGCGGCTCATGCCAATCCGCTCACTTAAATTCCCCGACGGATCGACACAAAACATTTTTATCATGGCTTCGCCGCCATCCCCTTCGGTATAAATTAAATATTTTTCATCCAGCAGATCATAGGTATTAATGAAACGCCGGGCTTCAAAATACAGTTCAGTCACCGTCTCCCGAAGTTCCGGCTCCATATCTTCCTGCAGATAGTCTTCCATATCTGAAACCATCCGCATCAAACTTAAAATAAAACTGCCGACTTCCCTGACGATGGCATAGCGGCCGCCCGTTTCTTCCCTTTCTTCCTGAAAATCCTTTATGAACTGACTGCATTTATGAACCTTACGGGCAATCTTCGGTCTCAGGGGCTTTATCTTACGATAGACCTTATCAAAATCTTTCCGATAGAGAGCTGCACTGTACATTTCCCGTGCCCGGTCCACCAGATTATGAGCCTCATCCACAAGAAATACCATATTTGCGGCGGTATCCGTAAAAAAGCGTTTCAGATAAACGACCGGATCAAACACATAATTATAATCACATATGATCACATCACACCAGAGAGACACATCCAATTGAAATTCAAAAGGGCAGACCCGATGCTTTTGGGCATAATCAAGAATACATTCCCGATCGATTCCGTCCTCCTGATTAATGATATCAAACACGGCCTCATTTACCCGGTCAAAATGCCCCTTGGCACGCTCACAAAATTCCGGCTGGCACAGACATTCTTCCAGAGGACAGATTTTCTCTTTCGCTGTCAGAGTAATAAACTTCATTCTCAAATCTTTTTCCCGCAGCAGTTTTCCCGTATCCTCCGCCACCGTTCGGGTAATTGTTTTCGCTGTCAAATAGAATATCCGACTGCATTTTCCCTCATCCATGGCCTTAATTGAAGGAAACAGTGTCCCCAGTGTTTTCCCTGTTC
>ENA-UONZ01002841-UONZ01002841.1-human-gut-metagenome-genome-assembly--contig:-C93old-NODE-2841-length-12385-cov-58.156934_pt1 | contig 12385 bp, 8 predicted proteins | sample MGYA00242468_ERZ724015 | MGnify/ENA metagenome assembly ERZ724015
CTTGAACAATTTTTACTTCAAAATATTGTCTAGCTTTTTGGGGTCACTTCACAAACGCAAAGCCGTGGCTTTTTCCTACAATTTCTAATTACTCATTCCTAATTGCTAATTCTGCAATTCCGTTCGCTTTCGCCCAGTAAGCGCCTGCCCATCAAATCAGTAATACTTAAAATACCCCACATGCTGCGGTTGGTTATCTTCTACCAGGATGGTAAAGCCGCCGGGGTTTACTTCGGTCTGCTTGCCAAAGGCGGTGCGGACAATCAGGTGCGGGCCGTTGTTCAGGATAATCTCCACGGACTGCTCCTTACCCACGCGGCGGTAGTGCAGCACATCGGCGCTGGCTTCCACCAGCTCCATGCTGCCGCCGTCAAAAGCATCGCAGCTGCGGCGCAGGCGGGCCAGGTTGCTCAGCGGCACGCGCAGGCGGCGCTCGGTGGAGTTCCAGTCAAAATACGCGCGGTTGAACGGGTCGCGGTAGCCCTGCATCCCGATCTCATCGCCATAATACACGCAGGGCACGCCGGGCAGGGTGTACAGCATGGCGTAAGCCAGCAGCACGCGGCGCAGGGCATCATCAATGCGGTCGCCGGGGATCATCCGCTTGCTCTGCCAGTAGCGGTCGCGGCCATTGGCGGGTTCGCCTGCAATGGCGGTAATACCGCGCTCGGTATCGTGGGTGGAAAGGAAGTTCATTGCGCAGTCCAGCGCCGGTTTGGGATAGTTTTCGCAGATGGACATGATCTGCTCCCCCACCGCGCTGGCATCCTCGCCGCGGGCAAAAGCCACAGCTGCATTGCGGAACGGGTAGTTCATGGTGGCATCCAGCCCATGGCCGCGCAGGTAGGTGCGGCGGTGGTCGAACGCTTCCTTGGTGGTGGCGTCCTCCCACACTTCGCCGATGAGCAGCTTATCCTCGCCGTGGGCTTTGACGGCGGCACGGATCTTTTCGATAAAATCATCAGGCAGTTCATCCGCCACATCCAGCCGGAAGCCGGAAGCCCCCAGCCCCAGCCATGTATCAATCACGCCACCCTTGCCGCAGACAAAGTTGCCGTAAGAGGGGTCCTCCTCCTCCACTTCGGGCAGGGTCTCAAAGCCCCACCAGCTGCGGTAGCCGCCGACATAACCGGAATCGAAGTCATACCAGCTGCGGTAGGGCGAATTGCGGTCACGGTAAGCGCCGCCGGGGCCATAGCGGCCTTCGCGGTTAAAATAGAGTGAATCCGAACCGGTGTGGCTGAACACGCCATCCAGAATAATGCGGATGCCGTGTTTTTTGGCCTCGGCGCACAGGGCGGCAAAATCCTCGTTGGTGCCCAGCAGTGGATCGGCTTTCAGGTAGTTGGCCGTATTGTAGCGGTGGTTGGCGTGGGCCTCAAAAATGGGGTTCAGGTAAATGCAGGTAACGCCCAACTCTTCCAGGTAAGGCAGCTTTTGCTGGATGCCCGCAAAATCGCCGCCGTAATAGTCCATGTTCAGGTAGCCTTCGCTCTGCTCATTGGGCCAAAAATACGGCTCGCCGGTTTTATCCGGACGGTAAATGCGGTCCGCAAAGGGCAGCGGCTTGTTGGGTACGCCCTCATAAAAGCGGTCCGGGAAGATCTGGTACATCGTACCGTCTTTGATCCAGTCCGGGGTCTTGAAGTCCGGCTCGTACACCGTCAGCTGCCAATCCAGGCCATTCACCCAGGTCAGCTCACCTTCCCCGTTGGCGGTGCGATAAATCTTGCGGAAATCCGTGTACAGGTCAAAGTGGTAAAAATACAATCCCGATGTGGTGGGGGCCAGCTGGAACACAAAATGGTTTACGCCGGGGGTCTGGCCGTCAAAATCCATGCGGTAATGCACGGGGTCTTCGCGGTCTTTGGTCAGCACCAGGTGTGGGTCCACATAGCCCAGTCTTTCCGGCACAGTCAACCGCCAGGTAACGGTCTGCCCCGCCGGAACTGCGCCAAACGGTGTTTTATACTCCGCACAGCGGGAGTTAAAAAAAGTATGCGTTGGTTGTTCAGGCAAACAAATCAGTCCTCACATTGAACAAGTGTGCAAAAACAGCCGTGACCCACTGGCGCCGGCAAATTCAAGTCGGCGGCCGGGATCGCGGCTGTTCGTTTATTTTATTGTACAGGCAGCGCGTGTACGTTCACGGCTGCACACGCGCCCGCACTGCGGTTAAAGCTCTGCTTTGGGCAGATTATTTAACCGGGGTAGCGCCCCAGATATCGCGGGAGTAATCCATGATGGAACGGTCGGCGGAGAAGATGCCGGCGTTGGAGATGTTCATCAGGCTCATACGGTTCCAGGTCTGCTTCTGCTTGTACAGTTCCTGCACGGTGTGCTGGGCACGGCGGTAATCCTTGAAGTCAGCCAGGACCATGTACGGGTCAGAGTTGTGCAGGTTGTTGGTAACCTCGCTGAAGTTTTCACCGTTCCAGCCCTTTTCCAGCATATCCAGAACTGCCATGGCAACATTATCATCAGAGATGAATGCCTGCGGATGGTAGCCCATGCCTTTCAGTGCGTTGACTTCGGGGGTCAGCATACCAAAGATGATCTCGTTGTCCTTACCGGCGGCATCGGCGATTTCCACGTTCGCGCCGTCCAGGGTGCCCAAGGTGATTGCGCCGTTCAGCATGAACTTCATGTTGCCGGTACCGGAAGCCTCGGTGCCGGCCAGAGAGATCTGCTCGGACACTTCGGAAGCGGGCATCAGGCGTTCAGACAGGGAGACACAGTAGTCTTCCAGGTAGACAATGCGCAGCTTATCTTTAACAGCGGGATCGTTGTCAATCAGCTTGCCCAGCTTGCAGATCATGCGGATCATCTGCTTGGCCATGTAGTAGCCGGGGGCAGCCTTGGCGCCGAAGATATAGGTCTTGGGCACAAAGTCAGCGTTCGGGTTTGCCTTCAGGTACAGGTACTCAGCGGCAATGTTCATGGCGTTCAGGTGCTGGCGCTTGTACTCGTGCATGCGCTTGACCTGGCAGTCAAAGATAGAATCCGGGTCAATGACCTGGCCGGTGGCCTTTTCCAGATAGTTGGCAAAGTTCACCTTGTTGGCGCGCTTGACGGCGGCCAGCTTATCCAGCATGGCGGAATCGTCGGCAAATTTCTCGAACTTCTTCAGTTCGGAAGCATCCTGCTTGAAGCCGGGGCCGATGGAATCTTCCAGCAGCTTGGTCAGGCCGGGGTTGGCAGCCAGCAGCCAGCGGCGGTAAGCAATACCGTTGGTAACGTTCTTGAATGCTTTCGGCTTGTACAGGAAGTAATCATGGAACACGCTGTCCTTGATGATCTCGCTGTGCAGCTTGGAAACACCGTTGATGGAATGGCAGGTGTAGGCGCAGATGTTGGCCATGCGGACCTGGTTGTCGCCAATGATTGCCATGTAGTTGATCTTGCCCTGGTCGCCGGGGAAGGCTTTCTCCAGGTCAGCACGGCAGCGGCGGTCCATTTCCTGCACGATCTGCCAGATACGCGGCAGGGTGGAGCGGAAGATATCCACGCTCCACTTTTCCAGAGCCTCGCTCATGACAGTGTGGTTGGTGTAAGCAAAGACCTTGCGGCAGATGTCGAAAGCTGCATCCCATTCATAGCTGCACTCATCCAGCAAAATGCGCATCATTTCGGGGATGGCAATGGTCGGATGGGTATCGTTCAGCTGGATGGCGATCTTATCCGGCAGGTTTTCCAGGGTACCGTACTGGTTCAGGTGGTTGCCCAGGATATCGGCAACGGAAGCAGCGCTGAAGAAGTACTGCTGGCGCAGGCGAAGGATCTTGCCCTCGGTGTGGTTATCGTTGGGGTACAGGATCTTGGAGATCAGCTCTGCGGAAGCAGACTGGCTGATAGCGGTGTTATAGTTGCCGGCGTTGAAGCTGCTCATATCAAAGCTGGGTGCCTTGGCCTGCCACAGGCGCAGCTTGGAAACGCCCTGCGTGCCGTAACCGGCAACGTACATATCGTTGGGAACAGCAATGACAGAGTTGTAGTTTTCGTACTTGACATGGTGGAAACCGCCCTCCCAGGTCTCGATAGCCTGGCCGTCAAAGCGGATCTCCTGTGCCTGGTCGGGGTGGGATTTGATCCACACCTGGCCGCCGGGCAGCCAGTTGTCAGCGGTTTCCTGCTGCCAGCCGTCCACGATCTTCTGCTTGAAGATGCCGTACTCATACAAAATAGAGTAGCCGGTGCCGGGGATGCAGTCGGTAGCCATGCCATCCAGGTAGCAGGCAGCCAGACGGCCCAGGCCGCCGTTGCCGAGGCCTGCATCAGGCTCCTGCTCATAAATGGTGTCGATCTTGATATCGGCGTCAGCCAGAACCTGCTCGGCAACTTCGTTCAGGCCCAGGTTGAACAGGCTGGTGCGCAGGCTGCGGCCCATCAGGAACTCCATGCAGAGGTAATAGACCTGTTTTTTGCCTTCGCCCAGGGTCTTGGCCTGGAACTGCTTCTGGCGGTCAGACATGATCTGACGAACGATCATTGCCATGCAGCGGTAGATCTGCTCGGCGGAAGCAACGTCCAACGTGACGCCGCATTCGCTGACGATCTTGTCTTTGAGAATTTTTTCAAATTCTTTTTTAGTAAGTTTCATCAAAAGTATCCCTCTCCTTACGGCTTATCAATACCAGAACCCTCTGGGATTATACTGGCAACACCGCACAATTCCCGCCTTGCGGCTTAAGCACCGCTCCGGCAGCTGCGGCACGGCATCTGCGTTGCCAAAATGCTCGATAAGACATCCAGTATTATCTGCGCTTTTGGCTTAGCATCTGCCGCACCTCGCTTGCCGTATCGGCACTTAGAATTATGCGGTATTGCCTACTGATTTTTCAAAATCAATAAAAATACTTCCTTAAGCATTATAGTCAAAATTGGCGATATGTGCAAGGCTTTTTTCCCACACGCGTCAATTTTTTCAATTTTACACAAAAGGGGCTTTTTCTTACGGGCATTTTATACTATAATATAAGGGTATAATTTTAAGCATTTTCCCTGCGCTGCGGGGGCTGGTGGGCGGTTTTGCCGCGCAGAAGCCCCTTTCCGTCCCGCTTTTGGCGACAAAAGTGCAGGGTGTTCCTGATAAAAACACCATCAACTGAAACAAAGGAGACCCCAACTATGGCTAACAAAGTACGTCTGACCATCTGCGGTTCGAGCTATGTGATCTCGACCAACGAAAGTGAAGATTACATGCAGAATCTGGCCGAGCGCCTGAATCTTGATATGAATGAGCTGATGAGCTCTTCCAATTCGGTTTCCATCACCACCGCTGCCATCATGACCGCGCTGAACTACCGCGATGAGCTGGAAAAGGCCAGCGGCAGCGCGGATAATATGCGCCGCCAGATCAAAGACTATCTGGAGGATGCCGCCTCCGCCAAGATGGCTGCCGAGGAGCTGCGCCGCGAAAACGCCGCCCTGCGCAAAAAGGTGGACGACCTGCACCGCCGTTCCCTGACGAGCGAAGCCTGATGGAACAGACTGTTTTGCAGCGCCCGGAGATCCTGGCCCCCGCCGGCAATGCTGATATGCTGCGGGCTGCGGTGTTTGCCGGGGCTGACGCCGTATATCTTGGGCTGGATGGCTACAATGCGCGGCGCAGCGCTGGGAACTTTGACCCTGATGCCCTGCGCGAAGCCGTCTGTTTTTGTCATGCCCGCGGGGTTGCGGTGCATGTGACCCTGAACACGCTGGTTTACGCCGCCGAGCTGGGCGGCCTGGCCGATGCCGTGCGCGCTGTTGCCGCCGCCGGGGCGGATGCCGTGATTGTGGATGACCTTGCCACCGCGCAGCTGGTGCGCAGCATTGCGCCTGGCCTGCGCCTGCACGGCTCTACCCAGATGAGCATCCACACCGCAGAGGGCGCCAAGATGCTGGCAAAGCTGGGGTATTCCCGCGCCATTCTGGCCCGTGAGCTGAGCCTGGCGGAGATCGAAGCCGTGGTAAAGGCAAGCCCGATCGAATGCGAAGTGTTTGTACACGGCGCGATGTGCATGTCCATGAGCGGCCAGTGCATGATGAGCGCGTTCCTGGGCGGGCGCAGCGGCAACCGCGGTGCCTGCGCGGGTCCCTGCCGCCTGCCGTTTGATGCTACCAACGGCCTGCGCCCCGGCCAGCCGGGCAAAGCCTGCCACCTGAGCCTGAAAGACATGGACCTTGTGCCCCACATGGCCCAGCTGAAAGCCGCCGGGGTTGCCAGCATTAAAATTGAAGGCCGCCTGCGCACGCCGGAATATGCCGCCGCTGCGGTAACGGCCTGCCGCGCAGCCCGCGCCGGGCAGCCCTATGATGAAGCGCTGCTGCGGGATATTTTCTCCCGCTCCGGCTTCAGTGATGCCTATCTGGTAGGCCGCAATGACGGCACCATGTTTGGCGTGCGCACCGAAGCCGATGCAGCCGCTACGCGCGCCGCCACGCCGAAAGCCCGCGAGCTGTTCCGCCGCGAACTGGAGCGCATTCCGGTGCATTTCTGCGTCAGCGGCGGTGTGGAGGACGGCGGCATCAAGTTGACAGCTTTCGACGACAACGGCAGCCGTGTCAATGTGTACAGCGCCGATGAACCGCAGCCCGCACAGAAAGACCCCGCCCCCGGCATTGAGCGTGCCCTGGGCAAAACCGGCGGTACGCCGTTCACCTGCGCCGGGGTTGAGTTTGCCTGCGGCGAGGGCGGCCCCGGATTTTTGCCCGGCTCCGCCTGGAATGAGATGCGCCGCGAAGCGCTGGACAAGCTGCTGCAAAAGCGCAGTGAACCTGCGCCCCTGGCCACAAAGGAAATCACCCTGCCGGAATACGCCGAGCACGAAGTAGGCATGATACCCCAGCTGGCCGCCCGTTTTGAAACCGCTGCCCAGCTGCCCGGTTCCGAATACCTGGCCAAGCTGCGCTATCTGATCCTGCCCATCCGGGAAGCGGACGCTGTGCCGCAGCCCTTGCGCTGCAAAACGCTGCTGGAGCTGCCCCGCGCTGCTTTCGGCACTGTGGAACCGGACACCATGCGCCGCCTGGCTGCGCTGGAAGGTTCCGGCTTTGCGGGTGTGGTTGCAAACAATCTGGCGCAGTTTGGGTATGCCTCTCCCCTGCCGGTGTTCGGCGGGCTGGGGCTGAATGTAACCAACCCAATGTCTGCGGCAGAGTATGTGTGCCTGGGTGCCCGTGGCCTGCTGGTGCAGCCTGAAACGGCCCTGACCGCCATGCGTGCTGTGGCACCCCGGCAGAAAGACGGCACCCCGGTGCCCACCGCTGCCCTGTGCTATGGCCACCTGCCCCTGATGCTGACCCGCGCCTGCCCGCTGCGCAATGTGCGCACCAGCTGCGCGGGCTGCACCCACAAGGGCAAACTGCGGGACCGCAAAGGGCGGGATTTCCCGGTGCGGTGCTCCGCCCCCGGCAGCGCCGGAATGCGCACCGTGTTTAACCCTGTACCGCTTTATATGGGGGACCGCCTGACCGAAATGCCGGTGGACCTTGCCGTGGCCGCGTTCACCCTGGAACCCGCCGACCGCGTGGAAGAGGTTCTGACCCGCCTTTTCCATCAGCAGCCCTTTGACGGCGAGTTTACAAGAGGGCTATATTATACGAATAACTAAATCATAATATCGGAGGAAGGGTAAGTTAGGAGTGAGGAGTTAAAGCAGGGCCTAAGGGTTTGCTCTGTAGGGAACGGTCTTGACTGTTCCGAAACATTGCCATATATGCCATAATGGAATTTGCAATCATGCGCCCCTACGGGGGGCATCGTAATTTCTAATTGCTAATTCCTAATTGAGATAACTCCTAACTCCTCACTCCTAACTCACCCCAACGTACTATGGAACAAAAAATCGTCAAATATTCCGCTCTTTCCCCGCTGGCAAAGGTGCCGGCATATGCAACGGCGGGGGCGGCGGCGGCTGATTTGTGTGCCGCGCTGGAAGATCCGTTGACCATTGCCCCCATGCAGCGGGTGCTGGTGCCCACCGGCCTTGCCATTGAGCTGCCGGATGCCGGGTGCGTGGCATTGGTGTATGCCCGCAGCGGGCTTTCCATCAAGCATGGGCTGTGCATGGCCAACGGCGTTGGCGTTGTGGACAGCGATTACCGCGGCGAGCTGAAAGTGCCCATGATCAACCTTGGCACCGAGCCTTACACCATCGCCCCCGGCGAGCGCGTGGCCCAGCTGTGCATTGCCCCCGTGTGGCAGGCCGCCTTTGTGCCCGCCGCCACCCTGAACGAAACCGAACGCGGTGAAGGCGGGTTTGGATCGACGGGAAAATAGTTGAGAGTTAGGAGGGAGGAGTTAAGATGCCCTCGTAGGGGCGCACACTGTGCGCCCGCCGCTTTGCGGTAAATCTCGTTACGGCATCTATTGCCAACCTTGCCATATCCAAATTGCTAATGGTTCATTGCCAATTCCCAATTCAATCAACTCCTAACTCCTACTTCCTACCTCCTAACTTCCTCTTTTCCCTTTGTTTCGCCGCGGTGGTGCGGTAGAATCTGTTACGAAAGGAACATCCCATTATGTCCTTGATTTTAGCCTCCGGCAGCCCGCGGCGGCGGGAGCTGATGGCGCTGATCACGCCCAATTACACCGTTGCCCCCAGTGATGTGGACGAGAGCCGCATTACCGCCGCAACGCCTGCCCAGCTGGCCCAGGCCCTGGCGGAAACCAAAGCCCTGGCCGTGGCGCAGCAGCACCCCGATGATACCGTGATCGGCTGTGATACCGTGGTGGACTGTGACGGCGCTGTGTTCGGCAAACCTTCCGGCGAGGAAGACGCTGTGCGGATGCTGCACGCGCTCTCTGGCCGGGAGCACAAAGTACATACCGGGCTGTGCGTGGTACACGGCGGCAAGGCGTACCTTGCCACCGAAACCACCCGCGTACAGTTTGCGCCCATTGAGGAAAGCGATCTGCTTGCCTATGCGCGCACCCCGGAACCGTATGACAAAGCCGGGGCTTACGCCATCCAGGGCCATGCTGCGCTGTGGTGCAGCGGCATTGTGGGATGTTATTACAATATTATGGGTCTGCCCGTACACCGTCTGGCACAGGTACTGCGCCAGGCCGGAGCGCTGTAACGGCAGTGCCGCAGCGGCCTGGCTGCTGCGGCGTGTCGTGCGCATTCTTTGTGCGGCCCACCCGCACAAACACATGATGGGGAGATAAAAATGGCAAATCCGATTTTGCAGCTGCTTGAAGCTCTGCGCAATATGTTTACCTGTGATATTGGCATTGACCTTGGCACCGCCAACACGCTGGTGTATATGAAAGGCCGTGGCATTATCATCCGCGAGCCCAGCGTTGTGGCGGTGGATGCCCGCACCGACGAACTGCGTGTGCGCTGCGTAGGCCACGAGGCCAAAGCCATCATCGGCGCAGCGCCCAACTCAATTTTGGCGGTACGCCCGCTGAAAGACGGCGTGATTGCCGACTTTGACATCACCGCCGCCATGCTGCAAAGTTTTATCCGCCAGGCATGCGGCAGCCGCCTGTTCGTGCGGCCGCGCGTGGTCATCTGCGTGCCGTCCGGCGTGACCGAAGTGGAACGCCGCGCCGTGCGCCAGGCCGCCGCCAAAGCCGGTGCCCGCCAGGTAACGGTGATCGAAGAGCCGATGGCCGCCGCCATTGGTTCCGGGCTGCCGACCGCTGAACCGGTGGGCAGCATGATTGTGGATATCGGCGGCGGCACGGCGGAAGTGGCGGTCATCAGCCTTTCCGGCATTGTGGCATCCCGCAGCGTGCGCTGTGCAGGCGATGCGCTGGACCAGAGCATTACCAGCTTTATCAAGCGCAAATACAACCTGCTGGTGGGCGAACGCACTGCTGAGCAGATTAAACTGGAAATCGGCTCCGCCTGCCCGCCGGACCCCACCGACACCGAGCATGGCGAAACCACAATGGAGATCAAGGGCCGTAACCTGGTGGATGGCCTGCCGAAAGATATCCTGATCCGCTCCGAAGAAGTGCGCGAGGCAATGAACGAAAACCTGATGCGCATTGTGGAAGCCATCAAGGACACGCTGGAATGCACTCCGCCGGAGCTTTCCAGCGATATCATTGACCGCGGCATCATGCTTTCGGGCGGCGGTGCCCTGCTGCGCGGGCTGGATACTCTGATCCAGAACGAAACCGGCATTGAGGTACACATTGCCGAAGCCCCGCTGGACTGCGTTGCCCTCGGTGCCGGCGCCGTCCTCGATCACCCCGATCTGGCAGGAACCAGACGGGAGGAACTGAGCTACCTGTAAAGGTAGGAGTTAGAAGTCAAGTGGCGGTTTGAAAGTTTGCCGCAACCCCATAAAATAATTGTAGGGAACGGTCTTGACCGTTCCCTACATTTTTGTTTTAATATTCAGACAGAATTTTTGGGTACCTGCAACCCCAAAAACTCCTACTTTCTAACTCCTAACTCTCCCTCGTCGCTCCCACCGTGCTACCAGGTCCTTGGTCTGAGCTTGCAGTGCTTCGCGGGCAGCGTTCAGGGCCTGGGTGTCCTGGGGAGTCATTTTTTCGGGCTTTTTGTGGCGGGTCAGGCGTTCCAGGTTCTTTTCTGCTTCTTTAATGCGGTTTTTGGTGTCCTTATCCAGCTCCTTGCCCTCTTTACTGCCAAGGGCGGAATTGACGCGGTAGATGGCGGCTTCCGCGGCATTCAGGGCTTCGATGGCGGCTTTGCGCTCCTGGTCCTGCCCGGCAAAGGCAGCGGCATCGTCCATGGCGCGGCGGATCTCCTGCTCGCTCAGGTTGGAAGACCCGGTGATGGTAATGCTCTGCTGTTTGCCGGTGCCAAGGTCACGGGCGCTCACCGTCACAATGCCGTTGGCGTCAATATCAAAGGTTACTTCGATCTGCGGCACACCGGCCCAGGCGCGTTTGATGCCCTTGAGGGTAAAGTTGCCGATGAGCTTATTATCCTTGGCGAACTCCCGCTCACCCTGCAGCACCTTGATTTCAACTGTGCTCTGGAACGGCGCGGCGGTGGTAAAGATTTTGGAATACCGGGTGGGAATGGTGGAGTTGCGGTCGATCAGATGGGTTGCCACACCGCCCAGCGTCTCAATCGAAAGGGTCAGCGGGGTAACGTCCATCAGCAGCAGGTCCTGCCCGCCGGCAGCCAGGCCTTCGCCGCCAAGGCGTCCGCCCTGCACCGCAGCGCCAAGGGCTACACACTCGTCCGGGTTCAGCGTTTTGGACGGTTCCAGATCGATCATTCGCATGACCTTGGCCTGCACCGCCGGGATGCGGGTGGAACCACCTACCAGCAGCACCTGATCCAGGTCGTTGGCGGCCAGGTGGGCATCCCGCAGGGCGTTGCGCACCGGCAGTGCCGTGCGCTCCACCAGGTCGGCGGTCAGCTCATCAAACTTGGCGCGGGTCAGTTCCGCCTGCAAATGCAGCGGGCCGTTGGGGCCAACGGTGATGAACGGCAGGTTGATTACAGTATGGGTGGCAGCGGAAAGCTCTTTTTTGGCTTTCTCGGCTTCCTCCCGCACGCGCTGCATAGCAACGGGATCACGGGTCAGGTCCACCTGGTTTTCGGCGGCAAAGTTCCGCACCAGCCAGTCAGCCACACGAGCATCAAAGTCATCGCCGCCCAGATGGTTATCACCGCAGGTGGCCAACACCTGCACAATGCCATCCCCGATCTGGATCAGCGAAACATCGAACGTGCCGCCGCCCAGATCGTACACCATCACTTTCTGGGTCTTGCCGTTATCCAGGCCATAGGCCAGGGCGGCCGCAGTAGGTTCGTTGATAATGCGCTTTACATTCAGGCCCGCAATGCGCCCGGCATCTTTGGTAGCCTGGCGCTGGGCATCGTTAAAATAAGCCGGCACGGTGATAACGGCTTCTGTCACCGGTTCACCAAGATAAGCTTCTGCATCCGCTTTCAGCTTTTGCAGGATCATGGCGCTGATCTCCTGCGGGGAGAAGCACTTGCCGTCAATGGGAATGCGCTCATCACTGCCCATTTTGCGCTTAACGCTGGCAATGGTGCGCGGTGCGTTGGTGACAGCCTGGCGTTTGGCCGGATCGCCCACAAGGCGTTCGCCGCTTTTTGCAAAAGCAACGACCGACGGGGTGGTGCGCTGGCCTTCGGCATTGGGGATAACGGTTGGGCGTCCGCCTTCCACCACAGCCACGCAGCTGTTGGTTGTTCCTAAATCAATTCCGATGATTTTACCCATGTTGCTTTTGGTCCTTTCACACAAGCCGGCAACAGATACAGGGGTTCGCCAGCTTTTGTCACACAGGGAGCACCGCTAAGGCACAAAACTCCGCCTTAGAGTGTAGCTGAAAGCAAAGAAAATGACAATTATTCCGCAAACACAAGCGGGATTTAAGGCAATACCGCATAATTCTAAGTGCCGATACGGCGAGCGAGGTGCGGCAGCT
>ENA-UONZ01002850-UONZ01002850.1-human-gut-metagenome-genome-assembly--contig:-C93old-NODE-2850-length-12340-cov-7.646561_pt1 | contig 12340 bp, 10 predicted proteins | sample MGYA00242468_ERZ724015 | MGnify/ENA metagenome assembly ERZ724015
GTTTAGCACCTGCATCGATATGAGCCTGAGCTTTGTCTTTGGATGTATAGAATCCAGTACACTCAAGAACTACGTCTACACCGATCTCTCCCCATGGAAGCTCAGCAGCGTTAGCTTTTGCATAAATTTTGATTTCTTTTCCGTCAACTGTGATGGAATCCTCGCCAGCTACAACTGTATCTGCAAGAGCGTATCTTCCCTGAGTTGAGTCATATTTTAATAAGTGAGCGAGCATTTTAGGAGATGTTAAGTCGTTGATAGCAACGATCTCAAATCCTTCTGCACCAAACATCTGACGGAATGCAAGACGTCCAATACGTCCAAAACCATTAATTGCAACTTTTACTGCCATGATAAATTCCTCCTATGAATTAAATGGTAAAAATTATGTGAATGCTTCAATCTTTGTGAAAGAAACATCAACCTATAGCGTATTGTACCTAATTCTGAACAAAAATTCAAGTCCATTTTCAAAAAAATAACAGGCAAATTGCCACAAATATCCCCTAATATGGTATACTCCTTTTAAATGGTCCGGCAGTGTCCCTTTTATGACACTGGGGCCGCTTTTATCCGCACTTTTTTTCCTTTTTTCATACAGAAAGGGAGCCTATTTTTTACAAATTCAAGGAGGACATCATGAACATACAGCAAAAATCTCCGTCGATTTTGTGGGACTGCCACATGCACTCATCATTTTCCGCTGATTCTGACACTCCCACTGAGGATATGATACGCAGATCCATCGCACTTGGTCTTGAAGGGATCTGTTTCACCGAGCATCTGGACCCGGACTATCCCCCCACTCCCGATGACCTGGAATTCTCCCTTGATCTTCCGGCTTACTATAAGCGGCTTATGGAGCTAAAGGAAGCTTATAAGGATCAGATCAGCATCCGTTTTGGAATTGAGATCGGCCTGCAGCTTCATCTTGGCGAATATTTTCACAATCTTTTGAGGAAATATCCTTTTGATTTCGTGATCGGTTCCTCCCATCTGGTTCACGGCGCAGATCCCTATTACCCGGAATTTTTCCAGGGCAGGGAGGAAGAACAGGCTTACAGGGAATATTTCGAATCCATTCTGGAAAATCTTTCTGCTTTTGATGAGGTGGATACTTACGGGCATCTGGATTACATTGTCCGTTACGGTCCGAACCAGAACCGTTTCTATTCTTATGAGAAATACCAGGATATTTTGGAAGCGATCCTGAAAAAGCTGATTGAGAAAAATGTGGGACTTGAGGTGAATACCGGAGGCTACCACTATGGCCTTGGAGAACCGAATCCCTGCACTGCCATTATCCGCCGATATAAAGAGCTGGGTGGTGAAATCATCACCATCGGTGCTGACGCCCATGCACCGGAGAAAATTGGGTATGACTTTGACAGGGCTGCGCAGGTGCTGAAAGAATGCGGGTTTGAATATTATACGGTTTTTAAAGAGAGGAAACCGGAATTTATCAGGCTGTGAATGCTTTCTGCAAAATGTTTGATGTTTGCCACAGAATGCGTATGAAAAAAGAAGCCGCACCCCGCGACTTCTTTTTTTACATATTCGTAATCCAGGCTATTGCCCAGAACTTATTCTTAGCTGTCATCCGGGACTTTTACAGTAATTATTTCTGCACTTTTTCCAGAAACAGTGCAATAAACCCTTTCTTTTCCCGCTCATGTGCCTTGTCATACAGAGAGCGGCACCATTCGGTGATAACTTCGATCACGACCGGGGAGAAAGTCATCAGTATGAATACCAGGATGATCATTCCGAATTCCAGGGAGCCAAGTGCCAGCAGGTTCTGCACGCATACGGCTGCAAAGAAGAAAATAAACTGCATGCCGTAGATAATAATCTTGCGGTATCGGCTAAGGGGCGCATACACGGTCTTAAGGGCTGCCATGTAGTTCCAGCCGGTTACCAGGAAACATGCGGTGCTAAGCATGACGTTGCTGTGGTACACATTCTGGCAGACCAGCATGATGGTGAATACACAGCCTGTGATGGTCACTGCTGCAGGGAATGCATTCATAAATACGTAGCGCAGGAAGCCGCTTTCAATCTTGTTGAAGTTGTTTTCCTGAGCCAGAAGGAAGGTGGGAATTCCCACTGCACAGGCACTGATCAGGGACATCTGGATAGGCTCGAAGGGATAGCTCTCGCCCCAGAAAATAGTGATCAGGCAAAGCAGTGCGGAAAAAATAGTCTTGATCAGGAACATGGATGCCGCAGTACGGATGTTGTTGACAACGCGGCGGCCCTGGTTCACGATCTCCGGCATAGCCGCAAAGTTGGAATCCATCAGCACCACGTTGGCAATGTTCTTGGCAGCGTCGCTTCCCTCTGCCATAACCACACTACAGTCCGCTTCTTTCAGTGCCAGAACATCGTTGACGCCATCGCCTGTCATGGCAACGGTATGCTTCTGTTTCTGAAGGGCGAGCACCATTTCCTTCTTCTGCTGCGGAGTCACACGACCGAATACAGAACACTCTGCAACGGCACGCTCCATATCCTCCGGTGTGGTAATGGTTGTGGCATCAATATAGCGGTCTGCATTTTCCAGACCGGCTTTTTTCGCAATGGCGGAAACGGTCACAGGATCATCACCGGAAATTACTTTCAAGTCCACGCCCTGGTCTTTGAAAAATGCAAGCGTCTCAGGAGCATTGTCTCGGATAATATCGGTGATCATAAACAGCGCTACCGGCTTCAGGCCAGCAGGCAGCTCATTCTCCTGATTCAGGTTCGGGCTGTGGGCCAGTACCAGAACACGCAGGCCTTCTTTTCCATATGCAGCGCACTGGCGGATCAGGTCTTCGTTTCCTTCCGGGAAAAGGAACTGGGCAGCGCCCATCAGGTAAGTTCCCTTTTCTTTGAAAGCTACACCGCTGTATTTACGGTCAGATGAGAACGGGATGCAGTGGTCTACGGTCATGTCCGTTCTTCTGGAGAAACGCTTGTGGAGGGCATCTGCGGTGGCATTCTTGTCCTTCAGCACAGACATCATGTTCGCCATGACGCGCTCGATCTCGTTCATGGTCATCTCTGGCTGGGGAGTCTCCACTGCCTGCAAAGCGGTTCCAGACTGAGGAGCCTCTTCCGATGTAATTCCTGCTTCCGCAGCTGCCAGTTCTGGCTGACATCCAGCATCAGGCTTCCCCTCTGCATCCGATATATTTGCCTCATTAAACGCCCCGGCTGCATCCGCATTTCTCTGTGCCGCAGCTTTCCTCTCCATCCCTTCCACATAAGGCTGCACTTGCTCCACACACATGGTTCCTGCGGTGATCGTACCCGTCTTATCCAGGCAAAGGGTATCCACTCTTGCCAGAGTTTCAATACAATATAATTCCTGCACCAGGGTGTTCTTCCGGGTCAGGGCAAGAGCTCCCAGGGTCAAAGCCACACTGGTAAGCAGCACCAGTCCCTCCGGGATCATTCCCAAAACCGCTGCCACCATATTTACAACAGCGTCCCGAATTCCATTCCCGGCAACATAATACTGCTTGTAAAACAGCAGAAGTCCCATAGGAACAATGATCACACTGATGGTCTTCAGAATAGCATTCAAGGAATTACGCAGTTCCGAATTGTGACGCTTGAATTCCTTGGCTTCGCTGGTGATCTGGGAGGCGTAATTGTCCTTGCCAACATGGATTACCTGGCAGCATGCCTCTCCGGATGTGACAAAGCTTCCGGAAAAAAGCTCGTCTCCTTCAATCTTCTGAAGATTGTCGGATTCTCCTGTCAGAAGGGATTCGTTGACCTCAATGCTTCCTTCCAGCACCTTGGCATCCGCCGGCACCTGGTCACCTGTCTTCAGAAACAGGATGTCATCCAATACCAGCTTTTCTGTGGAGATGGTCCACTTCTTCCCTTCACGCAGTACCACAGCCTTGCTCTCTGTGAGAATCGCAAGCTTGTCCAGGGTCTTCTTGGCACGGACCTCCTGGATGATTCCGATCACGGTATTGATCACAATAATGCCCATGAACATGGAATTCTTATAGGATCCTACCAGCAGAACCATTACCATAAGTGCAAGATTCAGAAAGTTGAAAAATGTAAGTACATTCTCCCTTACGATCTGCTTGTAGCTTCTGGTATTGGGATTCTCGTTGGCATTGACTTTTCCTTCTTCGATTCTTTGTTGTACCTGTTCGTTTGTAAGTCCTGTCATCGTTACTTCCTTCATTCTTGTATTTTCTTCAAGGATTTCCAGGAAATTCCATATGGAATTTCCTGTATGCCGGATGCCTTCCCGGTATACAAAATCAGGGCAGATGATAACATCCGCCCTGATGAATTCTCTTTACGGGTCTGCCTCATCTTTACCACTCATTTATCTGTAACGAAATAAATCTGCTTATGGATTCGGTTTCCTGTAAAAATATTCTTTTTATCGATGACGACAAGCAACAGCTGCTATTCGCGCTGTTTCCAACCGCAATTAATACTCTTCTGCCTCGTCCTCTTCACCTTCGTGAATGTCAGACTTCGGTTTCTTCAGACCCTCGATCTCAATGTGGTGCTTCTGTGCATAGTCCCACAGTGCAGCATGTACAGCCTCTTCTGCAAGAAGGGAGCAGTGTACCTTTACTGGCGGAAGTCCGTCAAGAGCTTCCATAACTGCCTTGTTGGTAAGCTTCATAGCTTCCTCGATGGTTTTGCCTTTGACCATCTCAGTAGCCATGCTGCTGGTTGCTACTGCAGCACCGCAGCCGAAGGTTTTGAATTTGCAGTCTCTGATAATATGTGTCTCATCATCGATATCAAGGAAAATTCTCATAATATCGCCGCATTTGGCATTTCCTACTGTACCGACACCGCTTGCATTCTCTATTTCTCCAACATTACGTGGATGCTGGAAATGATCCATTACTTTCTCACTATACATCTTTTTTTCCTCCTGGCAAGTGTTTTAATCAATTTTTCTGTTTTTTAATAAAATCTTCATATAATGGAGACATTGCTCTTAAGCCGCTTACGATTTCTTTCAGCTTATCTACTACGAAATCAGCGTCTTCCATGGTGGTCTCTTCGCTTAATGTCATACGCAGGGAACCATGTGCGATCTCGTGAGGCAGTCCGATTGCCAGAAGTACATGGGACGGATCCAGGGAACCTGATGTACAGGCGGAACCGCTGGATGCACAGACGCCATAGTTGTCAAGCATAAGCAGCATGGACTCTCCTTCGATGAACTGGAAGCTTACGTTTACGTTGTTTGGAAGACGTTTGGTAGGATGACCGTTTAATTTCACATATGGAATCTCTTTCATGATTCTGTCGATGAAATGATCTCTTACCTGGATCTCTTTAGCGGTACGCTCTTCCATAGTGCGGATGGCACGCTCTGCAGCTGCACCGTAGCCTACGATTCCCGGAACGTTCTCTGTACCTGCGCGGCGCTTTCTCTCCTGTGCTCCGCCGTGTACGAAGGAACGGATCTTAACGCCCTTGCGAATGTAAAGGAAGCCGATTCCTTTCGGTCCGTTCAGCTTATGTCCGCTGGAGCTGAGCATGTCGATGCCTAACTCATCTACATTGATCGGCACCTGTCCAAAAGCCTGCACGGCATCTGTGTGGAAAAGGATTCCGTGCTCTTTGGCGATGGCTCCGATTTCCTTGATCGGCTGGATGGAACCGATCTCGTTGTTTGCAAACATAACGGAGATCAGGATGGTCTCAGGTGTGATGGCTTTCTCAAGCTCATCCAGCTTCACAATACCGTTCTCATCTACATCCACGTATGTGATCTTGGCTCCGCGCTCTTTCTCCAGATACTCGCAGGTATGAAGGATTGCATGATGCTCGATCTTGGTGGTGATGATGTGATTTCCTTTGGATTTATATGCTTCAAAAGTGGCTTTCAGTGCCCAGTTGTCAGCCTCTGAACCGCCAGCTGTGAAATAAATTTCTTCTCTCTTAGCTCCAAGTGCGTCTGCGATCTGGCCTCTTGCCTTGGTAACGCCTTCCTTGCTCTTGGATGCGAAATCATAAATGCTGGATGGATTTCCATACATTTCAGTAAAATAAGGAAGCATTGCTTCTACAACTTCCGGAGCGGTCTTGGTGGTAGCCGCATTATCCAGATAAATCATTTTTCCCATTTTTCTTCCTCCTGGTTTATTGGTATCAATTCGATATGAAAGAACCCCGGAAAAAGGCTTTTTTCATCTATCTCCTTAGGTACTTTTTTATTTCCTAGTAATTCGCTTGGATTTCTAGTCCACTTTACCAGATAATAACAGTTCTGTCAAGGCACATTTGGGCATAGATTATCTAAAAAGATAGTGGTCTGATCATCATGTCTGATAAGCTTTTTTTCAGGGGAACCCTGATCCTTACCTTTACTGGCCTTGCCAGCCGGATCATGGGTTTCTTCTATAGAATATTCCTTTCTCATACTATTGGTGCACAGGGAGTTGGAATTTACCAGCTTACCCTTCCCGTTCACGGGATCATCCTGGCTGCAGCGGGAATGGGAATCCAGGCTGCCATTTCCAGGCTGTGCGCCTCCTTTACTGCCCTTGAAAAAGAAAAAGAATCGCGAAATACACTGCTTCTTGGAATGTTTCTTTCCGGGGCTGTTTCCCTTCTTTTGTCGGCAGGGGTGTACCTGAATGCGGATTTTATTGCGGGGGAGCTTTTGAAGGAAGCAAGAACTGCTTCTTTGCTTCGCATTCTCTCTTTTAGTTTTCCCCTGAGTGCCCTGCATTCATGCGTCAACAGCTTTTATTATGCCAGAAAAAAAACCGGACTTCCAGCCTTTATCCAGCTTTTGGAGCAGACTTCCCGGATTGGCAGCACCTATATGATCTACCTGGTACTTCTATCTGGTGGAAAAGAAATCACTCCCATGATTGCAGCTGGCGGTGCGCTTTTTAGCGAGATTGCGGCAACTGCTGCCTGCTTTTTAGCACTGGGCGTGGATTTTTCCCGGGAAAATTATCATCCTCTTTCGGGATTATGGAGGCAGCCCAGAAATCCTGGCTCTGTTCTTTCTTCTTTAAAGGAAATTGGAGAGATTGCGGTGCCTCATTCTGCAAACAGGCTGCTGCTTACGGTGCTTTCCGGCATTGAAATGGTTCTCATTCCCCAACAGCTGCTTCTGGCGGGAATGACGCAGACAGATGCGCTGGCTGTGTACGGGATTTTCACGGGAATGGCTCTGCCTTTGATTCTGTTTCCCGCTACTATCACCAATTCCGCTTCTGTAATGCTGATGCCCTCTGTGGCAGGACTTCAGGCACTTGGCTATGAAAAAAGGATTCGCTATGTGATCTGGCGCACACTTGGAACCTGTTTTTTCTTCGGGGCTTTCTGCACTTTGTTTTTCTTTCTTTTTGGAAAGCCGCTTGGAATTTTTCTGTTTCACAGTGAGACTGCGGGAGTGTACATAAAAACGCTGGCGTTTATCTGCCCGTTTCTTTATACCAACACCACCCTGGAAAGCATTATGAACGGGCTTGGCAGACCAGATGCCTGTCTTTTCCACAATGTTGCGGGAGTGTGCATCCGCATTGGCTTTGTGATCCTTTCCGTTCCCAGCATGGGAATCCGTGGATATTTTTATGGAATGCTGATTTCCCAGCTAATTCTTACCCTGCTTCATTTTATTTATCTAAACAGAATGAAGTTATCGGACTGATTTTCACGAAATTTGCCTATCGACATTTTTCGGTTCATAGTCTATAATATTGAAACGAAAGCAAATTTTGCCGATAAAAGGAGAAAATACCATGGGATTTGAATTCATCAAAAAGCTTCCGACACCCGACGAGATCCGCAACCAATATCCCATTGATGCAAAGATCAAGGCACTGAAAGAGAAACGTGATCAGGAGATTCGTGACGTATTCACTGGAAAATCCGATAAATTTCTTGCAATCATCGGTCCCTGCTCTGCAGATAATGAAGATGCTGTATGCGATTATCTGCTGAGACTTCGCAAAGTTCAGGACAAGATCGCGGATAAAGTTTTAATCATTCCACGAGTTTATACGAATAAACCGCGTACTACCGGAGAGGGCTATAAGGGTATGGTTCATCAGCCAGACCCGGAGAAAAAGCCGAATATGCTTGCCGGACTTGTTGCCATCCGTAAGATGCACATCCGCGCTATTGAGGAGAGCGAGTTTACCTGCGCAGATGAGATGCTTTATCCGGAGAACTGGCGCTACCTTTCCGACCTTCTTTCCTACGTAGCAGTTGGTGCACGTTCTGTTGAGGACCAGCAGCACCGTCTGACTGTCAGCGGTATGGACGTTCCGGCAGGAATGAAGAACCCTACCAGTGGAGATTACAGCGTTATGCTGAACTCTGTTGTGGCAGCTCAGGGAAGCCATACTTTCATCTACAGAGGATGGGAAGTTGAAACTACAGGTAATGAGCTTACACATACCATTCTTCGCGGTGCGGTAAATAAGCACGGAGAGGCCATTCCGAACTATCATTACGAAGACCTTCGCCTTCTTTTTGAGAAATATTCTGCTAAGAATCTCAAGAACATGGCTACTATCGTAGATACCAACCACTCCAACTCCAACAAGCAGTATGAGCAGCAGATCCGTATTGCCAAGGAAGTGCTTCACAGCCGTCAGGTTGATTCTGATGTACATGGTCTGGTTAAGGGGCTTATGATCGAGAGCTACATCGAGCCAGGCAACCAGAAGATCGGCCCGAACCATGTATATGGCAAATCTATTACAGATGCATGCCTTGGATGGGATGAGTCTGAGAAGCTGCTGTATACTATTGCTGAGATGTGCTGATAAAGGTGTATCTGGCAGAGTGATTTCTGTTTGTTCTATCTGATTAGAGAAAAATCTCCTGGATTCTGATTTTGGGAATCCAGGAGATTTTTTTATGGGGTTTCATTTTTGGGCGTGACTTCCTTAAAACTGCCCAGAATACTTTCCCGGACAGTCTTTTCGCTCTTATTCTATATCCTAGAGCGTGTTTGAAAAATCATTCCCGCAAAGTGGGGCGTACATCTTGCAGAAAGCCTTTTTCAAACATGCTCTAGTGTCTCGGATGTGCTTTCATGTACACATCTCTCATCCTGTTAATGTTCATGCTGAGGTAAACCTGTGTGGTGGAAATATCGGAGTGGCCAAGCATTTCCTGGACGCTTCTGATGTCCGCACCGTTCTGGAGCATATGTACGGCGAAGGAATGCCGCAGGGTGTGGGGTGTAATGTCTCTGTGGATTCCAGCTTCTTCTGCATAGCCCTTAAGCATTTTCCAGAAACCCTGGCGGCTCATGGCCTTGCCGGAGCAGTTGGTAAATAAAGCATTCTCGTTGTCATCCTTCACAAATACATCCCGTCCCTTGTCCAGGTACAGATCAAGGGCTTCCTTGCTCACATTGCCGACGGGGATAATGCGCTCTTTATTCTCCTGACATACTACATAGCCCATCTGAAGATTCACATCGCTCACTTCCAGATGGATCAGTTCGCTGACGCGCATGCCTGTGGCATAAAGAAGCTCCAGCATTGCCTTGTCACGAATGCCTTTTGGCGTAGTCAGGTCTGGCTGCTTCAGGAGATTGTCTACCTCCTGGATGCTGAGAATCTCAGGAAGCTTCTTCTCCACCTTGGGAGATTTCAGATTGTCTGCAGGGTTCTCATCGATTCTTCGCAGGGCGAACATATGCTGGAAAAACGCACGCATGGAAGCAACGCTTCTGGAAATAGTGGAGGACGCGAAATTTTCTTTCTCCATATAATCCATATATCCCATAAGGTCAAATTCCCGCACCTCTTCCACAGCAGCAATGCCCTTCTTCTGCAGGTACGCTGCCATCTTAGTCAGGTCACGCTGATAGGAAACCTCCGTATTCTGGGATGTCTTCTTCGTATTATGTAAATAATCAATAAATTCGCGTATTTCCTGTTCCATACTGTTTACTTCCTGTCTCTTCTGTTCTGAATTTCGCTTCATAAATCCAAATAAATGATAGATACAGCCTCAGTTCTCCGACTGCCCGCTCCATCATTATTCATCGCATTTTATGCGTATTCTTTTTTCACGCTCTAAGATATGGGCTAGTCACCCACAATAATTTAAAATGTACCTGTATTATACTTTGTAATTGACATAAAATCAAACCTTTTTTTCGCGCCGAAACCGCTTAAAATTGGGCTTTTTTCAGTTATTTTACAAAATAATGTTAATCTTATGGTAACCAGCACTATATCTTGTTGTTTTTTCTCGAATTTTGTCTAAAAAAAATTTATAAATCCAAGGATTTGCCGCAAAATCCAGGGATTTATGTACCATTCCAGAAGGATTCCAAGCCCGAATATGGCTGTCCACAGAAGGGAATTCAAAAAATAGCTGCTTACTTTTCCCGGAAAAATCCCATGATTGCGCCAGATTGCCCTGGATTCTTTGTAAACCATCCCGTAGACTTTCATCCACACGGGAATATAGATGAGATACTGGGGAAGCAAAAGCCCCGCTGCCACGGCTCCACCTGCCAATCCAAACTGCAGGATAGACATGACAAATACCATTCCAAGGCCAAGCCCCGTAAAAATCATGGACAGCACTGCAAGGGGCACCCCAAACACTGTAAATCCGCACAGCAGTGTAAGGAGAAACATCCCGCCCCGCATCCCAATGATCTGGTACAGATATTCTTTTCCATATGCGGCAGTCCGTCCATAGGTGCCAAGCAGATAAACCGCGGAAAAAGCCTGCTGCTTCCAGGTAAACCGATAAACAAGATTGGGAATTATCATTCCTGCCAGAAATCCAAAGAGCAGCAGGGCCATTCCCGGAAAAGTGGTTTTCGTTTTGATGCAAAGTAATTTTTCCATAGCTTCACCCTGTACCATTCTACGCCGACTTTGTTTTAATTATGAAAAAAGTCAGCTGTTCCACGCCTATGCTGTTTCCACAGCTGCCGTACAGAATTTTCATAATAAAAAACCGCCTCCGCATTTCTCATATTTCATGAAAAATGCGGAAGCGGTCTCTTTGCTTTTTAATGTAAATTAACTCCGATTATTTGGCATAATCAACGGCTCTGCTCTCGCGGATCACATTGACCTTGATCTGGCCCGGATACTCAAGCTCAGCCTCAATCTGCTTCGCTATGTCTCTTGCGAGAAGTACCATCTCAGAATCGTTCACATGCTCAGGAACTACCATCACACGGATTTCTCTACCAGCCTGGATCGCAAAGGATTTCTCTACACCCTTGAACTGGTTTGTAATGTCCTCAAGCTGTTTCAGTCTGTTGGTATAAGTCTCCAGTGTCTCTCTTCTGGCACCTGGACGCGCTGCGGAAATCGCATCTGCAGCCTGTACGATGCAGGCGATAAGGCTCTCCGGCTCCACATCACCATGATGTGCTGCTACTGCATTAATAACAAGCGGGGTTTCCTTATACTTCTTGCAAAGGTTTACACCAATTTCAATGTGAGATCCTTCAACCTCATGATCAATAGACTTACCAATATCATGAAGCAAGCCTGCACGTTTCGCCATACGTACGTCTACGCCAATCTCTCCTGCAAGCAAGCCGGAAAGCTGCGCAACCTCGATGGAGTGCTTCAATGCATTCTGTCCATAGCTTGAACGGAATTTCATACGGCCAAGGAGTTTCAGAAGTTCTGGATGAATACCGTGAACACCAACATCCATAGCTGCATTCTCACCATCCTCACGGATCTGGTTTTCAACTTCCTTCTGCGCTTTCTCAACCATTTCTTCGATTCTGGCAGGATGGATACGTCCATCTACGATCAGCTTCTCAAGAGCTACTCGTGCCACCTCACGTCTGATAGGATCAAAGGATGAGAGGACAACTGCTTCAGGAGTATCGTCAATAATAAGATCTACACCTGTCAAAGTCTCCATGGTACGAATATTACGTCCCTCACGGCCGATAATACGTCCCTTCATCTCATCGCTTGGAAGCTGTACTACGGAAATAGTAGTTTCGGCAACGTGGTCTACCGCACATTTCTGAATGGCATTTACCACATACTCTTTGGCTTTTTTTCCTGCTTCTTCCTTCGCCTGATTCTCAAGTTCTTTGTAAAGCTTGGCAACATCAACCTTTACATCGTCTTCTACAGATCTGAGCAATTCTTCTTTTGCCTGTTCGGAGGTTAAACCGGAAACACGTTCCAGTTCCTGTACTCCTTTCAGCTCAAGCTCGTCTACTCTTCTTTCTTTCTTTTGCAATTCAGCAAATCTCGCTGTACACTCTGCTTCGCGCTTCTCAACTGCCTCAGCCTTCTTATCGACGGTTTCTTCCTTCGCTAAGACACGCTTCTCATATTTCTGCAGTTCGTTTCTACGTTCCTTGGTTTCCTTC
>ENA-UONZ01002860-UONZ01002860.1-human-gut-metagenome-genome-assembly--contig:-C93old-NODE-2860-length-12289-cov-5.971882_pt1 | contig 12289 bp, 12 predicted proteins | sample MGYA00242468_ERZ724015 | MGnify/ENA metagenome assembly ERZ724015
TGGCCGTTTTTCTTAGCTTCTCGAATTTTCTCCCTGCCGAAATCCGTCATCAGGCCGCTTTGTTCCAGCTTCTCTGTCAGCGCTTTGTTCTTTTCCGACCACTTGCTGCCGGCTCTGCGCGCGGAGAAGTATTTCATGTAGGACTGATCGTCGATCCGCTTCATCACCCCGTCGATCCATCCGAAGCAGAGCGCTTCCTCCAGGGCCTCGCCGGCTTTGAGCGTCCTGATTTCCTCCGTCTTGCCAAACAGCAGCCAGACGCCGCCGCTGGACGTGCAGTTGTCCGCCAGCCAGGCGCGGAACTCGCTGCGGGTTTCAAATTGTAATGGATCGTTCATCTCTTGACCTCCATTCCGAATGGGCGGGATCGCGTTTCATCTCCCTGAGTTTCAGAAAAGCAGTTTTGTCTGTGGCTATTTTGCCGCCGGCAAAGCTGCTTTTCCGCGTTTTCCTGTCCTGCAGGTTTATTTCTCGTAATACTTAATCAGTGCCTGTGTTCCTAAGTCTCCAAGCCCTTCCGTTTCCAGATCCCGGTACATGTCCAGCACATAATCCAGCACGCCCAGCTTTGCGCCGGCGGCCTCGGCCTCCTCGGAAGCCAGCTTCATGTCTTTGATGAAGTGCTTGATGAAGAACCCGGGGTCGTAATCGTCCTTGAGAATTCTGGAGGCAACGTTGCTCAACTGAGCGCTGCCCGCCGCTCCGGTGCTGATGGAGTCCAGCATCACCTGGGGATCCAGGCCCACGGCCTTGGCGTAGGCAATGGCTTCGCAGGCGCCGCTGAGCGCGCCGGCGATGGCGATCTGGTTGCACATCTTGGTGTGCTGCCCGTTGCCCGCCTTACCCTCGTAGCGGATATTTTTACCCATGGCTTCAAACACCGGCAGGCAGGTCTCAAAGGCCTCCTGGTCGCCTCCCACCAGAATGGTCAGGGTGCCCGCTTTCGCTCCGGTATCCCCGCCGGTTACCGGGGCGTCCAGCGCCTTTAAGCCCTTTTTGCGGGCGTTCTCGTAGATACGAACCGCCAGCTTGGGGCTGGTGGTGGTCATGTCGATGACGCAGGTTCCCGGGTCCGCGTGGGCAATGACGCCGCCCTCGCCGAAATAGACTTCCTCCACGTCCTTGGGATATCCCACGATAGAAATCACCACGTCCCGTCCAGCCGCGCACTGGGCCACGGTGTCGCACCACAGCGCGCCCTCCGCCACAACATCCTCGGCCTTGGACTTGGTACGGTTGTAAACCGCCACCTCATATCCCGCTTTCATCAGGTTTCTGACCATGGATTTCCCCATAATGCCGATGCCGATAAATCCAATCTTTTTCATGTATGCCTTCCCCTCTTTCTGAATATTTCTAAGGCGCCGCCGATGCGGCGGCTCCCGGATCGCCTCCCCGCCTGATTGGCGGTTCCTGTATGGTCTCCCCGCTCATATAAACGGTTCCCGCAGGATCAGCGCTTTTCGATCTCCATCACCATATCCACCCGGCGCTGATGGCGTCCGCCCTCAAACGCGGCGTCCAGCCAGGCCTCGGTGATCATCTTGGCAAGCTCGCTGCCCACCACGCGGGAGCCGAAGGCAAGCACGTTGGAGTTGTTGTGCTGCCTGGAGAGCTTGGCTGTGTAGGGCTCGCTGCAAACGCAGGCGCGGATGCCCTTTACCTTGTTGCAGGCCAGGGAAATTCCCACCCCGGTTCCGCAGATGGCGATGCCCAGATCCGCTTCCCCGTCCGCCACGGCCCGGCCTACCTTCTCACCGTAAACCGGATAATCGCAGCTCTCCGGCGCGTTGGTTCCCAGGTCAATCACCTCGTAACCCTTGCCTTCCACAAACTCTTTAATGATATTTTTCAGTTCAATTCCTGTGTGATCATTGCCCATCGCAATCTTCATGACACAATCTCCCTTTATCCTTATATGATAGTCTGCCGCGGTCCCGCACAGCCTGTCACGGCTGTCACGCGCGCGGTATGTCCGTGTTTATTATAAAGCATGGGGCGTTTTGAGACAAGCCCTTCTTATTCTCCAAATGCCAAAAGCCGCAGATTCGCCGCATTCCGCGGCAGCTCTGCGGCTTTTTTCACATTTCAGCTTATTCCAGCTTCGTTACATTCCATGTTCCCCGAATACTACTCGGTCATTTCCTTAATCTGACGGTACACCTGGCCCTCGCTCAGTCCGTACTCTTCCAGCAGGTCGGCGGGCTTGCCGGACTGGCCGAAGCGGTCCTGAACGCCGATCTTGCAAAACTTCACCGGGCAGCCGTTTTCCAGAAGCACGCTGCCCACGGCGTCGCCCAGTCCGCCGATCACGCTGTGCTCCTCCACGGTCACGATTTTCCCGCACTTGGCCGCGTACTTTAAAATGCAGTCGCGGTCAATGGGTTTGATGGTGTGCATGTTGATCACGGCAACGGAAACGCCCTCGGCCTCCAGCTTTTTCGCGCACTCCAGCGCCGTGTTCACCATGATTCCGCAGGCAAATACCGCCACGCCGTTTCCATCCCGCAGCACGTTGGCCTTTCCGATCTCAAAGGGCATCTCCTCCTCGAATACCGGGGAAGGCAGGCGGGCCAGGCGCAGGTAAGCGGGTCCCTGCATATCGGCCAGAGCCATCACGGCCCGGCGGGTCTCGCTGGCGTCACAGGGCACCACCACGGTCATGCCCGGGATCACACGCATGAGCGCCAGATCCTCGATGGCCTGGTGGCTTCCGCCGTCCTCGCCCAGGGTGACGCCCGCGTGGGTCATGCCGAATTTTACGTTAAAATTCGGGTACGCGCAGCCGTTTCTCACCTGATCGTAAGCCCGGCCCGCGCCGAACACCGCAAAGGTGCTGGCAAAGGGAACGTATCCCATGGTGGACAGACCGGCCGCCATGTCCACCATGTTGGCCTCCGCAATACCGGCGTTGAAAAAACGCTCCGGGAATTTGTCCGCAAATGTAGCTGTCATGGTGGCGTGGGCCAGATCCGCGTCCAGCACCACCACCTTCTGATTCTTCTCTCCCAGTTCCGCCAGCGCCTCACCGTAGGCGACGCGGATTGCTTTCAGTTCGCTCATGACTCTTCCTCCAATTCCTTTAATGCCTGACGGCGCTCCTCCTCGCTGGGAGCTTTGCCGTGCCATCCCACCTGATTCTCCATAAAGGACACGCCCTTACCCTTTACCGTGTGGGCGATGATGCATTTGGGCTTTCCTTCCTGCGCCGCCGCGTCAAGGGCAACCGAAACCTGGCCCAGATCATTTCCATCAATTTCCAGAACCTGGAAACCAAACGCTGTGAACTTGGCCTTCAGATCGCCCAGGCTCATAACCTGGTTGTTGGTGCCGTCGATCTGCAGCCCGTTGTTGTCGATGATCACGGTCAGATTGTCCAGGCCGTAGTGAGCCGCCGCCATGGAAGCCTCCCAAACCTGGCCTTCCTGGAGCTCGCCGTCTCCCAGAAGCGTATATACCTTCACATCGCTGTGATCCAGTTTTTTCGCGCCCAGAGCCATGCCCACTGCAATGGAGATGCCCTGTCCCAGGGAGCCGGTGGAGGCGTCCACGCCCGGGCATTTCTTAGCGTCCGGGTGGCCCTGGAGAAAGCTGTGAAGCTGGCGGAAGTTCTTAAATTCCGCCTTGTCGAAAAATCCCCGCTCGCCTAATACCGCGTAGTAACAGGGCGCCGCGTGGCCCTTGGACAGCACGAAGCGGTCCCGGTCCTCCTTCTTCGGATTCTGCGGGTCAATGTTCATTTTGTCGAAAAATAATGTTGTGATAATCTCCACGGCGGACAGTGAGCCGCCCGGATGGCCGGATGCCGCATCGGCGGTCATATTGATAATATCACGGCGCACTGTGCGGCAGACTTTTTCCAGACTTGCAATTTCCATCATGATTCCTCCATTATGGTCAGCTAAGATTTTGTGTTTCCATTGTCATCATACAATAATACAATCTGATCACAGGATAGCAGAGCATTGTGCAAATGTCAATGATCAATCCCCATAAAAAGAAAACTTTATTGCAGGTTGACAAAAATCCGCTTTGGTATTAGGATAAAAAACATGATTGGTATGACAAATTGCGAGTATGTATAAAGGGGGATTCCCATGGAGTCAGTAAAGCGGATGCCCATCGTCCAACAGGTTGTGGACAAATTAAAGGAATATCTGTTTTCCGGCGAAATCGCAGTGGGCGACAAACTGCCGGTGGAAAAAGAGCTCTGTGAGCAGTTGGGTGTGGGAAGAGGCACCGTGCGGGAGGCGTTCCGCATATTGGAAGCCACCGGTTATGTGGAGCTGAGACCGGGCAAGGGCGCGTTTGCCGCCAGAACGTCCGAGATCGAGCTGGGCGACGTCATGCAGTGGTTCACCGAGCACGAGGTGGAGACCAAAGATTTTCTGGAGGTCCGCATGGCCATTGAACCGCTGTCCGTTCGCCTGGCCATCGAGCGCTGTTCCGACGAGGACGTGGCGCAGCTGGAACACATCCACAGAAAGTTTACCGCCGCGGTCAACAGCCACGATGTCCCGGCTATCAGCATCAACGACGAGAAGTTCCACTCCGCCATCGTGGAGTTCAGCCGCAACCAGCTGCTGATCAGCATCAGCAAACAGGTGGAAAAGCATGTAAAGAACTTCCGGAGCAAGACCTTCTACATCCCGCAGAACGCGGCCAACGCCATCGAGCCCCACCAGAATATCCTGGACGCCTTCAAGCGGCGGGATGCGGCAGCAGGCGAGCGCAGCATGGAAGAACATTTAAATCTTGTGGTAAAGGATCTGGAAAAATCCACAATAAGATAACGGAAATCCCGCACATTATTTGTCAAAAAGTAATGTGCGGGATATTTTTTGCCTTAAAATTTTAACACTTTCTTAATACCGCACAAATTATAGGTGCTGTTTTTGTGCATATTGCCCAAATTTTTTATAATTTTCGTGCATGGACATTCAAGGTCAAAATGTTATAATACCTGTAATGCATTAAGACATCATACAATCATACAATACAGCAATGGCTGCACATCGTATGAAACAGGAGGAGAAAAAAATGAAAAAAATGTTATCCATGGTACTGTCCGCCTCTATGGTATTGTCCCTGGCGGCCTGCGGCGGCTCAGGGAAAACGGAGACAACAGCAGCTCCCACCACACCGGCTGCAACCGCAGCAGCACAGGACGAGAGCGCCGGCGAGACCGGTTCCCAGGCAGCTGTCTCCGGTTTGGACGCCCTGGACCCGGTCACCCTGACCATCTATTCGCCGGGCAACGAGAATTCCGTGCCCACCAAGACGATTCTGGAGTACAAAAAGCTGGTTGAGGAAGCTTCCGGCGGCAAGATCACCCTGGATGCCCACCACTCCGGAGAGCTGGGCAACGATGCCGAGGCCCTTCAGTCAGCGCGTATGGGAACCATCGATATCATCTTTGCGGGAACCTCCGGTTTCACAGAGTTTTACGATAAGGCGAAAATCCTGGATCTGCCCTTCCTGTTTGACAGCGCCGAGCAGGCTTACGAGGTAGTAAACGGCGAGATCGGCGAAAAGATCTTCGCGGATCTGCCCTCCTCCGGACTGATCTATCTCTCCGAGGGCGACAACGGCATGCGCCAAATTTCCACCACCAACCGCGCCGTTCATACGGCCGCCGATGTGGAAGGGTTAAAACTGCGCGTACCCACCAGCCAGATGTATCTGGACTGCTGGGAAGCCCTGGGCGCCAACCCGGTGGCCCTGGCCCTGAACGAACTGGCCATCGCCCTGTCCAACGGCACCGCTGAGGGCCAGGATAACGCCACCTACCATCTGGTTGCCAACGCCACCTACGACGATATTAAATACTTCAGCTTTATCAACTACATGTGGATGGGCTGCACCATGGCCGCCAATGCAGATTCCTGGGAGAAGCTTCCTGCCGAGTATCAGGCGATCCTGAAAGACCAGGCGAAAATTGCCGCCAAATACTCCTTCGACACCATCGCCGAGGACAACCAGGCGGCTACCGAGACGCTGAAGGCCGCGGGTGTGGAATTTGACGAGAACCCGGATATCCAGAGTTTTAAGGACAAGCTGGGCGGGAACGATTATTACCTGCGCTATGAAAATGAACCGTGGTACAGCCAGGAAATTCTGGATGAAATCTTAGCAAAATAAGGATCTGCCAAGGGATTGAACCGATCCAAACCATCAACCAAAGAGGGCTGCAATCCCGCCAGGATTGCAGCCCACCTAAAGAATAAGGGGAGAATACAGTGAAAATCTACAAACAAATCACAGATATTTTTGTGAAGATTGTGTCTGTCATCCTAATGTGCCTTATTGCGAGCCTTGTGGGCGTCATGCTGTATGAGCTGAGCCTGCGCAACTTTTTGAACAAATCCTTCCGCGCCTCTACGGAACTGTGCGGCTTTCTGTTTATGTGGATGGCGTTTTTGGGCGTGATCGTGCTGTACGATCAGGACCGTCTGATCACCCTGGACATGCTGTACGTGCGCGCCACCCCGAAGGTTCAGACCATCTTCTGGATGATTAACAAAATTTTCAGCCTGGGCTTGGGAATCATTATGATCGTCGCCTATCAGGGCATGTACAAAATCAACAGCACCAGCTACTTTTCAACCATGCAGTTTGTGTCCAAAGCCTGGCATTTCCTGCTCATGGCCATCGCGGGCGGTTTTATCGTCGTTAAGACCGCCTACCAGCTTATGGATCGGATTGTAGTCCCACACGGAACCAACACAAACTAAGGGAGGAAGTGTACAATGGCAATCTTTTTCATCACTTTTGTGATTCTTCTGCTGGTCGGCGTCCCGATCAGTATTTCCATCGGCGCCAGCGCCGTGCTGGGCTGCCTGGTTTTGGACTACCCCATGATGGTCATCGGCCAGAAAATGGTCACCGGCATCGACTCCTATCTTCTGATCGCCATTCCGCTGTTCATCCTGGCCGGCAACCTGATGAACGCAGGCAAGATCACGGACAAAATCTTCAGCTTCGCCAAGGAGCTGGTGGGCTGGATTCCCGGAGGTCTGGGACACGCCAACATCGTGGCCAGCATCATTTTCGCGGGCATGTCCGGCAGCGCCGCGGCGGATGCAGGCGGCCTGGGCACCATCGAGATGGAAGCTATGACTAAAAACGGCTACGACGACGACTTTTCCGGCGCGGTGACGGCGGCCTCCTCGGTCATCGGACCCATTTTTCCGCCCAGTATCCCCCTGATCATTTACGGCGCGACGGCCAGCGTCAGCGTGGCCAAGCTGTTCATGGGCGGCGTGCTGCCCGGTCTGCTGATGGGTGTAGCCCTGATGGTTCTGGTATTTCTCTTTGCCATCAAATATAAGTTCGAGCGCCATCCCTTCCACGTGGCGGCCCTGATCCGGCAGTTTTTCGGTTCCATCCTGTCCCTGATCACGCCGCTCATCATCCTGGCGGGCTTCACCACCGGCTGGTTCACCCCCACCGAGGCCTCCAGCATCGCGGTGGCCTACTCCCTGATCATCGCGCTGATCGTTTACCGCACCATGGACTGGAAAACCTTCAAGCACTGCCTGCTGGAATCCGCCATCACCTCGGCCAACACGCTGTTCATCATCGGCACCTCCACGCTGTTTACATACGTGCTGGTGAAAGAGGGAGCCTCCGCTGAAATTGCCAGCTTTATTCTGGGAATCAGCCAGAATCCGGCGGTGATTCTGTTCATCATCAACGTGGTGCTGCTGATCCTTGGCATGTTTATGGAACCGGGCGCGATCCTGACCCTGATGCTGCCGGTGCTCCTGCCCATTGTCAAGGACTTAAACATCGACCTGGTGCACTTCGGCGTGGTCATGGTATTAAACCTGATGATCGGCCAGGTGACCCCTCCCTTCGGCGTCTGCCTGTTTATCATCTCCGACGTGGCCAAAATCAAGCTGGACCGGCTGTACAAATCCATCCTGCCGTTTTTGATTCCTCTGGTCGTGGTGCTGTTCATGTGTACCTACATTCCCGGTATTGTCACATTGCTGCCCAACATGCTGGTGAAATGACGTTTTGATCTCAAATTTTCAGGCTTCCGTATATTTTAGAGAAGCTCTTCGGCGGCGAAAGCGGACGGCCATCCACGGCGTCCGCTTTTTTTCTGGCCTTTATCCCCAATCCCATCCCCTTCATGTTCCTCCGCATCCGCGGCGGCAACCCATACCAATTTTAAAAATTCTACAACCCGGTGTGCAAAACTCCCTGCAATTATTATTCAAAACGTTGTAACCAGGATTTTTTTGCCACCTTATGCCCCCATTCTTCTCCCATCTTCCACAAATAACCTCCAGCCTTTTTATGCAATCCTCACAAAATCTTCACAACTTTTTTATACCATTCGTGCATAGACATTGCGGCTTAAAATGTTATAATTGTGTTAACGCGAGACGTCATACAATCATACAATATCACAAATGTAACGTCACTCAGGAGGGTAAAAAATGAAAAAAATGTTATCACTGGCACTGTCCGCTTCCATGGTACTGTCCCTGGCAGCCTGCGGCGGATCCGGCAAAACAGAAACTACCGCAGCTCCCGCTCCCGCGGCTACCGAGGCCGCCAGCGAAGCCGCTTCCGAGGCCGCCAGCGAAGCCGCTTCCGAGGCCGGCACCGAGGCCGCCGCTTCCGCACTGGACGCGCTGGACCCCGTAACGCTGACCATCTACTCCCCGGGCAACGAGAATTCCGTTCCCACCAAGACCATTCTGGAATACAAGAAGCTGGTTGAGGAGGCTTCCGGCGGCAAGATCACTCTGGACGCCCACCACTCCGGCGAGCTTGGAAACGACGCCGAGGCTCTGCAGTCCGCCCGTATGGGAACCATCGATATCATCTTTGCCGGAACCTCCGGTTTCACAGAGTTCTACGACAAGGCGAAGATCCTGGATCTGCCCTTCCTGTTCGACAGCGCTGAGCAGGCTTACGAGGTTGTAAACGGCGAGATCGGCGAGAAGATTTTCGCAGACCTGCCCTCCACCGGGCTGATCTATCTGGCGGAAGGCGACAACGGCATGCGCCACATCTCCACCACCAACCGTCCCGTACATACGGCGGCAGACGTGGAAGGCTTAAAGCTGCGCGTTCCCACCAGCCAGATGTACCTGGATTGCTGGGAGGCCCTGGGCGCCAACCCTGTAGCTCTGGCTTTAAACGAGCTGGCAATCGCCCTGTCCAACGGCACCGCTGAGGGCCAGGACAACGCCACCTACCACCTGGTAGCCAACGCCACCTACGACGATATCAAGTATTTCAGCTTTATCAACTACATGTGGATGGGCTGCACCATGGCCGCCAACTCCGATTCCTGGGACAAGCTTCCGGCTGAGTATCAGGAGATCTTAAAAGAGCAGGCCAAGGCTGCCGCGAAGTATTCCTTCGACACCATCGCCGAGGACAACAAGGCCGCTACCGAGACTCTGAAGGCCGCAGGCGTTGAGTTCGACGAGAATCCGGACATCCAGAGCTTCATCGACAAGCTGGGCGGAAACGACTACTACTTACGCTACAAAGACGAGCCTTGGTACAACCAGGAGATCCTGGACGAAATCTTAGCAAAATAAAGAGACTCTTCAAGCAGGGGGCTGCATTCCCGCCGGGATTGCAGCCCCTCTAAACGATAAGGGAGTGATACCGTGAAAGTTTATAAGCAAATCACCGACATCTTTGTAAAAATCGTATCCGCCGCCCTGATGGTCCTGGTGGCCGGTATAGTGGGCATCATGCTCTACGAGCTGTGCCTGCGCAATTTCTTCAACAAGTCCTTCCGCTCCTCCACCGAGCTGTGCGGCTTCCTGTTCATGTGGATGGCGTTTCTGGGCGTCGTGGTGCTCTACGACAAGGACCGGCTGATCACCCTGGACATGCTGTACGTGCGGGCCAATCCCAAGGTGCAGACCACCTTCTGGTTCATCAACAAGCTGTTCAGCTTCGGCCTGGGCATCATCATGATCGTAGCTTACAAGGGCATGTACAAGATCAACAGCACCAGCTACTTCTCCACCATGCAGTTTCTGTCCAAAGCCTGGCATTTCCTGCCCATGGCCATCGCGGGCGGATTCATTGTCGTAAAGACCGTCTACCAGGTCCTTGACCGGATTCAGACGCTGCGCGGCAAGGCAGTACATTAAAGGAGGGCCCCAAGTATGGCAATATTTTTTATCACCTTCGTTATATTGCTGCTGATCGGCGTGCCGATCAGTATCTCCATCGGCGCCAGCGCGGTTCTGGGCTGCCTGGTTTTAGACTACCCCATGATGGTCATCGGCCAGAAAATGGTCACCGGCATCGACTCCTATCTTCTGATCGCCATTCCGCTGTTCATCCTGGCCGGCAACCTGATGAACGCAGGCAAGATCACGGACAAAATCTTCAGCTTCGCCAAGGAGCTGGTGGGCTGGATTCCCGGAGGTCTGGGACACGCCAACATCGTGGCCAGCATCATTTTCGCGGGCATGTCCGGCAGCGCCGCGGCGGATGCAGGCGGCCTGGGCACCATCGAGATGGAAGCTATGACTAAAAACGGCTACGACGACGACTTTTCCGGCGCGGTGACGGCGGCCTCCTCGGTCATCGGACCCATTTTTCCGCCCAGTATCCCCCTGATCATTTACGGCGCGACGGCCAGCGTCAGCGTGGCCAAGCTGTTCATGGGCGGCGTGCTGCCCGGTCTGCTGATGGGTGTAGCCCTGATGGTTCTGGTATTTCTCTTTGCCATCAAATATAAGTTCGAGCGCCATCCCTTCCACGTGGCGGCCCTGATCCGGCAGTTTTTCGGTTCCATCCTGTCCCTGATCACGCCGCTCATCATCCTGGCGGGCTTCACCACCGGCTGGTTCACCCCCACCGAGGCCTCCAGCATCGCGGTGGCCTACTCCCTGATCATCGCGCTGATCGTTTACCGCACCATGGACTGGAAAACCTTCAAGCACTGCCTGCTGGAATCCGCCATCACCTCGGCCAACACGCTGTTCATCATCGGCACCTCCACGCTGTTTACATACGTGCTGGTGAAAGAGGGAGCCTCCGCTGAAATTGCCAGCTTTATTCTGGGAATCAGCCAGAATCCGGCGGTGATTCTGTTCATCATCAACGTGGTGCTGCTGATCCTTGGCATGTTTATGGAACCGGGCGCGATCCTGACCCTGATGCTGCCGGTGCTCCTGCCCATTATCAAGAGCCTGAACATCGATCTGGTACATTTTGGCGTGGTCATGGTATTAAACCTGATGATCGGCCAGGTGACGCCACCCTTCGGTGTCTGCCTGTTCGTGATCTCCGATGTTGCCAAGATCAAGCTGGACAAGCTTTACAAGTCCATCCTGCCCTTCCTGGTCCCCCTGGTTGTGGTGCTGCTCATGTGCACCTACATCCCCGGGATCGTCACCTACCTGCCCTCTGTGCTGGTTAAATAAACACAATTATTTTATTCAATCAATTTAAGGAGAATGTTCATATGAAAATCGCATTAATTAATGAAAACAGCCAGGCCGCCAAGAACGAAATGATCTGCGATAACCTGAAAAAGGTCGTAGAGCCCATGGGCCACACGGTTTACAACTACGGCATGTACACCGCTGAGGACGAGACTCAGCTGACCTACGTGATGAACGGCCTGCTGGCCGCTATCCTGCTCAACTCCAAAGCTGCGGACTATGTGGTTACCGGCTGCGGCACCGGCGAGGGCGCAATGCTGGCCTGCAACGTGTTCCCGGGCGTGCTCTGCGGACACATCGTGGACAGCGAGGACGCCTACATGTTCGCCCAGATCAACGACGGCAACGCCATCGCCCTGCCCTTTGCCAAGGGCTTCGGCTGGGGCGCGGAGCTGCGGCTTCAGTACATTTTTGAGAAACTCTTCGGCTGCGAGAGCGGCGGCGGCTATCCCAAGGAGCGGGTGGTGCCGGAGCAGCGCAACAAGAAGATTCTGGACGGCGTGAAGGAAATCACCCACAAGGACATCATGACCATCTTAAAAACCATTGACCAGGACTTCTTAAAGACTGCCATCAGCGGCGAGAAATTCCAGGAGTATTTCTTCCCCAACTGCCAGGTGCCGGAGATTGCGGAGTATTTGAAGAGTGTTTTAGCGTAAGTAAAAAATTTCCTAAAGCGGACAGCCATCCACGGCGTCCGCTTTTTTTCATGCGTTTATCCCCAAATCCATCAATAAAATCCACCTGAATTGCAAATCCTAATCCCATCAACGGTTAGTTCCACCGACATGGGCGGCCATATACCGCTTCTGTCCGGACTGCCGCAAAATTGCGGAGGTCCATACGAT
>ENA-UONZ01002868-UONZ01002868.1-human-gut-metagenome-genome-assembly--contig:-C93old-NODE-2868-length-12253-cov-22.411543_pt1 | contig 12253 bp, 12 predicted proteins | sample MGYA00242468_ERZ724015 | MGnify/ENA metagenome assembly ERZ724015
CTTTTCAGACAATTCAGAAACTCCTTTCCGTGAAAAGCGCGATTATAGGGATTGCCGAGGCGGTGTGCGGAGTAATTGTAGCTATTGCTATTTGGTCGAGCTTTTCTGACTCTGGCGTAATCGGGATTAGCGTGATTATTGCAAGTTTCATTACCTGCATGATGTTAATTGGATTTAGCGAGGTCATCAACCTACTGCAAAGAAGTGTTGATATGCAGATCCAAATTCTATCTCGCATGAATGAGCAACTTACCAATAACGCTGGCGTATCAAAAAGCGCCTTACAAGATATCGAATCAAATCTTCCGGAAATGTGAGGGAAAACTATGTCTGATAGATTCGTTCGCCTTTTTGAACTTCCTGCGAATTTGTATTCCATTGGCAGCCCAATCATTATTGCACAGGCTGTATTCTTGAGAGATATTCAGACCGAAAGTGTCATTGCTCAAATGAAGTTTCAGAGCATCTCTACGAAAAGTATTAAAGCATTAAAAATATCGCTTTCCGTTTTTGACATTACTGGCAAGGTGCTGGAAGGTACTTTGGATTATTCTTATCTTGACCTCAGTATTGAGGATGGTCAAACTTTCGGTTCCAATAAGGCAATTGTATTTCCTAATGAAGTTACCCGGTCATTTGGTATTTGTGCCGCCACGGTCATCTTCAAGGATGGAACTACCATGGACATACAGTTGCCACTTCAATCGTTGCCAGAGGCAATGCCTCTTAGCAGCACTTTGGCTAATAACGAACTCGTTAAGCAGTATCAGCTTAGTACAAATAACCTTGCGCAATGTGTCCCACAAAATGTTGATGAATTATGGGAATGTTCCTGTGGCAGATGGAATAAGCAAGATAAATGTACACAATGCCAAGCAAATAGAGAATCTGTTTTTTCTGCTTACGATGTAGGCACTTTAACGCAGCAGATGAATATCCGACTAACGGAGGAAGCGAATCTTCGCAGAGAAAAAGAGCGACTCGAAGAGAATGCTCGTAAAGAACGCGAAGCAGTGGAAAAGCTTCAAGCTCAGGAAAAGGAACGCAGAAATGCAGAATTAGCAAAACGCACGAAGTATATGTTGTCAGTTGCTATTCCCATTGTAGCGGTTCTTGCTGTAGTGATCCTTGTATGTTCTCTGTGGTTGTTTCCAAAAGTGATTCGTCCAAAACAGGACTATAATGCTGGGCTTGCCTTGATGGATGCAGGAGAGTATATTGAGGCAGCAGATATCTTTAAGTCATTAGGAGAGTATGAAGATTCTGAAGTTTTGGCAAGCGAAGCGTTATATCGGGAGGCTCAGTTCTTGCTATCCAGTGGAGAATACGAAAACGCTATTAAAATTTTTACTGAACTTGATAGCTACAAGGATTCTCCTCAAAAATTGAATCAAGTTTGTTATCAATTTGCGGAGCAACTATTCTCGCAGGAAGACTATCTTGCAGCAAAAGAACGCTATTTGGAATTGGGTGACGAAAATAAGGCTAATGAATGCGATTATGCGTATGCCTCACGTCTAATGAATATGACTTCCGAATATGGAACCGCATCGGAAGTTTTCAAGAGTCTTGGTAATTACAAAGATGCAAAAGATCTGGCAATGGAATGTGATTATCGTGTAGCTAAGCGGCATATTGATGGAGGAAGATATGCAGAGGCAATGGCTTTGCTTTCGGAGTTGGGAGACTACAAGGACTGTCCTCAATATGTTTCTCTGATAGAAGGTGCCGTGAGTATGGTTTTTCATGAGAAAAGCAATAATCAGTATATGACAGAGTATTATTGGATTGTGTCAGAGATAGACACAAACACATGTTCCGGCCGGCTGATTGTCTATGAGGGTAGAGCAGATGGGAAAAACGATGCAATTGATGTAACCTACAGAGAAAACGAGAATATGCTCAAATGCTGGAAAACAGAGAACGGGAAATTTTTTATGACCACTGCAGGCGAAGCCCCGACTACCAATGATGGAATATATAAAGTATGGACAATCTCGGGAAATTGGAGCTCATTTAGCGAAAAAGTGTTTAACAGCAATGGAAAGGAACTTGGCGATTCTGGAGCATATGATAGCACATGGGTTCGCACGGATGAAGACTTGTCAGCGGCTATCAAATCATCGTTTGCATCCTACTTTAGAACTGATGGTAAATGGAAGCAAGAATACTATATTCCTGCCATAGCAATCTTAGAGTCCTAAAAGCGTTGATATCTGTATTCTGCAAAGGCGTGCGGCCCAGACACTCTAAGTCTGGGCCGTAACCACATGAGAGATTCAATTGTAATATGAAAAGAGGATGTAAGTTATGCCGTGTAATTCACCTGTTGATGTTTTGGATATATTAACCTTTTTCGTGGCGGTTGCCGCTCTAATTCTTTCTATTCGACAGTTTTCTTATGAAAAAAGTCGAACTAGAAAAGAAGCAACTATACACGCCTTTGACCAACTTAGTACAAATCAATCTGTAGTCGTGTTATTTGAATTGTGCAAAACAGATGTCGATAGGTTGATTAATTGCTATAATAATCATGATAATCGAGCCGATTTTTCACGAAGTTGGACTCAAGTTAATTCCGCGCTTCCTTTAATCGAACATTTTGCAGTTGGCATCAATAATTCTGTATATGATCTTTCCATCTTGAATAGTATGGCCGGCAATCAGTTGATCTCAACATTTTTTAATTGTGAGCGTATTTATGACTTAAAACGTTTTGGGTACGGTAGGGAAAACAATTACAAGGAAACTGAAAAGATGATTAAATGTTTGATTGAATATCGCAAGAAGAATGGACAGTCAATTCCAAAGAAGTCCTAACTGCTGTAGATAGATTACATACAACAAAGTATGCTTTAGCCGACTCTTTTCGTCTTGTAATGAGATGGGAGTGAATCTCTTAACAGTGTGACAACAAAAACTATACAAGATTTTTTCGCTTCTGCCACACGATGTCATATCCCAGCGCGTCCGCCAGTTCCACCGCCTCGCCGTAGCGGAGCGAGCCGCGCTTGAGCTTGCCGGAGAGGTTGGGAACGCTGCGGCTCCAGCCGTATTCATCGGAGAGGTAGTCCACCACCTCGGTCATGGTCATGCCGGTGCGGACGATGTAGGACTTGATCTCGTTGCGATAGGTTTCAGATTTTCTCATATTCAAACTTTCCTCCTGTTTTTTTGGTGCGCTCTATGGTAAAATGGGTTTGTCAAATCGTGACACCCGTTCGCCATAGGGCGCTGATTTTTGATACACGGCTTTTTGATGGAAATGCTGCCGATGATACGTTGGTCACTGGCAGTACCCTCAGCTTTTGCTGTCTGGTGTGTCTTTGCGTGAAACAGTGAAATGTCAAACTGAACAGCAAACCTTGCTCGCTGTCGGATAGCGCTCTGTTCCGTGCAGATAACCGCACAGAGCAGAAAACGATTTCGCCGTGTTCACTTGCTTTGATTTTTACATTCGATTTTGCCGCTCTTTCCGAACGTCGTTCCTGCCCGGAGGATCGCTCCCGGCGTTTCGTTCTCCTTGGTGCGCTGGATGCGGCACTTCGCCAGAGGACATATCCCGTTCGGACGGTCATGCAATTTTCAAGGTTCAGGTGCGATTGCAAGACCATTTTAGCGAAAAATATAGCCCTCTCCCGTATATCCAAGAGGTCGGAAAACGCGCTGAAAAACGCAGATTTCCACGCTCATGGACAAGACCGGGAAAGGACAGAAATTTGAAGGGAGGACGCCGCTATGCAGCCAAAACTCACCATTCAGGAACGGCTCAAAGACCTGCGTGTAGAGCGCGGTCTGACGCTGGAACAGCTATCTGCGGAAACAGGAATCTCAAGGTCCGCGCTGGGAAAATACGAAGCCGACGATTTCAAGGACATCAGCCCGTTCAGTATGGTGGAGCTGGCAAAGTTCTACGGCGTGTCCACCGATTACCTGCTGGGGCTGACAGAACAAAAAAATCACCCAAACACAGAGCTAAACGCTCTGCATTTGGGTGATGATGCAATCGAAGCGTTGAGAACGGGCAAGTTCAACCACCGACTGCTGTCGGAGTTGATCTGCCACAAGGATTTCCAGCGCTTCATGCTGGACGCCGAAATTTACGTTGACCGGATCGCAGATATGCGCGTCAACAATATGAACGCCGTGCTGGAAGCCGTCCGGCAGATGGCATTGATGAAAAACGGCGGCGAGGAAAATGATCTGCATCTGCGGACGCTGGATGTCGCGCAGATCAGAGAGGACGAGTATTTCGGAAGCCTGATTGCAGATGACCTGAAAGGTATTCTCCGTGATATTCGGAATAAGCATCGCCCCGATACCATGACGGCAGATGAAACATCCCTTGTCACAACCGTACAGGGTCAGTTGCAGGATGCAATGAACTTTGAGGGCAGTTCCGAGGAAAAGCAAGTCCGTTCATTTCTTGCCACATTCGGTATTGATTATGACAAGCTCTCGAAAGAGCAGTTCGTCTCGCTGATTGAAATACTCAAGCTGTCCAAGTACTTGAAAAGCCCCATCAACCAGCGCGGGAAAACGACCATGACCCACGGCAAGGGAAAACGGAAACGAAAATAAGTAAAATCGGCACCTGCTTTTTGGCAGGTGCCGATTTCTGTTACCCTATAATGCGCTTGAATTTTTGGCGCAAGTGGCGTAAGTTTGGCGTAAATCCGCTTTTGCACGCTCAAAAAATCAAGCAATTTCAAGGCTTTGCGGTGTCTCTTAGTACATGCCGCCCATGCCGCCCATGTCGGGTGCGGGGGCTGCGGGTGCGGGGGGCTGGGGCTTGTCGGCCACCAGGGACTCGGTGGTCAGCACCATGCCGGAGACGCTGGCCGCGTTCTCCAGGGCGGAGCGGGTCACCTTGGCGGGATCCACGATGCCGCTGGCGATCATGTCGCAGTACTCCTCCTTGTAGGCGTCGAAGCCGTAGCCGTTCTTGCCGGAGGAGCGAACCTTCTCCAGGATCACAGAGCCGTCCAGGCCCGCGTTGGCAGCGATCTGACGGATGGGCTCCTCCAGAGCCTTGGCCACGATCTGCACGCCGGTCTTCTCATCGCCCTCTACCTGATCCAGCAGGGCAGTGACGGCGGGGATGGTATTTACATAGATGGTGCCGCCGCCGGCCACGATGCCCTCTTCCACGGCGGCCTTGGTGGCGTTCAGCGCGTCCTCGATGCGCAGCTTCTTCTCCTTCATCTCGGTTTCGGTGGCAGCACCTACCTTGATGACAGCCACGCCGCCGGCCATCTTGGCCAGGCGCTCCTGCAGCTTCTCCTTGTCGTAGTCGCTGGTGGTCATGCCGATCTGGCTGCGGATCTGGGCCACACGGTCGGCAATGGCCTGCTTGTCGCCGGCGCCGTCCACGATGATGGTGTTCTCCTTGGTGACCTTCACCTGACGGGCACGACCCAGCATATCCACGGTGGCATCCTTCAGCGTAAGGCCCAGCTCCTCGCTGATGACCTGGCCGCCGGTGAGGATGGCGATATCCTGCAGCATCTCCTTGCGGCGGTCGCCGAAGCCGGGGGCCTTCACGCACACCACGTTCAGCGTGCCCCGCAGACGGTTCACGATCAGGGTGCTCAGGGCCTCGCCCTCCACATCCTCGGCGATGATGAACAGCTTCTTACCTGCCTGCACCAGCTGCTCCAGCAGGGGCAGGATCTCGGAGATGACGGAGATCTTCTTGTCGGTGATGAGGATGTAAGCGTCGTCGATAACGGCCTCCATCTTCTCAGTGTCGGTGACCATGTAGGGGGTGATATAGCCGCGGTCAAACATCATGCCCTCCACCACCTCGGAATAGGTCTCGGCGGTCTTGGACTCCTCAATGGTAATCACGCCGTCGGCGCTGACCTTCTCCATAGCCTCGGCAATGAGCTTGCCGATGAAAGCATCGCCGGAGGATACGGTACCCACACGGGCGATGTCATCGGAGCCGTTAACCTTCTGGCTCTGGGCGTGGATGGAAGCCACGGCAGCGTCCACGGCCTTGGCCATGCCCTTCTTCATGACGATGGGGTTGGCGCCGGCGGCCAGGTTCTTCAGGCCCTCCCGGACCATGGCCTGGGCCAGCAGGGTGGCGGTGGTGGTGCCGTCGCCGGCTACGTCATTGGTCTTGGTGGAGACTTCCCGCACCAGCTGTGCGCCCATGTTTTCAAACGGATCGTCCAGCTCGATCTCCTTGGCGATGGACACGCCGTCGTTGGTAATGAGGGGAGCGCCGAACTTCTTATCCAGCACTACGTTGCGGCCCTTGGGGCCCAGAGTGACTTTTACGGTATCAGCCAGCTGATTGACGCCGGACTCCAAAGCCTTCCGGGCCTCGTCGCCGCGCTTAATGATCTTAGACATATTGATTGCCTCCTATATTGCAGATAATGATTTTACAAAAGAATGTCATTCCGAGGGAGCGAAGCGACCTCGGGAATCCGTAATACCCTTTGCATAAGGCCGGGGAGAACGGATTGCCACGACCAGTCTGCGGACTGGTCTCGCAATGACAGCGCAGAAGATTCTTACTCTACGATAGCCAGAATGTCGCCCTGCTTCACAATGATGTACTCCACATCCTCCAGAGTGATCTTGGTGCCGGCGTATTTATCGGTGATGACCTTGTCGCCGGGTTTCACGGTCATGGTCACGGGGCTGCCGTCCACCATGCCGCCGGGGCCAACGGCGATCACTTCCGCCACAGAGGGCTTCTCCTTGGCAGAGCCGGTGAGGATGATGCCGCCCTTGGTGGTCTCCTCCGCCTCGGTCATTTTCAGAACCACGCGGTCAGAAAGCGGTGTTAGTTTCATGGTTTGTTCCTCCTTATATGCTTTTTTAATAAACGAAATCAGCGTTAGCACTCAAAATGCAGGAGTGCTAACGCTGATTATAATACCACATTTATATCGTTTTTCAAGGGGTAATTTGGAAAATTACAAAAAGTTCACATTTCTGCTGCCGCGGCGTGGGCAGGTTCCCGGGCAGTGGCGTTGCAGGAGCAGCCATCGGGACCGAAAAAGTTCAGCTTATGCTCCGCCAGCCGGATGTGTATATGGTCGGTGGTGATGCACTCGCCGTCCAGGCAGGTAACGATGTCCTTTTTCTCCGAGTCGATGACGATGTCCTTAGCGGTGGAGCAGTGCGCCAGATGGGGGAAGCGGTGGTACTCACCCCTGGAGTAGGGGCCCACGAACTTTAAAAATGCGCTGCGGGTGACCTTGTCCACTACCAGGGTGTTCAGCACTCCGTCGTCCATCCGAGCCTCTGCCACGGGCATAAAGCCGCCGCCGTAGTAGCGGCCGTTGCACACGGCTACCAGGGAGTAGTCTTTCTTGTTGGATACTCCGTCCAGTGTCACTGTCCAGTGAGAGCCGATGCCCTTGAACAGGAAATTCACCGCCAGAGACACGATGTAGCTGCTCTTGCCGTCCAGAATAGGACTTTCGCTGAATTTATGTACATCCTTGGCAACCCTTGCATCGATGCCGGAGCAGGCAATGGTCAGGGCGATGCGGTCATTGACCTGGATGGCGTCTATAGGGAACTGGGGGCCGTCCCACAGATTCTCCGCATCCTTGAACTTGGCCATGTCCTCGCCGAAGTTTTTCAGAAAATCGTTGCCGGTACCTACGGGGATCACGGTCATGGCGGCGTTGTCGTAGCCAATGATGCCGTTGGCCACCTCGTTTACCGTGCCGTCGCCGCCGCAGGCGTAAAACCGCAGATCCTCCCCGGATTGGCAGAGCTTGCGGGCCAGCTCCGTGGCGTGGCCCTGGCGCTTGGTGAGGATGCACTGCACATCCAGGTCATGGTTGGCGCGCAGGGCGTCGGCCATGTCGTATATGCGCTGGCGGCTGTCGGACTTGCCGGCAGTGGGATTGATGATAAAAATATGTTTCATAAGACCCTCCGGTTATGGAAAAGAATAAAAACATAGACTCATTATAGTAAGTGCAGGGGAAAATTTGTGAACAGAGTGAAAACAAATGCCGCGGATCCGCCCGTCTTGCATGCAATTCTTGCCATGCCCATAGGGGTTGGCCTCCCGGATGACCCGCCCGCTGCATGTTTTGTTACGTTCCGTAGGGCGGGTGCCCTCACCCCGCCGCCGCACCGCACCTCTTTGCAAAAGCAATGTCATTGCGAGACCAGTTCGCAAACTGGTCTCGCAATCCGTCTTCCTCAAAAGTCACACATTCCCGTACATAAACAGGTCGCACTTGAGCATCCCGTTATAAAGCTTGCGTTTCTTGTCCGCCGGGCGGCCGAATGTGCGCTCAAACTCCGTGTGGCTGCTGAGCACCAGCGTCCGCCATCCAGCAGGCAGCCGCTGCCAAACCCGGCCCAGCTCCCGGTACAGCTCCTCCGCCGCCGCCCGGTCCATGAGCCGTTCTCCGTAGGGCGGGTTGGTTACCAGCTGCCCGTATTGGCTATCCCGGCGGAAGTCTCTCATGTCCGCTACCTCAAAGCGGATGCAGTCCTCCACCCCGGCCTTTTCGGCGTTGCTTTTGGCGATCTCGATGGCCCGGGGATCGATGTCTCCGCCCCAGATGTCGTAGCTTCCGTGAAATTCCTTGTCCATGGCCTCGTCGGCGGCGTTCAGCCAGACACTCTGGGGGAGAAAGGCCCACCTCTGTGCGTCAAAGCTGCGGTCCAGGCCCGGGGCCCGGTTCTTGGCAATGAGAGCCGCCTCAATGGGGATGGTGCCGCTGCCGCAGAAGGGGTCGCAGAAGGGATCCCGTCCCCGGTAGCGGGACAGCAGCACCATGGCTGCCGCCAGCGTCTCCCGCAGGGGAGCCTCCACTCCCACGGTCCGGTAGCCCCGCTTGTAGAGTCCCTCGCCGGAGCTGTCCAGCCCGATGACCACCTGATCCTTGAAAATAGAGAACCGCACCTGGTATTTTACTCCCGTCTCCGGGAATTGCTCCAGGCCGTACCGGCTCTTCAGCCGCTCCACCATGGCTTTTTTCACGATGGACTGGCAGGCCGGGGCGGAGTGGAGCTGGCTGGTGATGGAGTAGCCCTTCACCGGGAAGGCTCCGTCCCGGGGGATGTAGTCCTCCCAGGCGATGGCCTTTACCCCCTGAAACAGCTCCTCAAAGCTCCGGGCCGGGAACTCGCCCAGCACCAGCAGCACCCGGGCGCCGCACCGGAGATTGATGTTGAGCCTTGCGCAGTCGTCCGGTGTGCCGTCGCAGAAAATGCGCCCGTTTTCCACCCGGACATTTTTAAGGCCCAGCCGCCGCACCTCGTCGCCCACCAATTTTTCCAGCCCCAGCAGGCAGGGGATCATATAAGTTGCCATGCAAGCACCTCGATACATTGTTCCTGACCCCAGTATAGAATAGAAATGGAAAAAGTGCAAGAAAAAACAGTGGTCTCCGGCCTCCAAATCCTGTATAATAGGAAGAAACAGAGCCCGCACATGCTGCGCAAATTCAAGTTGCGGAGAAAAATTTTGTTTTGCAACTCCAGTTTGATAGACAAAACCTTGCTTTTTTGCTACTATGGAATCACACAGAGGGAGGAAATGTATGGCTTTTGGAGAACAATTGCAGCTTCTGCGCCGCCGGGTGGGTCTGACCCAGGAGCAGTTTGCCGAGCAGCTGCAGGTGTCACGCCAGGCAGTGAGCAAGTGGGAGTCCGGCAAGGGCTATCCGGAGATGGAAAAGCTGCTCTACATCTGTCAGCGCTACGATGTAACCCTGAACGACCTGTTTGAGCAGGGGGAAAACGAGCCCATTTCCCGGGAAATTTCTCCGGCCGTCCCGCTGAAGGCGTCGGTGGCCGCCTTTGTGAGCAATCTCTCCCCCCGGAACAAGTGGCTGACCGCCGGCATCCTGCTGGGCGTGGCGCTGCTGGCTGGCTTTATGGGATTGTGCCTGAAAGGAGGAAAAGCGGAAATGGAGATGATCGTTTGGATCGCCGCCATGGTGGTCTTCGGCGTGGTGGAGGCCGTTACGGTGGGGCTGGTGTCCATTTGGTTTGTTTTGGGCAGCGCGGCGGGGCTCATCGCCGCCATCTGCGAAGCCCCTATATGGCTGCAGGTGCTGCTGTTTTTCATCGTGTCCATTGCAGCGCTCATAGCCACCCGTCCCCTGGTGCGTAAAATGATGGACAAGAACATTGTCCCCACCAATGCCGATGCGGTGCTGGGCAAGGAGGCCCGGGTCACGGAAGCCATCGATAACACCGTTCCCTCCGGAGCGGTGTATGTAGACGGCAAGACCTGGTCCGCCCGCAGCGAATCCGGCGAAACGCTGCCGGAGGGCACCCTGGTGCGCACCGTTCGTATGGAGGGCGTAAAGCTGTTCGTGGAGCGGCTGTAATAAACAACATTTTATATTATTGAACAGGGAGGAAAAAACATGTTCGGAGACATCAATATCGGAACCGTTGCTTTGGCGATCCTGGTGGTGCTGATTCTGATCCTTATCGTCAGCAATATTCAGATCGTTCAGCAGTCCAAGGCCTATGTGGTGGAGCGTCTGGGCGCATTCCACGCCGTGTGGGGCGTGGGCCTGCACCTGAAGGTGCCATTCATTGAGCGCGTGGTAAAAAAGGTGAGTCTGAAGGAGCAGGTGGCGGATTTCGACCCCCAGCCTGTGATCACTAAGGACAATGTCACCATGCAGATCGACACCGTCATCTATTTCCAGATCACCGACCCCAAGCTCTACACCTATGGCGTGGAGTACCCCATGAGCGCCATTGAAAACCTCACCGCCACCACTCTGCGCAACATCATCGGTGAGCTGGAGCTGGACCAGAGCCTTACCAGCCGCGACACCATCAACGCCAAGATGCGTTCCATCCTGGACGAGGCCACGGACCCCTGGGGCATCAAGGTCAACCGTGTGGAGCTGAAGAACATCCTCCCGCCCCGGGAAATTCAAAATGCCATGGAAAAGCAGATGAAGGCCGAGCGTGAGCGCCGGGAGTCCATCCTCCAGGCCGAGGGCGAGAAGGCCAGCAAGATCCTGGTGGCTGAGGGCGAGAAGCAGTCTGCCATTTTGAAGGCGGACGCCCAGAAGCAGGCGCGCATCATGCAGGCCGAGGGCGAGGCCACGGCTATCCTGAAGGTGCAGCAGGCCATGGCAGATTCTCTGAAGCTGCTGAACGAGGCTGCCCCCAACGATCAGGTCATCAAGCTCAAGGCTCTGGAAGCTCTGGAGAAGGTGGCCGACGGCAAGGCTACCAAGCTCATCATCCCCAGTGAAATTCAGGGTCTGGCTGGCCTTGCTGCCAGCGCCAAGACCATCCTGTCCGATGATAAGCCGGAGGCGTAAGGCGCTATGGCCAAGAAAGAAACCGACCGTTTCGTGAAGGTGCTGGCGGAGAACGGGATCATCACCTGCAACGAAATTTGGGCCGACACCCAAACGGGTGTGCAGTATCTCTATCACACCAGCGGCAGCTCCGGCGGCCTCACCGTCCTGGTGGACAGCGAGGGCAAGCCGCTGCTGTACCATCGCACCCCGGACGCCCCGGAGTATAAATAATAGGGAGGAGAACACATGATCGTAACCACTACCCCCTCTGTGGAGGGCCGCCGTATCACGGAATATAAGGGCGTTGTTTTCGGTGAGGTCATCGCCGGTGTGAACTTCGTCAAGGACTTTGTGGCCGGGCTCAGCAATTTCTTCGGCGGCCGCTCCGGCACCTACGAGGAGGAGCTCATCAACGCCCGCCAGCAGGCCCTGGACGAAATGGAGCAGCGGGCAGCCCAGCTGGGCGCCGATGCCGTGGTGGGTGTGGACATTGACTATGAGGTCCTGGGCGCCGATAACGGCATGCTGATGGTCACCGCCAGCGGTACGGCCGTGCGTCTGGACTGATCCGCCCATATAAACCACATCAAATGATGCGCACAGGCGGGGCTTTGCCCCGCCTGTGCGATTTTTCGCCGCCAAGCGCCGTAATCCTTGTGCAATGTCATTGCGAAGCCAGTGCGCACACTGGCTTCGCAATCCGTCCCCCATCCCCTCGGCCCCTTTGCCTAAAGAGGGCTGGCACGGCGAAGCCGTGACTGGGGGATTCTTCTCTGCGCCGCACCTCTTGTTACGCTCCGTAGGGGCGGGGTTCTCTTGCCCACCGTCGTGCCAACCGATTCCCGGCCACTGTTGTGGCCGCCAATCGGGGCACTTCCTCGAAACCGCCTCGCTTCTTCTGCCACCGGCAGCGCTTCGGCGATTTCCCCGCCCGCGGGAGGGGCAGAGCCCCTCCCCTACGCACCACAAGATACGCTTCC
>ENA-UONZ01002873-UONZ01002873.1-human-gut-metagenome-genome-assembly--contig:-C93old-NODE-2873-length-12236-cov-4.005911_pt1 | contig 12236 bp, 9 predicted proteins | sample MGYA00242468_ERZ724015 | MGnify/ENA metagenome assembly ERZ724015
CTATCGTGAGCGTTTATCCCTGCTGGAGCCTATGGACTGAGCAAGAGGTCGGTATTCTGAAAGGGCAAGGCAACGGCACTAAGCCTACAGCGGCTCGGCGGGACAGACCACCATTTCCGTCTTCTGCTCGGCCAGCCGCTGCCGGATGGCCTCGTCCTCCGGTTGCTGATCGGTTATAATGGCCTCTATCGTCTGATTGCGGGAATAACTGACCACCGAAGCAGTGAGAAATTTGCTGCTGTCCATCACCACATACCTTTTGTCGGAATTCTGCAACACGATCTCATTCAGCCGGGCGGTGTGGAAATCCGTGGCCGTAAATCCGTTGTGCAGATGAAAACCGTCCGCGCCGAGAAAACACTTGGTAAAGTGCAGATCCTTCAGCAACTCCTCAGATAAATATCCGCAGAAATCCTTGCGGTTGGCGCGATATTCGCCCCCGATAAGGTTCACGGTCATCTGCCGACTCAGAATATCCAGATTCACCAGCGAGTTGGTGAAGATCGTCAGCTGCTCTAGTTCCTTATTCTCCAGCCGTTGAGAAAGAGCCAAGCAAAGCTGGGACATGGTGGTGCCGGAGTCTAGATACAGCGTATCGCCGCTTTCGATCATCAACGCCGCCTGCCTGCCGATGACCTTCTTTTTCTCGACAAACTGCCCCTCCACCTCCTCATAGGAATACTCAGCAGGAGGGCGGGAATGGATGAGCTGAATGCTGCCGTAATTCCGCACCGCCACACCTTTGTTCTCCAGCCGGATAAACAGACGGCGGATGGTGGATTCCGACACTTGAAGGATTTCCATGGCTTCTGCCAGACTCATCCTTTTGCTGCTTTTCAGTTTTTCCAGAATCAGTTGCTCTTGCCGGGCTGTCTTTTTCATACGGCTTATCCATCCTACGTTTATAATAACCACTTGGCTTATAAATACCAGTATATACCATATTTCCAATGTTGTCAATTTAGATGTGAGTTTTGAACGAATTCATCTGTATTTGAACGAATTGCGCCGCGTTATGCTCGAATATGTTTTATTATATCGAAAAATTGAATCAATCGCCTGTTTAAATTCACCTGTTATTGAATTAATCATCCAATTGTGATACAATGATTCCGCAGAAACCGAAGATGAGACACAGGAGGCAGCGTTATGTTTGGTATTCAGACTACAGCATTCGACCAACAGGTCTATGAAGAACAGCTGGCGGAGTTCCTGCCAGATAAGATGATCGATGCCCATGTGCATCTGTGGAAGAAGAGCATGTCCCGCATCCGTCCCGAGGAAAGAAAGGGTTGCGATTCCTGGTCCATCCGGGTGGCGGCGGATTGTCCCATGGAAGACCTCCTGCTTTCTTATGAACAGATGTTTCCCGGAAAAAGGGTGAAACCGGTGCTGATGACCACCCCCAGTGCCGATCTGACGGCGGGAAACGCCTATGCGCTGGCGTGCGCCCGAGAGCACGGACTGCCGGTGCTGTACTGCACCAAGCACGACACGCCTGTGGAGGAAATTCGCCGCGCCATGACAGTGGACGGCTTCTGTGGGATTAAGCCATTTCAGAATCATGCCCCCGCCTACATACCCGGAAACGAGATCAGCATCTATGAGTTCCTGCCTCCAAAGCACCTGGAACTGATGAACGATCTGGGGGGCATCGTGATGCTCCACATTCCGCGTCCTGGCAGACTGCGCGACCAGGTGAATCTAGCGCAGATGATGGAGATTGACGAGCGGTATCCCCGGGCCAAAGTTATCATCGCCCATATTGGGCGCGCCTATACGCCCGAGGATATCGGCAACGCTTTTGAAGTGCTGAAAAACAGCCGCCATCTGCTGTTTGATTTTACGGCGAACACCCTGGACACCGCCATGGCGGCCTGCATCCAGGCCGTGGGAACCGGGCGCCTGCTTTTCGGCTCGGATATGCCGATTACCAAAATGCGCATGCGCCGCATCACCGAAAACGGCATCTATATCAATGTGATTCCCCGAGGACTTTACGGGGATGTATCCGGCGATATCCATATGCGGGAAAGCGACGATCCACACATCACCACCTTCATGTATGAGGAACTGCTGGCATTTAAACGGTGCGCAGAAATGCTGTCTCTCTCCCGGAAACAGGTTGAGGACATTCTCTGCCGCAATGCCTCCGCTCTGTTTTGCATGTCCGTTTGACAAACAACCGTTGGCAGCACCCCTGTGGGCGCGATAAGAAGAAAGGATGGTTTACTATGAATAAAAAGGATATACGGATCGGCGTTCTGGGGACTTTGCGCGGCAAAGCCTTTATTGACAACATTGCTCTGATCGACGGTGCCCGGGTGACGGCGGTTTGCGATTTCAAACCGAAATCCCTGGATAACGTCAAAGCTATTCTCGATGATTCCGTGGCCGTCTTTACAGATTTCGATGCTTTTATCGACAGCGGACTCTTCGACGCGGTGGTTTTAGCCAATTATTTCTGCGAGCATGTCCCCTATGCCCTCCGGGCTATGGAAAAGGGCGTCCATGTGCTGAGCGAAACCACACCGGCCCTGACCATGGCCGAATGTGTGGAGCTGTGCCGCACAGTGGAGCGCACCGGCTGTAAATATATGCTGGCGGAAAACTATCCTTTTTTCTCCTGCAACCTGGAGATGCAGCGGCTGTATGCCTCCGGAAAGCTAGGCCGGGCACTGTATTGCGAAGGCGAGTATGTGCATCCGGCCAGTCGCATGGATATCAATAAGCTCTCCCCCGGCCGGCTGCACTGGCGCAACTGGCTGCCCCGGACATATTATTTAACCCATGCCTTGGCTCCCATTTTACATATCACCGGCAATCTCCCCAGGGCGGTCAACTGCAAATCCGTCTTTGACCCAGAGGTGCTGAAGGGCACCGCCCGGGCCTGCCGGGATCTGCTTTCCATTATGCTGTGCGAGATGAGCGACGGCTCTCTGGCCCGGATCACCGGCTGCGCGGCGTGGGGCGGTCACGGCAACTGGTACCGCATCTGCGGGGAAAAAGGAAACGTGCAGAATGTCCCTGGCACCCTGGATCAGGTCCGGGTGCAGTACAACGGCTGGCAGGTTCCCGACGGGGATCATCTATGCAGCACCTATGATACCCAGTGGTACGGTGACGCCAAGCTGAACGCACTCGCGGCCGGCGCCACCCACGGCGGTGGTGATTTCTGGGTATGCCACCACTTTGTCCGCTATCTGGCCGAGGATATCGAGCCCTTCTTCAACGTCTATCGCGCTGTAACGATGTCGGCAGTGGCTATCTGTGCCCTCAGAAGCTCCCAAAACGGCGGCGTGGAAATCCGCATTCCCGATTTCACCAAGGAGGAAGATCGTCAGCAGTATGAAAAGGACACCGCTTCTCCCTTCCCGGATGAAAACGGCCAGTCCGACATGCCTTGTAGCAGCAGGCCCTTTATCCCCACCCCCGAGGACTATGCCCAGGCGGAAAAGGATTGGACGGAGGCCGGGCTGGCGTTTTAAGCAGATTGGTAAAGATTGAGGAGGAATACCCTATGACACCGGTTAAAATCGGATTGCTGCCGCTGTACATCGCCCTGTACGATGATCATGGTTCCACATCCCGTCAGCGCCTGGAACCCTTTTATGATATTCTAGCACAGGAATTAGAAAGCAAGGACGTCCAGGTCGTCCGATCCCCCTTCTGTCGTCTGAGCCGAGAATTCCAGAATGCTGTCTCTCACTTTGAACAGGCGGGGGCGGACTGCATCGTCACCGTACATATGGCCTATTCCCCATCTCTGGAATGTACGGAGGCATTGTCCGGCACCAACCTGCCGGTGGTGGTGCTGGACACCACCGAAACAGAGGATTTCGGCTTTCTCCAGCAGCCGGCGGAAATCAACTACTGCCATGGTATTCACGGGGTGATGGACATGTGCAATCTGCTACGGCGCAGCGGAAAGCCCTACGCCATCGCCGCCGGCCACTACCGCCAGTCCTCCGTCCTAGACCGGGTGATCGGCTTTGCCAAGGCTGCCGCCGCGGCCCGCTCCCTGGCAGGCTCCAAGGTAGGCTCCATCGGCGGCAGCTTCCCGGGAATGGGGGACTTTCAAATCTCCGACAGCGAATTGGCCGACCGTTTCGGCGTCACGGTCCTCCATGCTGATGGGCGGGAACTTCAAGCCCTGAAAGATGCCGTGACGGAAGATGAGATCGAAGCGGAAATCATCGCCGATCTGGCGGCTTGCTCCGTACTGCAACCTTTCCCCCCTGAAAGTCATCGTCGGACAGTGAGAAACTGCCTGGCCGTCCGACATTGGATTGACCGTCACCGGCTGGCGGCTTTTTCCGTCAATTTTTTGGAAATACGTCCGGAAAGCGGCCTGGACATCATGCCCTTTATGGAGGCCTGCAAGGCTCTGGCCCGAGGCATCGGCTATGCTGGCGAGGGGGATCTGCTGACAGCCGCCGTCACCGGCGCCCTGCTGCGCAGCTTTCCCGACACGTCCTTTGTTGAAATCTTCTGCCCCGATTGGAAGGGGAATGCCTTGTTCATCAGCCATTTTGCCGAGATCAACTATCGGCTAACCTCCGGCAAACCGGAGCTGCGAGAGATTGTCTACTCCTACGGCGAAGCCGAAAATCCCATCGTGGGCTCCGCCTGCTACCGGGGCGGCGAGGCGATCTTTGTCAACATCTTCCGGGATGCGGACCGCTATCATCTACTGCTGGCACCGGTGACCGTGCTGGAGCCGGAAGAGGATACTTTCGCCGGAGAAGTGCGGGGCTGGCTGAAACCCTCCATGCCCGTCGCAGACTTTTTGGAAGCCGTCAGCCGGGCGGGCGTGACGCATCACAGCTCCCTGGTATACGGTGCCTCCCTGGAACAACTGGCGTATTTTGGAGAGATATTAGGGCTTTCCGTCATCAAGCTCTAGCTGGCTTCCCATCCTCTCGGCGAGTAAAGGGCCGGCGGCCGGCCAAATCACTCCAAAAAAGAAGGAACCCGCTGTATGACTCCCCTATTGCTGCTTCTGGGCGTAATCACCCTGTACTCTATCGACACGCTGTTCATCAAATCATATCAGGTTTCCGCCGGCACCGGCCGATTTCAAATGGCATTTATGAATCTGGTCTCCGGCTGCGCCGTGTTTGTCGCTTTGTTTATCCTCAAGGGCTTTCAGCTGCATCACACTCTGCTGACGCTGTTTCTGTCCATTGGCTTCGGCATCTTCTTTTGGGTGTTCTCGAGCCTGAAAACCGCCGCGGCCGGTCTGGGACCGCTGGCGATCATCTCTATGGCCTGCGTGATGGGCGGTGTGCTGATCCCTACGATCTATGGCTTTCTCTTTCTGCAGGAGGCTGTGACCGTCCATAAAATCATCAGTATACTGCTGATTTTTCTCTCCTTTGTGCCCCTGCTGATAAAACAGAAAAAATCGCTAGCCTTTTCGACCAAATTTTTGCTGTGCTGTCTGCTGATATTGATGCTCAACGGCGCTCTGTACACCGTTTCCAAGGTGGCGCAGGCCCATTCCCAACCGGAATACGCTGTGGATTATGTCGCGCTGTACTATTTTTTCTATTTTTTAACTGCGGTGGCCGTCATCATTCAGCAATCCCCTCATTTTGACATGCACGATATAATCGTCACCTGCTCCTTGGGTAATCTATCCCGAGCGGCTGCCATCGGTCTCTGCAACGCCGGGGCTTCGGTGTTGAACTACCGTCTAGGCTACTATCTGCCGGCCTCGGTCCAGTTCCCTTTGACCCAATCCTGCATGCTGATCATCATCACGCTGACGGCCCTGCTGATGTATCGGGAAAAGCCGCGGCAGGAAACAATGATGAGCATGCTAATCGCAATAGCGTCTATCGTCTTTATGTCCCTGTAAAGGGTTCCAAAAGGCCTATTTTGACAGAGGGAGAATGAGCTGATGTATCTTCCAGACAAAGAAGCCCGCGGCCGGTTTTTAGGCTGTCCATCACAGATGTACGGGGTGGACAGGATGATTTTCGACGAAGGAAAAGCCAAGGGCACCGCGGTATACGAGGTACGCACCGGCGGCGGACTTACTTACAAGGTCATGGCCGACACAGGCCTGGATATCGGCGAACTGACCTATCGTGGGGTCAACATCCATTATTTATCCAAAAACGGCCATCAGTCTCCTTATGCCTATCATCCCTTTGAATCGGATTTCCTGCATACCTTTCCCGCGGGGATGCTGTACACCTGCGGCCTGCTATCCACGGGAGCCGCCAATCGCGACGAAAATATATGGCAGCCCATTCACGGCCGCTACCACTCGATTCCTGGAGAGCAGTGCGCGGGACGGGTCACGGAGGACGATGTGCTGGAGGTCAGCGGCGTGGTCCGGGAAACGCGCTTCTCCGGTCATGTGCTGGAGATGCGCCGCACCATCAGTTCGCCGGTGGGCTCGGCCAAACTGACCCTGACGGATCGACTGACCAACTGTACCTCTCGGTCCATGGAATACATGCTGCTGTATCATATGAACTTCGGCTATCCCTTCCTCAGCAAGGAACTGCTGCTAGAATTGCCAATGGGCACCCGGTCATCCTGTCAGGACGCGCCCGTTTCGCTGGAAGTGGGCAATCGCTTTTGCGATCCCTCAGATGAGGGCGTGAATCAGCTCCTGCTGCACCGGATTCCCGCCTGCGGCGGCTATACACATGTCCGGCTGTGTAATCCCGTCTTGGGGTTTGGCGTGGGGGTCAGCTGGTCCGCAGATTCCCTGCCACTGATGCTGCAGTGGAAATGTATGCGCTGCGGAGAATATGTACTAGGGATCGAGCCCGCTAACACCCATAATCTAGGACGGGCAGAGGAGCGGAAGAACGCCACCATTGGACGACTTGCTCCATGGGAAACCAAAACCATGAAACTTCGCCTGGAATTTTTTAATTTGCCCTAAGCAGATCAGGCAAGGACTTTTATCACTACAGAAAAGATAGGACATCAGAAATACCAGTGTAAGAAGCGTCGGCATCAGTTTGCTCAAAAAACTCCAGTAAGGCCCGTGGACATCGCCGGGGGTTACTATTGTCTCCAGTGTCCTTCAGCATCATACGACGGAGAATAGCTTCACACGATCCTCTTCCTTTTCTGTTGTATAGAGATCTTCTGATGGGAGGTTCCCTTTCTCCGGTCACCGTGAACGGTACCACCGTCCACCAAAAGGGCGCAAACGCCCCTTGGCGGACAGGTGTTTTTTTCAGCTTTACCGCAGGGTGTAGAGCAGGCTCGATTTACCGCCTCTCTTCCGATATCTCTGCTCGGTTATGATGAGTCCGGCTCCGCGCAGATCGTGAAGGGCACGCTTGACAGTACTGACCGACAGGTGCAGCTCATCGGCAATCGTGGGAATAGCAGGCCAGCATTGCCCCTCCCTGTTGGCCCGATCCGCCAGATACAGATACACCGCTACCGCCCGGTGAGGCACATCGGATTTGTAGAGCTTATCGAGCCTGCCCATCGGCCTTCGCCTCCGGCTTTGGCGGGCGAGAAACAGGCGGAGACGTTTCCTGGATTTCCCGCGGACCGCCGTACAGCCTGGCGGCGCCGCCGCTTTTGGTCCGGCTTTTTCCCTGCGGATCATTCCCTTCTGATGCCTGAATACCGCCGCCGACAGGAGAAACGGCCCCGGCAGGCGGCTCCGCTGCTTCCCGATCAGGGTGGTATTTTTTCAGAATCGCTTCAACGATTTCCGCTTTGTCCGCATAGGCTACCTTCCGGTTTCCCCAATCTTCCACTATGTATGGCTCACCGTCAAAGGTAATCCCCCACTTGAAAAACAGCTTGAGGTTAACCTGCATGGGGTGGTATCCGGTTTTCATCACCACAAATCGGCCTTTCGGCAGGGTCTTCAGTTCATCCGCCGTCAGGAGCGGCCGTTCAATCATCTGGATAGACTGCGATGGATCGTTCCGGCCCTGACTGACCGATCCGGTCTGGACCGTCCGGCTGCCCAGGGCTTTAGACAAAACCTCGGCGGAACTGCTGTTGGGCGCGAACCCGCCGAAGATGGTGAGCTGGGTATTGTCTATAATGATTTCCGCCCCTTCCTTCCCGTAGTTTTTTTCCAGCTGACTGAAGGATTGGATGATCGGGACGATCTGCAGGCGGCGGGATCGGGAGGCGGAGAACATCATCTCGGCGCTCTCGATTTTCGGAAATGTCCCGAATTCATCCGCGAAAAACACACAGCGGTTTTTCAGTTTGCCGCCCTGCTCGTCCGCCACGGCAAGGATCTCCCGGTACAGCTGCTGGATGAGCAGGCTGACCATGAAAAAGGTATTGGGATCTTCCTCCGGCATGATGAGGAATACCGCCGACTTTTGATTGCAGAAGATTTCCGCATCGATCTCGGTGTCGAAGCACAGCAGCTGCTCCAGCTCGCTGTCCAGAAAGGCGTTGAGTCTCGACAACGCCGTGCTCATGACGCTGGCCATGGACTGCTCGGCGGAATTCAGCGCCGCGCCCGCGAACCATTTGGCCTTGTGATCGTTGGGCAGTAACTCCATAAGCTGTTGAAACTGGTTCTTCCCCTTCTTCGCAGTTGATGGCGCCAGCAATTCCTGAATGACCTTGAACACTGACACAATGTGCCGCTTTTCCGGTCCGCAGAATTCGGCTACAAGCAGAATGGTTGCTGTCAGCAGGCCTTCTGCGGCATCGTAGAAATAGGCGTTCTGCCCATAGTTGGCCGAATCGCCTCCCGCCATGATGATGGTCTTGGCGATGATCTTGGCGTATTTCTCCGCCTTGGCCTTGTAGAGCAGAGTATCCGGATTGGCCTGATACAGATCCATATACTTGTTGACCAGATGGAGCAGGTTATTGCCGTTGCTCCGGGTGGGATTTCGAAGGTCAATGACCGATACCTTATAGCCATAGCAGTCCCTGGCGATTCGCCCGTAATTCCGGACAATATCTCCCTTGGTATCGGTACTGAGGAAGCTCATCCCGGTCGCACAGGCATATTCAATGCAGGGGTACAGCCAATAGGCGGTTTTGCCGACGCCGGCCGCGCCGATCATCAGAGCATGTACATCCCCGGTGTCGATCATAGCGGTGGTACCCGTCTTGTCATCGGTGCAGCCCACCACGATTCCCTGCTTCGTCGGCAGGTTCTTTCCCTGCCGCCATTGCTTTGGCGTAAACGGGACACGTTGATACATGGAGCGGATTTCCGCCTTGGTCGCCCAACGAGCGGTTCCATGCTGGCCGTTGCCCACCGTTTTATTTTTGATGTTGTCCAGGTTATATACATGTGCCAGTAGAGAAAACGTGCCCAGGACAGCGAACATTCCCAAGGCGACCAGGATTAAGATTCCGATTTGCGGCATAGCTTCCCCTCCAATCTGATTAGGTAATTACATGGCAAGCATAGCTGCCTGTTCCGGCGTTTGGAGCTCCAAAAATGTGTGCAGTCGCAGGCAATGCAGCGCCAGATCCAGCGTCCTGCTCATCTCCTGCTTCAGCTCCGACTCGGTATAGATTTGATCCGAACCAAACTGCCGGAGAATACCTTGCATACAGTCCTCCAGATCCCGGATGCGGCTGTGATATCCAATATGGTCCCGGTGGGGCTGATATGGGTTCATGACCCGCTTAATCAGCTTCTCCGGCTGCCATTCGATGCCGAGCTGCCGCATCCGCTGGCGGCAAAAAGAAAGGGCAAGCCCAGCCAATGCGCAGGCTTGCTCCTGTATCTCCAATTGGTTGCCGGCAGGGGTTCCCGCCAGCGTTTCGACCTTTTTCCGCAGCTCCTCCAGAGGTTGTGCGGGGCAGGGCGGCAGGCTGCTGTTTAGGATCTGTCCGCACAGTTCCCGGATGTGCTCTATCCGGGGGTGTTCGCAGCCGAGTATGGGCGTGAGGCCGTGCTGCGCCCGGAGGTCCTCATTCCAATCCTTGTAGCGGGAATGTTCCCGCCGCACGTTGATCCTATTGTTTACGACCAACGCCTCCTTGATGCGGTAATACGCCTCGGCACCCGCCTCGTCATAGTCGGTGCAGACCACCACTTCCCGTATATGAGTATTTTGCTGCGCCTGATAGACCGCTGCCTGCAATCCCGCGCAGCACAGGGCCACATAGCTGTGTTTCTGCCATCCATCCGGATGCAGGGTGATATACGACAGCATATCCACCGGTGCTTCAAATACATACAGTCGGTCGCTGCTGCCGATCATATGGAAGCTGTATTCGGGCTGACTGCTCTCCACATTACCTTTGAAATCGCTGCCGGAATAGGTGCTGCGCTTATGGGCATGACGGGCGACGTCGTTTTCGTCATAACCCACGAACACGGCGTTATGATATTTGTCATCCTCATAGAGCATATCATGATGGGCGAAAAAGGAAATCACCGCCCGGTCAATGAACCGCCGGTTGAGCAGATACCCATACACCCGGCGCATATCGCTATGGGCCGGCGGCAGGGCAAACGGCTTTTTCTCTTTCACCTTTTGCCTGTGCTCCGGCCTTTCCATCGGCTCCGGTACCGCCGCGTTCTGTTCTCTTAGCAAAAAAGTCAGCCGAACGCCCCGCCGGATTCTTTCGGCGGGGCGTTTTCCTGTTTGCTTTCAAAAAACAGATCTTATGAAGTAAAGCGCCGTACAAGAGAGTCCTGTCGACGGCTCCAGGCGATCCGGCTATTCCCTCTACTTCGTGGCCTCGTGACAGGACGATAGATTGCCTCTCCCTCCCAAAGAGGCTGAAAGCGGTCCTTCCTCGCCCGGAAGGACCGGCTGCCGCGCTGGTTGGCGCTGTTTTCATCCCGTCGTCTGTTCGACGGAAAGAAGTCCCTCCGGCGTTAGCCGCAGCACCTGGTCACAGACCTCTCCAATATACTTCCGGTCGTGAGAAATGCTGATAATCGCCCCGCCGTAACACCGCAGCACCCGCCGGATCACTGGGTTGGACAGGGGGGAAAAATTTCGGGTCGGCTCGTCCAACACCAGTACGTTGCAGCCGTCCAGGATCATCTTTATAAACAGCAGCTTGGCCTTCTGCCCTCCCGATAAGGCGGCGATGGGGTGCGCCATCTCTTCCGGGGTATATTTCACGCTGCCCAGGAAGGTTCGAGCTTTCGTCACCATCCCTTTGTCCCCCTCCGGCGCCAGTCAGCCTGTCATCCAACCGCTCCTCGTAATTCTGTGGCATATAGGCAGCCTTCACATCCTGCCGCTCCAGCAGCTCTCCGGCGATCCGGCGCAGCAGAGTGGTTTTGCCCGCGCCGTTGCGACCGATGATGACCACCTTTTCCGGCCCGGTCACCCGCAGAGCAATATCCCGGGCCAAAACTCTATCTTCCACTTTCAGAGCATCCAGCTGAAAATCCAGTACCGTCTTGCCGGCGGGCAGAGAAACGTTTTCCTCGAATCCCGCCAGAATCGCCTCCTCCACGTCCGGCAGCTGAGTGCGGTCCTCCTGCTCCCGCTCGAACCGGCGGCCCATCGATTTCACCGCCTTCATCTTCTTTTTCAGCAGCCGCGCCCCGCCAGGGTCCTGCCGGGAAATGACATTCTGTTCATGCTCCACCCGCTGGTAGATCTGCCGGTACCGCTCCATCTGTTTCCGATGCTCACTGGCCTCTTTCCGCGCCATCTGCTCCTGCCGCTCCAAGCTGCTGAGCCGCTCCGCCACATACTGCCGATAGGGCATGCGGACAACGGTGGCCCGGGGCAGGGTCTTTTTGCGCACCAGTTCCAGATGCAGAATCCGGTTGGCGGTGTTTTCGATCAGCGTCTCGTCATGGGAAACAAAGAGCACCGGCGCCTCGCTGGAAAGGATGAACCGCTCCAGCCATTCCAAGGTTTCGATGTCGATATCGTTGGAGGGCTCGTCCAGCAGCAGCGCATCCGGTCGGGCCATCCGCAGGCAGGCCAGCTGCAGCTTCACCCGCTCCCCGCCGGACAGGGAGCCCACCGGCCGATCAGCGTACAGCAGCTCTTCCGGCAACCCCACCTCCCGGGCCGTATCCCCGACCTCCCGGGGGGATAAATCCCAAAATCCCGGCTGTTCACAGCAGAATGCATAAACCGTTTGGGCTTTTTGTTCCGCCGTCAGCTCCTGGGCCAGATAGCCCAGCCGCATTCCGGCTTTGATGATCTCGCCGGTATAGGAGGCATAATCCTCCGTCAGCTTCTCGTCCGTAATCAACTTGAGCAGGGTGGATTTTCCATTGCCCTCCTCCCCGATGATAGCCATTTTGTCCCCCGGATTCAGAGTAAAAGACA
>ENA-UONZ01002891-UONZ01002891.1-human-gut-metagenome-genome-assembly--contig:-C93old-NODE-2891-length-12195-cov-4.562932_pt1 | contig 12195 bp, 9 predicted proteins | sample MGYA00242468_ERZ724015 | MGnify/ENA metagenome assembly ERZ724015
CCGGCGGAGCTCGGCGAGGCGGCCGCGGTGGACGGGGCCGGAACATTCCGGCGTTTCCGGTCAGTGACACTGCCTCTGATCGCGCCGTCGGTGCGGATGGTGGGGTTGCTGCTGGCGGTGGAAGCCCTGCGGGCCTACGATCAGATTCAGATTCTGACCCAGGGCGGTCCCTCGGGGAGCACCAGGACGCTATTGTACCTCTACTATCAGCTGGGATTTGAACAGTTCCGGATGGGGCAGGCCGCGGCCGCGGTGGTGGTTCTCATGGCGCTGGGCCTGGGGCTGGCGTGGCTGCAGGGGAAAATGCGCGCAGGGAGCCGGGAAGGGGAGGAGTGGCAGGGAGGAGAGAGATGATAGGGATTTTGTTAAAGGGTCTGGGAAAACGGCCGTTATTGCGGGCGGTCAACCATGTGGTATTGGCGGTGGCCTCGGCGGCCGCGGTGTTTCCGTTTTTGTGGATGGTTTTAAGCTCCTTTAAGACAAAGGCCGAGGTGATGGAGCCGGGGCTGGCTCTGCCTGCGGTCTGGCAGTGGGGAAATTACCGGGAGATTTTACTGGAGTCGCCGATTCCACGTTACCTGTTCAACAGCCTGTTTGTGGCGTCCCTGACCATGGCGCTGCAGGTGGTCTGCTGCGCCTTGTTCTCCTACGCGGTGGTGTTCATGCGGTTTAAGGGGCGCAGGCTGTTGTTTTCCCTGGTGTTGTTCACCTATATGGTGCCCACGGCGGCCACCTATATCCCTTGTTACGTGCTGTTGGCGCGGCTGGGCTTACTGGACTCCTACAGGGGGCTGATCCTCTCCAACGGGGTCAGCGTGTTTGGGATTTTTCTGCTGCGCCAGGCGTTTGGCCAGATTCCGGCTGCCGCTGTGGAAGCGGCCCGGATGGACGGAGCCGGACATTTTACCGTGCTGTGGCACATCGCGTTGCCTATGGCGCGGCCGTCCGTGGTCACGTTCATGCTGCTTGCATTTATCGGCACCTACAACAGCTACATGTGGCCGTCGCTGATCACGGACACGCCGGAGAAAAGCCTGATTTCCCAGGGGCTGCGGCGCTTTCTCTACGAGGGCGGGGCCTACGGGACCCAGTGGCCCCTCGTCATGGCGGCCGGGACGGTGGGAGTGCTGCCGCTGCTGGCGTTGTTCGCCGTGGCCCAGCGGCGGATTATGGCGGGGATTACGGATATGGGAACGAAAGGGTAGATTGTGGAATGAGAGGAGCGATTAGAATGAATAGAAAACAGACTGGAAGCTTGAGCGGAATCCGAACTGCCGCGCTGGCCGCGGCCGCAGTGCTGGCGGCGGGCGCCCTTTGGGGCTGCGGGGCGCGGGCGGGAGGAACGGGAGCCAGAGCGGATGTGGTGAAGGACGGGCGGGTACAGGTGACCCTGTGGTATTCCGGCGGCAAAACTGCGGCCGGAGTCATGGAGGAGCTGATCGGGGACTTCAACAGTGCCCAGCAGCAGTACCAGGTGACGGGAATCCAGCAGGCGGATTACGACGAGACCTATACCAAGCTGGCGGCGGCCATCGCCGGAAAAACCGGGGCGGACGCGGCCCTTCTGGACTCGGACAAGGCGCGCAGTCTAGCGGAAAAGGGGCTGCTGGCCGGTTTGAACCCCTATTTTGAGGCCGATGAAGAGCTGGAGACAGAGGATTTTGTGCCGGTATTTTATGACCAGTGCAGGCTTGGGGACGGCACGGTGTTCGCCATGCCGGCTTACGGGACCACCCAGGTGATGTATTACAACCGGGAGCTGTTTGACCGGGCGGGTATCGATCCGGAGCGGATCGGCACCTGGCAGGATCTGGAGCGGGCCGCAGAGGTGGTAAGCGGTATGGGCGGCGAAGAGAAGCTGTACGGCTGGGAGCCTATGTGGGGTGCGGACAATCTGGTTGACATCGCACTGAGCAACGGCGGCAGCCTGCTGAGCGCGGACGGAACCCGGGTCACGATCAATTCCGACCAGTGGGTGGAGTCCTGGGAGCTGGTGCGCCGGGGCATTCACGACGCGGAAACCATGGCAATCCACTCCGGCGGACAGGGCTGGGAGTATTGGTATCAGACCATGGACGACGTGCTGGAGGGCCGCGCAGGAGGTTACACCGGCTCCTCGGGAGACCAGGCCGATCTGGATTTTTCCGTGGTCGGAGCCATGGAACAGCCCGGCTTCGGGGAGAATCCCCCGGCCCCGGTGGCAAGGGTGTTGCAGCTGGTGATGGTGGAAAACGGCAAGGCGGAGACCAAACAGGGCGTTTATGAGTTCATGAAGTTCTTCGCCCGGCCCGCCAATCAGGCCAGATGGTCCATGGCAACCGGTTACATTCCGGTGCGCGCCTCCACGCTGGAGGATGAGGGGTACAAGGCTTACACACAGGAGAATCCCCAGGCCCTGGTGCCGTTGAGTCAGGCCATGCATGCATCGCCCATGCCCATTGACCCTACGGGAGGAAAGATATTCGACGCGTTGGAGATCGCGGCGGACAAGGTGGAGATCGAGAACGTGCCGGTGCGGGAGGCGCTGGACGAGGCGTGCAGGACGGCGCAGAAGGCGTTGGATGAGGCATTGAAGTAGAACAGACTTTTGGAGAGAGCGCGATAAAATTGTCGAACAGGTTCTGGATATGTTGCCGGGAATATGAATCCCGCCTTGCCCATTTTACAAAATTCAGCTATAATGGCAGACAGGGCCATGGTGACGCGGGCCGGGGAACGGCGGTGCAGGATGTTGCGCCGCAGAGCTTCCCCGGCCCGCCTGCGCGGCCTGAGGTGCGTTTGGCCGTGGAGTTCCCTTTGGGCATGGAAATGGACAGGGAGCGGCGTTTGACCGCGCGCCGGAAACGCTGGCTGTTATATCTGAATTACATATACATAGAAGAAATGGGAGAACAAATGATAGAATCGAAATGGATGCTGCACGCCAAAAAGGCGGATTTTAATGAGATCGGGACGAAATTCCACATCAGCCCGGTGACGGCGCGGATTATCCGCAACCGGGACGTGGTGGGGGAGGAGGCCATCAGGCGTTATCTCTTCGGGAACGTGGACCAGATGTATGATCCGCGCCTGCTGCCGGACATGGAACGGGCGGTGGAAATCCTGGAGGGGAAGATCGCCGCAGGGGCCAGAATCCGCATCGTGGGGGACTACGACATCGACGGAGTCTGCTCCACCTACATCCTGTACCGGGGACTGAAGCGCCTTGGGGCGGCCGTGGACTATGAGATACCGGACCGGGTGAAGGACGGCTACGGGATCAACGAGTCCATTATCCGGGCGGCCTCGGCGGACGGGGTGGACACCATCCTGACCTGCGACAACGGCATCGCAGCGGTGAGCCAGTTTGAGCTGGCGAAGGAGCTGGGAATGACCGCGGTGATCACCGACCACCACGACATCCAGACCGTGGATGACGGCGCGGGCGGCGAGCGGGACCTGCTGCCCCCGGCGGACGCCCTGGTGAACCCTAAGCGCAGGGACAGCCGTTACCCCAACGGGGCGATCTGCGGGGCCATGGTGGCCTATAAGCTGATCCAGGTGATGTACGAGCGGGCCGGAGTGCCCAGGGACGAGTGGCTGGAAATGATGGAGTTCGCGGCCATCGCCACGGTGGGCGACGTGATGAAGCTCCAGGACGAGAACCGCATCGTGGTGAAGGAGGGCTTAAAACGCCTGGGAATCTCGAAGAATCTGGGAATCCGCAAGCTGATCGAAAAGAACAATCTGGACCCAAAGGCCATCAGCGCCTACCACATCGGCTTTGTGATCGGCCCCTGTTTAAATGCCGGGGGACGTTTGCAGACGGCAAAGCTGGCGCTGTCCCTGCTGCTCTGTGAGGACGAGGGGGAGGCGGACCGCCTGGCCCTGGAACTGAAGGAGCTGAACGACCAGCGCAAGGACATGACCCAGCAGGGCGTGGATCAGGCGGTGGAACTGGTGGAGGAGCGCTATTTAAACGATAAGGTGCTGGTGGTGTTCCTGCCGGACTGCCATGAGTCCCTGGCCGGGATCGTGGCGGGCAGAATCCGGGAGCGGTACAACAAGCCCACGCTGATTCTCACCCGGTCCGAGGACGGGGCCAAGGGTTCCGGGCGGTCCATCGAGGCCTACCACATGTTCAACGCCCTGGTGGAGGTGAAGGACCTGCTGACCAAATTCGGCGGGCACCCCATGGCCGCGGGATTTTCCCTGCCGGAGGAGAAGGTGGACGAATTCCGCCGCCGCCTCAATGAGAACGCGATGCTGACGGAGGAGGATTTTATTCCGAAAATATGGATCGACGTGGCCATGCCGTTTGAGTACATCAACGAAGCTCTGATTGAGGAGCTGGAGCTTTTGGAGCCCTTCGGGCAGGGAAACGAGAAGCCCCAGTTTGCACAGAAGGGCATGGTGATCCGCAGCTCACGGGTCATGGGGAAGAACCGGAACGTGGTGAAGCTGAATTTGGTCAACGAGCGCGGTCTGGCAATGGATGCCGTGGTGTTTACGGATGGGGACGAGTTTGTGGCTGAGATGGGGAGAAGCAGGATGATGGATGTGATTTATTATCCGTCGGTGAATGAGTATAACGGGAATCGGACGTTGCAATTAGTTGTTAGGAATTGGAAGTTCCGGTAGAAGAGCTGGGATATTACATAAATTGTAAAACGAGATGGGACTGGGCTGATATGAGCCTGGTTCCGTCTCGTTTTTTTGTTGAATGCAATGGGCCGCTGGCATAGCCTGCGGGCGATTGTCTGGATGCAGTGTGCCGCCTGAAGAACCTGCGGGCGAATGGCGGGCCGTCGGCGGCGGAATTCGTGCCGTGGCCGGTGTTACGAATCCACCTGCGGCTGCTTCTGCTTTGGCCGCATCAGTTCCCCGCCGTCCACCAGAATGGTGCTGCCGGTCATGAAGCGGTAGGCGTCGCTGACCATGGTGGCGACCACGTCGCCGATGTCCTCGGGGTCTCCGATTTTGCCAAGTGGAATGGCGGCCTCCTTGGCCTTGCGGAAATTCTCCTTGTCAAAGATGTGGCGGTTGCCCGCGGAGTGGACGCAGCCGGGGGCGCAGCTGTTGACGCGCACGCCGTACTCCGCCATGCTTCCGGCCAGACAGCGCATGGCGCCTTCCAGGCCGAATTTGATGCTGGAATATACCGCCTGGTTGATGAGGGGGCTCAAGCCGTTGATGGAGGTGATGACCACGATGTTGCCGGAGCGCTGAAGCTTCATCTGGTTGGAGGCTTGGATCATGCCGAACATGGTGCCGATGTAGTTGGTGTGGATCAGCGTCTCGATGTCCTCCAGTCTGGCGTCCGGCAGCTCGGCGCGGATGTTGATGCCCGCGTTAGCGATAAAGATGTCCAGGCGGCCGTGTTTTCCGATATATTCTTTGAAAAACCGCTCCTGCTCACCGGTGCTGGAAATGTCCACGATATAGTCCTCGCAGACGCCGCCGGCTTCCTCGATGAGCCGGTGGGTTTCCTTAAGGCCCTCGGCGGAACGGCCGAGCAGCGCCACCTCAGCGCCGAAGTTGGCCAGGGATACGGCGATGGCTCTCCCGATCCCGGAGCTGGCGCCGGTGACGACGGCCTTCCGGCCGTCCAGACAGAACAGTTTCTGTATATAAGACAGATTCATGATGTAGATTCCTCCTGTGGTGGTGCGCCGGCGTTTGTCTCCTTGCGCACGATATCTAAATAGTTGTACAGGGTAAACCGGGATACCCCCAGGTATTCGTAGATGCGCTCCGCCGCCTTGGTGATCAGAAATGCGCCCTTCTGGTCCAGGTAACGCACGAACTTGATCTTGTCCTCACGGTGCATCTGTTCCACCGGCTTGCCCACCTGTTTTCCGGCCTCGGCGATCAGGTAGTCCAGAAGCTGGGACACGTCGTTGGCGAAGAACTCCGGCTCGTGGGCGGGAGGTTCGGGCTGGGCGGGAGCGGCGGGGGCCATGGCGGTTGCGGCCTGGGCTGCGGCCGGCACGCTGTACTGGTTGTACTGGCGCAGATATTCCTCGAAACGCACGGTTTCCGTGATGTCCGTGTTGATGCAGAGGCTTCCGATGGTCTTTCCGTTTTCATCGCTGATAAACATGGTGGAGGAGCGCAGAAGCTTCCCGTCCCGGGTATTCACAATGTAGTTGTAGCGGTCCCCGTTCTCCACCGTCCCGCGCAGCACTTCCAGCCCGAGGTTTGAGCCGCAATCTCCGATTTTACGGTTGGTAATATAACCGTTGCGGATGTCAACAATGGTGTGGCTGTAATCTTTTGTCAGGTCATGCAGGATAAATTCACATTTGTTTCCGAACTGATGCTCCAGCATGGTGAGCAGCTTCTGCCACATTGACCAGTTGTCGTAGATTGTATTCATGTAGGGCCTCCTTTGCAACTTGCGATGATTTGGAAACCGGGAAATCACCAGGCGGCAGCGCTCATTTTTCGGGTGATATCCTGCAAAAGTTTCACGGAATTACAAAACTCTTTGTAGGGCACGGGCGGTTTCCCGGTTTCGATCATATGGATAAATTTGGTAGTACCATCAATATAACATTCATCCTGGTTTAAGTCAAAAGAATACGAGTTTTGGCCCAGTAAATGGACGTTTACGAGCTTTGTATCCAACGTTGTCATGAGCACTGCGCTGGTGTTTTCGTATTTTACGACAGAGCAGAGATTTTTGCCGTTGCGGCTGACGGTTACATCCCGGTAATCGGGGCCGCACAGCGCCATGCAGATCTCGGCCACATGGCTGGCGTAGTAGTGATAGAGCCCCAGGGGGCTTTCTGGATCAGCACGGTATGAGATGGAAATAAATGGGAAATGCTCACGGCCCATCAGCTCCTTAATCTCGTCCAGCTTTTTCAGGTGCCGCAGCGTGGAGCCGCCGAACAGGGGCACGCCGCAGGCCTGGGCCGCCTCCGTCATCGCCACCGCATCCTCGTAGGTGGTGGCGAAGGGCTTGTCCACGAAAACGGGCTTTCCCGCCTCGATGACCTTCAGCGCGTAGGGCAGATGGCTTTCCCCGGGGATGGTCAGAATCATCACCGCGTCGGAGCGCTCGATCAGTTCGTCCACGGTGGAGCAGTAGCCGTCCACCTGGTAGAAGCGCTCGTCCTTCTGTTCCAGGGTGAGTTCCTCGTCCTCCCCGAACACGTAGGAAAAGCGGTAGCCGTCAAATCGCTTTTCCCGGTTGAAAATGCGGGAGAGAAATTCTCCGTGGCGGCCGGCATGGCCGATACAACCAATTTTATACATCTGTATACACCTCTTTCTCAGTCTGCATTTCCGTGAAATCCAGGAGCCGCCTGCAAATCAATTCCATTTCCGCCATCGTCAGCGTCATGGGGTTCAAGTAGAAACCGTCTGGGCCGCTGTCCGCCGCGATCACGGGCGGGGAGCCTGCGGCCAGAAATGCCAGGATCTGTCCTGAGGAGACTGTGCCCGTCTTCAGGCGGACATGGACCCGGGGGATGGGCTGCCCGGCTTCGTTGGGGTAGCTGCGCAGGGGTTCGTAGAGGGGATGGCCGCCTAACATGTTCCGGGCCAGGGCCACCTGTTCCTCGGCATCCTGCTTACGTGCCTCGTGATCCGCAGCCAAAAACTGTTTTAACGCGGAGTAAAGCCCCGCCATCTCCTCCCGGCCCACCTTGAACATCCGCCCGTAGCCGTGGGTGGGAAATCCCTCCTCCAGCAGAATGTCAATCAGTGCCAGGGAGCCCACGATCAGGCCGCTGGACTGGGGGCCGCGCAGGTCCTTGCCGCCGCTGAACACGGCCAGATCCACTCCCGCCGCAGTGTAGGCCCAGAGATTTTCCACCGGCGGAAGCATGGCCGCGGCGTCCAGAACTACGGGGATTCCGGCTGTGCGGGCCGCCCGGATCACGTCGGACAACGCCGGAGCGCCGTGGGCTACCCAGCCGGATTCCAGATAGTAGACCGCGGCCGTGTCCGGCGTGACTGCAGCCAGGATATCCCCGCAGGGGTCCTTCAGGCTGTGGTTGGGGTAGGCCAGCTCCACCAATTTGACGCCCAGCTGGTCCAGCACGATATCGTAGGGATTCCGGTGGGAGCGGAAGAGGATGACCTCGGACCTGTAAAAATCCTCCCAGGACAGATGGCGCACTTTTTTGCCGCGTTTTTTGGCAATAGCAGCCAAGAGGGAGAGGTATACGCCGCAGGAAGCGCCGCCGCAGATGTAAGCCGCCTCATTGTGGGTCAGCTCAGCCACCGCCTGGCTCAGCCTGCGCTGCAAAAGGCGGATGTCCACGAAAGAGGCGGCCGCCTCCTGCATGTCCCGCAGAGTCTGGGGGCTCATTTTCGAGCCGCCGTAGATTGTGAAGGTTCCCATGGCGTTGATTACCGGGGGAACGCCCAGTTCTTCATAGATTCCCATCATCGTCTCCTTCCCTGTCGTATCGGTTTAAGGGATACCGGTTCATTGCGGCGGCTCCCTCCGGGCCGATGTGAAACATGTTTTCGATGCGGATTCCGTACCGGCCGGGCACATAGAGGGCCGGCTCCACGGCCAGCACCATGTTTTCCGCCAGAAGCTCGGGGCAGTCGCCGGTCAGGTCCGGGTACTCGTGGGCGCGCAGCCCCACGCCGTGGCCGATGGTGCCCGCCTGGACCGCGGCCGGATTCAGCCTGGTTAATTCCGCGCGGAGGAAATCGTGGAGCTCCCGGATGGGGGTGCCGGGCTTCATGCGCTTTCCGGCGGACAGGAGGAGTTCGGTGATGCCGTGGTGCATCTCCAGCAGCTCGTGGTATGCTGCCCGGGCCTCGCCGTTTATTTCCTGGCGTCCAGCGTATACTGCCCGGGCCCCGCCGTTTACTTCCTGGCGTCCAGCGTATGCTGCCCGGGCTTCGCCGTTTACTTCCTGACGTCCAGCGTATGCTGCCCGGGCTTCACCGTTCATTTCCCGGCGTCTACCATATGCAGCCCGGATTTCGCCACCCCCTTCCTCCGCCCCACCGCCTCCTGGCGGCAGCAGAAAGGTTCTCGCTGAGTCGCTCTCATACCCGCTCACGGAAGCGCTGAGGTCCACGATGACAGCGCTTCCTGCGGTGATTTTCCGCGGCCCCGCCACATGGTGGGGATAGCTGCCGTTTGGGCCGCTTATGACCTTTGTGGTGAAGCCGCAGCCCTGGGAACCGGCCAGCGTCATGGCGGCGTCGACCCGGGCCTGTACCTCCTGCTCCGCCGCGCCCTCCGTAACGGCCTCCCCGGCGGTCTTAAGCCCCAGATCGATCAAACCCACCGCCTGTTCCAACAGTCTGATCTCCGCGGGGGATTTGATCATCCGGCAGCGCGCCAGGAGAAGCCGGGCATCCGCCAGCTGGTCTCCCCGGCCGCAACGGTTCAGGGCGCGGTACAGGGGCGCGGGGACGGCATCCAGATCGGCAGCCGTCCGTTTCCGGCTGTCGGTGGGGTGATGGCCGCACAGGGCCCGGGCCAGCCCCTCGTCCCCGCCCGTGTACGAAACGGTCTCGCAGCCCAGCGGGGGAGCGTACTCCCGGTCCCAGGGCGCGGGCAGGAACAGCCGCCAGGTCCCGTCCGCGGACAGCAGGCAGGCGGTCCGGCCGATCTGCCAGATGGGACGGGCCGTGGTGTGAAAGCCGGTCAGGTAATTCACATTTTTCGGGTCAAAGGTTAAAAGCGTGTGGATGCCGTGGGCTGCCATGGCCGTTTTGACCTGTTGGATTCTCTTTCTCACGGCGTTTTCTCCTCTCCGGCCAGACAGCTCATGGCGTAATCCGCGTAGATGTAGACCGCGTCGGTCAGCTGGTCCAGCTCGATGTACTCCACCGCGGAGTGGGCGACGCTTATGCTGCCCGGCCCGAAGATCACTGTGGGGATGCCGGACTCCGTGCAGAGGATGCTGGCGTCGCAGTAGTAGTTCATGACCTGCTTTTCGCCCGCCCTCCCCGCGGCCCTGCGGCAGCTCTCGGACACCCCGGACACCAGAGGGTGATCCGGCTCCATAAAGAAGGGCAGGCGGATGCGCTGCTGGATGGTGCTTAAGGAAACGTGGGCGCAGAGCTTGGGGTCCCGGGCCATCAGGCCGTTCAGAAATTCCTGAATTCCGCCCAGAATGTCGTCTGTGGTCTCTCCGGGCAGATCCCTTCTCAAAAAGGAGGCGCAGCATTTGTCCGCCACCGTGTGAATCCGCGTGCCGCCCCGGATCAGTCCCAGGTTGATGACCGGATGACCCAGATAGGGATGGTGTTTCTGCTCGTAGGTAGGAAAGAAATCGCTGCGCAGGGCGGTGATCACACCCGCCATCTTTTCGATTGCATTGACACCCCGCTCCGGGAAGGCACTGTGGTAGGCCCTGCCGGTGACGTTGATGTCGATGTGGGTGCAGCCCCGGTGGCCGAATCCCACCGCCATCTCCGTGGGTTCTCCCACCACCGCCATGTCCGCAGTGATCCCTTGCTCCATCAGGTAGGTGGTTCCCTTATTCAGATACTCTTCGTCCGGCACGAAGGCCAGCAGCAGGTCCCCGGAAAAATCGCAGCCCGTCCGCTGCAGCAGGACGGCGCTCATGATCATGGCGGCGATGGAGCCCTTGGCGTCGCAGCTGCCCCGGCCGTACAGGCGGTTCTCCCGTATTTCCGGCTCAAAAGGAGGAATCTCCATGTTGTCTGTCACGTGGGTGTCGAAATGAGTGGTATACATCAGCCGTTTCCCAGGACGCTTTCCATGGAGAATGCCCACCACGGCGGGCCGGTGGGGCTCCACCTCATAAAGGGAAGTCTCCAGGCCCAGGTTCTGGAACAGATCCTTAAGCCACAGGGCCACGGCCTCCTCGCTGCCGTTGACGCTTGGGATGCGCACAAGACTTTTCAGCAGTTCAATCGTCTCGCGGGGAGTTACGGCCTCCCGCATTGTGTTTGAATCCATTGAATTCTCCTTTCTGTATGAATAAAATAAAAAGTTTTAAAAAATCGCCGATATTCTGGACCTTATACAGGGAGCATAATACATATGCACATAAAAATCAATATTAAATTTGATATTTTGTTGAAAAAATAAATAAAATCAAATTTTAAATATGAAATATATTGACAAAATGTCTTAAATCGAATATTCTGTAAGCGAGCAGACAGTGCTTGGTGTACATATTTCATAAAACACAAGGAGGGTTACAAATGAAGAAAAAGATTTCGGTGTTGCTGGCGGCGGCGATGGTGCTCGGGTTAGCGGGCTGCGCGGGATCGGGCCAGAAGGCGGTTCAGACGCCTGCGGCCACTGAGGCGAAGCAGGAGGAGACAAAAAAAGAGGAGAGCGCGAAGGCGGAGGAGAAGCCGGAAGAGAAAAAGGAGACGATCGTGTTGAAGTGGGGCGACGCCGCAGTGGAGGGCACGGCGGAGTACGAAGCCAATGAGAAGTTTATCGAGCTGGTTGAGCAGTACACCGACGGCCAGGTGAAGATCGAGTATTACCCCGCCGGACAGCTGGGAGCGGACGGCGACGTGGTGCAGGCCTGTATGGCTAACACCCTGGAGCTGGCCAAGTGCTCCACGGCTAATTTGTCGGAGTTCACCCATATCCTGGATTTCTGCGATTTCCCGGGCATGTTCCGGGACACGGACCACGTGTACCAGGTGCTGGGCTCTGATTTGAGGGACGAGCTGGCTATGCAGGTTTACAATGAGATCGGCTGTTATCCGGTGACCTTTGATGTGGACGGCGGCGCGGCCAGATGGCTGTTCAACTCCAAACGGGATGTGAAGGTCCCGGAGGACGCCTACAATCTGAAGATCCGCACCACGGGCTCCGACATCGAGATCGCGCTCTATGGCGAGTGGGGTATCGGCGCGACGCCCATGGCCTGGCAGGAGCTGTACACCGGTATGGAGCAGGGTGCTGTGGACGGCGTGTACGCGGGCCCGGTGCCGGCATTTACCAACAACTTCACCGAGGTGGCGAAGCACGCCACGGTCCTGACCCTTTCCTTCGGCCCGTCGGTCCGCCTGATGAGCGGCCAGGCCGTAGAGCAGCTGGGCGGCGTGGACGGCGAGTTGTTCCAGGCGGTGATGAAGGCTTCCAGGGAATCCGAGCAGATCAAGCGTGAGATGAACGAGAAGGAAGTGGCCGAGGTAGCGGACAAGATGCGCGAGCAGGGCGTCAGCGTGTACGAGCCTACGGCGGAGGAGAGCGAAAAGTGGCTGGAGTCCTCCAGAGGGATCGTTCCCCAGTTCATC
>ENA-UONZ01002899-UONZ01002899.1-human-gut-metagenome-genome-assembly--contig:-C93old-NODE-2899-length-12165-cov-4.068951_pt1 | contig 12165 bp, 10 predicted proteins | sample MGYA00242468_ERZ724015 | MGnify/ENA metagenome assembly ERZ724015
GCATTATATAGAGAAAAAAGTACGGAACAAACAACGAAACGCAAGAAAAAGAATGCGGGATACGGGCTCTTAAATATCCACATACATCTTATCTAATAGCCAATTTGTCGTTCTTTACAATAAAATATGTTTTGTATCTGCGTTGCGTCCGGTTGGACGCTTGCCGGGCTTAGGAGCCCGGCACAGGGAATGCGGTGAAAATCCGCAGCAGTTCCTCCGCTACTGTAAGAGTGACGACCGCTTCACGGCGATAAAGCCGCCAGTCACTGCGCCTAAGGGCGTGGGAAGATGAAGCCAGTAGGATGACCTCAAGCCAGGATACCTGCTCAGAATACAGGAAAATCCTTTTTCGGTGGAAGAACGATTTCCGGTTTTTACAGTGACAAGGAGTCTTGCTCTGCAGGTGCGCCTTGAGCTGTTCTGATGCGCGGAAATCGAATCACCTTCCCAAAGGTGGTTCGATTTTTTCTGTATCAGGACTCCTGCCGCTGCGAAAATAAATACGATCCCATAAGGGAATCACAGAGAGGAAGTTGTATCACTAATGAAAAGTTGGACACAAACCCTGCGAAAGCCTGTAGCCGCCCTGGCGGCGGTTTTCCTTCTGGTCGGCAGCGCTCTGACAGGCGCCGCCGCTGGGACCGGGGAGGCGCCGGCCCCGTCTGCCTCTACCCTGGACTGGAACCAGTTTCTGGGCAACGAGGAGTTGAAGGGCGTATCCGATGCCAAAACTCCACGGACGGCCGAGGAATTCAAAAAGGCCTGGATCAGCACGCAGCACAAGGGAAACATCATGTTTAACCACATCTCTCCCACGGTCATCGTCGGGGATTACGTCTACTATTACCTGACCGATCCGGATACCGAGTACACCGCGTCCACCAACCGCACCCTGGTGAAGGCAGACGCTAACACCGGAGAGATCGTGGCCAAGTCGGCAGAGTTCGCTGGCGGCGGGCAGTTGCTGCCCCAGATTGCCGCCGGAGGCGGGAAGATCTACATCTTTGGCTTGGAAACGGACGGCAGTCGAATCTATGCCTTTGATCAGGGGGATATGAGTCTTTCCTTCAAAACCGCGGTGATTTCCGGTCGACAGATCGAATCTCCTATCCTCTACTACGATGGATATGTCTATGCGGGAGTTTACGGCGGATCCAAAGAAAAGCCTGCCCAGTTCGCCTGCTTTGATGCCACCAAGGACAGCGACGGGGAGCTGGCCCCCACTTGGACCTATTCCGAAACGGTTTATCACAACCGGGGCGGTTATCTGTGGAGCGGTCCCACCATTGTGGGGGATGCCATTGTCTTCACCAACACCAACGGCTACATCACCTCCCTCAACCGGAAGACCGGCGAGATGATCGATACCTATCTCATTCCCGAAGACTTCCAAGGCGGGGAACAGCTAACCACCACCCCCTATTATTATGAGAAAAACCAGCGGCTGTATGTCTCCACCGCCGGTACCTACGGCGGCATCCTGGGAATTAAGATGAACACCGACGGCAGCTTCAACGAGGAGGATGTCATCTCTTTCCTGGATACCAGAACCGGTAAGGCCATTAAATCTTCGGTGGTCATCTACAACGACCGGCTGTACGTCATCGGCGGCGGCGGACACGGCGGAAGCGGCGCGCCTTTCCGGGTCATGGACGCCAACACCCTGGAGATCATTTACGAATATGAGGAGCTGAACGCCAAGGGCTCCATTGTCCTGACCACCGCCTACGCCACCAAAGAAAACAAGCAGACGGTATACCTTTACGCCATGGCTTACCAGAATCCCAAGCATGTAGAGAACAACCAAAATGTGTTCGATGAGATGAACGTCTATGTGTTCCAGGACTATGAAGGGCTGGATCACGCCATCTGCGAAAAAGTGGATCTCATTGAGCTGGGGATTGTGGAGCCCACGCAAGGCCAATACATCTCCCAAACCTTCTCCATCGACCAGTTCGGCAACCTGTCCATGTACTGGGACAGCAACTATGTGATCTGCATCGGCAATAAGAAGGACACCGCCATCACCGGCGATGACGTGAAACAGCAGATCGACCGGATGCCCGAAGTCAACGAATACAAATACTACAACAATTTTGAGCTCCGCCGGATCATAGAGCGGTATGACAACCTCAGTGACGACGAAAAAGCCAAGGTCACCAACCTGGACAAGCTGACCGCCATGCTGGAGGTCTCCGAGAAGCTGCCGGAAGAACGGCTTGACGAGCTGATGTCGGCCGTCGATGCCCTGCCGACAGCGGATAAGCTGACCCTGGAAGACGCTGAAACCGTGGAAAACCTGTATACCCTCTACAGCCAGATGGCGGACAAGACCCTGGTGGAAAACGGGGATGTACTGGAGGCGGCCTACGCCAAAATCCAGCAGCTCCGCGGGGAAGACACCGCCGCCAAGCTGGTGGCGGATATCGCCGCTCTGCCGGCCGTGGACAAGTTGACCCTGGCCGATGAAGGAACCGTAAGTGGTCTGGAATACCGGCTGGAAAATCTGGCGGAAGAGTATGCCGAGCTGGTAACCAATGCGGATCTTTTGAAGTCCGCCCGTGTCCGGCTCACCGAGATTCAATCCAAACTGGACGCCCTGGATATCCTGCTGACCACCAAACTCAACGGCGCCATCACCTTGGAAAGCAAGGGCCTGATAGATGAGGCCATCAAGGCTATGGGTGGGCTGGCGGCAGCGGATATCACTACTCTGACCAGCTACGAGCAGTATTTTGTACCTGCCGTTGTGGACTATGTCAATTTACTGGTTAACAGCCTCTTCACCGATGGCGAACTGACTTCTGTCAGTAAGGATAATGTGGCTTCCCTGAAAGATACCCTGGCCCAAATCGACACCTATTTTGCCCATATTCCTGAAGCAGCTCATAAATATGTGACGAAGGCAGATGCCGTGCAGGAAATGCGAGAGGCAGTTGCCGCCTTTGATGATACGCCCGAAACCGGCGATGTATTCCCCTGGACAGCTATTATCCTGTTGGGGTTAGCTCTGATTGCTGGAACGGTATGTGTCCGCCGTTTTCCAAAGCATGTCTAATATCTACAACCATCAGGGATTCAGACAGGACTCACTCATTTTAAGAGTGGCCGGCGGATAGTATTCGAATGAAGCCTTTCCGCTGGCTTTCTTTTTGTGAAAATTTCAAGCATTAGCCATGACCAATAAAACTGAACTTTTTTCTCCTGTCTATACCTGTGCGTTGTAAAACTGGTCGATAAAACATACAAAACCGAGATATGTTGAATATTCAGAGTCCCTTGAATCTTCTAAGGTTCCATAAAAACCCTCACCACTTGGACACGATCTTTCCGTACACCTGTTTTTTGTCGTAGCCATATTTTGTGATGACGATAATCACCGGATCACCGATGTGAAAGTCCTCGTCGTACTGTTCGGGAGAATAGGTGCATAAGCAGTCGAGATTGTCCTCCAGCCGGCAGAAGACGCCGCCGCGGTATTTTCCGGTGATGACCGACGCCCGGCGGCAGCCGACGGGGTGGCGCGTATCGATCCCGTCGAAGGGATGAGGCTCAGCCTCCTTAATGGAAACCGCCAGCTTTTCCGTGCCGGGAATATAGCCGGTGATGACGGCAGTACAGGCTTCACCTGGGTGATACCGCTCCCGCAGCTCCGGAATCATGGCGTAGGAGATGTCCCGGGGAGAAAGGGTCATGTCAAACCCACCACAGGTGTTGAGCATATGCTGCCGGCCGACAGCCAGCACATGGATTGCCACCTTCTGACCGGTTTCAGGGTGTGTGCGCAGGAAAGCACGGCGGCGGATTGCCAGCGCCATGCGCCGGGACGCGATGCAGCACCCCGCTTCCCGGTCAATGCCGGTAATCACATAGTCAATGGTGGCGCCGGCCATGGAGCGCAGGACGTGGGGCGGCCGCTTGGTCGCTTCGTTGAACCATACCTCGTTCTCCGGGATCAGCACCTTGACCCGGTAGCCGATTACCACCAGACAGGGGATGCTCCTCTGTTCCCGGCTGCCGGTTTTTTTATTCCGAACCGTGACAACCGCCTGATCCATACCGGCCACGCGGGTAGTCAACAGGGATTCGGAGCGATAGGACGCATAAATCGCATTCCATTCCCGGAGCTGTTCATCCGACAGCTCCCTGTCCAGCGCCGCTGCGTCCCTGTCATCGAGATGGTGATTGTCTTTCACTGTTTTCATCCTCCTTGCTTGCATACTTGAAAAAGTGGTACTTCCCCTGCTCCTTCCACACGAAGCAATGCTCGCAGGGGATACGGACAAACGCCTGCTGCGCCGCTTTTTCCAGAACGAAAATCACCAGCCGGTACTTATGCTCGATGGTTTCCAGCAGCGCGCAGGTCAGGGCTTCCCGGCCGGCCAGTACCGGACAGACGTCGTACCGCCACAGCCGGTACTCCTGTTTCCCGTGGTGATCTTCCAGCCGCTGCTTGAAAAAGGTCAGGGAAAAAGGGGGCGCCCCCTGCTGGAACAGCTCCACCTTCTCCGGCTCCATGAGCAGCATAATGTCGATGGCCTCAATGACTACTGGATCATTTTTCTCATCGTCCGTGCGGGAGATAAAGCCGTGCAGACGCCGGATCTGTCCCAGGCATTCCAACTGGTGGACAATCGGTTCCCAAGTGGTATGGGGATAGGCCATCAAAAGCAGATGCCGGGCGGCGTCCTCCCGCATGGCCCCGACACGCCGTAGCATATCCAGAAGGGCTTTCTGGGCTTTACTCAGGAGCATCCCGGCAGACCCCTTCCGACTGCGCATAAAAATCGGACGGCTTCTGATACGACGGCGGAAGATCCAGAATAAGCCCGCTGTCCTGTTCGCAGACACCGTTCACCAACACCGACATCAGATACGCGGTGGGGTTTGTCACGTCCCCCTCGTGCCGCTTCATGCTTTCAAGAGCCGTCATGAGAATATCCGCGTCCAGCCGGCCAAGATACCCGCGCACCGTTTCCCGCGGAAGCCGGGCATTGCCGATCTTCAGCGTCTCCGAGAAATACAGCCGTTCGATGGCCGCCCGGAACATGGCCTGTATGTTCTCCCGGAACAGATAGAGTTCGCACCGCTCAAAAATGTTCCGCAGGATTTCTTCATCGGGCGGTGTGTTCCTGGCTGCCGGCGCCGGACGGACAGACGGACTCTTCTCACTCTGGATAGTCTCAGTATGAATATTCTCAATCTTTTTAGGGTGCCGTTTCGACAGGTCTGGAATTGCGGTTTCAGCAGGTCTTGAACTGCCGTTTTGACAGGTCTGGATATGTGGTTCGGGCATATCTTGAACTGCCGTTTCAGCAGTTCTTGATGTGCTGTTTTGGCAGTTCTGCATGGGATAAGGCTCCACAGCGTTTTCCTCTGCCGGTTTGTCCAGGCTGTCCAGGAATTCCGCCGCATCCCTATCAGCCAGTTCCGCCTTCAGGACGTACAGCAGGTTCGGATACCCCCGTCCCTGCCGCTGCTCTACCAGCAGCCGGTTTTCAATCAATTCCCGGAAAGCCGCAATCGCCTTTTTATAGGAGATGTTCAGGGTGGCGGAGGCTTCCTCACGGGTGTAGATCAGGTAAACCTCGCCGTCATCATTGATCCAGCTGTTTTTCTGGGACAGGGTGAGCCGGTTGAGAAGCAGGGCATACACGAATTTGGCTTCGAGGGACATCTCTTTATACTGCGGATTTGCCAGCAGGGTCAAAGGAAAGCGCAGAAATTCCTCGTTCACTACATCGCATATCCGGTAGGTTCGTTCCATCATGAAATCCCTTCCTTTATCACAGGTCTTTGGGCGATACTTCCGTCAGAGTTTGGCAGTCGATACCGCGGGAAAAGTCAAAGGGTGGGTGCAGATCCAGTTCGTCGGCGTCCGGACGGTATTCTTCTTTTCCAGATACCGCGGGGGGCTTCTCCATCGGGCGGGGCAATGGGGCGGAACTTTGTGCATCCGATGCACAAGGTTTAGCTTTTTCTGTTTTTGTTTCCTGCGTACGCCACACGGGGATATGGTCGGCGGCCTTGCAGTACCGCAGTTTTTGAAAATCAGGGTGCTCCTCCGGACGGATTTTGTTTAACAGCAGCGGCTTGGAACCGCGTACGAGCAGAATCGCCTTGTCCCGCGGTAAACGGCGCACCTCATCGGGCATCATCAGCGGCCGTCCTGTGCTGATTTTGCTTTCAGTGTAGGCTCTGGCAGCCCGCAGGCCGGGGGCCAGCGGAGCGGTGGGAATACTGGTGTTGTTGACCCGCACCGTGATTTTTCCGCACTGGTCGCTGATATACTCCGCCGTCATGGCGTCGTTGCACCCGAGAAAAAGCTGATAATCGCAATCGCCCACCAGCTCCTGCCATTCGGTGCGGGGATACCGGTCAGCCAACTGACTGACCGACTGCGCCACGCACTGGATGTCGATATTCCGACTTCTCGATACGCTCAGATACTTTTTGCTGTTCGGCAGGTCGATGTTGCAGAATTCATCCATAACGACATTCACCCGCACGGGCAGCCGCCGGTTTTCCGATTTACGGGCAAAGTCGAACAGGCGGATAAAGAGCAGGGAGAAAAACATCGAAGACAGAAACCGGTAGGTGTCGTCCTGGTCGGAGATGATGCAGAAGTAGGCGCATTTCCGCCTTCCCGGTTCCTCCAGGTCGATTTCGCTGTACTTGGTGATACTGTCCGCCAGTTTATTCTGAAAGACATTCAGCCGCGAACCCAAACCGATCATGATGTTGCCCCAGATGTTGTGGGGTGCCTGTCGGAAAATGCCGTAAGGAGGCAGGGCCGGATGACCCGGCGGCAGCGCCCGAAATCTGGCGTCCAGTTCGTTGACCGAGGTGGACGCCAGCAGGCGGTAAATGGTACCCAGGCTGCGTTCCTCCGGCGGGAGCAGCGTATTCGTTCCCGGATAGGTCATGCTCTGGACAAAGTGAATCAGCGCCATGAGCAGGTTTTTCTCCGCTTTCGACCAGAAATCCTCCCGTTCTGAATCGGCGGAGGTGTTGCGGATGATGATCTCCGCAATATGCTGCACCAGATTGATGTCCCGGGAGGAATCCATCAGGCAGTTCCAGCCGTCTGACGCCTCCAGGTCCAGCAGGTTATAGCTACGGACAAAATACCCCTGTTCCCGCAGAAGCTCGGAATACATCTCGTAAAATTCGGCTTTGCTGTCACAGATCACCAGACTTTCCCCTCGCCGGGCGGCGTTCAGGATGAAGGGCATGATGACCCCACGGGATTTTCCGGTCCCGGGAGCGCCGTACACCATGATATTTTTCGACATACCCGGCAGATCCTTCATGCCGATATATTCGCCGCTGTCCAACCGGCCGAACAGGGTGGCGTTTATGGTATCCAGCCGCCCGATCTGCAGGACATTTTCCATTTCCTTTTTGCCCATCCATCCGGAGGTGCCGTGGGTGCCTTCCGGCAGGATTTCCAGCCCCCGTTCCTTGTCCATCACCGACCATCGGCCGGGCAGCAGGCCAAGCCCCTTTTTGGTAAACAGGCAATACAGGACAGCGGCGCCCAGGGTAATCCCCAGACCGTAGGGGGTAAAAACAGCACGGAGGTTTGATGCCGGATCCCAGGTGAAAGCCTCACCGGAGAATGCTCCCCCGGTGCCTCCATGAAGGGATGCCTCCAGAAAACGAATGAACATACCGTAAAAATAGAGGACGGCAATGGTGATCGCCGTGTATTTAGGCAGCTTCGGTTTAACCCGAATCCAGGCGGCCTCCGTCTTGTCCTCCAGTTTTCGGAGCTTATCCGAAAGACGGGGCATACAAATACCTTCCTTTCCCGGTCTGAAAAGGTGATTGATCCGGTTCGGGAAGCAGTGACGGCAGGCCAAGGATCTGCTCTGCGAGTTCTATGGTGATCGGATGCAGGACAGCGCTGCGTCCCTTCAGAACTTCTTGTATGGCGGCCGTCTGGGTCGATAGCAGGATGATGTGTGCGTTGGCTCCCTTTTTTGATGCGATATGATTTTCAAACCGCTTGATATGGCAGTCGATACCGATGAGAAAATCCTCACCGGACGATTTGCTGCGCCCGTCCGACTGGCGGCTTGCGGGCGGCAGATAGTCTTTCCCGAGAAGCCGGCGGATCAGCTTCTGCCGATAATCCGGGACGGTCATGATGCGCAGTTGACGCAGGCCGTCTTCATTGAGCGGCAGAATCCCGGCCGGGCATCCGAACTTTTCCAGCGCATCGGAATAGGTATCGGTGGTGGATTTTTCTTTTCGGCGCCTTGGAGCTGTTACCGTTTCCAACACCTGCTCCAGCTTCCCTGCGCCGGTGTATAGGACAAAGGGCGTCCGGCCGCACAGCAGGCTTTCCGACCGGAAGGTGCGCTGCTCCACGCCGGCATACACCCCCTCGCTTTCCGGGACAATATAGTAGGGAATGAACGCCAGACTATCGGTATAGAGGAAGCCCGCCATCCGGGTGCCGCCCAGCACATTCGCACCCGCCTTGCGGCGCAGGGCGAAGGACGGCAGGAACGCCGGCACGCCTGGTTCTGCACCGGGAGAGGCCCGGAACACATCGGCGCCATAGCGCCAGAGAAATGACACGACGGACGCGGTTCTGAGACGGCGAGCCAGCGCCGGGCCAGCGCCACGGTACTGCTTGTCCGCCGCATAGGTAAACCCGGCTTCCCGCAGCAGGGAATATCCGGCCGGGGTGGGTCGGTAGCTGAGCCCGCACCGGCTTTGCCGGAGCAGCCCCAGCGACAGCAGGAGCCGGAAGGTTTCCCCGGGGAGGATGTCTGTGCCGGCCACCGGCAGGTCTTTGCACCAGGCGGAGAGCCGCAGCACGTCGATTTCTGCACAGGTGAAAATCATAAACCGCACCCCCCGACGCAAGCCTGCTTGTTTCCATCGGGTTTTTGAAGGCGAAAATGTCCAGTTTTCCGCATGATACCGCTGTTTCTGCCCTGTGCTTGCTGCGGTATAAAATCCAGCGTCCAAGTACTTTGCAAAACGGCGGTCAACAAGCACAGGGCAGCCGGCCGTTCAGAGCAGCTCGGCAGCCATCCTGTACAGAAAGTCCCCGGCCTCCCCGAAGGGCAGGACATAAATATGACAGCAGGATTCCTCATCCTGTACGGTGAACAGCCCCAGCGACAATTCAAACTGGTTGTCGTCCGGAAAGAGCCGTCCTTTGAGGGCGTTGGCAACGGCCTTGAAGCCCTTGTTGTCGTGATCGAACGCGCCGCAGCCGGCGTCCAACCTGTGCTCCACAATGGCGGTAAAGGCTTTGTCCCACAGCGGCAGTTCGCCGCCTGCCGCCTGAAAGGCGTCCAGCAGCCGGATTATGGTATCGGTGATGTACTGTGTTCCGCCCGATACCCGGCAATGCGGGAGCAGGGCGTTTAGGCGAATATCCATCCAGCCGGTGTCCATGCGGGTGACCTCGCCATAAATTTTTTCCGTATGGTAGTGGGCGCTCCCGAACCGCAGCGGCGGGAGCGCAGGCCGTACCCTTTCACACAGCCGCCGCAGGTCGATGCAGCACAGCTCGATCTTCTGCATGGCGGCGTCCAACAGGGTATTGACTTTTTCCGGCGACCGGCCTCCTTGCGCCAGTGCGTCGATATACGCAGAGCAGGCGTCCACCTGCCGCTGCATATCGGTTATGGTTTTTGCAGGTATTTCCATATAGACTTTCTTCCTTTCGCTGCATTTACAGTTGCAATCGTTGCAGAATCGTTATATAATAACGATACAAACGATAATAACGATAAGGTGGGCTGACAATGACATATGCAGAGAGCTTTACGGTGGAACTGAAACAGGAGGTCAATGCGGATTTTAAGAAGGAGGTTATTGCCTTTGCCAATACCGACGGCGGGGAAATCTATGTCGGTGTAGCCAAAGACGGAAGCGTTACCGGCGTACCAAAGGCTGAACAGGTGATGGAGCAGATCGGGAATATGATCCGCGACGGGATAAAGCCGGATTTATCCGGCTATACGGCGATTGAAGCTGTCCCCGAGGGGGGCAAAACGGTGGTGAAGATCACGGTGCTGCGCGGGGCAAAGCGTCCCTATCATCTGACGGAGAAGGGCCTGAAGCCCACCGGCGTCTTTATCCGGCATGGGGTGTCCTCCGTACCGGCCACCGGAGAGATGATACGGGAGCTGCTTCGGGAAAGCGACGGGGTAACCTTTGATAAGTCCCGCTGCGTCAATCAGGATTTGACCTTCGAGTATGCGGCCAAATATTTTGCCGACAACCATGTGTCCTTTAACGAGAACAACAAGCGCACGCTGCACCTGATCGACGCGGACGGGTATTACACCAACGCGGCGCTGCTGCTGTCGGATCAGTGCGAACACAGCATCAAATGCGCGGTGTACGAAGGAAACGGGAAAACCAAATTCAAAACCCGCAAGGAGTTTACCGGCTCGGTTCTCCGGCAGATGGATGAAGCATACGAATTCATCAGTCTGAACAACAACCTGAATTCCACCATCGAGGGGCTTAAACGGGTGGATAACCCCGACTATCCGCCCTATGCCATACGCGAAGCTCTCTTGAACGCCATTGTCCACCGGGACTATGACTATTCCGGCAGTATCCTCATCAACATCTTCGACGACCGCATGGAATTTGTCTCTATCGGCGGACTGGTGAAGGGGATGACGATGCAGGATGTTATGGGCGGCGTGTCCCAGTCCCGGAACATGGTGCTTGCCAATATCTTTTACCGGCTGGAGCTGATTGAAAGCTACGGCACCGGCATCCGACGGATCATGGAGAGCTACGAGGGCCGTATGGAACAACCGGTATTCGCGCCGGCCCCCGCCTCCTTTGTGGTGATCCTCCCCAAGATTACGGGGCAGCCCCTTACAGACGAATCATTGACCGACCGTGAAAAGGTCGAAAAGCTGCTGAAGGCCCGGGAAGAAATCACCCGGAAGGACGTGGAAACGCTGCTGGGCTGCTCCAAATTCCCGGCCATCAACATCCTGAACGAGCTGGTGGCGCAGAAAGTTGCCGTGAAGTCAGGCTCCGGCCCGGCAGTCAAATACCGGCTGGCATGAAAACTATTCACTCCTATCGGCTTGATGCTGTCTTTGAACGAAGCTTGACGCTCTATCAATATTTTGATAGAATATGTATATAATAAATCTGGGAGGTGTTCTTATGGCAGCTATCCGTCCAAGCTCGGATCTGCGCAACAAATACAATGAGATTTCCGAATTTTGCAACCGGTATCACGAACCTGTTTTTATCACGAAAAACGGGACGGGCGATCTGGTGGTGCTTTCCAACGCGGAATATGAAAGGCTTTGCGGCAAAGCCGAGCTGCACCGTCTTCTGGATGAAGGGCTGGCCGATGTTCGTTCTAAAAAAGGCCGGCCGGCCAAAGAGGTGTTCGCTGATATAGAGAGGAAGTTCGGATTTGATGAAGTATGAAGTCATCATTGAGAATTCCGCCGAAAGGGATTTATTAGAAATTCTGACATACATCAGCGAAACGCTTTTAGAGCCGGCCAAGCGGATTTATCTGTCCATAAAAGAGCAGGCGCAAAGTCTCGATCATATGCCTTTTCGTTATAACGTGATACAGGAAGAACCCTATTGCCAGATGGGGGTGCGACGGATGCCGGTTGAAAATTACACGGCGTTTTATGTGGTGGATGAAACCGGACATACCGTACATATTTTCCGGATTTTATACAATCGCCGGGAATGGCAAAGCTTAATCTGAGCGCAGCGGCTCGCCCAACGGGGCGGGCCGTTTTCTGTTAATATAATCTGAATTATGATAACTCAGATAATATTAACCCGGACTAAAATTCCTCTGCGGTTCACGCTTCTTCCGTTTCCGTTGCTTCCCTGACCTCACGCTTTTCCAGATCGGCCCGGTTGGTGGTAATCAGATCATATTCCATCTGGGAGGCGCGGATCTCCACACAGATCCGGCTTTTCCCGGCGCAAAGGAGACCCTGCCCCCGGCCGCACCGGACGATCTGCACAACTTCTTCTTCCGATAATCCGAGCTTTTCCTGGAGCTTACGGGCCTCCGGTTCTTCCATTTGGAGCAGCAGCTTGAAGCGGCTGTTGTTCAGAATCGCGTCACCGAATTTGCCGTCCCGCAGGGCAAAGTAGTCAATCGTGTGTTGGGTAGCACTGACGAAG
>ENA-UONZ01002912-UONZ01002912.1-human-gut-metagenome-genome-assembly--contig:-C93old-NODE-2912-length-12090-cov-37.498712_pt1 | contig 12090 bp, 8 predicted proteins | sample MGYA00242468_ERZ724015 | MGnify/ENA metagenome assembly ERZ724015
TTTATTCCACCAGCAAAGCTGGTGGTTGTCGCTCGCTCAAGCTACCCAAAACAAGTCGGACAGCCCGCGGGCTGCCCGACTTTATTTTTACCCGTGAAAAAGTAGTTCCGAAACGCCCGCAGGCGTTTCGGAACTACAAATAAAATATTCTTTCCGCTGATTATGGCCAGAGCGCAAGCGGAGGCCATTCCAAATCGTCCCGCCTTGCCCTTACAGCACCGCGTCCGAGATCAGCTTGCCCAGCAGCAGCACCAGCACCACCAGCATCATGGGGCGGATGAAGCGGGCACCCTTTTTCAGGGCAAAATGAGAGCCCAGCAGGTTGCCCAGAATGTTGCTGATGGCGCAGGGGATGCCGATGTGAAACACCACCAGACCGTTCATCAGGTAGGTGAACAGGCTGGCGTAGTTGCTGGCCAGATTGAGCACCTTGCCATTGCCGTTGGCGGTGCGCAGGTCAAAGCCCATCAGGGTGGTAAAGGCAATGATGGCAAAGGTGCCGGTGCCCGGGCCCATAATGCCGTCGTACAGGCCGATGCCAAAGCCGATGGCCAGCGCCAGTAAGATCTTTTTCAGGTCCAGCGTGCCGTCGTCCCGGTTCTCGTCCGGCAGGTTGCGCTGCCACAGAATGATGACCGCCGCCACCGGCAGGATGATGAACATCATGGTGCGCAGCATCTCGTCACTGAGCAGCAGCACGATGTGCGCACCCAGCGCACTGCCTGCAAAGCTGCCGATGGCTGCAAGAACACCCACCTTCACGTTCATGGCACCGCTTTTGAAAAAGCTTGCCGTGGCAAAGGTGGTGCCACAGGCGGCGCTGAACTTGTTGGTGGCATAGGTGTAGTGGGGCGGCAGCCCGGCGAACAGATAGGCAGGCAGACTGATCAGCCCGCCGCCGCCGGCTGCCGAATCCACAAAGCCTGCAAAGCCGGTCATCAGCATGAGAAACGCCATCATCCACGGCGAGATCGTGATACCCATTGTTATAATTCCTCTTATCTTTCCAAGTCGTTTGTTCTTTTTCAGGGGACGCGCGCCTCAGACCATATAAAACCTCCCCTCGCAGGGCAATACACAGCCCGGGATACCCGCGCAGCGCAGGGGTATCTCGGGCACATTTTGCAATTTTAAGACGTTTTATTACAGATTGTTTTTAAAGAAGCGGTATGCATTGCGCCAGTAGATGGCCTCTACCTCGTCCTCAGTAAAGCCCTCGCGGCGCAGTGCCTCGGCCAGCAGCGGCATATCTGCCGCCGTTTCCAGCTCGTGCTGGCCGCCGATGCCGTCAAAATCGCTGCCAAGGCTGATGACCTCAATGCCGCCCACCTGCTTGAAGTGTGCCGCGTGCTTTGCCAGCCGTTCCACCGTGCTGCGGCAAAGCTTGGGGTGTGCCGAGTCTGCGTCCACAAAGGAAGCGCAGTAGTTCAGCCCTGCAATGCCACCCTTTTCTGCCAGTGCGCGGATCATCTCATCGGTCAGGTTGCGGTTGTGGGGCGACAGGGCACGGCAGTTGGAGTGGCTTGCCGCAAAGGGGCGGGTGCTGTGGTTTACGATGTCCCAGAAGCCCTTATCGGAAAGGTGGCTCACGTCTGCGGTGATGTGCAGCTTTTCCATCTCTTCCAAAAAGGCAAAGCCCCGCTCGGTCAGGCCGGTCTCGGTGTTGGCCACCAGCGGCCCGCCGGGGTTTGCGTTGGGGGCTGCCAGCTCGTTGGGGTAGTTCCATGTCAGGGTCATCATGCGCACGCCCAGCTCCTGCAGCCGCCGCAGCACGCCCAGACTGCCCTTGCAGCAGCCGCCCTCTTCCACCGTCAGCATGGCGCTGAGTTTGCCCTCGGCGCGGTTGCGCTCAAGGTCGGCGGCGGTGTACACCGGGGCGATCTTTTCCGGGTAAGCTGCCATGAGCCGCTTGAAGATGTCGATCTCCTCCAGCACGCTTACCAGCGGGTCGGCCCCGGGAGCGGGGTCGGCCAGATCCACATAGGCCGCAAAGCATTGCAGCAGATAATCTCCCTGCTGCAATTTTTCAAGGTCGATATGCAGATCGTTGTGCAAAAAGCTTTTGGGTGCGCCCGCCTTTTCGGCGCGGCGCAGTTCGTACAGGGTATCGCAATGCAGATCCCAAACCTTCATGATGGATACACTCCTTTATGCTTCTTCTCCCAGCAGCTGCAGCAGCTGTTCGGGGTTCATGGACAAAATCGCGCCGTCTGCCCCGCCGGTAACGGTGTCGGCCAGCGACTGCTTGGCCTGTTGCAGCTCCACGATCTTTTCCTCAATAGTGTCCTGCGCGATCAGCCGATACACCTGCACCGGGTTGCGCTGACCGATGCGGTAGGCACGGTCGGTGGCCTGATTCTGCGCGGCAAGGTTCCACCACGGGTCGTAGTGGATGACGATATCGGCGGCGGTCAGGTTGAGACCTGTGCCGCCCGCCCGCAGCGAGATCAGAAAGACGTCCGCCTCGCCCTGATTGAACCGGCGCACCTGCTCGGCGCGCACCGGCTTCGGGGTAGAGCCTTGCAGGGTGAAGTGGCTCACCCCGGCTTCGTCCAGCCGCTTTGCCAGCAGCTCCAGCATGGAGGTAAACTGGCTGAACAGCAGAATGCGGTGCCCGCCCGCCACCGCCTCGGTGACAAGCTCCAGACAGGCTTCCAGCTTGGCGCTGCTGCCGGTCCAGTTGTCTGCCACAAGACGCGGGTCGCAGCAAATCTCCCGCAGCCGCATCAGCACGGCAAACACGGTCATCTTGTCCTCCGGCTTTGCCGCCCGCAGCTTTTCCCGGGCGTCCACCACCGCTGCCAGATACAGCTTGCGCTGCTCGGTCTCCAACTCAACGCGGCGCACATTCTCCGTTTTGGGCGGCAGCTCCCGCAGCACCTCGGACTTCATGCGCCGCAGGATGAAGGGGCCGGTGAACTGGTTCAGCCGCCGCACGGCGTTGGCATCCTCGTCCTGCACGATGGGCTTTTCGAACCGGGCGCAGAAGGTCTTGTAGGGGGGCAGATACCCCGGCATCAAAAAGGAGAAGATGCTCCACAGCTCGCCCAAGCGGTTTTCCACCGGGGTGCCGGTCAGGGCAAAGCGCACCCGGCTGTTCACCCGGCACACCGCCTTGTATTTCTGGGTGGTGTGGTTTTTGATGGCCTGCGCTTCGTCCAGAATGCAGGCGTAGAAGCTTTGCCCGGCATACAGCTTTTCGTCCCGGCGCAGCAGGTCGTAACTGGTGATGACGATATCCGCCTGCGCCCACCCATCGACCAGCGCGGCGCGGTGGGCGGCATCGCCGTCCATGGCAACGCTTTGCAGCTGCGGGGTGAACTTCTGGCATTCCTCCTGCCAGTTCAGCACCAGCGACGCCGGGCAGACGATGAGGCTGGGCAGCTGCTGCCCGCCCTCCTTCATGGCCAGCAGGTAGCTGAGCACCTGCACGGTCTTGCCCAGACCCATATCGTCCGCCAGAATGCCGCCCATGCCGTAGCCGTCCAGTGTGCGCAGCCAGCGGTAGCCGTCCCGCTGGTATTTGCGCAGGGTCTTTTGCAGGGAGAGCGGCGGGGTATACTCGCTGTCCCGCACGGCGTGGAAGCTGCGGCTGATGCGCCGGAAGGCATCGTCCCGGTCGAACCGCAGACCGTTCTGTCCCGAAAGCGCCCAGTCCAGCGTGGGGGCGCGGTAGAGCGGCAGAGCGGCGTGGCCGTCCTTCAGCTTTGCGCCGGAAAGCTCCAGCGTGTCGTTCAGCTCGTCCAGCCCTTCCAGACTGTCGTCCAGCCGCAGCAGACTGCCGTCCCGCAGGCGGTGGTAGCGCTTTTTCTGGTGCAGGGACTGCAAAAGCTCCCGCAGTTCCTCCACTGGGAAGGCGCCGGTGTCTACTTCCAGATCCAGCACACTGCCGTGCACCGATACCCCTACCGAAATTTTAGGCGGGGCGGCCTGCAGGTTGCGGAAGGCATCGGTCTGGTACACCTCGCCCATGGCCAGCAGGGCGGGAATGCCCTCTTCCAGCAATTGGAAAAGCGCCTCCTCCCCGGAAATGCTGTAATACCCGGGCTTACCGGTCTCGGGTTCCAGATAGGTTTCCAGCAGCCGCTTTGCCCGGTTCTCGGTGCGGGCATCCCGCAAAAGATCCGGCGGCACCGGCTCGCCGGGGGCTACCCTGTCCTCGCCGTACAGAAAGACCGGGTATGCCGTGACGGTAAGCCCCCGGTCGGCATCCAGATAAAACTGCACCACCGGTTCCAGTGGGATCTGATTCAGCAGCAGCCGGTCGGGGTCCACGATGTTGACCCGGTTGCCCAGCTCCGGCAGCACATAGCTGCAAAAGGCGGCGGCGTCCGCGCTGGTAAAGAACAAACTGCGCCCGCCAAAGGTATCCAGCACCGGCAGCACCCGGCGGCACTCCTCCCGCTGCATCCGCCAGAGGGTACTTTCGCCCAGCAGATAGGCATAGTCCAGCCCCTGCACTCCGCTGAGCGCCGGGGTGCAGCTCAGCTGCACGCCGCCCTTGCGGCGTTCCACCTTCAGGCTGATGACCGGCAGACCCTCTTTAAGGGTATAGCCGCCCACAACGCCCTCGGCGGCGTAAAGCTCCACAAGAGCATCCAGCCCTTCGCCGGTCAGCGGCAGACCGCCCGCCGGGCCTTTCTCCCAGCCGGAGCGCACCGTGCCCTCGGCTTCAAACGCCTGCCGGGCGCTCACCTGACGGCGCAGCAGCCGCAGCAGCTGCTGTGCATCCGGAGCAAAGGCGTCCCACCGGTGCACAAAGGCCAGCGATTTCCCGTAGCTGACGCTTTCGCCCCGCTCGATCGCATCCAGAAACTGCGGGATGCTTTTTACCAGATACTGCCGCCCGCCGATGCCGTCCGAGACCCGCAGCCGCAGCCAGATACGGCCATTGTGCGGCGTAAGCTCCGGTTCCAGCAGAGCAAAGCCGGTGCGCTGGGCGGCGTTCTGGGGCTGGGGCTGCGCATCCTCCCGCTGGTAGCGCTTCAGCAGCAGCTGGGCCTCATAGTCGGTCTCCGGCTCCTCACCCCGCCACTTGCGGCCAAACAGCATATCCAGCCCGGCGCTGTAACTGTCCTTGCGGGGTTCGGTGCTCAAGCCCGCCACGCCCCGCTGCACCCCGGGGATGCTCTCCGGCTTTTTTCCCGGGGCAGGCGGGTTCTTTTCCGCGTCCTGTAATAGCAGTGCGCCGATGTGCTTGCAGTAGGTGCCGTCGCCGTTCTGGTTATAGGGGCAGTCGCAGGAGGCGCTGACAAAGCTGCCGTTTTCCCGCAGCCAGACCTGCGTATAATAGCAGTCCGGCCCGCTGCCCTGCACCAGCGCCGTCAGGTGCCGCACCCCGTCCTCGTTGGTGGTGCAGCTGCTTTGCAGGATACGCTTGCGGTACTTCTGCGCCCGCTCAAAGATGCTTTTGCCCAGCAATGTGCGGATCTCCTGTGCGTCCATGTGGTCTCCCTCCCCTGTGCTGTCGCGGTTCCGGTCTATTTTATAAGAATACCGCGTTCCACCCCGGGATGCAAGGGCAGAAGGGTAAAAAACGTTTATTGCAATTCAACTTTTTAATGCAACAGCAACAACGTTGAATTGCATATCGCAAATATGCCGTTTGAATGCTGCACTAATTTCTTGACTTGCGATAGAAAGCGCGGGCGGGACGATTTTGAATGGCCTCCGCTTTGCTTTGGCCATCTTCAGCGGAAAAATTATTTTTATATAGAGCAATACCGGAGCGTCTGCGGACGCTCCGGTATTGCATTTTTCACGGGAAAGGCCGTAAAGGCAAACGGCATTTATCGTGTTATAGTAAGTTCACAACTGTTCAGCCCTGTTTTTCTGCGGGGGCTGTGCCGCGCTTGCGGGTCTTGAGGTGGTACATCTCCTGATCGGCTTTATCGATCAGGTCGTGCACGGTGGCAATGTCCGGCTCAAGACGGGCGCAGCCGATGCTGATCTCGATCTGGTAGGGCTTGCCGGAGGCGGCGTTGGCGGCATCCAGCTCCCGCTGGATGGAGACGATCAGGGTGCGCACCTCCACGCTGTTGCAGCCGCAGGCGATGCAAAATTCATCGCCGCCGTAGCGCGCCAGCACGCCGTTGTAGTTGGCGCACACCTTTTTCAAAATGCCCGCCAGCAGCACCAGCGCAGCGTCCCCCTCCAGGTGGCCGTATTCATCGTTGATGTGCTTGAAGTGATCCATGTCCATCATGAGGAAGTGCAGCGAGCGGTTGGGGTGACGGCGGTAGTAGGGCAGTTCGCTTTCCAGATACCGCAGCGCCACGATGCGGTTGCTGACGCCGGTCAGGGTGTCCACCGTGAACTTGGTCTGCAACACCAGCACATACACGCACACCAGCCCCAGCGTAATGCCGCAGCACAGCAGCCCGCGCCCGGGCAGCCAGCCTTGCAGCAAAAAGCCTGCCGCCGGCGCAAGCGCGAGCAGCAGCAGGGTCTTCAGTTCCTCTTTGGGTGTTTCCTGCTTCCAGTTGCTCAGCGTCCAGCTGCAGCGGAGAAAGGCCGCCGCCAGATAGGCAAGCCCCACCAGCTTCGCCCCCCAGAACAGGGTGCTGCCCCGCAGCCCCTCTGCATCCAGATAGCAGAAGCCGTTTTCGTCCCGCGCTGTCAGCAGCGCCAGCAAAAGCAACGCCACCGGTGCGGCGCTGAGCGCCAGCCTGCGGCCGTCCTCCATCCATGTACGCCCCAGCTCTGCCTCCACATACAAAAACACCAGCAAGCAGCAACACGCCGCCAGCAGGTAAAACAAAATGCTGCCCCCGGCGTTCAGCCGGTAGGTCAGGGGGATGCCCAGATCCTGCCACGCGCCCAGCTGCGCCAGCGCACTGCCATGATCTACGATCGTCAGCGCCCCGGCAGACCACAGCAGCGCCGTGAACAGCCGCCCGGGCAGACTTTTATCCCGCATTTTCTGCTGCGCCCGCAGCAAGACCGCCAGCGTGACCAGACAGACCACACTGACCTGAGTATGGGCAATCGCATCCATGCCGCAACGCTCTCCTTTACCCTAGGGCGGCTTTGCGCCGTCCCGGCCCTTTTTCGCTCTTCCAACGTTCCTTTTCCGCACAGATTTATTGTACCAAATCCGTAACAGATATGCAACACAAACCGAAAATTTCATACAAAAAAAGACACCGGAACGTCTTTCGGCGTTCCGGTGTCTCTTGGAATCATATCACTTTGCCTGCGGATGGGCGGCGTCGTTGCGCAGGGCGCTTTCGCGGATCTTTTCCAGCGTCTGCTCGCTGAGGATGTGCTCTGCCTTGCAGGCGTCCTCGGCGGCGGTCTGCTCGTCCACGCCCAGCTGCACAAAGAAGTGGGTCAGCAGCTGGTGGCGGCTGTAAATGCGCTGAGCAATCTCCAGCCCGGGCTCCAGCAGGGTCAGGTTGCCTTCGCCGTCCACCGCGATATAGCCGTTCTCCCGCAGCTTTTTCATGGCGATGCTCACGCTGGCTTTGGTAAAGCCCAGCTCATTGACAACGTCAATGGAGCGCACTTTGCCCATACGCTGGCTCAGCATCAGGATCGTTTCAAGATAATCTTCTGCGGATTGGTGGATCTGCATGGTTTGTCCGGCCTCCTGCCTCATTCCCTCTGGGGGATTTTTCCGACAGGGGATGTGTACCCTCTGTCGTATGTTAAAGGATATCACACTTTTGCGGTTGATGCAAGTAATTCGCAGCAAGTTTTGTTAAACTAACCATATTTTTCTGCACAGAACTGCTGTTTTGCCGGTTTTGTGCCGCGCCTGTTTTGTGCAAAGGGTGCAATTTAGAGCGCAGCCAGATAGGCCGCAGGGCCTTCCTCGTACAGGTCGCCGCCGTGGGCATCCAGCACAACGGTCAGGGGCATATCCTGCACGGTCAGGCGGCGCACCGCCTCACAGCCCAAGTCCGGCCATGCGATCACTTCCAGCGTCTGCACGCTTTTTGCCATCAGCGCACCGGCACCGCCCAGCGCAGCCAGATACACCGCGCCGTTGCGCACCACAGCTGCCTTGACGGCGGCATCCCGCTTGCCCTTGCCGATCATGATCTTGTTGCCAAGATCCAGCAGCCGGGGGCTCATGGCGTCCATGCGCCCGCTTGTGGTAGGCCCTGCCGAGCCGATGACTTCGCCCGGGCGTTCCGGGGTGGGACCCACATAATAGATGGCGCTGCCTTCCAGATCAAAAGGCAGGGTCTCGCCCTTGTCCAGTGCTTCCATCATCCGCTTGTGTGCCTGATCCCGGGCGGTGTACACCACGCCGGAAAGCAGTACGGTATCCCCCGCTTTCAGCGGGGCAAGATCCTGCGCGGTGCAGGGGGTAGTCAGTCTGTATTCCATCGTTCTCCCCTCCTTACAGCTCCGCGCTGGCGCGGCGGGTCACATGACAGGAAACGTTCACAGCCACCGGCAGACCCGCCACATGGGTGGGCATCTGCTCAATGGCAAGGCCAAGGCAGGTGGTCTTGCCGCCAAAGCCCTGCGGGCCGATGCCCAGTGCATTGATGGCGGTAAGCAGCTCCTGCTCCAGCTGGGCGTAGTAGGGGTCGGGGTTGGGGATATCCAGCGGGCGCAGCAGCGCCTTTTTGGCAAGATACGCCACCTTGTCAAAGCTGCCGCCCACGCCGATGCCCAGCACGATGGGCGGGCAGGGGTTGGAGCCCGCCAGCTTTACGGTATCCACCACGAACTTTTTAAAGCCCTCCACGCCGTCGGCGGGCTTGAGCATCTGGATGCGGCTCATGTTCTCGCTGCCAAAGCCCTTGGGTGCTACCGTGATACGGCAGCCCTCGCCGTCCACCAGATGCACCGTGATGGCCGCCGGGGTGTTATCGCCGGTGTTGCCCCGGCGCAGCGGGTCGGCCACGATGCTCTTGCGCAGGTAGCCATCGGTGTAGCCCCGGCGCACGCCCTCGTGGATGGCGGCTTCAAAGCTGCCGTCAATGTGCACATCGGTGCCCAGCTCCACGAACACACAGGCCATGCCGGTATCCTGACAGATGGGCAGGTCTTTCTCCTTTGCAGCGCCAAGGTTCGACCACAGCAGGTCTAATGTGTTCTTTGCCAGCGGCCACGGCTCTTCTTCCCGCGCCTTTTCCAGCGCTGCCTGTACGTCCTGCGGCAGCTGGGTGTTGGCCTTGATGCAGAGCTGCGCCACCGTATCCGTAATGCTCTGTGCGGAGATCGTTCTCATGCCTGTGTCCTCCGCTTACAACCGTGCCACGCCGGTCTCGCGGGCAGCCTTTGCCACGGCATTTGCCACAGCCTCGGCCACGCGGGGGTCGAACGCACCGGGGATGATGTTCTCCTCGCTGCGGTCGGCATCGGTGATGAGGTCTGCAATGGCGTAGGCAGCAGCCAGCTTCATCTCATTGTTGATATCCCGGGCGCGGACGCTGAGCGCGCCCTTGAACAGGCCGGGGAAGCACAACACGTTGTTGACCTGATTGGGGAAATCGCTGCGGCCGGTAGCCATCACCCGCACGCCGCCCGCCTTGGCTTCATCCGGCATGATCTCCGGGGTGGGGTTTGCCATGGCAAAGACGATGGCGTCCTTGTTCATGGTCTTGCACAGCTCGGTGGTCAGGATGCCGGGGCGGGACACGCCGATGAACACGTCTGCGCCCTCCAGCGCTTCCTTCAGGCCGCCCTTGATCTGGCGGGGGTTGGTCACCTCGCCCAGCCAGTTCTTGTGGGCCTCGGCGCTGTTGCAGCCCTTGTACAGGGTGCCGAACTGATCCACCGCCACGATGTCCTTTGCACCGGCGGTCATGAGCATCTTGATGATGGCGGTACCGGCAGCGCCGGGGCCGTTCAGGACGATGTGCACGTCCTCCATCTTTTTATTCACCACCCGCAGAGCGTTGATGAGGGCAGCGGTGACCACGATGGCGGTGCCGTGCTGGTCGTCGTGGAACACGGGGATGTCCAGCTCCCGCTCCAAGGTCTCCTCGATCTCGAAGCACTCGGGGCTCTTGATGTCCTCCAGATTGATGCCGCCAAAGGTGGGCGCAATGGCCTTGCAGGCGGCGATGACGCTGGCAGCATCGTGGGCGTCGATGCAGATGGGGAAGGCGTCCACGCCGCCAAACTCCTTGAACAGCACGGCCTTGCCCTCCATGACCGGCAGACCGGCCTCCGGGCCGATATCGCCCAGACCCAGCACGGCGGTGCCGTTGGAGACAACGGCCACCATGTTGCCCTTGAAGGTGTACTTATACACATCCTCGGGGTTTTCCTTGATTTTGCGGCAGGGCTCGGCCACACCGGGGGTGTAGGCGGTGGACAGGTCGTCACGGGTGGCGACCTCCACCTTGCTCACGATGCCCACCTTTCCCTTGTGGGTCTCGTGCATTTCCAGAGCTGCTTTATTGTAATCCATGGTTTTATCCTCCAATTTCAGCAAAAGGCTTTCCCCCGCAGGGAAAGGCTCATACAGTTTTATTGTAACAGAACCGCCGGGGTATTTCCACCGGTTTTGCGGCATTTCCCGCCCCAAAGCGGGCAAAAGTGATACCTGTGCCGGGCGGCATTTGTGGAATTTTCGCAAAAATCTTTTCTTTTCGCATTTTTCCGTTATAATAGGATGGTATGATATTTGCATTCTCCGTGAAAACGGTCTGCTATTTTTAGGAGGTATCTCTTTTGAAACGCATTACCAAGATCCTGTTGTGTGTGCTGTGCGCGGTGGCTGCTGTGCTGTGCGTAGCTGCGGCCTGCTTTATGCTGCTCAAAAAGCAGAGCGGCACCACGGCAAACTCTGCCGCATCCGGCGCAAGCGTGTCCACCTACGGCAAGGTGTCGGATTTCGACTATGCCAACTTCGATTACTCCGAGGGGCTGGACGATAACGGCCACTGGACCGGCATCCGCGCACTGGACTATGTGACCCTGCCGGATGATGTGTCCGCGCTGCCGCTTTCCAAGGCTGATCTCGAGCCCACCGAGACAGAGATCCAGACCCAGATCGACACCTTGCTGAACCAGTACGCCACCACCCAGAACATCACCGACCGGGCAGCCCAGAGCGGCGACACCGTGAACATCGACTATTCCGGCGCGGTGGATGGCGTAGCCTTTACCGGCGGCACCGCCACCGGCTACGACCTGACGCTGGGCAGCCACTCCTTCATTGACGGCTTCGAGGATCAGATCATCGGCCACAACATCGGTGACACCTTTGATGTGACCGTCACCTTCCCGGAGGGCTACGGCGACTCCACCGATGCCGAGGGCAACACCATCACCCTCAGCGGCAAGGAGGCCGTGTTCAGCGTGACCCTGAACGCCATCACCCAGAGCGTTGTGCCCACCCTGACCGATGAGTGGGTGGAGACCAATTTTGCCGCCAGCGACGACCTGCACACCGCAGACGCCCTGCGCCAGTACTTTGACAGCGCCCTGTACGCCAACAATCTGGACAACGCCGTGATGGACTATCTGCTCTCGAACTCCACCTTCAAGGAGATCCCCACCCAGATCACCAGCTACTACATCCGTATGTTCCTGAACTACCACTCCCAGCTGGCTACCCAGTACGGCATGGAGCTGGACGCCTACGCACAGGCCAAGGGCTACGCCGATGCCAACGCGATGCTGGCGGATTCCGACGCCTACTTTGAGCATCTGGCAAAGCAGGATCTGGTCTTTCAGGCCATTGCGGAGCAGCTGGACATCACCCCCACACAGGAGCAGATCGACAGCGCCAACAGCTCCTACGCCGACACCTACGGCGCACAGCGCAGTATGCTGAATGCTTTGCAGCTGGCGGTGCTGGACAAGGTGGAGGAAAGCGCCGTGCTTTCCTGACAGCATCTATAATTTTAGAAACCCGGAGCGTCTGCGGATGCACCGGGTTTTTCTTTTTCACGAGAGGGGCGTGAAGGGAAACAGCAGATGTAGCGTTGCCGCTATGGCAACTTTCTGCTTGCTTTCAGCGTGCAAAGACGCTCCGCTGGGCCAGAGGCAGGGAGGGGTGTTCCGACTCCCCCCTCCCTACCTCTGGACTCCACCCACCCCGCAACGGGCCAAGGGCTGCACGCCCTTGACAATCCTAAAGAAGAAGTCGAAGCACAAAAAAGCTAGCGCTGCGCC
>ENA-UONZ01002921-UONZ01002921.1-human-gut-metagenome-genome-assembly--contig:-C93old-NODE-2921-length-12067-cov-3.851149_pt1 | contig 12067 bp, 12 predicted proteins | sample MGYA00242468_ERZ724015 | MGnify/ENA metagenome assembly ERZ724015
GCCGCTGCATTTTCAGCTTTCTTGATTGGTATCCCGGCATGCAGGGGAGGATGCAGGGACTGGCCCAGCGGCCGGATGAGGTTCAACGGTATTCTGTGGCTGCCGGCATTGCAGCGTCCGCCAGGCGGCATGGATTCCACCCTGCTACCTGCTGCGAAGAGGAAGACTATGGGGAACTGGGGATCGGCCGGGCATCCTGTATTGATCCGGAGCTGATTGAGAAGCTGCTGGACTGCCCTGTCCGCCAGAAGAAAGATCCGGGACAGCGGCCGGGCTGCGGTTGCATAGCCAGTGTGGATATCGGCGCTTATGGAACTTGTCTCAACGGCTGCCGGTACTGCTATGCCAATCGGTCGGAGAGGGCGGCAGAGCGGAATCACGCGAGACATGATCCCGCATCCCCGCTGCTGACCGGCTGTCTGGAAGCGGAGGATGAGATTGTGGAGAAAGATACAGGTTCGGTCCGGATCGGCCAGACATCTCTTTTTGGAGAACACAATCGAGGATGAATTGTTATGTCAGACAACCATCCTATTCAAGGCTGCCAGAGGCATATTTATTTTCTCAATCTCATAGGTATATGCGGCGCCCGTCGTCTTAAAACGCAAATCCTTATAGAGGGCATATCATCATATGGATTTCAGACTACTGAAGTGTTTTCAGACGAGGGCGGAAGAGGGCGGAAAGCGGCGCGCTGCGGCAGGGCAGGGCCGCCAAGCGAGCAGGATGGGTTCTGACCCGTGAAATCGGCCAATTGGAGGATTTGGACCGGTTGCAGGGGAAGGCGGAAGGTGATATAATGCGCGTAGCAGCCATGGGCGCTGATGGAGGACAGAATACATGAGTGAACAGCAGGGCAACCATCCGGAAGGGCAGAACGACGAGCTGCCCAATGCTTTTTCAACTGACGATTCTTCCAAGAACGAGATGCGCGGACGGTTAACCCGTCTGCTGAAAAGTTTGAAGCCGGGACAGATTCTCACCATGGGATTCCTCGCGGTGGTAATACTGGGTGCGCTGCTGCTGACGCTGCCTGTCGCAACCATCGACCGGGAAACTTTGGGATTTGTGGACGCTCTGTTTACCGCTACCTCTGCCGTGTGCGTCACCGGCCTGACAGTGGTGAACACAGGCGTTACCTTTTCCGTTTTCGGGCAGGTCGTCATCATTGTGCTGATTCAGATCGGCGGTTTAGGCTTTATGACGATGGCTTCGCTGGTATTCATGGCTATTGGCCGCCGGATTTCCCTGCGGGAACGGCTGGTGATTCAGGAATCTTTCAACGCCGATTCTCTCCAGGGTCTGGTGCGGCTGGTCAGGAATGCCATCCTGGTTACGGTGATCATTGAAGGGATAGGCTGTGTGATCTTTACCCTGCGTTTTGTTCCGGTCTATGGGTTGGGAAAAGGCGTTTTCTACGCCATGTTTATGGCGGTGTCCGCCTTCTGCAATGCTGGATTTGATCCCTTTGGGTTTGCCAATTCCATTGAACCCTTTGCGACGGATCCGCTGATTAATCTGACGGTGATGCTGCTGATTACGCTGGGCGGTATGGGTTTTTCGGTGATACTGGATGTCGTGCGTCAGCGCCGGTTTCGACGGCTGATGCTTCACAGCAGGATTGTTCTGGTCATGACGGGCATTCTATTTTTATCCGGCTGGCTGCTGACTCTGCTCCTGGAATGGAATAATCCGGCGACCCTGGGGAAATTTCCGCCGGCAGTGCGGGTAATGGCCGGAGCCTTCCAGTCGGTGACCCTGCGGACCGCGGGATTTGATACCATCGGCCAAGGTGGATTGACGCCGGCGGGACAGATGATAGCGATTATTCATATGTTTATCGGCGCTTCTCCGGCATCCACTGGCGGCGGTATCAAGACCACTACCTTTTTTGTGGTATTTCTATCGGTAGCAGCTATGGTGCGGCGAAAAACAGATTACAACGTCTATCATCGCCGGCTCAATGAACAGCTGATTCGCCGGGCATTGGCGATTTTCACCCTGGCGCTAACCCTGGTATTGTTTGATACGGTGGTCATCAGCGCGGTGGAAAGCTTGGCTGGAAACGAGGACACCCTGGCGGATGTGCTGTATGAAACGGTTTCGGCTTTTGCCACGGTGGGACTTACCACCGGCATTACCCCCTCCCTCAGCACGGTATCTAAGCTGCTGATCTCGCTGACAATGTTCCTGGGCAGGGTGGGGCCGCTGACGGTTTCCATGGCGCTTTCCGGCGGACCCGGGAAGCCGGATGCTATTCGTTATCCGGAAGAACGCATGATGGTGGGATAAGCGTTTTAGTTGCCTGCTCAGGCAGAAAAGGAAGGAAGACTCATGAAACAAATAGCGGTATTGGGACTCAGCCGATTTGGCGCCAGCGTGGCACGGTCTTTGGAAACCATGGGCGTGGAAGTGATGGGAGTGGATAGCGACAAGGAAAAGGTCGCGGATCTGGCTCACGATATCACCCATGTGGTTCAGGCGGATATTCTGGACGCCGACGCACTGGATTCGCTGGGCTTGCGGAATTTCGACGTGGTGGTGCTCAGCGTCAAGGATGTGGAGATCAGTTGCCTGGCTACCATGGCGCTGAAGGATCACGGAGCTGCCAAGGTAGTCGCTCAGGCCAGCGGCGAAGCCCACGCCAAAATTCTGGAGCGTATCGGTGCGGACAAGGTAATCATGCCGGAAAAGGATATGGGGATTCGGCTGGCCCGCAGTCTGGCGGGCAACAATATCCTGGATTATATGGAGCTGTCCTCCCGTCACAGTCTGGTGGAAATCGAAGCGCTGGACGAATGGGTGGGGCACACTCTCAAGGAGAACAACATCCGTTCCCGGTATGGGATCAATGTGGTGGCGATCCGCTCAGGCAAAACTCTGCGGGTATCTCCCCAGAGTGATGATCTGATCCATGACGGCGATATCATGGTGGTTATCGGTGAAAATAACGACCTGGAGCGGATGAACAAGATAGAAAAGAAGAGAAAGAAGTAATACGGAGTCATTCCAAAGTTGATATAGCTGTGCTATGCAAAAAAAGAAGGGAGCCTGGCTCCCTTCTTTTTTTATTCAACCGTTGGGCTTTTCTTCTTATGCAGGGCAAACAGTCCCAGGCAGATAATCAACAGTACCGGAAAAACGATGGCCGCAAGAATGCCGACTTTCAGATTATCTTCAAAGGCTCCGGACACAAATCCCACCAGCGTCGGCCCCGCCGAACAGCCCAGATCCCCGGCCAGAGCCAGCAGGGCGAACATGGCGGTGCCTCCCGCCCGTATCTCCTTGGCGGAGATGCTGAAGGTACCCGGCCACATGATTCCCACCGAAAGGCCGCAGAGAGCGCAGCCAACAAGACCGAAAATCGGCCAGGGCGATAGAGCGGCCAACAGATAGCTGACGATACACAGAATGCTGCTCAGCAGCATGAAAGGAGCAAGAGACACCTTTTCGCTGAATTTAGCGTAGAAAACCCTTGCTAGCCCCATCAGCACGGCAAAAGCACAGGGGCCGGCCAGATCACCAATGGTTTTGGACACCCCCAACCCGGCTTCCGCAAAAACGGAAGCCCACTGGCTGACGGCCTGTTCACTGGCGCCCGCGCACAGCATCATCAGCAGCATAATCCAGAAGATTCGCATACCCGCCAGCTTGCGGAAGGGGAGACCTTCGGCTCCATCCGTTAGGGTGCGCAGAGGAACCTGAGAAAAATACACAGCGTTGACTAAAGGAATAATTGCCCAAACCAGGGCCAGAATCTTCCAGTTGGCAATGCCTGCAAAGGTGAAAAAGGCAGTGGACAAAAGCACTACAGCCACATGACCCCAGCAATAGAAGGAATGCAGCAGGCTCATGGCTGCCTCCTTTCGTTCGGTGGGACAGGCTTCCACTATGGGACTGATCAGTACCTCAATCAGACCGCCGCCGATGGCGTACAGGATAATGGCGGCCAACAGGCCGATATAGGGATCGGCAAACCATTCCGGCAGCACAGTGAGGCCGATCAGACCGGCAGCAGAGAACAAGTGAGCAGCCACTATACTGATGCGGTACCCGATTTTGTCCACAAATTTAGCGGCAAGAACATCCACCACCAGCTGAACCCCGAAATTAAAGGTTACCAACAGGGCGATCTTATCCAGCGAGATGGCGTAGGTGGTCTGGAAGGTCAAAAATAGAAGGGGAGCAAAGTTGTTGATAATCGCCTGTACAATGTAACCGATGAAGCTGGCGGTAAGGGTATGGCGAAAATTTTGCCGCACACTCATGAGAACGACATCCTTTGCTGTAAAGGTCACGGTGCTCGATGAACACGGTGATCAATGTATCATGACTTTGAAAAAAAAGCAATGGCAATCTGGGAAAAAAAGACCACAAAATATAAAGACCGCCTGCTTCTCCCGGCGTTCCGAGCAGGCAGGCGGTTTGGATATTGGTTTGTCTAGTCATCAAAAAAGAAGAGTTTATGGACAGGTATCTCCAAAGCATCCGAGAGACGAAACAGGACATCCAGAGATACGCCGGTGGCCGCCAGCTCGATATTGCCGATATGCGTTCGGTCAATTTGCAGCAGCTGAGCCAGATAAGATTGGGTAAAGCCGCGCAGCTTACGGTAATAGGCAATATTCAGTCCCAGCTTTTTATATTTATCCATGTAACGGTAATCCATGATTTTTCACCCCCCAGCCAAAAAATGGCGCAGCGCCGGACCGGGGAAGGCGGCGGCTTTCCACGCGGAGATAAAACAAGAGAGCCGCGAGGGTGGCGGCTCTCATTGGAGGACCAGCGGCATTATTCCGCCGGACGTTCTTTTTTCGCTTTTTTCTCTTCCTTTTTCTCTTTTTCCAGTTCCTTATCTTCACTGGGTTTCAGACTATCCAAAATCCGTGCGGCGGCAATCCGCCGCGCATTGGCCTCCAGCGCCATGGTCATAGCCAGCTGATATAAAGCGGCGGTATCCTGCTCCCTGGCGGCGTCGATCCGGGATGCAGCTTCCTGCATCGCCTGACGATGAATAGTGGTGAAAGCCGGATACAGATCTTCCACTCCCTTGCCGGCTGTCATCCCCTCCAAAATATTGTGAATCTCAGGGAGGGAGAGCACGGATTTCAGCATACAGATCATCAGCAGCATCGCCAGATGATTTCGGGAGTATTTTTTGGATTCCGGACGGGGAAGAACGCCGTCCTTTACATAGTTATTAATCATGCTGGAGGTGAGCAGACGCTCCCCGTCACCGGAAAAAGGCGCCAGCTGTTTATCCATTAGGGTGATTACCTGATCCATATATAGATCCAACTCCGGCAGACGATCCCATTCCGCCGGCTGATAGTCATGGATGGCAGTCGCCCAATCCAAAAGTTCCTGTGGTATTTGCTCCATATTTTCAACCAGTCCTTTCGCTTATGCAGAAGACATGGGCTCGGCTTTCCCCATTCTATCCGCCGCCCTTTTTTCCATACGGCCGAATAGCCGGCCATTCGTTTTTCTGCTTCCCTCTGTTCCCTGCCGCGTCAAAAATATGCGGCCGCATTCCTCGAATCTGTATAAAGTATAACATGATGCGGCAGACTATGCAAGAAGGGAATTTCGAATCCGTTGGAATGTTTAATACTTCATAACATAGTATTCATAATTATATGTTACAATATGAACAATAAAATCCGGTGGGGGAATTATCATGAACAATATCCGTTCGGTGGCGATTTGGGGTGACAGCGTTATGAAAGGTGTGGTGTATGACGACCTTAAAGGGCGTTATGTTCTGCTGCCGGAGTGCGGAGCGGACAAGGCTTCCAAGACGCTCGGGCTGACTCTGCGCAATCGTTCCCGTATGGGCTGTACCGTAACCAAGGGGCTGCAGATCATGAAAAAGGATTTGCTCACCGGTGTGGAAGGGGATGTGGCATTGCTGGAATTCGGTGGTAATGATTGTGATTATGACTGGGCTCAGGTGGCAGAGAGGCCGCAGGAACAGCATCTTCCCAAAACGCCGCTGCATACCTTTATCGCTCAGCTGAGGGAAATGGTTCGCCTGGCGCGGCAAAGAGGGATGGAACCGGTGATGATGAGTCTTCCTCCTATTCACGCCCAGCGGTATTTTGATTTTTTCACTCGTGATGGACTGAGCAGGGACAATATCCTGCTGTGGCTGGGGGATATACAGTTCATCTACCGCTGGCACGAGCGGTATAATACCGCGGTTATGCGGGTGGCACAGGAATGCGGCTGCCTGCTGGCAGATGTGCGGGAAGCCTTTTTGGGACAGCGGCATTATGAGGATCTGCTTTGTGCCGATGGGATTCACCCCAATGAAAAGGGACATTTCTTGATGGAAAGCGTACTGGAATCTTTCGGCGCGGCGGTACACCCGCAACTGGCGGCTGCCGAATAAGCCGCTGACCAATCCCAGAATAACAAAACAAAATCTGTGTTCATTCTTTTTTCAGGACAAAAGGGGTGGTGACAAAATGAAGCATTTTGCACCACCCTCCTTCTGCGTATATACATGCGTTGTGCAATAGTCCTTGGTTGCTTATTGAAGGGCTTACTCATCATCGTTTACATACTGCAGTATATCCGCCAGCGGCTTGCGGACCTTCTCCCGCAGTTTTTCATCGGCGGCGTAGCCCACACCGATGACTAAGCGAATGGGCTTGTCCGCTGGCAATCCCGCCGCCTCTCGTAGCGCCGTCTGGTCAAACCACCCCATGATGCAGGTGGAGAGGCCGAGATCCGTCGCCTGCAGACAGATATGGGCGGCGGCTATACCGATATCCACAGGGGCGTATATCTGTTCGCTGGGCACCGCATCCCGAATGCGGGAGATCAGCCGGGCCGGCTCTTCCACCACAATGATAAATGCGGGGCACTCGTCTGTAAATTTGTTCATCCGCCGGTCCTGCAGACATTTGGCTACCCGGGAACACCGGGAAGGCCCCTGAACCACCACAAAACTCCACGGCTGGCTGTTGCAGGCGGATGGAGAGAGCCGCGCCGTTTCCACCAATGCGATAAGCTTTTCCTTTTCCACCGGTTTGGCCGCATAATGCCGGCAGCTTTCCCGGATGCTGGCTAAGGTGTAAAAATCCTTCATAAAGCCCATATCCGCCTTTCTGTTATCAGGAGCGTACCTTCACATAGACCAACCGGCTGTTGCCTTCGTTGACGGGAACCGAACGGATATCCAGGATTCCCAGGGATTTGATGAACGGCGTCAGCTTGCGGAAGCCATAGTTGCGTACGTCAAAATCAGGATACCGTTTATTCAGCCGGCTGCCGATTTCGGAGATGGAAACCCATTCATCCTCATCGGATATTTCATCCATGATGGACAACACCGCGTTTTTCACCGTTTCCAGGGGAGTCATTTCCTCCGTCCGGCGCTGGGTGGCGGAGACGGTTTCCGCCGGCTGAGCCAGGATTTCCAGGTATTTGAATTTATTGCAGGCGGAGATAAAGGCAGTGGGGGTCTTTTTCTCCCCCATTCCCAGCACCAGCATGCCCGATTCCCGCAGCCGGGCAGCCAGCCGGGTGAAGTCGCTGTCGCTGGAGACAATACAGAAGCCGTCCACATTGCCCGAATAGAGAATGTCCATGGCGTCGATGATCATGGCGGAATCGGTAGCGTTTTTCCCTGTGGTGTAGCCGTATTGCTGAACGGGAATGATGGAATTGTCCAGCAGTACGTTTTTCCAGGAGCCCAGCACGGGTTTGTTCCAGTCGCCGTAAATCCGATTATAAGTAGCGGTCCCGTCGTTGGATACCTCGTCCAAAATGTATTTGATGTATTTATCCGATACATTGTCCGCATCGATCAGCACGGCGATACGGTTGTCCTTGGACATATGCATAACCTGCCCTTTCCTGCGCCGGAGCGCTTATTGGTTATCGATAAATATAAGCCGTGGTGAATTTCCATTTCCCGTCTTCCCTAATAGCAAAAAGGGAGGTGTCTTCTGTATGCATATCTATATATTCATACGTTACTTTTACCTGGATTTGGGCGCAGCGATGTTCGGAGCCCATCTTTACGTCCTGAAATTCCAGATAGAAGGGGGTAGCTGTCAAGGAGGTCCAGACATCATGATCGACGCTGAAAGTGCTGTCAAACAGGGCGCAGAAGGCTTCTTCATCGCCCTGGCGCAGCAGCTGATTCCAGCCCTCCACCAGCTTTTCCGGCGATTGATGATACCCCAGAGAGGCGCGGTAGACCGGCAGAGATATGCCGATGCCAAGCAGCAGAAACGCCCCTGCAATCAGAAGCGGAAGCAGCCATTTCCGCCTCCTTGGGGATATCGCCTTTGAGACAGCGGACAATTGAGCATCCGGAGACGGCGCGCCCCCATCCCAGAGAAGCTGCCGGCCGCAGCGTGGACAAACCGCTTCACCAGCCAGAGGTGCCCCGCAGTATGAACAGTGATGGGTAGCCTGCGATTCCATTCACAACCCTCCTTAACGGCGAAAGCCGTGTTTCTTAATCCCAGTAATCGCTGCTTGATGACTGCTGCAGATAGGGCAGCCGGGAGAGAGAGGCGGTGGTAAAATACCATTTGCCGTCCGCTTTACGGGCGGTAATCAACTGAATTTGATTATCGTAATCCGGCAGCCGGACGATGATTTCCGCATATTGATCCTTTTGCCCGATAAAGGAATCAATATACTCTACATGATACTGCTGAAAATAGGAGGACATGGATGAGGAAAGATACAAGCCGGCATCCTGCTCATCCGACGGAATCAGGGTCAGGAGCAGCTCCTCGTCGCTGCTGCGCAGGGCGGCGTTCAGGCCATCTACCAGCTTGTCCGGCGAGGCATTATATCCCAGGGAACTGCGGTAAACCGCTTGTATGCCCGCAATCAGCAGCGCCGCAGCGGCCAGAATGATGAAAAATACCAGCAGCCTGCGGATTCGTCTCCGCCGTACAGGAGAAATCGCCGTCTGGCCGGCAGGCACATCTGCCGGCTGCGGTGCCGGTACGGCTTGGAAAGGCGCGGCGCCGGGAGAAAAAGGAGGAACTTGGGGTGGAACGCTGACAGTATTCGGCAGGGATTGAATGGCTGGAACCGGCGGTACTGTATCCAGCGGCGAGGACTGGTTCAAAATATCCTCAATCCGGGCCTGCCGGTCGCTGGCGGAAAAGACGCCGCCGCAGCGGGGACAGGGGGCGGCAGGGTGAGTCATATGAGCGCCGCACCGAGGACAGAGATATTCGTTGGTTTCCGGCATAGGGAATACATCCCCTTTCAAGCGGATTTCTTTAACAGCTCTGCTGTCTAGTGTACAACAGAACACCGTCGGTTGACAAGGGCTGAGAGGCTTTTTCAGGCAAAAAGAAATATTGACGAAGTTCCTATCTGTCCGGTATTCTTTTAATAGGATAAGAAAGATCAAACGTGACTGCGTCACAGAAAAAGAATTCCCCGGCGGTTATACTAAAAGCGTACCCTGCGGAAGGCAGGAAAATCCATTAGAAATAAGGAGAGCTGCCATATGTCGGTGATAAAAGTAACGAAGAGCAATTTTGAGAGTGAAGTGGTCCGGTCGGAAAAGCCGGTGCTGTTGGATTTCTGGGCTTCCTGGTGCGGTCCGTGCCGGATGGTATCTCCCATTGTGGATGAGGTTGCGGAGGAAACGCCCGCCGTCCGTGTGGGAAAAATCAATATCGATGAGGAGCCCGAGTTGGCTCAAGCTTTCGGCGTGATGAGCATCCCCACACTGGTGGTGGTGAAAAACGGCAAGGTGGTCCGCCAGTCCAGCGGCGCGAGACCGAAGGAATCCATTTTGGCGATGCTAAAGGGTTAAGGCGCGCAGCTTTTGTTTGTCGAGGATTCGAATCCCGCCTCGGGAATGCTCCGCAATCCCCTCGGAAGCGAAGTATTTCAGCATACGGGAAACCACTTCTCTCGCTGATCCCATGTATCTAGCAATCTGCTCCTGGGTCAGCTTGATGACAGTGTCCCCGTTTTTGGACATTTCATCCCACAGGAAAATGGCCAGCCGCTTGTCTAAACTCATAAAAAGGATCTGCTGCATGACCCACATCACATCGGAAAACCGCCGGACGGCTGTTTCCAACGCAAAGTTTTTCACGTAGACATTGCGGTCGGCAATTTCCGCAAACACCTTGCCGCCGGCGATATAGCACTCACTGTCCGTTTCCGCGTCCACAAAGACATCGAAGGTGATGGCTTCCAATACGCAGGAGGCGGACAGCATGCAGATATCCCCGGGATAGAGACGGTACAAGGTAATCTCCCGACCCTCTTCGGACAGCAGATAAGCGCGCAGGCAGCCGGTTTTTACAATGATGGCGCCGGTGCACTCGCTGTTTCCGCCGTGTATATTCTCTCCCTTGGCGTATGCTGCTTCGGTGGAAAAACGGCAGAAGAGCGCCTTATCGTCAGGGTTTAATTGATCCCAGAAAGGGAAAATTTTCGCATACAATTGCTCGCAGCAGTTGTTCAGCATAATGAGGATCCTTTCGGATAGAAATCAAGAAAGGCAGTGAAAAAATGAAGACTCTGATTATCGGCGGTGTTGCCGGCGGCGCCTCCGCTGCCGCAAGGCTGAGAAGATTAGACGAAAAGGCAGAGATTGTGATTCTGGAACGCGGCGGTTATGTCTCTTTTGCCAACTGCGGTCTGCCATATTATATCGGCGGTGAGATCACCGATCAGAGCAGCCTCACCCTGCAGACACCCCAAAGCTTCCGTTCCCGTTTCAACGTGGATGTCCGGGTAAACAGCGAGGCTGCTTATATTGATCCCGCTGCAAAAACGGTCACAGTGAGGAATACAATTACAGGGGAAAGCTGCCAAGAGAGCTACGACCGGCTGATTCTCTCTCCCGGTGCGGAACCCATTCGGCCGCCTATCCCAGGCGCGGATGCAGAAGGCGTTTTTACCCTGCGCAGCATCCCGGATACCATGCAGATCAAAGCTTATATGGAGAGCCGCTGTCCCAGATCGGCGGTGGTGGTAGGCGGCGGCTATATCGGCGTGGAAATGGCGGAAAACTTGAAACAGGCCGGGCTGGATGTCACCATTATCGAATTGACCGATCATCTGATTGCGCCGCTGGACTTTGACATGGCTGCGGACGTCCATCGCTATATAAAAAGCAAAGGGGTCCGGCTGGTCCTCGGTAACGGTGTAAAGGCCATTGCCACCGGCGGCGCCCTTACCGTCACGCTGGATAAGGGGACGTTGTCTGCGGATATGCTGATCCTGTCTGTGGGGGTGCGTCCGGATACGGCGCTGGCGGCATCCGCCGGTATCCGCGTAAACAAACGGGGAGCCATCATGGTAGATTCGTTTATGCGGACCAATGTGGAGGATATTTATGCGGTGGGAGACGCAGTGGAGGTGGCGGATTTCGTCACCGGCAGCCCGGCGTTTATTCCCTTAGCCGGGCCCGCCAATAAACAGGGCCGCATTGCGGCAGATAACATCTGCGGCCTGGAGCGCCGATATACCGGTACTCAGGGCTCTGCTGTGCTGAAAATATTCGATATGACCGTCGCTTCAACGGGAATCAACGAAAAAGCGGCGATGGCAGCGGAAATAGAATATGACAAAACGTATATCTATTCGGGTTCCCACGCTTCCTATTATCCCGGGGCCACCAATATGTCCATCAAAGCGTTGTGGGAGAAAAAGACGCTGCGGCTGCTTGGGGCGCAAATTGTGGGATTTGACGGCGTGGACAAACGAATGGACATACTGGCCACCGCCATCCGTTTCGGGGCCAAGATAACGGATCTGACACAACTGGAGCTGTGTTACGCGCCTCCCTTCGGCAGCGCCAAAGATCCGGTGAATATGCTGGGCTTTGTAGCGGAAAATGTGGTTTCCGGCAAGATCAAACAGTTCTTCTGGGAGGATGTGGCCGCGCTCCCGCGGGATGGCAGCGTCACTCTGTTGGATGTGCGCACGTCAACTGAAGTCAGCCGCGGTAAAATCGACGGCTTCATGCATATACCCTTGGATAGCCTGCGGGAGCATTTGGATCAAATTCCCCGGGAGAAGCCGGTTTACGTCCACTGCCACAGCGGACTGCGCAGCT
>ENA-UONZ01002938-UONZ01002938.1-human-gut-metagenome-genome-assembly--contig:-C93old-NODE-2938-length-12011-cov-3.580629_pt1 | contig 12011 bp, 9 predicted proteins | sample MGYA00242468_ERZ724015 | MGnify/ENA metagenome assembly ERZ724015
GATCTCTGCCATATTACCGCCTCCTCAATTTCTGAAAATATATGCTTCAATCATAGAAATGAATTTACGAACCCTTTTCTATTATACTCTAGTTTCATATTAAACCAATAAAAACTTTTTAACAGTGACTATATCACAAATGAAATCATAAAAATCATATTATAGAAACCGCACTAAAAACATATTAAAGTTTTATGCATAATACATAAAACAACAAGTGAATCCCAAAATTTTTCGTGTCATTCTTCCAACTTTATGCTATACTCAAACACAAGACATACGTTCTGACTGCAAAGGCATCCTCCTGAGCAAAAAGGCGCACATATGGAATATCAGAGGGACTCTCCCTCTTTCTTTGTATATCCGCGCGCCTTTTCAGGCGCGCTTTTTACAATGTCTGCAAACGAAAGTCCGAACTTGTCTGAAACCTTGTCAACTGCTTACACTATACGAATTATAACAAGGAGACATACTATGGACACTAGAATCGCTCTTATCGGCGTTCTTCTCGAAACCCGAGAATCCGTCGATAAACTAAACCATCTTCTAAGCGACTACGGAGAATATGTAATCGGAAGAATGGGACTGCCATACAAAGAAAAAGGAATCCATATTATCAGTATCGCCGTAGACGCCCCGAACAATATCATCAGCGCCCTTTCCGGCAAACTCGGAATGCTTCCGGGCGTCAGCACGAAAACGATCTACGGCAAAACAACGTAACTTATTTGTAACAGCTATATGATCCAAACGCCCGCTTATGAGTAAAACAGCGGCGTCAGCCGCGATAAGCACGCAGTACGGTTTTACGAATGGCGCGAACTGAACTGTCACACTTATTTTTCTGCGAGAGGACACGACTATGACCGAAAAAAACGATACAAAACAACTGATTGACCGATTAGAAGCAACCCGTAATCTTTCCAGAGACGAATGGATCCGCCTGATTCAATACAGAACGGCCGATGATGCAGACTATTTATTTGAACGGGCACAGGCCGTCCGCACACGCCATTATGGACGCAGCGTATACATCCGCGGACTGATCGAATTTACAAATTATTGTAAAAACGACTGCTTCTACTGCGGAATACGAAAAAGTAACAGAAATGCCAACCGTTACCGTCTGACAAAAGAGCAGATACTCTCCTGCTGTGAGATGGGATATGCTCTCGGCTTTCGGACGTTCGTTCTGCAAGGCGGTGAGGACGGTTCATTTACGGATGACCGGCTGACTGATATTATTTCTTCTATACGAACGCGATGGAGTGACTGCGCGATCACACTCTCAATCGGAGAACGTTCTTATGAAAGCTACAAGCAACTTTATGACGCCGGAGCGAATCGCTTTCTTTTAAGACATGAAACATACGATGACACGCATTACGGAAAGCTTCACCCCCCTGCCTTAAGCGCCGCCAGACGAAAGCAATGTCTTTTTGATCTAAAAAAGATCGGCTATCAGGTCGGCACCGGATTTATGGTCGGATCGCCTTATCAGACTTTTGAAAATCTGGCAGACGATATGCTGTTTTTAAAAGAACTCAATCCACAGATGGTCGGGATCGGTCCTTTCATCCCCCATCATGACACCCCGTTTGCAGATCAAAAGGCCGGAAGCGCTGATCTAACGCTGTTTCTGCTCGGATTGATCCGTCTGCTTCTTCCGAAAGTCCTTCTCCCTGCCACGACCGCTCTTGGCACGATTGATTCCGACGGCCGCGAAAAGGGAATTCTTGCCGGAGCGAACGTGATCATGCCGAATCTTTCTCCGCCGCAGGTGAGAGAAAAATATTTACTTTACGACAGTAAACTGTGCACCGGTGACGAAGCCGCCGAAAGCCTTCGTTCTTTAAAGCAGAGAATACAAAATATCGGATATGAAATCACAGTTTCCAGAGGAGATTCCCTGAACATATAAAAAGCACTTTCATCCGAAACATTTTCCCTGTCTGAAAGCAGATAAAACGATTTAAAATTCCGAAAAATAATATTAAAAATTAAAAGGAGACTCAACTATGTACGATGTAAATTCAAAACATGCAGATGATTTTATCAATCATGAAGAAATTCTCGAAACGCTCGCCTATGCAGATGAGAATAAAAATAACATGAAACTGATCGATGCGATCATTGAAAAAGCAAAAAAACGAAAAGGGCTGACACATCGGGAAGCATCAGTTCTTCTCGCCTGTTCGGACGAAGAAAAAAACAAAGAGATCTATAAGCTTGCAGAACAGATCAAAAAAGATTTCTACGGAAACAGAATCGTAATGTTTGCTCCTCTTTATCTGTCAAATTATTGTGTCAACGGCTGTACTTACTGCCCGTACCACGCGAAAAACAAACATATTATGAGGAAACAGCTCTCTCAGGAAGAGATCCGAAGAGAAGTCATCGCACTTCAGGACATGGGGCATAAACGGCTTGCTTTGGAAGCAGGCGAAGATCCTGTCCGCAATACGATGGACTATTACTTAGAATCGATCAAAACGATTTACAGCATCAAACATAAAAACGGCGCGATCCGCCGTGTCAATATTAATATTGCGGCTACGACAGTCGATAATTACCGCCTGCTCAAAGAAGCCGGCATCGGAACGTACATCTTGTTTCAGGAAACATACCATAAAGAAAGCTATCTTGAACTGCATCCGACCGGACCAAAACACGACTACAACTATCACACCGAAGCGATGGACCGCGCCATGGAAGGCGGCATAGACGACGTCGGTCTGGGTGTTCTCTTCGGACTGGACAAATACCGCTATGAATTTGCCGGGCTTCTCATGCATGCCGAGCATCTGGAAGCGGCGTTCGGAGTCGGTCCGCACACGATCAGCGTTCCTCGTCTGAAACACGCCGACGATATCGATCCCGATCAGTTTGACAACGGAATCGACGACGATACTTTTGCCAAGATCGTTGCCTGCATCCGAATCGCCGTTCCATATACGGGAATGATTATCTCTACCCGCGAAAACCCGAAAACACGGGAGCGCGTCCTTCATCTTGGAATCTCCCAGATCAGCGGCGGATCACGAACCAGCGTAGGAGGGTACTGTGAACCGGAACCTGAAGATGCCAAATCCGAACAGTTTGACGTCAGCGATACCCGCACACTTGACGAAGTTGTCCGCTGGCTTATGGAAATGGATTACATCCCAAGTTTTTGTACCGCATGTTATCGTGAAGGAAGAACCGGAGATCGGTTTATGTCTCTTTTCAAAAGCGGACAGATCCAAAACTGCTGTCATCCGAACGCTCTCATGACACTGAAAGAATATTTGATGGATTATGCGTCTCCTGAGACAAAGGCAATCGGAGACCGGCTGATCGACAGAGAAGTTCTCAATGTTCCGAATGAGAAAGCGCGTGCCGTCGTTTTGGAAAATCTGAAACTGATCGAGCAGGATAACAGAAGAGATTTTCGTTTCTAAATTTATTTTCTTGTGATATAATGAGCGTTGGCAGACGGAAGCCGCAGTAAAAACCACTTCTGCTTCCTCTGCAAATTTACGATACAGACGAAAGCAGTTTCATCGTTTCGTCTTATGCATGGCAATGAAAAGAGGGAATAACCATGAGCGCACAAAATCTCACCTTGCTGACAGATCTTTACGAACTGACAATGATGCAGGGATATTTTGAATCGCAGGCAAACGAAACGGTCATTTTCGACGTGTTTTTCCGCGAAAATCCAAACAAGGGCGGATACTCTGTCATGGCCGGTTTAGAGCAGGTGATCGAATATATTAAAAACTTGAATTTTTCTTATGAAGACGTAGATTATCTAAGGGGACTCGGACTGTTCAGCGAGGACTTCCTCCACTACTTGAGCGGATTCCACTTCAGCGGCGATATTTATGCCATTCCTGAAGGCAGCGTCATCTTTCCGCGGGAACCGCTCGTGAAAGTGATCGCCCCTATCATGGAAGCGCAGTTAGTCGAAACCGCGATCTTAAACATTATCAACCATCAGTCTTTGATCGCAACAAAGGCTTCCCGCGTTGTCCACGCGGCACAGGGAAACGGCGTGATGGAATTCGGTCTGCGCCGCGCCCAGGGACCTGATGCAGGTCTTTACGGGGCAAGGGCAGCCATGATCGGAGGTTGTGTCGGAACGTCCAATGTTCTCGCGGGAAAAATGTTTGACGTTCCTGTTCTCGGAACACATGCACACAGCTGGATCATGAGTTTTCCTGACGAATATACGGCATTTAAAGAATACGCCAGACTGTATCCTGACGCCTGTACGCTTCTCGTAGACACATACGACACATTAAAATCAGGTGTTCCGAATGCGATCCGTGTATTTCAGAAAATGAAAGATGCCGGAATCCATCCGAAAAGTTACGGAATCCGTCTTGATTCCGGCGATCTTGCCTACCTTTCCAAAAAGGCACGGAAAATGCTCGATGAAGCCGGATTTCCTGACGCAGTTATCGCCGCGTCAAATGATCTGGACGAATTTTTGATCAACGATCTGAAAATTCAGGGAGCTGCCATCACTTCATGGGGTGTCGGAACGAATCTGATCACATCAAAAGACTGTCCGTCATTCGGAGGGGTTTACAAACTTGCCGCCATCCAAAATAAAGACGGGGAATTTGTTCCGAAAATCAAGATTTCCGAAAATATAGAAAAAATCACCAATCCCGGAAACAAAACGATCTATCGCATTTATGATAAAGATACAGGAAAAATCCGCGCCGATCTAATCTGTTTTGCAGATGAAACTTACGATACTTCTGAAGATCTGCTTCTTTTTGATCCGAATTCCACATGGAAAAAGACACGGCTTGAAGGCGGCACATATACAATGAAAGAGATTTTAAAACCGATCTTTATCCGTGGTGAATGTAAATACACTTCTCCGTCCGTAAAAGAGATTGCCTCTTTCTGCGAACAGGAGAAAAATACTCTGTGGGATGAGACAAAGCGTCTCTTTAACCCGCACAAAGTATATGTAGACCTTTCACAAAGACTTTATGATACAAAAACCGAACTGTTAAATAACGTAAACCGATAGGAACAACTCTCTTATGAATCTATATCAGATCGACGACTTAGACGACTTAACCGAAACGTTCCATATTATAATTTAATGAAACTAAACGAATATCTGAAAATCAAATAAACAAAAACGAATATCTCGAAATCAAAGGAGTATAAACAATTATGAAAATCATCGTACTCGCCGGAGGACTAAGCACTGAAAGAGACGTTTCTCTTGCTTCTGCCGCCGGCATCTGCCGTACATTAATCGAAAAAGGTCATGACGCTTTTCTTCTTGACGTATTTTTAGGGCTGGAACACGCTCCCGAACATTTGGAAGACGTATTTACCCTTCCCGGTCACGGTCTTGAGATTGCGAAAAACATCAGTTGTGAAGAACCTGATCTTGCCGCTGTAAAAGCATCCCGGCCTGATCAATCCGACTGTTTCTTAGGACCAAACGTCATTGAATTATGTCGTCTGGCAGATATCACATTTCTCGGACTTCACGGCGGTGAAGGAGAAAACGGAAAACTTCAGGCTACTTTTGACCTGCTCGGTATCCGCTACACAGGTCCCGATTCTCTCGGCTGCGCCGTCGCTATGGATAAAGGACTGACAAAACAAGTCTTTCTCCAGGCAGGCATCGACACGCCGGCAGGCGTTACCATTCACAAGAAATCAAAAGACCGCTCTCTTGCTTTAACAGGTCTTTCCCTTCCTGTCGTTATAAAACCATGTTCTGGAGGTTCGAGCATCGGGGTATATATCGTCAGTACAGAAGAAGAATATGCAGAAGCTTTGGAAAAATCCTTTTTCTATGAGGATGAAGTCGTTGTAGAAGAGTATATAAAAGGACGTGAATTTGCATGTGGCGTAATTGACAACGAGGCGCTTCCTCCGATCGAAATCATACCGAAAACAGGATTTTTCGATTATGCGAATAAATATCAGGCGGACGCGACTTTAGAAGTATGCCCTGCGGACATTCCCGAAGAGACAGCTTCCCGGATGATGGAACTTACCGTAAAAGCATTCCGTGCGCTGAAACTCAACGTATACAGCCGCGCCGATTTTCTTCTGGATGAAAAAGGAAATCTTTACTGTCTGGAAATGAACACTCTGCCGGGCATGACCGCAGCCAGCCTGCTGCCGAAAGAAGCGAAAGCGGCAGGAATCGAATACGGCGATCTGTGTGAACTGATCATCAAAAAATCGTTAGAAGCGCGTTATTAATACATGTTGTTTAAGAAAGGCAGGAGCTATCTTATGAAATATATGTCATTACAGGAAATTGCCGCAGCCTGCGGCGGTACATACTACGGCGGATCTGAATTTCTCCCCCGTGAAGTAAGCAGCGTCGTCATCGACAGCCGTAAAGCAGAAAAAGACAGTCTGTTTATCGCGATCCGGGGGGCACGCGTCGACGGACATTCCTTTATTCCGAAAGTAATGGAACAAGGAGCGCTCTGCGCCGTTTCCGAAGAAGATCTCGGAGATGTTCCTTATTCTTATATTAAAGTGGCGTCATGTGAACAGGCTTTAAAAGATATCGCAGAACACTATCGGCGTTCCCTTGATATCAAAGTTGTAGGCATTTCGGGAAGCGTCGGAAAAACGAGCACAAAAGAAATGATCGCCTCTGTCCTGTCACAAAAATATTCGGTTCTGAAAACAGAAGGAAACTTTAACAATGAGATTGGGCTTCCTCTTACTGTTTTCAACCTCCGTAAGGAACATGAAATCGCGGTTCTTGAGATGGGGATCAGCGGCTTCGAAGAGATGACGCGCCTTGCGAAAGTTGCCCGGCCGGACATCTGCGTTCTCACAAATATCGGTGTCGCCCATATGGAAAATCTAGGTTCAAGAGACGGGATCTTAAAAGCAAAAACAGAAATGTTTGCTTATATGAATGAAAACGGAACAATAATCTTAAACGGAGACGATGACAAACTGCGCGGATATTCTCCCGAAAACGGAATCACGCCTGTCTACTTCGGTCTTGATGAAAGCTGCGGTTTTCACGCCGAAAATATTTCCGGCAAAGGTTTAAACGGAACGGACGCACAGTTTTTCACACCAAATTCTTCTTTTACGGCACATATCAACATCCCGGGCGCTCACATGGTGTACAACGCGCTTGCGGCTACCGCAGTCGGATACGCTCTTGGTATGACAGACAGGGAAATCTGCGCAGGAATCGAAGCAAATGTTCCGATTGCCGGACGCAATAACCTGATCCGTGCGCCCCATTTTACGATCATCGACGACTGCTACAACGCAAACCCTACTTCTATGAAAGCGTCTCTCGATGTTCTTGCCTTTGCAGATACTCGCAAAGCAGCAATACTCGGAGATATGTTTGAACTCGGAGAAAACGAAAAACAGATGCACCGCGAAGTCGGCATTCACGCCGTCAGAAAAGGCATCGATGTTTTGATCTGCATCGGCAGTTTGATGAAGTCGGCGGCAGACGGAGCGTTGGAATATCTTGAGCAGCAAAAAAACGCAGAACATACCGAAGAGACGCCTTCGTCTTCTGCGCATTTTCCGACTCAGATCTGCCATTTCGCCACAAAGGCAGATTTTCTGCGCGAGGCGAAAGAACTTTTAAAAGAAGGCGATACCGTACTTGTAAAGGCTTCACACGGAATGGAGTTTCCGGAAATCGTCGAATTTTTACAGCAATAATATTATATTTTGATAAAGCATAGGAGAAGGATTATGAAATATCAGGTTCTCGTCCTTGATCTGGACGGCACTTTGACCAATTCAAAAAAGGAAATTACCGCGCCGACAAAACAGGCGCTTCTTGAGATTCAGGAAGCCGGCCGCACTGTCGTTCTTGCCAGCGGGCGGCCGATCAACGGTGTTGCGCCTCTTGCAAAAGAACTTCAGATGGATACTTTCGGCGGATACATGCTCTCCTTTAACGGCGCACGTATTACAAAATGTTCCACAGGCGAGATCATTTACAATAAAACGATCCCAAAAGAAATCATCCGTCCGGTCTGGGAATACGTAAAGACATTTCCGGGACTGGATATCATCTCTTACGATGACACTCATATTTTCTCAGGGATTTGTCCGAACAAATATGTAGAAATAGAATCGGGAATAAACAATATGGAAATTGTTCCAACGGACGACTTTCCATCCGCCCTTGATTTCCCGGTAAATAAGCTGCTCATCTGCGGCGATCCGAAAACACTTGAAACGATGATCGAACCGCTCCGCAAGCAGTACCACGGGCTTTTAAATATCTATCTTTCCGAACCGTTTTTCTTGGAGATCATGCCGAAAAACATTGACAAAGCGCAGTCTCTCCAAAAGCTGTTAAACAGCATCGGTCTGACCGCTAATGAGATGATCTGCTGCGGCGACGGCTTCAACGATCTGTCCATGATCGAATATGCCGGTCTTGGAGTCGCCATGGAAAACGCACAGCCGATCATAAAAGAAACCGCCGACTTCATCACTCGTTCCAATGACGAAGACGGCGTACTCCATGTGATCGATACGTTTATGCGATAAAGAAATCTTTTATATCGGCTCACACATACAATCTGTAAGAGCTGTCACGATACTTTTTCAGGAAAAGAAAAGTTCCATCACTTCCTGTGCCGGCATTTCTTTTCCTGTAAACAGTTCAAACGCCGCAGCTCCCTGCCAGAGCAGCATCCCGATTCCTCCGACTGCGGCTTTACAGCCTGCCTCTTTTGCTTTTTTTATAAGCAGCGTCTCTCTCGGATTATACACGACGTCCGCAACAGCCAGATCTTTATGAAGTAATTCTTCCGGAACGGGAAGCACGTTTTCCAAAGGACTCATTCCGGCGCGTGTTGCATTGATCAAAAGATCGCTTCCGGCGATAGCTTCTCCTAATTTTTTCTCATCATCAATATCTTCAATATAGATTTTTTTCATCGACGGTACTGCTTTTTTAATCTTTTCTACCGTTTTTTCTCCGTTTGCGAAAAATTCATCCTTCCGGTTAAATATCGCAATCTCTGACGCTTTATCAAGCGCCGCCTGTACTGCGATCGCAGTCGCCGCTCCGCCTGTACCAAGCAAAACGATCTTCTTTCCCTCTATCCCGACTCCTTGTTCCTTCAGATTGCGGACAAATCCGATCCCGTCTGTAATATGCCCTGTCATCGTTTTGTCCTCTTCCACAACGACGGTGTTACACGCTCCGACAAGTTCCGCCGCAGGGGACAATCTGTCTACAAGCTGTGCCGCCGCGGTTTTGTTCGGCATCGTTATGTTAAAACCGCCTACGTTTAATGTGCGGAATGCGTCAATCGCATCTTTTGTTTTCTCCAGCGGTATGTCAAACGCAAGATACGCCGCATCGATCCCTAGCTTTTCAAAACTGTAGTTGTACATAGCCGGAGACCCCGAATGGCCTACCGGTGAACCGATCAGCGCGTAAAGCCTTGTATGTCCGTTAATTCTTCTTTCCATCTTTTCTCCCTCCATGATCATGCGCTCTCAAAACAGGCGCACTGCAAATATGGATACAGTATATCACAACTTTTTGTTTACTTCAACACTTTAAAGTGTGAATAAAATTCGTTAAAATAAAAATCGAATTAAAATGCATACATTTATCCCGTGTCACCCCATGTTACTAACGCGTTGTCGTTTTGTCTTAATGAATTGCCCCTTTTAAAAAAATGTGCTATCTTATTCCAAAAGAAAGGAGATTTTACGAAAATATGAAAAACAGTTTTTCTTTTCTCGCAAAACATATTTCATGGAAATACATTGTACTTATCTTAATCCTTATTTATATTATCCTCCTTACTGTTCCTTATCTGCCGCATAAAACTGTATCGGAAGAATACAAAGAAAAAGATGCGGCAGCCGAATATTATTCCGACACATCCGGGACAGAGCGCATCGCCTACATCACTGATAATAACGACGCTCTTTTGTATCGGCTCGGTATGATCGAAGAAGCAGAAAAATCCATCATTTTATCGACCTTTGATTTTAACGATGATGAGGCGGGGCAGGATATTCTTTCCGCCTTACTAAACGCCGCGGACCGGGGCGTCGATATCCGTGTTATCGTCGATGGAATCAGCGGATTTATGGATGTACAGCACAATCCGTGGTTTCTTGCTTTAGACGCTCATAAAAACGCTCAGGTCCGCATTTATAATCCTGTGAATTTTTTGAAACCATGGGATATGCAGGCCCGCCTTCATGACAAATATCTGATCATCGATGACCAGATGTATACACTTGGCGGACGCAACACAACAAACCTGTTTCTCGGAGATTATTCAAAAGGAAAAAACATCGACAAGGAGCTGTTTGTTTACGAAACAGATCCGGGCAAAAATATGCAAAACACTTCTATGTCCCAGCTTCAGACTTATTTTGATTCCATATGGGATTCTTCTGACAGCAAACCGTGCCGTGGCTCAAGAAACGGAAAAAAGACGGTCGAAAAAACAGAAGCTCTGAAAAAACATTACAAAGAGCTACAGAAAAAATATCCTGCCGCATACGAAAAACAAAACTGGGAAGAACTGACATTTGAGACAAATAAGATCACTCTTTTGAGCAATCCGATCGAATCAGAAAACAAAGAACCGTGGATGTGGTACTCTCTTCACCGGCTTATGATGTCCGGAAAACAGGCGACGATCTACACCCCTTACATTATATGCGGCAGGGAAATGTACGACGATCTTTCTCAGCTCACAGATAATAACGTCTCTGTCGAGATCATTACAAATGATGTCGCAAAAGGCGCCAATCCGTGGGGCTGTACAGATTACTTAAATGAAAAAGAAAAGATATGGAGAACCGGTGTGAAAGTTTACGAATATATGGCTCCCCATTCCTGCCATACGAAAGCCGTTCTCATAGATGACCGCATGAGTATCGTCGGTTCTTACAATCTTGACATGCGAAGCACATATCTTGATACCGAATTAATGCTTGCCGTCGATTCAACCGAATTAAACGCAATTATACGAAAAGAAGCCGAACATGATAAAACCTTTTCAAAAACGATGGAAAACGGAAAATATACCTACGGGGAAAATTACAAAACAAAAGAATTAAGCACCGGAAAGAAATTATTCTACGCAACATTAAGACAAATTATCAAACCGCTCCGAAGATTCTTATAGACAACTTTATTAAAAACTCTTTATAGACAAAACTTTTATGATTAAATTTTTACAGCCGAATTTCTTATGATCGATATCTTCTCTGATCGGATTTATCTGCACGGAAACGAGAATCACAAATCAGGCATCCCTTGTACCTTCCCGAGAACTGTTCCCATGCAGATAAACCGGTCTTTCGGCTTTACTACTACATCCTGTTCCAATACGTTCAATGCTTTCAGCTTTTTCTCTTCATTTTCCTGATATAATAATCTCAAATAATAAACTTCATTTACTAAGAAAATTCCTATTTCATTTTGACCTGCTTTTTTTTCGGTCAATGCGATCACATCCCCGTTCCGAAAAACAGGCTCGTATCTGTCTGTCTGAAGCTGCAGGCAAAATTCCATGCCGTCTATCATATTCTCCTTGCGTACACGGAATTCAAAATATTCTGCTCTTTTTTTACAAATCGCATCAATCCCTCCTCCCATATCTTTCATACACGGAAAAGAAATCCATTCTTCCTGCTGCATTCTCGAATACTCTTCTTCGATCACCATACGAACAAGTTTTTTCCCGCTGCTCGTCAACTGCCTGTACTTTTCAAGAGCATATATCTCATCCTGTGTGATCGCTCTTTTACATGCGATGGCAATCTCTCTGTTTCTTACATACTCTTCATAAAAGTAATTCGCATCTACTTCAAGCGTGATCATCAGCGCAACAAAAATATCCGGTTTCGGATAGCTGATTCCATTCTCATAATTTGCAATAGCAGACGGTGTAACCTGCACCGCTTCGGCAAGCTGTACTCTTGACATGTTTAACTCCTGACGTCGCTTACGAATCTTATTTCTGATCATCGTCATGATTTTAACC
>ENA-UONZ01002939-UONZ01002939.1-human-gut-metagenome-genome-assembly--contig:-C93old-NODE-2939-length-12010-cov-4.582518_pt1 | contig 12010 bp, 9 predicted proteins | sample MGYA00242468_ERZ724015 | MGnify/ENA metagenome assembly ERZ724015
GCCACAATCTGAATTTCCTCTTTTTTACAATCCAGAACTTTTTTCCGGCGGGAGCGGGCCAGAATCCGGTCAATGGAGACATCCCCCTCCACCACCAAATACTCGAATTCCACGCTCAGGTTGATAAACACAAAGTAGGCGGCTATTCCAACCGCGATCAACAGGATCGCACCAAAAGCGGTCTGCATGGCGATCAGCAGGGAAACCAGGCACAGCACCGCCATGAGAATCTTCACAGGGATCGCGTAGATCGGATCTTTGCGCTTTACCAGCCATTCTGCGTATGCGTCGTCGTTCATTTGCATTTCTCCTTCTTATGTTGTGACTTGGGCACGGACCAGAAAACCACAAAAGGGCGGCCCGGTTGAGCCTTACTGCTCCCGGGCCGCCCTGATATCATGGTTTTTATCTGATTAGTACATTCCGCCCATGTCCGGTGCGCCTGCGGGTGCAGGTGCTGCTTCTTTAATATTAGCAACTACGGACTCAGTTGTCAACAGGGTGGAAGCTACGCTGGTCGCGTTCTGCAGAGCGCTTCTGGTAACCTTGGCGGGATCCAGAATGCCAGCTTCGATCATATCCACATATTCTTCCTTGTATGCGTCGAATCCTGTGCCGATGGGGGATTCCTTTACTTTGTTCACAATCACGGAGCCTTCCAGACCTGCGTTGGCTGCGATGTGGAACAACGGAGACTCCAGAGCCTTGAGGATCAGTCTTGCGCCGGTCTTCTCATCGCCTTCCAGGCTATCCACAACTTCGCTCACCTTGCCTGCGGCATGGATGTAAGCGGAGCCGCCGCCTGCGATGATTCCCTCTTCCACAGCCGCTCTGGTCGCGTTGAGAGCGTCCTCCATACGCAGCTTGGCTTCCTTCATCTCGGTCTCGGTAGCAGCGCCAACGCGGATTACCGCAACGCCGCCAGCCAGCTTCGCCAGTCTCTCCTGCAGCTTCTCACGGTCGAAATCAGAGGTGGTCTCCTCGATCTGCTTGCGAATCTGGGCAACTCTGGCGTCGATGTTGCTCTTCTCGCCAAAGCCGTCAACGATAATGGTGTTCTCCTTCTGAACCTTAACGGATTTTGCGCGTCCCAGCTGATCCATGGTGGCTTCCTTCAGATCCAAACCAACCTCGTCGGAGATCACGGTGCCGCCGGTCAGGATCGCGATATCCTGCAGCATCTCTTTTCTTCTGTCGCCGTAGCCCGGAGCCTTAACCGCAACTACGTTGAAGGTGCCTCTCAGCTTGTTGACGATCAGGGTGGTCAGAGCCTCGCCCTCCACGTCCTCGGCGATGATCATCAGTCTTGCGCCGGTCTTAACGATCTGCTCCAGCAGGGGCAGGATCTCCTGGATATTGGAAATCTTCTTGTCGGTGATCAGGATATAGGGATCGTCCAGATTGGCTTCCATCTTATCCATGTCGGTGCACATATAAGCGGAAACGTAACCTCTGTCAAACTGCATGCCTTCCACCATATCCAGCTCGGTCTTCATGGTCTTGGATTCCTCGATGGTGATTACGCCGTCCTTGGAAACCTTCTCCATCGCGTCCGCTACCATGGTTCCAACTTCGTCGTCGGAAGCGGAAATTGCGGCTACCCTGGCAATCTGCTCCTTGCCGGTAATGGGCTTGCTCATCTCTTTGATGGCCTCAACCGCAGCGTCGGTGGCTTTTCTCATGCCCTTTCTCAGGCCGATGGGATTCGCGCCTGCAGCCAGGTTCTTCATACCCTCGCACACCATGGACTGGGCCAGCACCGTAGCGGTGGTGGTTCCGTCTCCGGCAACGTCGTTGGTCTTGGAAGCAACTTCCTTGATCAGCTGAGCGCCCATGTTCTCAAAGGGATCTTCCAGCTCGATCTCCTTGGCAATGGTCACGCCGTCGTTGGTGATCAGCGGAGCGCCGAAGGACTTGTCGAGCACAACGTTGCGGCCTTTCGGTCCCAGGGTAACGCGTACGGTATCTGCTAACTGGTTAACACCGGACTCCAGCGCCTTGCGGGCGTCCACACCATATTTAATCTTCTTTGCCATGACTCATCTACCTCCAAATATTGTTTTCTATGTCGCGTATTTTAAATTTATTAGAATGATTGACGGTAACTGTTCAGCAGGTCTGCGCACTTGCTGCGCTGACCCTATGAAAACCTGAGCTTGCAGGCAAAAATCCAACGACGAAGTCGATTTTAAATGGATTTTTGCTCGTATCTGTGAAGGTACTGAACAGATACGATTGACGGATTATTCAACAACAGCCAGGATGTCGTTCTGCTTTACGATCACGTACTTGTCGTCCTCGATCTCCACTTCGGTGCCGGAATACTTGGAATAGATAACCTTATCGCCGACTTTCACCTGCATGGTCACTTCCTTGCCGTCGATCACGCCGCCGGGTCCAACTGCGATTACCTCCGCCTGCTGGGGTTTCTCCTTTGCCGCTCCGGGAAGCACGATACCGGATTTAGTGGTCTCTTCCGCTACTAACTGTTTTAACACTACCTTGTCAAACAACGGTACTAACTTCATGATGAATTCCTCCTTGCAATCAGTTCTGTTTTTTCTTTTTCTGGTTTGTGCAACCCCTTTATTTTCTCACATCATATGTTATAGCACTTGTTATTAGCACTGTCAAGAGTTGAGTGCTAATTTTTTGTGATTTTTATTTTTTTTTTTCATTTTCCTGCAATTCCCTTCCTTTTTTTCTGCTTTCGTATTACAATAATACTAATGTAAATATAATAAAGACTGAATCACAGTGAAAGGGGTTTTCAATATGGCTAAGAAGGGATTCGGAAAATTAGTCGCATTCGCGGCAGTCACAGGCGCTGTAGCGGCCAGCGTCTCCTACGCGCTTCGATACAAAACATTCCACAGTGAACTGGAGAAGGACTTCCGTGAGTTTGAGGACGGAGAGGATGAAGCCTGCGAGGACAGCGAGGAGCGCACCGTGGACCCGCGCCGCACCGACCGCAATTATATTTCCCTTCACGCCAGCAAGGATGAATTCAAGCTGGCTGCCAAGGACATGGCGGAAGCCACCAAAAACGTGCTGAAGGATGCAGGGGCCGTCATTTCCGACACCGCCCACGAGGCCGTCTCCGCAGCCGTGGACACCGCCCACATCGCACTCACCGCAGTGAAGAACAAGCGCTCCGAGTTTGAGGACGCGATGGATGAGGACGAGGAGGAAGACTCCGAGCTGTTTGAGGACGAAGGCTTCCTGGACGACGATTATGTGGACGACGACGATCTGTTCGACTACTCCCGCACAGAGAGCGATGGAATTCCCGCCTGGAAGAAACCGCTTCCCGAGGAGACGCCCGCTCCCGCGGCCCCGGCGGCAGAACCCGTTCCCGCAGAAGAGCCCGCAGAGCCGGACCAGACCGCCGGCGCTGAGAAGGTGACCATCGAGGAAGATACGATCTGATTTTCCCCAAAATATGGTATTCTATGCAAAAGAAATGCCGGTTCCTCACGATACCTATACTTTACCCGCGAAGAGACCGGCAGATTTCGGTTACCGCCCGCAAAGTGCGGAGCGGACCGCTGAATCAGCTCATAAAATCATGACCCCCGTCTTTTTTATAAAGACGGGGGTTTTTGGTTGGAGGCAGCGGGCTGCTGGCGCAGACTGTGATCGATCGCCGGATGGAATGAGCCCTTTCCGCTCATTCCTCAACATCCCACACCAGCAGATTCACCCACCGGGGCTGCTTCATCTCCTCCTCCGTCAGGGCGTAGGCGTAGGCCGGATTGTCGTCGGCTTCCAGGTGGTAAATCCCCTCTTCCGGGCCCGGGATCCAGCGGTCGTCCCGCTGAGTCACGCCCTCCTTCACCGCCATGGTGTAGGTGGCCGTCACGCCGTCGGAACCGGTGTTCCGGTAGGTAATGGTTCCCTCCATCTTGCCGCGCACAAACCGTCCCTCCTTGCGGACCTCCTCGGCTTCGCCCTGGGGCGGGCCCTGATAGTAGCGGTAGCCGGAGACTCCGGCGCCGTCCATGCGCCCGTCCTTCCAGGTTCCCTCCGAGTAATCATATCGGGGTTTTTCCAGCTCCACCGCCTGCAAGGCCGTGCAGCGGCCTTCCGGCCCGTTTTCCCCGAAGCTTCCGTAGAAAACGCTGGCCGCGCCGGTCAACACCAGCCCTTCTCCGGCCAGATCCGCCCTGAATTCCGTCCCGTCATAGCGGTACCGCTCCTCCCCAAACGTCTCATAATAAAGCCAGCTGAGCGTGTCGCCGTCCGCCAGCAGTTCTGCGGCAATCCGCTCCTTACTCCCGCTTTTCACCGCCGCAGCCAGCCGCCGCACTGCCGCCAGCTCCTGCTCGTTTAATTCCGGCACCTCGGATAGGGCGGAAAAATCCGTGCCGCTGCTCCCGTCTGCGCTCCGGCCCGCTCCAGCCCCCCCGCTTCCATCCACGCTTCGGCCCGTCCCCGCTAATCCGCTTCCGTCTGCGCCAACGCCGGTTCCATCCGCGCCCAGCCCGCCAGACCCGGCCGCCGTGTTTCCGGCTGCCCCCGCTCCGCCTCCGGCGTCCGCCATCCTTCCATATCCCGCGTTCCCGGCCCCGCCGTCCGCTGTTCCTCCGAAGTTCTGGGCGGCTGCCCATATGCCGTAGCCCAGCAGCACGCCCGCGGCCGCGGCTATAATCTGTCTCTTCTGAATCATCTGTCCGTCCTCTCTGTCATTGCTGCAATCCACCGCTTCCCGCTTCCCCCGGTCACGCTCCCCAGGCCTCCCGCAGAAGGCCGGTGCCCAGGCGGATGTCGTCCTCGGTCAGGCTGGCGTAACCCAGCAGCACCGTGGAGGGACAGCACCTGTGCTCCGGGTGGATAAAATACCCGGACATCCCGTATACCTTGACCCCCAAATCCGCAGCCCTGCGCACCAGCTCCTCCTCGTCCAGGCCGCCCCTGTGGGTCAGGAGCACATGCAGTCCCGCGTACTCGCCGCGTATCTCAAACCGGTCCTCCAATTCCCGCAGACCGGCTAACAGCGCGTCATGCTTTCCCTTGTAGACCGCCCGCATCCGGTTCAGATGCCGCTCATAATGGCCTTCTGTGATGAACTGGTACAGAATATTCTGATCGATCCGCGACACCGTGGAGGCGTAAAATCCCGCCCTCTGCCGGTAAACTGCCACCATAGCGGGCGGCAGCACCAGAAAACCAACGCGGATGGCCGGAGCGATGGATTTGGAGAAGGTGCCGATGTAGATCACCCGCCCGGCCGTGTCCATGCCCTGAAGCGCCGGTATGGGCTTTCCCTTGTAGCGGAACTCGCTGTCGTAATCGTCCTCAATCAGATACCTGCCCTCCCCGCCGCAGGCCCAGGCCAAAAGCTCCTGGCGGCGGCGCACCGGCATCACGATGCCCGTGGGATACTGGTGGGCGGGCATGACGTAGGCCACGTCCGCGCCGCTTTTTTCCAGCTGGGCCACATCCATCCCATAGCGGTCCATCTCCACCGGAGCCACGGGGTAACCCATGCCGTTAAACACCCGGTAAGCCTGCTTGTAGGTGGGATTTTCCATGGCGATCTTGTGATTCATTCCCAGAATCTGGGATAGCAGCAGCCACAGGTACTCGCTGCCCGCGCCGATAATAATCTGCTCCGGCCTCACGTTGACTCCCCGTGCCGAGTGCAGATAACTGCCGATGGCCGCCCGCAGGGACCGCTCTCCCTGGGGATCTCCGCCCGCAAACATCTCCTTATTGTCGTCCACCAGGGTATTTTTGCTGATCTTCCGCCAGGTATTGAAGGGAAAGCTGTCCAGATCAATGCCCCGGGGTGAGAAATCCACCCGGTACTGCTCGCGGCTCCCTGCAGGCTCCGGCACAAAACTCCCCGTCTCCTGGCCCTTCACCTCCACCAGCTCCTCGATGCCTGCCACAAAATAACCTCTGCAGGGCACCGCCTCAATATACCCCTCGGACAAAAGCTGTTCATAAGCCATCTGGGTGGTGCTGCGGCTGACCTTCAAATTGTCCGCCAGCACCCGTGTGGAGGGCAGGCGGCTCCCGGCCGTCAGGCGTCCGCCCCGTATCTCATCCTTGATATACTGATAAATCTGCTCGTACAGCGGGCGCTTGTCCTGGGCGTAGAGCGGCACCATCAATTCCATTTTTTTCCTCCTCCCAACGCAAAAACCGGCGGCAGCTCTGCGCATTGCGAGCGAAGCTTCCGCCGGGTTCTCATTCAATGTGACGCCCCGCCGGCGCAGCCTGCGGGTTATTGCTGGTTTTTCTGGTTATTTGGGCAGCTTGAAGGAACTCTTAAGGGATACGATCCGGTTGAACACTGGCTTCTCCGGCGTGCTGTCCTTGCAGTCCACACAGAAATAGCCGTTGCGCACAAACTGGAAGCTGTCGTAGGCTTGAGCCTTTGCCAGCTCCGGCTCCACATAGCACTCCTTTAGCACGACCAGGGAGTTGGGATTTAAGTTGAGGGAGCCGTCCTCGTTCAGCTTGCCCTTCTCCTCGTCCACGATGTTCTCGTACAGACGGCACTCCACCTGCTTTGCGGTGGGCACCGCAACCCAGTGGATCGTACCCTTTACCTTGCGGCCCTCGAAACCGGAACCGCTCTTGGTCTCGGGATCATAGGTGCCGTGCACCACGGTCACGTTGCCGTTCTCGTCCTTCTCGCAGCCCGTGCATTTCACGAAGTAAGCGCCCATGAGACGCACCTCATTGCCCGGGAACATGCGGAAATATTTCCTGGGCGGCTCCTCCATGAAGTCCTCCCGCTCGATGTACACCTCGCGGCTAAAGGGCACCAAACGGCTGCCGAGCTCCGGGTTCTCCAGGTTGTTGGGGATCTCAAGCTCCTCCACCTGGCCCTCGGGATAGTTGTCGATCACCAGCTTCACCGGGTCCAGAACCGCCATCATTCTGGCCTTTTTCAGCTTCAAATCCTCGCGGATACAGTATTCCAGCATGGCGTAGTCCACGGAGCTGTTGGCCTTGGAAACGCCCACCAGGTCCACGAACATGCGGATGGACTCCGGCGTGTAGCCCCTTCTGCGCAGGGCTGCGATGGAAACCAGGCGCGGATCGTCCCAGCCGTCCACGATCTTGTCCTCCACCAGCTTCTTGATGTAGCGCTTGCCCGTGACCACATTGGTCAGGTACAGCTTGGCAAACTCGATCTGACGGGGCGGATTCTCAAATTCGCACTCTTTCACCACCCAGTCGTACAGCGGTCTGTGATCCTCGAACTCCAGGGTACAGATGGAGTGGGTGATATTCTCGATGGCATCCTCGATGGGATGGGCGAAATCGTACATGGGGTAGATGCACCACTTGTCCCCGGTGTTGTGGTGGGACATGCGGGCCACGCGGTAGATCACCGGGTCGCGCATGTTGATGTTGGGGGAGGCCATGTCGATCTTGGCCCGCAGCACCTTTGCGCCGTCCTGGTATTTCCCCTCCTTCATCTCCTCGAAGAGCTGTAAATTCTCCTCGATGCTGCGGTTCCGGTAGGGGCTCTCCTTGCCAGGCGTGTTGTAGTCGCCGCGGTACTGCTTGATCTCGTCGGCGCTGAGGTCGCAGACAAATGCCTTGCCCTTTTTGATCAGCATCACCGCGCACTCGTACATCTGCTCAAAGTAGTTGGAGGCGAAGAACAGCCGGTCCTCAAAGTCGGCGCCCAGCCACTTCACATCCTCTATAATAGACTCCACGAACTCGGTTTTCTCCTTCGTGGGATTGGTATCGTCAAAACGCAGATTGAATTTCCCGCCGTACTTCTGGGCCAGGCCGTAGTTGAGCAAAATGGACTTGGCGTGTCCAATGTGCAAATAGCCGTTGGGCTCCGGTGGGAAACGGGTTTGGACGTGGTTGTATACTCCGCTCGCCAGGTCTTTGTCGATCTCCTGCTCAATGAAGTTTTTGGAAACCACTTCTTTCTCCTCAGTTTCCATTACGGTATCTTTCTCTGCCATAAACTGTTCCTCCGTTATCTGATTCCCTGCTCCGCTGTATTCCCGGCGCGGACAGGCGTATACTCTGCTATCATAGCACATTTCTCCATTCCGGGAAAGGGGGCGGCCGGGAAATTTTTAAAATACTTCCCGGCCGCCGGTATTTTCATACACCAGTTTCTCATATTCGCCGCATGGCATCGGCTTGGCGCAGTAGTAGCCCTGGATGTAATCCACGTTCATGCGCTTGAGCAGATCGTACTGGTCCTTGGTCTCCACCCCCTCGGCCGTCACCTGGATGTTCAGGGACTGAGCCAGGCCGATCACGCTGGCGAGGATCTTCTGCAGCTTGGGCCGCTCGGTGGAATCGTCCACCAGCCCCTTGTCGATCTTCAGATTGTCGATGGGCATGCTGCGCAGAAGCTGAATGGAGGAGTATCCCGAGCCGAAATCGTCCATCAGGATCGGCACGCCCTCCCGCCGGAAGTCCTGCAGCGTTTCCCCCAGCAGCTCCTCGTTATCGAACATCACCGTCTCCGTCAGCTCCAGCTCCACCAGCCCCGGCGGCACGTGCCATCTGCGGATCAGGCCCAGATAGCGCTCCACAAACCCCTTCTGGTACAGGTGGAGGCGGGAAATGTTCACGGAAACCGGCTGCACCACAAAACCGCGGTCCAGCCACTGCCGGATCTGGCGGCATACCTGCTCGAAAATGTACTCATCCAGCCGGATTATCATGCTGTTGCTCTCAAACACCGGTACAAACACCCCCGGCGGAATCATACCCTCTACAGGAGAATTCCAGCGCACCAGCGCCTCCGCGCCGTAAAAGCGGCCGCCCTTCACGTCGTATTTTGGCTGGTAATAGACCTCGAACTGTCTCTGGCTCACCGCCTCCTCAAAATGATTCTCCAGCTCCTTCTGGCGGACCATCCGCTCCCGGATTCCGGTGTCGTAAAAGCCGCAGTTCTCGATGGCCCCCATATTTTCCCTGGAAAGCGCCGCCTTGGCCCAGTCCAGCATCTTGTCGAGCACCTCCGTCTTGTCCTCGATCTGATAGATTCCGGCGGTCATCCGGACGTCGTAGGCCATCTCCTCCATCTGGCTCCGGTTCAGCCGCTCCATACCGTGGATCATGTTCTTTACGCGCTCCCGCAGCTGTTCCTTGTCCCGGTAGGACAACAGGGCGGCGAACCGGTCCGCGTTTAAGCGGGCGCAGGCCTCCTGCTTGCCGATATGGGCGCTTAAATAGTCCGCAATCACCCTCAAAATCCGGTCGCCCTCGGCAAAGCCGTGCAGGTCGTTGATGTACTGAAACATGCGCACATTAAAGCAGACCAGCGCATAGGGCGTTTCCCGGGAACCGGACAGGATTTCCTGCACGTCGAGGCGGAATTTGGCAAATGAGGCATGGCCGGTGACCGCGTCCGTCAGCGCCGTATCTTCCACTTTTTTCCAATAGCGCTTCTTGATCATCCAGATCTGGTACGCCATCAGGGCCAGTATACCCAGACAGGCGGCCATCATGGTGTAGGCCAGGCTCAACATGCCGTTGACATTTTCCTCAACCACCCAGGAGGGGACGACGCTGAGCAGATACCACTGGTTCACCCCCAGGGGCTGGTAGTAGACGTAGCGCCGTCCGTCCTCCCGCTCGTACCGGAGGGACCCGCTCTTATGGGCCGCGATCTCCTCCCGCAGCAGGTCCATCTGCTGCGCGTTGGTATCGGAGATGGCGCTTACCTCCTTATAAAAATTGTCCAGATTCCCCAGGCTGGCCGGATTGCGGGAGCCGCTGACGCATTCCCCGTCCTCCTTGATAATGTAGCTGTACCCGCTGCCGCCGAAGGTGGAGACCGAGAGACTGTCCTCGTAAAAATCCGTGGAATACGTCCCGAACAGCGCGTACGTGCCGCCATCCCCTGCGGTGAAGGGCACGCCGTACACGGTTACCGGCTCCCCGTCGATCAGGTCGGGCACCCGGTCGGACACAAACGCGCTGCCGGCAAACGCCGTTTTGAAGCGCTCCCCCACCTGCGTGGACCTGGCGTCCACATCCGAGCCGTCGGTGGCGTAGCCGGTGCCGTCCTCCCGGACAATCCCCATGCGCTTGAAGTTGTTGGCCTGATCCACCGCCGTCAGCTCCCCCACCAGTTCCCGGATATCGCCGGAAGGGTTCTGGGCCAGCAGGATCGCCAGACTTTCCAGCATCATCTGGTTCTTCTCGACCTCCTGGCGGACCACCTTGGCGCTCTGATCGGAAATCTCAGCCAGTGTGTTGACCATCTTCGCCTGGGACGTGCGGTAAAATAAAACCGCATACACGAGAACCAGCGCGACCATTACAAAGGCCGCGATGCCGATTCCCGAAAACATTTTCTTTGTCGACTGCTTCATAGATCGATTCCTCACTGTCCGGATCTGCTCATGACCGCTATTATATATCAAATGCCGCCGGGCTGTAAACCCCCGATCTGGCCGCCCCATGTCCCCCCAGAACAAAAATCCGGTGGAAATTCATGGCAAATTTTGCTATACTGTTTCTAATTACGGCCTATATTCCGGGTATACCGGCGGCCGCACTGGATATTCCAGTCAAAAGCTGAAACAGAAAGCGGGAGTTATTATGAAAAAAGCAGCAAAATTTGCATTTGTCAAGAGCATCCCCATCATGCTGGGGTATGTGTTTCTGGGCATCGCCTTCGGGCTGGTGCTTCAGAAGGCGGGCCTGGGACCTCTGTGGGCCCTTCTCATCAGCGCCTGCGTCTACGCCGGTTCCATGCAGTTCGCCCTGGTGGGCATTCTCACCGGCGGACTCAGCTTCGTCACCACCGCTGTGATGACCCTGTTCATCAACAGCCGCCATGCATTCTACGGCCTGACCTTTATCGAGCGCTTTAAAAAGATGAGAAAAGCTTATCCTTATATGGTATTCTCCCTGACCGACGAGACCTACTCCCTGCTGTGTTCCATGGCAAGGCCCCGGGACTTCTCGGACCGGGAATGGGACATGGCTACGCTGTTCGTCTCCCTGTTCGACCAGTGCTACTGGGTGGCGGGCTCCGTCCTGGGCGCCCTGGCCGGGCAGCTCATCACCTTCGACTCCACGGGCATCGACTTCGCCATGACCGCGCTGTTCGTGGTCATCTGCGTGGATCAGTGGAAGCACGCGAAAACCCATATCCCGGCCCTGGCGGGCTTTGCCTGCGGCATTTTCTTTCTGGCCCTGATCCGCTCGGCCAACTTCATTCTGCCGGCCCTGGCGGCCGTGGCGGGCGTGCTGCTCATCTCCCGCCGGATCATTGAACGGAAAATGGAGGATTCATCATTATGACGGAAAAATATGTACTCATCACTGTGATCATCTGCGCCCTCTGCACCCAGGCCACCCGCTGGCTCCCCTTCCTGCTCTTCGGCGGCAAAAAGGAGGTGCCGCGGATCGTGCGCTATCTGGGCGCGGTGCTGCCCGCCGCCATCATGGCCGTGCTGGTGGTCTACTGCCTGAAGGGCGTCACGCCGCTCGCTTACCCTTACGGGCTGCCGGAGTTTTTCAGCGTGGCCCTTGTGGTGGTGCTGCACCTGTGGAAGGGGAACACCCTGGCAAGTATTGCGCTGGGCACGGTGTGTTATATGGTGTTGGTGCAGGGGGTGTTTTGAGGTTTCCTGCCTGGGACTTGCGGTACACAATATTTAGAATGTTTCCGGGGTCATGTTCAGTTCACGCCTGGCTTCCAGCCAGTCCTGGTCCAGTTTGATGTCCAGGCTGCGCCGGAGGCCTTTTATTATGATCTGGGTGTGCAGTACCTTCATATGGCGCTCCTTTTCATCCAGGACATTTCCTCCGAACAGCGCCGCCTCGCTCAGGGAGTCCGGCGGAGTAAAATAAAACCGCCGCTCCCGCTCGTCCCCGGAAAATACCAGATAAAACCGGGTCTCCTGTCCCGTCAGAACATAGCGGACCCGGCAGCGCGCCTCGTCGCGTTGGCCGAACAGTTCTTCCGGGAAGGGTTCCTTCCCCAGGAAATGCAGCAGCACCCCGGTGTCCGTGGAGGCCAGAAAATTGGTGTGGATCTCCCGCAGGAAAT
>ENA-UONZ01002944-UONZ01002944.1-human-gut-metagenome-genome-assembly--contig:-C93old-NODE-2944-length-11993-cov-4.684369_pt1 | contig 11993 bp, 7 predicted proteins | sample MGYA00242468_ERZ724015 | MGnify/ENA metagenome assembly ERZ724015
TCCGCTGGATCCTGGAGGAAGTGGCGGAGGCGGGATACCTTTCCCCCAAGGCGGTATTCACATGTGTGACGCCCGGCCAAAGAGAAGCCGGCGGCAAACCGTGCCTCGGCAAGAGAAGGCGCCCCAGCCCGGCCCCACGGAAGACACTGTGTAAGACGCAAAAAAGCAAGCCCCCAAAGGCTTGCTTTTTTTCATGCGATCCAGGCCGCAGCTGTATGCTGCCGTTTACTTCTCAAAGCGGAGGACGTTCCAGGACAGGGGCTTTAAGGTGGCGGTGACCACGCCCTGCTCCTCCTTGGCGGACTGCCCCACGGCGGGGGCGATGGTGTCCGGGGCCTCCCAGGTGTTGCGGGCGTCCATGTCCGGGGTGCACAGCTCCAGGTGCTCCACAAAGCGGTAGCCCTCGAAGGCGGAGACGTCCAGCTGGATTTGGGTATCCCCGGCGGGATCCCGGTTGATGGCGAACAGCGTCAAGGCGCCTGCTTTTTCGTCGTAGGCGGCTGCCGCGTCCACATAGGGCAGGCCCTCCTTGGCCGGGTACTGAGAGGTGTCGTTTACCGCGTAGGCGGGCAGGTCGAAGGTGTCGCCCTCCACCGCCACCTGCAAGGACTGGCCGCGGCCGTACTCCATCAGCTGGTGGAAGGGGTAGTAAGAGGCCGTGCGCCAGACGTGCTCCCTGTCGGTGGCGCAAAGGGCCCCCAGGCCGCTGGTCATGCAGCCAATCTTCACCCTGTCCGCGTGGCGCAGGAAGGCCAGCAGAATGCTGGCGCTGCCCAGGGCCGGGACCATGTCCCCCACCTCCCGGCGGCGGTTGTCCACCATGTTGTCCGGGTCGTGGCGGACGTAGGCGGCGTTGGGGTCGAAGCGGTAGTGGGAGTGGTACAGGTTATAGGGGCCCCAGCCAGGGTGCTCGATGCCCTGGAGGGGGCGCATCATGGCGCCGTACTCGTCGAAGGAGAGCATCAGCTTGCGGGGGGAGCGCATCTTGGCCTGGACAAAGTCGCACAGGGCCGCCTCGGTCTCGATGTAGTCCTCGATGTACGCCGCGCCGCCCAGCAGTTGGAAGTAGTTCCCCGGGGCGGCGGTGTGGTAGTGGTGCAGCGAGACATAGTCCACGGCGTTGTAGCACTCCTGCAGCACCTCCAAATCCCACTGGGGGAAGTGCCCCATAAAGGGGGAGGAGGAGCCGCACACCGCCGTCTCGATGGAGCCGTCCACCCACTTCATGGCCTTGGAGGTCTCGTTGGCCAGGACGCCGTAGCCCTTGGGGTCCTTCTCCCAGGAGGCTATCTGCCAGGGGCCGTCCATCTCGTTGCCCAGGTACCAGGTCTTTACGCCGTAGGGCTGCTCCCGGCCGTACTGGCGGCGCAAATCGGACCAATAGGTGCCGCCGGGATGGTTGGTGTACTCGGCGATGTGGATGGCGCCCAGCAGGGTGCCAGTGCCCAGGTTGATGGTGTACATGGGCTGGGTGCCAATCTTTTCCGCCCACTGCAGGTACTCGTCGTGGCCCACGTCGTTGGGGATGTACTGGTGCCAGGCCAAATCCAGGTGGGCCTTGCGCTGCTCCTTGGGGCCGATGGAGTCCTTCCACTCCCAGCCGGAGACAAAGTTGCCCCCGGGCAGCCGCAGGGCGGGCAGGCCCGCCTCCCGCAGGGCGGCGATGAAGTCCTGGCGGAAGCCCTGGCTGTCCGCGGTGGGGTGCTTGGGGTTGTACATGCTGCCGTTGACCATGGTGCCGATGGGCTCCAAAAAGGCGCCGTACAGCCGGGGCGAGATTTCCCCAATGGTGAACTTGGGGTGCAGCGTCAGTTTCGTTGTTTTTGCCATTGTAATTCCTCCCAAAAGAGTGTCGCGCCGGCCTTTCCCGCAGGCGCGCGTTGTATATGGGCCTTCCCCCGGGGCTACTGCCGCTGGTACAGCAGGAAGTCAAAGCCTATCTCGGTGGAAAAGCCCTCCACCGTCTCCAGGCGCTGAGCGGCCTGGGGACCGGTTTTCCAATAGTAGGGCGTCATGGTGAACAAATCCACGGCGGTTTGGCTGTCCGGGACGCGAATCTCCCCCCGCACGGCGGTGCGCCCCACAAACCGGAAGCCCGGGTATTCCGTCTCCCGGTGGGGGTTTTCATAGGGGTTCTCGTACAGCAGCTCCTTGAGGCCGTACAGGTGCCTCTCCCCCGGCACGGCGTAGAGGAACATGCCCCCGGGCTTTCCCGCCCGGGCGACGTCCGCCGCCAGGGGGGAGAACACGTCTGTCAGCAGGTGGACGCTTGCCTCCCCCAAGGGGATGGCGAAGGAGCTTGCCACCCCAAACTCCACGGATTTGTACTTGCCCGCGGCGGCCTTTACCGCCAGCTTGGAGATGTCGAACCCGCACACCCGGGCCTGGGGCAAAGCCTCCCGCAGGCCGGCGGTGTAGTAGCCCTCCCCGCAGCCGGCGTCGCAGAGGAGCAGCCCCTCCCCGGCCGGGCTTCCCAGCTGGGACGCGCACGCTGCCGCCAGGCGGCACAGCTCCTGCCGGAAGGGGGCGTAATAGCCCGCCTCTAAAAAGCGGCGGCGGCCCTCCACCATCTCCCGGCTGTCCCCGGGCAGCTTGGAGTGCATCTTGTTCACCGGCAGCAGGTGGACGTACCCCTGGCGGGCCACGTCAAAGCTGTGGCCCTGGGGGCACACCGCCCGGTGCTCCTGGCGGGTCAAGGCCCCGCCGCACAGGGGGCAGCAAAACAGCAGCTCTCCCATGGCTTCACTCCTTGGCCTCAAACCAGGTGCGGCCGGAGCCAGCCTCCGCCACCATGGGCACGGAGAGGCGCACCGCCCCCTCCATCTCCTCCTGGAGGATGCGCTCCACCTGTTCCCGCTCCTCCGGGGGGCACTCCACGATGAGTTCGTCGTGGACCTGGAGGATGAGCTTGCCCTGCAAGCCCTCCCGGGCCAGGCGGGAGCTGACGCGAATCATGGCGATTTTGATGATGTCCGCCGCCGCCCCCTGGATGGGCATGTTCCGGGCCACCCGCTCCCCAAAGGCCCGCAGGTTGAAGTTGCCGCTTTTCAACTCCGGCAGATAGCGCCGCCGGCCGAAAAGGGTCTCCACATAGCCCTTCTCCTTGGCCTCTTCCACCACCCGCTTCATATAGGCGTCCACGCCGGCGTAGTTGCGCAGGTACTCCTTGATATAGTCGTCGGCCTCCTTGCGGGTGACGCCGATGTCCTTGGACAGGGAGAAGGCCCCAATGCCGTAGACAATGCCGAAGTTTACGGCCTTGGCCTTGGAGCGCATGTCCTTGGTGACCATGTCCACGGGCATTTGGAACACGCGGGCCGCCGTGGCGGTGTGGATGTCCCGGCCCTCCAAAAAGTCCTCCTTCATGGCGGCGTCATCCGCCACGTGGGCCAGCACCCGCAGCTCGATCTGGGAGTAGTCCGCGTCCACCAGCAGGTTGCCCTTTGCGCCGGCGAAGAACTTCCGCAGCTCCCGGCCGATGGGGGTGCGCACGGGGATGTTCTGCAGGTTGGGCTCGGCGCTGGAGATGCGGCCGGTGCGTGTCTCCGTCTGATTGAAGGTGGAGTGAACCCGCCCGTCCGGGCCAATGACCTTCAGCAACCCGTCGCAGTAGGTGGACTTCAGCTTGGCCACGGTGCGGTAGCGCAGCACCTTGTCCACCACCGGGTGGAGCAGCCGCAGCTCCTCCAGCACGTCGGCGTTGGTGGACCAGCCGCTCTTTGTCTTTTTCCCGTGGGGCAGCCCCAGCTTGCCGAACAACGCCTCCCCCAGCTGCTTGGGGGAGTTGATGTTGAACTCGTACCCCACCTCCTGGATGATCTCGTCGTGGAGCTGGTTCACCTGGGCCTCCAGCTCCTTGCCGTAGGCCTGGATGCTCTCCCTGTCCACATAGAAGCCGATGTGCTCCATCTGGGCCAGCACAAAGCTGAGGGGGATTTCAATGGCCTCCAGCAGCTCCTGCTGGTTGTTTTCGGCGATGGCCTGTTCCAGAGCCCGGCACAGTCCCGGCATGGCTGCCCCAAAGTTCAGCTCCGGCTCCTCGAAATCCGCCAGGGCCACGCCGTACTCGGCGCAGAGGCGCTCCACGTCGTAGCCGGAGGCGGAGGGGTTCAGCAGGTACCCCGCCAGGGCCGTGTCCATGCGGACGGCCTCCATCTTGCAGCCCAGCTCCAGGGCCCGGCGGTGGAGGGGCTTTGTGTCGTGGGTGTACTTCCGGATGCGGTCATTCTTAAAGAAGGCCCGCAAAAAGGCCTCGTCGGGCTCTACCCGGTGCACCTCCCCCTTGTGGGAGAACACCAGGCTTTTCAGGGCGCCGTTTTCCCACTGGGCGTAGAAGATGGCCTCTCCCGCGTCCTCCAGCATGGGCAGCAGGGGGGCGCCGTCCTCATACTCCTTGAGGCCGGGGCGCTCCGCGGCAGGGGCGTCCTCCTGGGGCTGGGCGTTTAAGGACAGGCCGAACTTGTCCAGCAAGGAGAACAGCTCCAGCTTCACCATGGTGGCGGTGGCCTTTTGGGGGTCGCCCTCCCCCTTTACGTAGTGGGAGAGGTCCGTGTCGATGGGGGCGTCCCGGCGGATGGTGCCCAAATCGTAGCTTAATAAGGCGTTGTCCTTGGAGTTTGCCAGCTTCTGCTTCATGGCGGGCTTGATGTCCAGCTCCTCCAGGTGGTCGTAGATATACTGCACGCTGCCGAACTTTTGGATAAGCTCCCCGGCGCCCTTGGGGCCGATGCCCGCCACCCCGGGGATGCAGTCGGAGCTGTCCCCCTGGATGGCCTTGATATCGATGAGCTGGCGGGGGGTGACGCCGTAGTCCTCCTGGATTTTGGCCACGTCGTACAGGGTGACCTGGGGCTGGCCGAACTTGGTGGTGGCCAGCCGCACCGAGGTGGAGCCGCTGACCAGCTGCAGGCTGTCCCTATCCCCGGTGGCGATAAGGCACTGGGCGCCCTCCCGCTGGCACTGGGCGGACAAGGTGCCCAGAATGTCGTCGGCCTCCCAGCCCTCGCAGGAGACGGTGCGGTAGCCCAAGTCCACCAGCAGCTGCTCCAGCACCGGCATCTGCTGGGCCAGCTCCTCGGGCATGCCCTTGCGGTTGGACTTGTACCCCGCATAGGCCTTGTGGCGAAAGGTGGGCGCCTTCTGGTCAAAGGCGATGGCCATCCCGTCGGGGGCGGTCTCCTCCAGCAGCTTGTTGAGCATGGTCAAAAAGCCGTAGATGCCGTTGGTGTAGTCCCCGGCCTTGGTGGTGAGCACCTTAATGCCGTAAAAGGCCCGGTTTAAAATGCTGTTGCCGTCTAACACTAAGAGTTTCATACAAGGCACTCCTTTTCCATAGTATCCCGCTCCTGCTGGGCGGCGGCGTACACATCCCCCAGCAGGCGGTCCAAATCCTCCAACGTGGAGAGCTCCCCGGCGCGGCGTCGGAACTGGGCCGCCCCCCGCACCCCGTGGAGGTACCAGCCCACGTGCTTTCGGGCCTCCCGCATGGCCCGCTGTTCCCCTTTCAGGGCGCAGAGGGCATCCATGTGCCGCCGGATGACCACAATGCGCTCCGCGATGCCCGGGGGCGGCAAAATGGTGCAGGAATCCCGCAGGTAGGCGTTTATCTGCCGGAACACCCAGGGGTTGCCCATGGCCCCCCGGCCCACCAGCACCATGTCGCAGCCGGTGGCGTCCAGCAGCTGGCAGGCGGACTGGGCGTCCACCACATCCCCGTTGCCGATGACAGGCACCTGCACCGCCTGCTTCACCTGGCGGATGATGTCCCAATCGGCGCGGCCCATGTACATCTGGTCCCGGGTCCTGCCGTGAACAGCGATGGCGGCGGCCCCGGCCTCCTCGCAGGCCTTGGCCACCTCCACGGCGTTTTTGTGCTCCTTATCCCACCCGGCCCGGATCTTCACCGTGACGGGCAGGTCTGTGTTCCGCTTCACCGCTGCCACAATGGCGGCGCACTTGGCCGGGTCCTTCATCAGGGCGCTGCCCGCGCCGTTGCCCGCCACCTTGGGCACCGGGCAGCCCATGTTGATGTCGATGCCGTCGGGGCCAAACGCTGCGGCCTTGCGGGCGGCCAGGCCAAAGTCGAAGGGGTCGCTGCCAAACAGCTGCAAAAACACCGGGCGCTCGTCCCCCGAGGTGTCCGCCAGCTGGGAGGTCTTTTCGTAACTGTATTGGATGGCCTTGGCGCTGACCATCTCCGTGACGGTGTAGGCGGCGCCAAACTGGGCGCACAGCCTGCGGTAGGCGGCGTCGGTGACACCGGCCATAGGGGCCAGGGCCGCCCGGCCTGTTATCTCAATGTTGCCAATACGCATGATGCAATCTCCTGATTTTTTCCTTCAAATTTTACCGGCAGGGCCGAAGATACAGAGAGGAACAAATGAAGGAAATCCCCAGGTTTTCCGCGGGATGTTTCATTCGCTCACGTGAACGAGTGAAACGCCGCCAGCTAGATTTTATGCAGCCAATAGGCGCTTTCCTTGCATTTTCTTCCTGCGGCCGGTTTCCCTCTCACTGGAATGACACTTTAGCAAGTTAATTCGTTACCACTTTAATCGTTCATGTGTACAAGTGAAAAAACCCGCATAAATACTGGGTTTTTGGCTCATTCGTTCACTTTTTCATCTCCGGCCCTAGGACAACTTCCCGGGGCGCGTTCAGCCTTTCTTCCTGCGCCGGGACTTCTCCGGCAGCACCTTGGAAAACACCATCTGAGAGCTTTCCGAAAACTTTAGGCCCGCCTCCCGAGTGTAGTCCTGCTCCTCAATGGTCAGGCCGTAGCTGGGCAGGAACTCCTCCATAAAGTAGTCCGCCTCAGGCAGGCCCATCTCCTGGATGGCCTTGGTGATGGTCTGCTCCGCCTTGGAGAAATCCCGGTTGCCGCTGCGGCGCTCCTCCACGCACTTTATCACCGCGGAGATTTTGTCCGCCGCCTTCACCAGGGGCTTTAGGGCCTGGTCGGCCTGGCCGCCCATGGTCATGATTTCCCGGTACTCGTCCCGCAGCTCTGGGGGCAGCATGGACACCAGGTGCTCCACCGCCATGTCCTCCACCTCGCCGTAGGCCTTGCGGATCTCCTCGGAGTGGTACTTCACCGGCGTGGGCATGTCCCCGGTGATGATTTCCGGCGCGTCGTGGAGCACCGCCAGCAGCGCCGCCCGCTGGGGGTCGTAGCTTTTGCCGAACTTCTTGTTGCCGATGGTGGCCAGGGCGTGGGCCACCAAAGCCACCTCCAGGCTGTGCTCGCAGATGTTCTCGCTGCGGGTGTTGCGCATCAGCCCCCAGCGGTTGATGTATTTCATGCGGGAAAGCATGGCGAAAAATGGATACATCCCGTTCCCCCCATTTCACGGTAGTTTGCCGCGCTGCCGCGGCGTCTTTTTTATTATACTATAGTTTGGCCCGGTTTTGGGAAAAATTTTTGCGGGACCTTTTTTCACAGCCTGCTCCCTGCCTGTGGAAAAGACAAAAAAGGCTTTCGCCCCCTCTCTTTCTGTGGTATAATAGCCGAAGAAAACAGGGCGAGGAAAAAAATCCCGCCCAGCCCAGCGGCTGGAAAGCCGCCTGCGCGGCATGACGCCGCAGGTGTGGTATACTCCAAACAAGCATAACAACACATCCCGCCGGAGGGGCCCAGGCTTTTCCGGCTTTGGGCCGGTGGGGCCCTTCACTTTTTTCTCGGGAGGTGCGCTCTTTTTATGGGCTCTGTCAAGGAAACGCAAAAGAGAAGCATTCGGAACAACTATTTCCTCAAGGCCTTTTTCCTGGGCCTGGGGCTGTCCTTTTTGGTGTTCATCCCCTTTCTTCTGGTGGATGGCGGCCGCTTCCTCTTCTACGGGGATTTCAACGTCCAGCAGGTGCCCTTTTACCGGCTGGCCCACGACGCGGTGCGCTCCGGCAACCTGGGGTGGAGCCACCTGACAGACCTGGGGGCCAACTTTGTGGGCTCGTACAGCTTTTACCTGCTGGGCAGCCCCTTTTTCTGGCTGACCATCCCCTTCCCCTCGGACTGGGTGCAGTACCTGATGGGCCCGCTGCTCATCCTCAAGTTTGCCTGCGCCACGCTGACGGGCTACATCTACATCCACCGCTACACCAAAAACCAGGATTCCGCCCTGATTGCCGCGGTGCTGTACGCGTTCTCTGGCTTCTCGGTGTACAATATCTTTTTCAACCACTTCCACGAGGCCATTGTGTTCTTCCCCCTGCTGCTGGCGGCGCTGGATGAGTACATGGCCACCCGCCGCCGGGGGCTGTTCGCCCTGGCCGTGGCGGCCTGCTGCGTGGTGAATTACTACTTCTTTGTGGGGCAGGTCACCTTTACCCTCCTCTACTTCTTCCTGCGGCTGCTGTGCAAAAGCTGGCGCATTGGCCCAAAGGACTTTTTGCTGCTGGCCCTGGAGGCCGTGCTGGGCCTGGGGCTCTCCTGCGTGCTGCTGGCGCCCTCGGTGATGACGGTGCTGCAAAATTACCGCACCAGCGAGTACATCAACGGCTGGAACGCCGTGCTGTACAACAACGTCCAGCGGTACCTGCACATCCTCACCTGCTTCTTCTTCCCGCCGGATTTGCCCGCCCGGCCCAACTTCACCCCGGACTCCGGCTCCAAGTGGGCCTCCTTGGGGGCCTGGCTGCCCTTGTTCGGCATGACGGGCGTCATTGGCTGGCTGCAAATGCGCCGCAAGCACTGGCTGAAAAAGTTCTTGTGGATTCTCTTCCTCATGGCGCTGGTGCCCTTCCTCAACGCCTCGTTCCAGATGATGAACTCCGCCTTTTACGCCCGGTGGTACTACATGCTCACCTTGATGATGGCCATGGCCACGGTGCTGGCCCTGGAAAACGACCGGGTCAACTGGAAGCGGGCCATCACCTGGTGCGTGGTCATCACCACGGCCATCGCCTTGGTCGTCGGCTTTATGCCCACCTTTGAGACGGTGGACGGCGTGGAGACTGTCACCTACGGCCTGGAGGACTACCCCACCCGCTTCTGGAGCTATGTGGCCATCTCTCTGGTTTCCCTGGCGGCGCTGGTGTACCTGTTCTGCTTCTGCCGGAAGAACAAGAAGGTGTTCTACCGCTCCACCTTGGTGGCCCTCTCTGTGATTTCCGTGTTCTACTCCATCTTCTTCATCGCCCTGGGCAAGACCCAGTCGGAATACACCTGGGACCACCTGATTCCCTACAACCTAAACGGCGGCAAAAACGTGGACCTGCCCGACCTGCAGGAGTCCCGCTCGGACTTTTACGAGAGCTTGGACAACGCCGCCATGTTCTGGCAGATTCCCAGCATCCAGGCCTTCCACAGCGTGGTGCCCGGCTCCATTATGGAGTTTTACGACTCCATCGGCGTGCCCCGGGATGTGGGCAGCCGGCCTACAACGGACCACTACGCCATCCGGGGGCTGCTGAGCGTCCACTGGCTCTTTGACGACGACCACGACGACGCCTACTTCGCCGGGGAGGACATGTCCGATCCCGCCATGCCCGGCTTCGCCTACTATGGCAACGCCAACGGCTACGACATCTGGGAGAACCAGTACTACATCCCCATGGGCTTCTCCTACGACTACTACATCACCCGCAGCGAGTACAACGCCTTAAACGAGGGCAGCGAGAACGCCATTGGCGACCGGGAGCTGGCCATGCTGCGTGCCATCGTCATCGAGGACGACCGGGTGCAGTATTACGAGGGCATCTTGGAGCACCTGCCGGAGAGCATGCGCTCCTTTACGGAGAACGGCTACCTGCAGGACTGCCTGGACCGCCGGACGCGGAGCTGCTCCTCCTTCACCTACACCAACACGGGCTTTACCGCCCAGATAGATTCCACCCAGGAGCAAATCATCTTCTTCAGCGTGCCCTATGAAGCCGGCTGGAGCGCCGCGGTAAACGGCGAGCCCGTGGCCATCGAGAAGGTGAACGTGGGCTTTATGGCCGTGGTAGTGCCCGAGGGCGACAGCGTCACCATTGAGTTCACCTACCGCACGCCGGGCCTGGCTTTGGGCTTTGGCATCACTTTGGTGTCCCTGGCGCTGCTGGTGGCCTACCTGATGCTGATGAACCGGGTGCGGCCCCGTCCCGCCCCCCAGCGCGGCCCCAGCCTGCTGCGGGTGGGGAAATTCTCCCAGTACGCCAAGAGCCGCCATGTCACCTTCCGGGGCCCCAAGGCCATGGTCATCCACGGGAAACGGGAGGCCGCCGTGCCCGAGGAGGAGGCCCCCGCCCCCCTGCCGCCCCCGGCAGAGGGCCAGGCCGCTTCCCCAGAGAAAAAAACCACAACGGATGAATAAAAAAGGAGGGCTTCTATGGAACCCACCATCTACTTTGTAATCCCCTGCTACAACGAGGAGGCGGTGCTGCCTGAAACCACCCGCCGCCTGGCAGAGAAGCTCCAGGCCATGCAAAGCGCCGGGCTCATCGGGAAAGACAGCCGCGTCCTCTATGTGGACGACGGCAGCAAGGACAAGACTTGGCAGCTGATTTCCCAGTTCCACCAGGAATACCCCTGGGTGGAAGGGGTGAAGCTGGCCCACAACCGGGGCCACCAGAACGCCTTGCTCTGCGGCCTGATGACCGCCAAGGACCGGTGCGACGCCGCCATCAGCATGGACGCGGACCTGCAGGACGACATCGACGCCCTGGACCAGTTTGTGACCAAGTTCCGGGAGGGCTGCGACGTGGTCTACGGCGTGCGCAACAAGCGGGACACCGACACCTGGTTTAAGCGCACCACCGCCGAGGGCTTCTACAAGGTGATGCACCTACTGGGGGTGGACGTGGTGTTCAACCACGCCGACTACCGCCTGATGAGCCAGCGGGCTTTGGAGGCCCTTTCGGAGTACAGGGAAGAAAACTTGTTCCTGCGGGGCATTGTGCCGCTGATTGGCTACCGCAGTGACACTGTCTATTACGACCGCCACGAGCGCTTCGCCGGGGAGAGCAAATACCCCCTGAAGAAGATGATTTCCTTCGCCCTGGACGGCATCACCAGCTTTAGCGTAAAGCCCTTAAAGCTCATCTCCAACCTGGGCATCCTCATCTCGGTGCTGAGCATCTTCGGCCTGCTGTACGCCTTGATTTCCTACTTCGCCGGGGTGGCGGTCTCCGGGTGGACGGCCATTGTGTGCTCCATCTGGCTGCTGGGCGGCCTGCAAATGCTGTGCCTGGGCGTCGTGGGGGGCTACATCGGCAAGATATACAGCGAGGTAAAGGCCCGCCCCCGCTACCGGGTGGAGGAGTACCTGGAGCAGGAGAAACAGGAAAAGGTCCCGTAAAAGTATCGTCCGCCTTTGAATGGTGGTACGCGCGTCCCTCTAAGAAGGAGGCTCCAGGAGCGCACGGCCACCGTGCCAGCCCCCAAAGGGGAGCCAAGCAGGCGCGCAGCCAGAGCCTTGCAAAAAGCCGCGTCTCCCCTCCCGTTGCTTTCACAAAACAAAAAGGACCAGCTCTCCCTTTTGGGCAGCTGGTCCTTTCCTTTTCTCTGTTACACGTGGAGGAGCGGCACATTCCTGCGGCAGGCCTCTATCTCCTGGGTGGTGGGCAGCGCCGGGATGGCCCCGGTCTTGGTGGCGCAGGTGGAGCCCGCCGCGTTGGCGAAGTCCAAAAAGTCCCCCAGCTCCTCGGGAGAGAGCTGCTCCGGCCGCTTGCCGGACTGGATAATCCTGGCCAGCAGCGCCCCAAAGAAGCTGTCCCCGGAGCCGGTGGTGTCCTTCACCTTGGTGTCGTAGGTGGGCTTCTCCAAGGAGAGCCCGGGGGCAAAGGCCTTGCAGCCCCGGGCGCCCAAGGTCACCACCGCCAAGGACACCCCCTGCTCCAGCAGGGCCCAGGCGCCCTCCTCCATGGACTCCTTGCCGGTGAGCAGCTCCAGCTCCTCCCCGGAAACCTTCATGATGTCCGCCAGGGGAATCAGGCTCTTCATGCGCTGGACGCCCTCTTCCTCCCGGCCCTTCCACAGGGGCGGCCGCCAGTTGGGGTCGTAGGCGGTGATTTTCCCC
>ENA-UONZ01002946-UONZ01002946.1-human-gut-metagenome-genome-assembly--contig:-C93old-NODE-2946-length-11985-cov-32.806287_pt1 | contig 11985 bp, 13 predicted proteins | sample MGYA00242468_ERZ724015 | MGnify/ENA metagenome assembly ERZ724015
AGACCGCAGTGGGTGACAAGTACGTCTATGAGTACATGGCAAAAAATGGCTGCCGTATCGGTGGTGAGCAGAGCGGTCATATCATTTTCTCCAAGTACGCCAGCACTGGTGATGGCATCCTGACCAGCCTGAAGATGATGGAAGTCATGCTGGCAAAGAAGGTTCCCATGAGCAAGCTGGCTGAGCCGCTGAAGATTTACCCGCAGGTTCTGGAAAATGTCCGTGTGACCGACAAGAAGGCTGCGCAGAACGACCCGGCGGTGCAGGAGGCAGTCAAGGCTGTGGCAGAAGCACTGGGCGATACCGGCCGTATTCTGGTTCGTGAGTCCGGCACTGAACCTGTCGTTCGCGTGATGGTAGAAGCCCCTGACCACGACACCTGCCAGAAGTATGTTTCTCAGGTTGTAGAGACCATTAAGAGCAGAGGCTACGCTGTTTAATTCACAGAGCATTTCGGTGGTATTCTCGCTTTCGGAACGGGGACATAGTCATCCTCAAAGCCACTCCAACCTATGAAGATTTCCTCTGCCTCCTCTAATTTTGACCAATCGAGGTATTGCCCACATCGATGGCAGTACCCTTGGTATTCTCGCTCTATGCAGACATCGCACCTTGGACAGACGGAGAATATGTTTTCATCTCGATAGATGCGTACTGCGGTTACAGTTCTGGGTAGACGGTATGTAGGGGAGAGCAGCAGATCAAGGATGACGTGGGATAGAGTTGGTTTTATTGGATAGTCCATCCATTCTTCATCTTCAAAATCTGAATCATCCTCTTGTGGAACAGCATTGATTTTATGAAGGTAAGCACCTATTTTCGAGGAAATAGTTTTAAGGACTGCAAATTTCTTGAGCTGTATTTTCATTGTAATCACCTCTACATTAGCATAGATGATTATTTAACTGCGGTGTTGTATATTTGCTAGCCATCCTTGAAAAACATCGGTTTTTAGTATAATATAAGGCTGTGGGAGACTTCTCACAGCTTTGCCGCTCGAAACTTTGCACACCTCTACGTGGTGGGCGGTAGGCAACGCAGTATGGATACTGTGGCTAAGATGCAGGGGACGGTTATTTATATATGAGGAGCAACAATGTCAGACACATCAAATTTATTTTCCGGTATGCCAGATATTGACTATGGGCAATTTAGCCAATATCTACAGGACACCGCACACTATAGAATGATGGAAAGATTAGATAAATTGAACACAACACCCCCATATCTTGACGCGATTCAAGAACATAATGAGCGTGTAGAAGAGGCAAGGCAAGCCAATATAAGAACAGCAGAGCACACAGCTGCGATGAATGAACAGTTGGGTGTAATGATAAAGAACCAAGGACAGCTTATAGAAAGTCAAAAAAGAATTATTGGCAATCAGGAAAAGCAAATTGAACAACTGGAACAGCAGTTACATAAACTCGAAAGCATTTTTGTGTCAAGCGAAGACTCTGTGTTGGTTCAAAAGGAAATTATGAAAATGGTGGGGGATAAGGGGCATCCAATATGGGAATACATCGCGGATAAAGGTGGCGATGTTTTGGTTGAAAAACTGCCCGTAATTATGCCAATAGTGTGGGAAGGCATTAAGTGCTATTTGTTGCGTATGGGTCTTTGAAATCGGCATTCTTTGTTTTCCATTTAATTCCAACGGTGTTATACTAACATCAAATCTTACATAATCTTATCGGCGGTATCATCCTATGCCCAGAACCAAAGGCAGCAAGAACCGTGTTACCGCATCTACCGACTTCGATGCACAGATTGCAAAGTTGCAGAAAGACAAGGCAATGCTCGAAGAAGGTCTTTCCAAGACTGTCGCCCACATTGAAGAACTGAAGACCGACCTCAAGTCTCTGCGTGAAAGTTTAAAGCCGCAGAAAGCGGAGATTAAGCAGACCGAAAAAGAAATTGAAAAGCTGGAGGCCAAGAAGGCAGCCACTGAGGCGAAGGCCGCCGAAGCTGCTAAGAAGGTCGAGGCCGAAGCTGTGCTGAAAAAGCTGCTGGCATCCGGTATGACGGCAGATGATATCCTCGAAAATCTGAAATAAGATCCGCCGTGTGGACTGAACTCCAAAAGTTCACACGGCATATTCTTGAGCATGATATATAGTTTGTGACGGAAATAAAAACGAGGTGAAAACTAGTGAGTAATACACGCGCGCGCAAGCCCGGCGGTGGTCGGAAGCCATCAAAGCCAGAGTACAGCGCATCCAAGAACCTGGCACAGCAGATGAAAGCAGCTGCTGGCCTTTATACGGACAAAATGAGCCTGCAAGCCATCGCAGACGCTTTGTCTCTCAACCCCATCAAGGTTCGCAAGTTGCTCATCACAGCCGGAGTCTACGAGTCGGACACAGCAAAGCTCGTCCAGCAGACGTTCGGTTCTTTTAGAAGCACGCAGAGTTATTCTGCTGCTGTCAGCTCCACCATGTCGGCTTTGCAGTTGTCCCGCCCTTCTGTGACCTCTTATCTGCCGTATGAGAAAGGCGTGTACTTCCCGGGGGAAGCTGAAGCGGCGAATATCAGTGCCGGGGCAGAGCGGCAGCGACACTACCGAGCTGTGGTTGCGCTGAAGAAGAATCCCTGCGAAGTAAATCTCTGGGAGTGCGTGGTGGCTTTTCGGGGATACAAGTTCAAGACTCTGTCCGGCTTGCCCTTTACATATACGCTGAAGAAGGGCAGGGGAGATGAATTCACCAAGGAGCTGTGGATCGACCGCAGAGAGGACAGCAAGAGTCTTGCTTGGAGTTCTGTGATGCTGGCGTATCACAATATCGGTAAAATCGGAGAGGTAGTGAACAGACCCAAGGCGCTGGGAGATATCCGGGGTGTGTCGTATATCTATGGGTTGTTCTACCGCTTTGGTCTGATCGACGTGCCAGACAAGGCTAAGGAAAAGATGGGAGGGAAGGAACACCAACGGTTGTGACTGCGTTGTGGTGTGCGGTTTGAGTAAAATCAACTGGATTTCGAAAATATTTTTGTAAATTTGTAGTTGACAACTAAAACCGATCGCAGTATAATCGAGTCATAAACACCAATTTGGTGTAAAAAATCCAAATTAAACCACCGCAAAAACAACCTAAAAAATGAGAAGGAGGCCCCTCGATGCGTGATGACAACAAGCTCCACCGTGAAAAGAGATACGTTGAAGTGGACGTTCGCTTTACACCTGATGGCAAGATCCGCCCTCTTGCCATCAACTACGACAAAAGCCATATCTATGGAATCGACCGTGTTTTGGCTGTCAGGCGTGGCACATCGCGCCTTGGCGGGAAGGGGCAGTGCTTCACCTGCATGATCTGCGGGCAGAAGCGGAATCTCTGGCTTGAACAGGGCAAGTGGTTCGTGGAAGCCTACTGCTCTGTGCCGGAAAGCCGTGCTTCGTAATGGCAAGGTACTTATCCCGCGCAGACCTTTCGCGCATAGCGGGTAAGTATATCGACCAGTACTATACCCGCTTCGGGATCAGCAAAGATGCCCCGGAACCCATTGACCCTGAACGGCTTGCAAGCGCTGTTCTTGGGCTGAATGTGAAAATGCTGCCGCTGTGCAGCGATGGCAGCATCCTCGGACTGACCGTTTTTCAAAGATGCGGTTTTACCGTAACTTTAGGGGATGGTACAAAGCTTGTAGAGATATTCATGCCGAAGGACGTTGTGATCGATTCTGCCCTTGCGGCAGACAGCTGCACCGGATGCCGGAATTTCACGATAGCGCATGAGGCGGCACACCATATTCTGGCTGACCTGTTTCCGAACGACTATGGAAAAGCAGTCAAGTGCCGTGGGCACATTGCCTATCGGGAACGAAACGGACAACCCTCATGGGAGGAATGGCAGGCAAATACCCTTGCGGCAGAGCTGCTGATGCCAACATTTCTGGTCAACGCTGAAATAGAACGGGCAGCGCTGTGCCTGCCGAATGGAATCCTGTACAAATCCGTATCTGACCCGAATTACAAAAAAATTCTGGAGATGGCTGCACGGATGGGAGTATCGTGGTCTGCTATCAGGATCAGATTACAGCAGATGCGGGTCATAAAAGGCAAGCCCATCCACTGCCATCCATTGGACATCATCCGTTTTGGAGAATAAATATGATTCAGTCAAATAATCGCGCTTTTAAAAATAAACCATTAAACAATATACAGCAGGCGCAATTCAGCATCGGCTGGAGGTTTTGTCCTGTTTGTGGTAATAAGCTATACAAAAAATTGATGGGTGCTCCGGCACACTGCAAGTAAAATGCAGTAAGTGCAAGGAGACCCTGAGGCTTGATTTGGCGTTCAGACGCCGGTGATTTTCCAGTCATTTTAACAAATATGGGTGCATTGCACCCTGAATATGGACTGTTCGCTCCGAGCAACGGGCCATTGCCGCAAGGCAATGTATGAAACGCGCACCAAATAGCCGGGCAACAGCTGATAGAGTGATTCTGCTTTAGAACCGCTCTGTTAGTTGGTTGTCCGGCTATTTTTTTAGCCTTCAGGTAGCCTGCTCCCGTAAAAAGGAGCAGGCTTTATGTTTGTCCGGTTTTCGTGGATGCCCCAAGCGGCGAAATATCCGTAGCCTTCCAAATTTTCGACTTTTTACGCTTTATCGAAAATTTGGAGGTTTACGATGTCTTTTAATAAGGGCTATGAGTTGAAGAAGTTTGAAGCACACTGGGAAAAGCTGCGCATTGAGTACGCGGCTGCGGGAATGACGGAAGATGCTATCCAGAAGATGTACGACTATGACCGTCAGCAGTTCAATTCAGAGCGTACCTTCGTCGAGCGGACGCAGGAATTCACTGCTCCTGCGTATGAAAGTTCCGAGGAAGAAGCATTTCCCTTGATGTTGCGCTATCAGGAGGCCATTACCACAAAGGATACCTACCACGAAACCAAGAGCAAATTTGCATGGATCGGCGAGATTGAGGACGAACGGCTGTTGTCTGCTCTTGAAAATTTGTCGGACTCAGACCTTGAACTGATTACTCTGTATGCCTATGAAGGATATGACACTGTTGAAATTTCTAAAGCATTTGGTACGACAAAGCAAAATATTAGTAAGAAAATCAATCGAATTTCTAAATTTATCAAAAACTTTCAAATTAAGGTTGTCTGAGGGGCTTTCAACTGGGTTCGTAAGTGAAGGGACAATTTCCCAAGCGGCATCTGCCGCAGGGCAAAGCGTCCGACTTCATGGTCCTTGAAAACTGAATAGTTCCGTCATCTGGTACTCCGATAATGATACTTCCGTAATTCGCGGCCCGGTCACAAAGCAGACGGGGTGGCTGAAATGCCAATGAAGCGGTACAAGTCCGCTGCCAGATGTTTATGCCCCACTCGCAGGGAGCCGAGGGCGAATATGCGAGACCTTAACTTATTAAATCAGGCGTGGCCGAATGCTGTTTTCGGTCTTCGTCCACGCCTGTTCTTTTTACTTATTCCATATATCTACATTTTCGTCCTACATAGGAGGTTTTATGAACGAGAACGACCGTACCACCTTAGAGCAAGCGATCTACGAGGAAATGGAACTGACCCCGGAGATGATTCGGTCCATCCGCACGCTCTGCGGTGTCTGCCTTTGTAGTTTTGTAGAATCCAAGGCGTTCAAAATCGCCATTGTTCCCAGCGCAGACCGGAGCATGGACACTTGCACAGTCTGCCAGACCCGGCGCGGTCATGACTACGTTGTGATGAACCGCTGAACAAACACACCGCACACTGCCAAGGAGGTGCAGCGGGCGGTGTACATATTACAAAGGAGGGCAGCTTTTGATTCAAAACTGGAAATTCCAACGCGGAGACATCTTCTTCACCCACTTCGGGGCGAGCACCGGCTCGGAACAGTGCGGTGACCGCCCGGCGGTCATTCTTCAGAATGACGTGGGCAACTACCACTCGCCGACCCTGATCGTGGCGACCATGACAAGCAAGGCGGAAAAGAAAGTAAACCAGCCGACCCACTGCCTGTTGGAAAACGCAGGGTTGAATATGCCGTCCGTTGTGCAGGCAGAGCAGATCTTCACCATCGACAAGAGCCGGGCGCTGAAGTATCTGGGGCATCTGACCCCGGAGGAGATGCGCAGGGTGGATGATGCAGTGCGTATCAGCCTTGCGCTGAACCCCATGGGCAGCATCCAGCAGATGGAGCCTATCCGGCGCTCTACGGCGCTTTACGCACCGCCTGAGGTGGTGGATGGCAAACCACCTGTCTACCCCTATACGCCCATCAAATCGTCTTTTGAGAACGCCGGAAGCATCGAGGAAATGATGCTGTACACCGAGTTGCAATCCGCGGTTCATGCCATGATCCAGCGGTTGGAATACAGCTTCACCTTCAATCCCAGCCTGCTCACCAGCCCGAAGCGGAAGCAGCAGGTGGCTGAGATCTTAGAGGAAGCCGAGAAGTACATTTGGAGAATCAAGGAGGAAATGCGATGCGCCTGAACGAAAACAATACTTTCATTGGTATCAACCCGCCGTACCAGCTTTCGGTCATCCACAGCAGCAAGCTGATCTATCCCCGCGAGATCTACCAGCTGGGCGAAGAAATCTACTGCGAAGCCCTGCGGCACATCGTGGAAGCGTGGGAGGGCAGACCGGATTCCTTGCAGCAGGTCGGTGACCTGTCTGTGCCGGAATACCTAACCCGCTGGCTGCGGGAAAGCGTGATGAACCCTTCCCCGGATACTTACGGTCGATACGCCTACGATATGGGCAGGGTCATCATCCCGTACTTTGAACGAAAGCGGCTGTCTTTAAAAGCGCTCACTCCGCGCGATCTGGAAACGTTTTTCCGCTATGAGCGTCAGCAGGAGGAAGCGACCGTACAGCAGCTTCTGGATTGGCACAGGGAGCTGACCGATGCCCTTCAGTATGCCGTTGACAGTAACTGGCTGAAAGCAAACCCCGTCAAGACGGTTGACCCCTGCCTTGATAACTCCCCGGTACTTTTCAACGATTTTCTCATGGACTGGTTGAAAATGATGAAGTCCCGCGTGGCAATTACGACCTATGCAAACTACGAGATCGTCATCACGCGCCGCAGATAAAAAAGAAAACTCCCCCAGACAAGCTGGGGGAGTTTTTTTATGCCGGTGGTGGGGGTCGAACCCACACGTGTTATTAGCACAAGGGATTTTGAGTCCCCCTCGTCTGCCATTCCGACACACCGGCGCATCGGTTTGAACGACTTTTATTATACCGGATTCCCTGGGCAAAATCAAGAGAAAGTTTACGTCTTTTTTCAGATCGTCCCGCATGGCGTAAAATACATGACTCCGGTTCTTGCCCGGCGGCGCGGGCTGTGCTACACTAAGGTCAGATCAAAACGTAAATGATACCCACAAGGAGGGAACCGGACTTTGAAACATCTGCATTCTTTTGCCCGCCGCGCGGCGGCGTTTCTGCTGGCGGCGATGCTGTGCGTCTGCATCCCGGCGGCAGCGGCTTCGGCTGCCACAACCATCGGCGGGGCCGATACGACCCTGATCCCCGCAGAGGACGAAAACTGTCTCAGCTGGCTGTTTGGCTCCAAGGATAAGATCACCATGCCCTACCTGAACATCAAGGGACAGGGGCTCAAGCGCAATGTTACGCTGGATCTTGAGGACTGTCTGGTGGGCATCACCTATACCGAGCTTGGCTCCATTGGCAGCTATGTCAGCGCCAGCGCCGCGCAGCAGGCGTGGAAGGCGCAGGCGGTGGCGGTGCACTCCTATCTGGAATATCACAAGCAGTACGGCTCGTCCACCAATGCGCTGATCTATACCCCGGTCGATCAGATCCCGGCCTCTGCCCGCAACGCCATCCGCAAGGCGGTGCAGGCGGTCAAGGATGAGGTGCTGGTGTACAACGGCAGCGTGTGCGATGCAGTATGGTCGGCCAGTGCGGGCTACAACACCCAGACCGGTGTGTACGGTACCTGCGCCAGTCTGGACGCATGGGGCACGGATGTGCCCTACCTGCAAAGCGTGGAAAGCCCCTACGAGGAGCAGTACCACAAGCTGCTGCGCCGGGTGATCGGCAAGGACTACACCTATATAGAATACAACGACAGCCGCACCGGCGAGCCCTACCAGAGCGCCGACACCACCCACAAGGATCTGGGCGGCTTTGTGCAGTACAATACGCTGGTGTCCAACGGACGCAGCTACCGGTATATCAACCAGTTCGTCTCCTCCCGCTACTGCTTCGATTTCGGCACCGATGCCAGCGGCACCCCCTGCATGACCTACTACGGCTATGGTCATGGCGTGGGCATGAGCCAGTGCGGCGCAGTGGGCTACGCCGCCGAGGAGGGCATGAACTACAAGCAGATCCTGCAGCACTACTACACCGGGGCGAAGATCCGTACCAGCACTACCCGCAGCGGCGGACTGTTCGGCTGGCTGGCGGGATTGTTCCGCTGAACGTGTTTCACTGAAATTTTGGAAAAACCTTCTCAAACGCCGCAAGATTTGGTATACTATATCCGTTTGTGAAAAATGAACGGGAAACATAACTGCGTAGAAAAGCGCACGGATTGGAGTATCAGCATGGAGTTGGATCAGGAAAAGCAAAATCAGGAGGCCGCCGAGCGCTGCCGTGCACTGGCACAGCGCATCGTGCGGGAGCTGGCTCCCCGCAGCGTACAGGTGCTGGAGGACAGCGGGCTGCTGGAAAAAGCTTTTTGTAAAATGAATACTGCGGTGGTGCAAAGCGCCCCGGAGCTGCTGGTGGTGGCAGACCCCCAGTGGGTCAGCCTGCCCGCCGTACAGGCGGAAAAAGTGCTGCTGGTGTGCGCAGAGTACGCCGGCATGGCAGACTGCGCAAAGCAGCTTGCCGCGCAGGGCTTCTGCCGGGAGCTTGCGTGGAAGGACCGCGGCAAGGAGCAGCTGACGGCGCTGTTCTGCCGCATGGACGCCCCGGAGCTGCCGGAGCTGGAAAACGGCTACGAGCAGCAGCTGGACATCTTGCGGGAGCGCACCCTGCTGGCCGAGCGCACCGCTGCCGAGCAGACTGCCCAGCTGGAGCGGCTGCGCAGCGACCTTTCCCTGAGCCGCAGCCACGAGCAGGAACTGGAAAAGACCCTGAACAGCGTGGTCAACTCCACCTTCTGGAAGGCCAGCTGGCCGCTGCGGTATCTGGTAAGCAAGTGCCGCCAGCTGTGGCGCACCTTCCCGCTGTTCGTCTTTTTTGCCACCCTGCGCCGGGTGGGCTTTGCGGGCGTAATGGCACAGGCCAAGGCCAAAAAGGAGTACAAAAAGCTGTTTCCGGGCAAGGCGATGCCCGCCGACCGCTTTGCGGACGTGGAGCTGCTGGTAAAACAGGCCGCAGACCAGCCCGCTGCGCCCCTGATCAGCATCGTGGTGCCGCTGTACAACACCCCCCATGATTTTCTGGTGGAGCTGCTGGACTCGGTGCAGAACCAGACCTACCGCAACTGGGAGCTGTGCATGGTGGATGCCGGACAGGACGCGGACGTGGGAGCCCTCGTGCAGGAGCGTGCCCGCACCGACAGCCGTATCCGCTACCGGAAACTGGACAGCAACGAGGGCATTGCGGGCAACACCAATCAGGGTTTTGCCCTTGCCACCGGTGACTATATCGCCCTGCTGGACCATGATGACATTTTGCACCCCTGCGCACTGTGGTATGTGGCGGAAGCCATCGCCAAGCAGGGTGCGGACTTTGTGTACACCGACGAAGTGACCTTTGAAGGGGACATCGACCATCTGACGGTCTACCACTTCAAGCCGGATTATATGCTGGATAACCTGCGCTCCAACAACTATATCTGCCACCTGAGCGTGTTCAGCGCGGCGCTGCTGGCAAAGGTGGGCGGCGACGAGCGAGCAGAGTTCAACGGCAGTCAGGATTACGACCTCTACCTGCGCCTGACCGAGCAGGCGGAAAAGATCGTGCACATCCCGCACCTGCTCTACTACTGGCGTTCCAGCCCCGCCAGCGTGGCCAGCAACATCTCCGCCAAGACCTACTGTCTGGAAGCAGCCATGAAGGCCCTGCGTGCCCACTACGACCGCATGGGCGTGCCGGTGGACGCGGTGACCATGGTGCCCAACACCCCGGGCTTCTACAAGACCGATTACACCATCACAAAGCCCGGGCGGGTCAGCGTGCTGATCCCCAGCTGTGACCATTCGGGCGATTTGCGGGTGTGCGTGGAGTCCATCTACCGCAAGACCACCTACCCGGATTTTGAAGTCATCATCATTGAGAACAACAGCAAGGAGCCTGCTACCTTCCGCTGCTACGAGCAGCTGCAAAAGGAGCACCCGGACACCCTGCATGTGCTCACATGGCAGGGCACCGGCTTCAATTACAGCGCCCTGAATAACTTTGGCGCACGCGCCGCCACCGGCGAGTATCTGCTGCTGCTCAACAACGATACCGAGGTCATCTCGCCCCGCTGGATGGAGGAGATGGTCATGTATGCCCAGCAGGACCGTGTGGGCTGCGTGGGCGCAAAGCTGCTCTACCCGGACAACACCATCCAGCACGCGGGCATCGGCTTCGGCTTCCTGACGCTGGCGGCGCACATGCACAAGAACTTCCCTGTGGGGCACCCCGGCTATATGGGACGGCTGGTCTATGCGCAGGATGTGTACGCAGTGACCGCCGCCTGCCTGATGGTGCGCAAGGACGTATACGAGCAGGTGAACGGGCTGGACGAGAGCTTTGCCGTGGCCTTCAACGATGTGGACTTCTGCGTGCGTGTGCGGGAGGCGGGCTACACCAACGTGTTCACCCCCTTTGCCCAGCTGTACCACTACGAGAGCAAGAGCCGCGGGCTGGACGAAAGCCCTGCCAAGCGCAAGCGCTTTGCCTCTGAGGTGGAGCGCTTCCAGAAGCGGTGGGCAAAGCAGCTGGCTGCGGGCGACCCCTGCATGAACCCCAACTTTGACCTGATGAAGGAGGACTTCAGCTTTGACATCAAGCCGCTGGAGTGAGCCTTTGACCCAAACCGAACCGAAAGGGGGAACGCAGATGGAGCTTTCGGCCTGTATCGTGGTGTATAACGGTGCCGGGGAGGCCATCAGGGCCGCCCAGACCGTGCTGGACTGCACCCGCCGCTACCCGCTCACCTTATATCTGGTGGATAACGCCAGCCCGGACGGCAGCGGCCAGCAGCTGACCGCCGCCGCCAAGGACGGCACCCTGCGCACCGCCCCCGGGCAGACGGTGCAGGTGCTCTGCCGGCTGGAGAACGGCGGCTTCGGCACCGGGCACAACACAGTGCTCTCGCTGCTGCACAGCCGGGTGCACTTTATCCTGAACCCGGACATCCAGCTGACCGCAGATACCCTGAGCGACCTTGCGGACTGGATGGCGGCGCACCCCGGCGTGGTGATGACCCGCCCGGGGCTGACCTTCCCGGACGGCAAGCCCCAGCAGCTGCCGCTGCGCCGGTGCAACGTGCGCGCCATGGTCTACCGTCAGCTGCCCTGTCTGCGCTTCTGGGCAAAGTACAACGACCGCTACCTGATGGCAGACAAAGACCTGACAAAGCCCACCGAGATCGAGTTCTGCACCGGCAGCTTTTCGGCGGTGGACACTGCCGCCTTCAAGGCCGTGGGCGGCTTTGACGAGGGCTACTTCATGTATGTGGAGGACGCCGACCTGACCCAGAAGATGCGCACCCGGGGCAAGGCGTATCTGGTGCCCCAGTATACCGCCATCCACGCATGGCACCGTGCGGCGCACCGCAGCCTGAAGCCCTTTCTGTGGCAGCTGCGCAGCCTGCTGCGCTACTTTTCCAAGTGGGGCTTTGCGTGGTGAGCGGAGAAAAAAATAGTGTTTTTGATTCGCAGAAAGCGGTGTGCCGTCGGCACACCGCTTTCTGTCGTTTCCGCCTCTTGCATTTTGCGTGCTTTCATAGTAAAATAAAGTGTACTGCCATCGTCTTTTGCAAAAATGCGGCCATGGCAGACCCAAAATTGTTTACAGCGGACGCAGCTCCGCTTTGAATTAAGCTGCAC
>ENA-UONZ01002953-UONZ01002953.1-human-gut-metagenome-genome-assembly--contig:-C93old-NODE-2953-length-11947-cov-5.486546_pt1 | contig 11947 bp, 10 predicted proteins | sample MGYA00242468_ERZ724015 | MGnify/ENA metagenome assembly ERZ724015
TTTGCCGTTTCTGTGCATCGCGAAGCGTGTTACTGGGAACGGAGTGTACAGTAACAGTTGGATATGGGGGTCAGCGCTTATGGGCGGTGGAAATCTTGCATTTTCCGGAGATATTCCTTATAATACGGTTAAGAGTAGTCTCCCTGTTTCCGACTGCGGAAGGAGGAAAATGGGGGAAATCGATCTGGTTTTAAACCGCTATTTTGAGGACGGGGAGCGGTATGCGGATCTGATCAACGGGTATGCGTTTAACGGGGATCAGGTGGTGAGAAAAGAGGATGTGCAGGAGCTGGATCCCCGGGAGACCGGGGTGACGGGGAGGCTTGGCAGGCGTCCGGGAGTTCAGAAGTACCGGGACAGCATCCGCAGGGTAGTGCTGGGCGCCAGGTTTGTGCTGATCGGGCTGGAACATCAGGATCAGGTCCACTATGCCATGCCGGTGCGGGTTATGCTGCAGGACGCGGCGGAGTATGACCGCCAGCTGCGCAGAATCCGAAGGGTAAACCGCCGCGTGGGGGGACTTACGGGCGCGGAGTTCCTGGGAGGATTTACGCGCAGGGACCGCGTTTGCCCGGTGATTACGCTGGTCTTATACTATGGGAAAACGCCCTGGGACGGGGCGATGGATTTGCACGGTCTGATGGACTGCGCAGGTTACCCTGAGCCCATGCTCCGCCTGGTAAACAACTACCGCCTTCATGTATTGGAAGTGCGCCGTTTTGCAAATATCCGGCGTTTCCGCACGGACCTGTACCAGGTATTCGGATTTATCCAGCGTTCCGGGGACAAGGAGGCGGAGCGGCGGTTTACGGAGGAAAACCGCGTATATTTTGAAGGAATGGATGAGGAAGCGTTTGACGTGATAACAGCCATCACCGGTTCACGGGAATTGGAGCAGGTGAAGGAGCAGTATCGTGAGGAAGGAGGACGGATCAATATGTGCGAGGCGATTCGTGGGATGATTGAGGATGGGAGAATTGAGGGGCGTTTGGAAGGAAAGATTGAAGGGAAATATGAAGGAGCGCTGGAAAAGACCCGGACGGTAGCGCGCAATATGTATCTGCGCGGGATGTCTGCGGAGGATGCGGCGGCAATCTGCGAGATGGATACTGCGCAGATTGAGGTCTGGTACAGGGAGTGGGGGAATCGGTAGACTGCTGCGGGATACTTTTAAAACAATTTGTCCGCAATCCTGAAATTTAATGTTGACAGCCTTATGTAAATCGATTAATATAGGTTGAGTAACAAAACATACAACCGAATAAAGTTCGTAATATCCCTTATTCAGAGTGGTGGAGGTACAAAGGACCTGTGAAGCCACGGCAACCCCGGATGAGCGCCAAGTGCGCGAGAGAGCCGGAAGGTGCCAACCTGAGCGAGGAGCGGCTGAGAACAACCGGCGCGCTTGATCGAGCAATAAGAGGATTTGAAATCACCATTCAAGTCCGCTTTGCTTATTAGCGGACTTTCTTTTATGTGTGCAAAGCGTTACAGGACAACACTATTTTGTAAAGGAGAGAAACTTTCATGGAAAAACGTTTATTTACCTCTGAATCCGTAACCGAAGGCCATCCGGATAAAATGTGCGATGCCATTTCCGATGCCATTCTGGATGCTCTCTTAGAGCAGGATCCCATGAGCCGCGTGGCCTGCGAGACCGCCACCACCACCGGACTGGTTCTGGTGATGGGCGAAATCACCACCAGCGCCTATGTGGATATTCAGAAGATTGTCCGCGAGACGGTGCGGGAGATCGGCTATGACCGCGCGAAATACGGTTTTGACTGCGATACCTGCGGCGTAATCACCGCCATCGACGAGCAGTCCAAGGATATCGCTCTGGGCGTGGACAAGGCTCTGGAGGCCAAGGAGGCCGCTGAGTCCCACATGAGCGAGGAAGAGCTCAATTCCATCGGCGCGGGCGATCAGGGTATGATGTTCGGCTTTGCCACCAATGAGACGGAGGAGTACATGCCCTACTCCATTTCCATGGCTCACAGGCTGGCCAGACGCCTGACCGAGGTCCGCAAGAACGGCACCTTGAATTACCTCCGCCCCGACGGAAAGACTCAGGTTACCGTGGAGTACGACGAGAACGACAAACCGGTCCGCCTGGACGCAGTCGTGCTTTCCACCCAGCACGATGAGAATGTGTCCCAGGAGCAGATTCACGCGGATATCAAAAAGTATGTGTTCGATGAGATTATCCCCGCCCACATGGTGGACGAGAATACCAAGTTCTTTATCAACCCAACCGGCCGTTTTGTGATCGGAGGTCCCCAGGGTGACAGCGGTCTGACCGGCCGCAAGATCATCGTGGACAGCTACGGCGGCTACGCCCGCCACGGCGGCGGCGCGTTCTCCGGCAAGGACTGCACCAAGGTGGACCGCTCCGCGGCCTACGCCGCCCGCTATGTGGCCAAGAACATTGTGGCGGCGGGACTGGCTGACAAATGCGAGATCCAGCTGTCCTACGCCATCGGCGTGGCCCATCCCACCTCCATCATGGTGGAGACCTTTGGCACCGGAAAGCTCAGCGACGACGCTCTGGTGCAGATTATCCGCTCCAAGTTCGACCTGCGCCCGGCTGGAATCATCAAGATGCTGGACCTGCGCAGACCCATCTACAAGCAGACTGCCGCTTACGGCCACTTTGGCCGCAACGACCTGGATCTGCCCTGGGAGAGACTGGATAAGGTGGAGCTGTTGAAGGCGTATCTGTAAAAAGTATAAGTGGAAACAGCGGGCAGACGAAATAGCTCGAAAATGAAAAACGGCCTCCCGCCGGTGATATAAAATATCACGGTGGAGGCTGTTTTCTATTGAACCGGAATCACAAATGGATATTTAGTGCCTGTTTAAAACGCAGGATACGCTTTTCAAATGCTGCATTCAAGTGTCTGATAAGCAGTTACATACAGTACCAGCTTCTATTCCTCGGTTGCCATACAAACCCCGCTTTCTTATAATGAATGTGTACTGCCATTATCTCATAAAAACAAGCATTTTTCCACCAGCGGAAAGGCCGATGGCGAATGTACCCAATTCAGCCCGCAAAAAAATTAAAAATTCTATAATTTTTGTATTGACATTTTTTTAACAATACTTTATAATGCAAACAGTGAGATTGTTAATTAATTATCAATTAGCAATATATGAATTAAACCGAGCACAAACACAAGGAAAATGGAGGAAAAGGAAATGGCAAAGATGAAAGAACTGGTTGTTCCCGAAATCATTGACAGCGTAGACGGACTTGTTGCGAAGATGAACGCAATGCGCGAGGCGCAGAAGATTTTCGCGACCTACACTCAGGAGCAGGTCGATAAAATTTTCTTTGCGGCGGCCAGCGCGGCTGACAAGATGCGCCTTCCCCTGGCGAAGATGGCGGTTGAGGAGACCGGCATGGGCGTGGTAGAGGACAAGGTGATCAAAAACAACTATGCGGCCGAGTACATTTACAATGCATATAAAGACACCAAGACGGTTGGCGTGATCGAGGAGGATAAGGCCTACGGGATCAAGAAGATCGCAGAGCCCATCGGCCTGATCGCAGCGGTTATCCCCACCACCAACCCCACCAGCACCGCGATCTTCAAGTCCTTAATCTGCTTGAAGACCCGCAACGCCATCATCATTTCCCCACATCCCCGTGCGAAGAACTGCACCATCGAGGCTGCGAGAATCGTTCTGGAAGCGGCGGTTAAGGCCGGTGCTCCGGCGGGAATCATCGGCTGGATCGACGTTCCGTCCCTGGAGCTGACCAACGAGGTTATGAGAAATTCCGACCTGATCCTGGCCACCGGCGGCCCCGGCATGGTGAAGGCGGCTTACTCCTCCGGCAAACCTGCCCTGGGCGTTGGCGCCGGAAATACCCCGGTTATCATCGACGACACCGCGGATATCAAGATGGCGGTCAGCTCCATCATCCACTCTAAGACCTTTGACAACGGCATGATCTGCGCTTCCGAGCAGTCCGTGACCGTGATGGAGTCCATTTACAAAGAAGTCAGAAAAGAATTTGAATACAGAGGCTGTTATTTCCTGAAGCAGGGAGAGATCGACAAGGTCCGCAAGACCATCCTGGTGAACGGCGCGCTGAACGCCAAGATCGTTGGACAGTCAGCATACAAGATCGCCAAGCTGGCAGGCGTCGAGGTGCCCGAGGCGACCAAGATCCTCATCGGCGAGGTTGAGTCCGTGGACATCAGCGAGGAGTTCGCTCACGAGAAACTGTCCCCCGTGCTGGCCATGTACAAGGCTAAAACCTTCGAGGAGGCCCTGGCTAAGGCGGAGCGCCTGGTGGCGGACGGCGGCTACGGCCACACCGCTTCCCTGTATGTGAATGTCAATGAAACTGAGAAGATCATGAAGCACGCAGAGCGCATGAAGACCTGCCGTATCGTGATCAACACTCCTTCCTCCCACGGCGGCATCGGCGACCTGTACAACTTCAAGCTGGCTCCGTCCCTGACCCTGGGCTGCGGCTCCTGGGGCGGCAACTCCGTTTCCGAGAACGTCGGCGTGAAGCACTTACTGAATGTGAAGACCGTTGCTGAGAGGAGAGAGAACATGCTGTGGTTCCGTGCACCTGAGAAGGTTTACTTTAAGAAGGGCTGCCTGCCGGTAGCGCTGCAAGAGCTGAAGGACGTGATGGGCAAGAAGAGAGCGTTCATCGTAACCGACTCCTTCCTGTACAAGAACGGTTATACCCATGTGATTACCGACCGTCTCACCGAGATGGGAATTACCTACACCGTATTCTCCGACGTGCAGCCTGACCCGACCCTGGCAAACGCACAGGCAGGCGCCAAGCTGATGAGAGATTTCGAGCCCGACGTGATCCTGGCAATGGGCGGCGGCTCCGCAATGGACGCCGGCAAGATCATGTGGGTGCTGTACGAGCATCCGGAAGTGGACTTCATGGATATGGCAATGCGGTTCATCGATATCCGCAAGCGTGTATACACCTTCCCGAAGATGGGCGAGAAAGCGACCTTCATCGCGGTTCCCACCTCCTCCGGTACAGGTTCCGAGGTAACCCCCTTCGCCGTTATCACCGATCAGGAGACCGGCATCAAGTATCCGCTGGCTGATTATCAGCTGCTGCCCAACATGGCGATTGTGGATACGGACAATATGATGAGCCAGCCCAGAGGTCTGACCAGCGCTTCCGGCGTTGACGTACTGACCCACGCTCTGGAAGCCTACGCTTCCGTGATGGCCACCGACTACACCGACGGCCTGGCACTGAAGGCCATGAAGAACGTATTTGACTACCTGCCCACCGCTTACAATGAGCCGAGCAATGTGGACGCCCGCCAGAAGATGGCCGACGCCTCCTGCATGGCCGGTATGGCGTTTGCCAACGCATTCCTGGGCGTATGCCATTCCATGGCGCACAAGCTGGGCGCGTTCCACCACCTGCCCCACGGCGTTGCAAACGCGCTGATGATCTCCCTGGTTGTGGAGTTCAACGCGGATGAGAACCCGCGCAAGATGGGAACCTTCTCCCAGTACCAGTATCCGCACACCCAGGCCAGATACGCGGAGTGCGCGCGCTTCTGCGGAATCAACGCCAAGGACGACGCCGAGGCTGTGAAGAAGCTGATCGAGAAGATCGAGGAGCTCAAGAAGGCCGTTGGTATCAAGTCCAGCATCAAGGAGTACGGTATCGACGAGCAGGACTTCTTAGACAGACTGGACGACATGGTCGAGCAGGCATTCGACGACCAGTGCACCGGCGCAAACCCGAGATACCCGCTGATGAGCGAGATCAAGGACATGTATTTAAAAGCTTACTACGGTAAATAATTCGATTCCCGTTTGGGAAATACCTTTATCCTTTGTGTTTGGGAGAGGCCGCCTGTTGTGTGACAGGCGGCTTCTTCGCATCTCTGCCCGGCGGCGTGCATTCCGCACCCGGTGGGATTTTTCTGTATTTCGTATTTTCACAACGGCCATATGGTTAAAATGCCTTTTACTGCGTTAAAAAAATATTAGCACTATACAATTAATACAAATAACTGGACTTGTAACCAGAATGATCATATAAAACAAGCATAAAAACGATGATATAGTAAATTTATGGGGACATATTGACGAAACAATCATATAAATTACTAAATAATCATATAAAACACTTTAAATAATCATAAAGCTGTGATAATATGATTTCACAAGAGAACAACAAGATAAATATATGATTGTTATGATCGATTTGCGGTTAAAAAGGAGGAATAAGCAGAATGAGTAAGGTTGAAGAGCTCACAAGAGAAAAATGGGTTTTGGGCGCGTTCCCGGAGTGGGGGACCTGGCTGAACGAGGAGATCGACAACGAGGTGGTTCAGCCAGGCACCTTCGCGATGTGGTGGATCGGCTGCACAGGAATGTGGTTTAAGACGGAGAACGACACCAACATTGCCATTGATCTGTGGTTTGGGAACGGTAAGCGCACCCAGAAGAACAAGGAGATGGCGCCCTTCCACCAGATGCGCAACATGACCGGAGGAAGAAACACCCAGCCCAACCTGCGCGCCGCTCCGATTGTGTACGATCCCTTTGCGGTGACTAAGGTGGACGCGGTTCTCTCCACCCACTATCACAACGATCATATCGATCCGTTCTTTGCGGCCGCTGTGATGCAGAACTGTGCGGATGACGTGCCTTTCATCGGGCCGAAAGAAAGCGTTGAGAAATGGCTGAGCTACGGCGTTCCGGGAGACCGCTGCAGGGTGGTGAAGCCGGGGGATGTGGTGAAGGTGAAGGATTGTGAGATCGTGGTGCTGGATTCCTTTGACCGGACCTGCCTGGTGACCGTGGAGGAGGACGTGCGCGGCGTCTGCCCCACTAATATGGATGAGAAGGCTGTGAACTACCTGATCAAGACCCCTGCTGGAAATGTTTACCACAGCGGAGATTCCCACTACTCCACCTACTACGCCAAACACGGCAAGGACTACGACATCGACATCGCCCTGGGTTCCTACGGCGAGAACCCGGCGGGCTGTCAGGACAAGATGACCTCCGTGGACATTTTGAGAATGGCCGAGGCCCTGCGCTGTAAGGTTGTGATCCCGTTCCACTACGACGTATGGACCAACTTTAAGGCCGATCCCCAGGAGATCATGCTGCTCTATAACTACAAGAAGCACGTGCTGGATTACCAGTTCCATCCGTTCATCTGGGATGTGGGCGGCAAGTATGTGTGGCCTCTGGACCGGGATAAATTGCAGTATCACTACCGCAGAGGTTTTGAGGATTGCTTCACCGAGGAACCCAACGTTCCGTTCCGTTCCATTCTGTAACTGTTTGACTGTAGAGGGGTATTTAAGATGTTAAGAGAGTTCGTTGAGAAGAAACATTATAAATTTGCCACGGGCGCTGAAACCTGGCAGGAAGCCGTCCGAATGAGCTGTGAGAGTCTGGAGGCAGACGGTACGGTTAACGCCCAGTACGCGGAGGAGATTATCCGCTGCGTGGAAAAGTACGGCCCGTACATCATCATTATGCCGGATGTGGCGATGCCCCATTCCCAGGAGGGGTCGGCGAATGTAAACAAGACTGCGATCGGTTTTATGAAGCTGGAAAAGCCGGTAAGCTTTGATCCCGGTGATCCGGAGAAGGACGCCACACTGTTTTTCACCCTGGCGGCCAGCGATTCGGACCAGCATATGGCGAATATGGTAAAGCTGTCCGAGATGCTGATGACGGACGGGGTGGCGGATGCCCTGAAAGCTGCCCGCACACCGGAGGATCTCTTAGCAATACAGGAAAAGTACCTGGATTAACCATTTTGACGCATTCAGAAAACACTTCACGTTTCATCAGCCTTACGGTTGATGACGAGGTTGAATAGGGGGATTTATATGGATATTTTAATGAACATATGGTCATATTTTGCAACAAACATTCTGCAGCAGCCCGCGTTTATGATTGGCCTGATTGTTATCATTGGTTACATACTGCTCAAGAAGCCCTGGTACGATGTGCTGGGCGGCGGTATCAAGGCAATCGTTGGGTATATGATTCTGGCAGTTGGCTCCGGCGGGCTGGTCAGCAACTTCCGCCCCGTTCTGGTGGGACTGAAGGACCGTTTTAATCTGGACGCAATGGTAATCGATCCCTACTTCGGGCAGAACGCGGTTACCGCGGGCGTGGAAGAAGTGTTTGGGCAGAAATTTTCACAGGTTATGATGCTGCTTTTAATCGCATTCATCGTGAACATCCTGCTGGTGCGTTTCAGCAAGTACACCAAGCTGCGCGCCCTGTTTACCACCGGCCATGTGCAGGTGCAGCAGGCGTCCACCGCGTTCTGGCTGATCCTGTTCGCATGTCCCTTCCTGACCAACAATACGGCGATTCTGATCGTTATGGCGCTGATCCTGGGCTGCTACTGGGCCGTTGGTTCCAACCTGACCATCAAACCCACCCAGGAACTGACGGACGGAGCGGGTTTCTGTATCGCACATCAGCAGATGTTCGGCGTGGCGTTCTTCTCATGGGTCGCGGACCGGATGAGCAAGAAGGGCAAAAAGAAATCCAAACGAATTGAAGATATCGAGCTTCCGGGCTTCATGTCCATTTTCAATGAAAACATGGTCTGCACCTCTCTGCTTATGCTGCTGTTCTTCGGCGGGATCCTGATGGTGCTGGGCAAGGATTATCTGATTACCGCCGGATTTATGAAAGAGGGACAGAGCTTCCTGTTCTATATTATTACGGTTTGTCTGAACTTTGCCGTTTATCTGGCGATCCTGCAGCTGGGCGTCCGTACCTTCGTGACCGAGCTGACCCAGTCCTTCCAGGGTATTGCGGATAAGCTGCTTCCCGGTTCCGTTCCCGGCGTGGACTGTGCGGTTACATACGGTTTTGGTTCCCCCAACGCAGTTCCCTTAGGCTTTTTGGCAGGCGCGGTGGGACAGTTCCTGGCCATCGGCGTTCTGATCCTGTTAAAGAGCCCGGTTCTGGTAATCGCCGGATTCGTGCCCGTATTCTTTGACAATGCCACCATCGCCGTGTATGCTAATAACAAGGGCGGCATGAAGGCCGCGCTGGTACTGCCTTTCATCTCCGGCCTGTGCCAGGTGTTTGGCTCCGCGTTTATCGCCTACTGGGTGGGAATGGCAGCCTACGGCGGTTATCTGGGAATGTTCGACTGGGCGATTCTGTGGCCGGCCATGACCGCAATTATGAAGTTCATCCCCTATGTGGGCATCGCCATCGTGGTGATCGGTCTGCTGGCAATTCCGCAGATCCAGTACCGCAAGGATAAAGAGGGGTATTTCCTGATGACTGAGGACTATGAGGCGTACAAGGCGTTAAAAGAGAAACAGAACAATTAATGAAGGGATTCTGAGGAGGTAAGGATCGATATGTTGAATATTATGGTATGTTGTGCAAATGGCGCAGGAACCAGTCTGATGATGAAAATGACTGCTGACAAGGTGGTAAAAGCGCTGAACATTAAGGTTGGAAAAATGCATCACTGCTCTCTCTCCGAGGGCAAGAGCGCTGCGACTCAGTATGATATCGTGTTCTGTCCCCTGAACTTCATCGATATGTTCAAGGACGCTGAGAAAAAGGGAACCAGGGTAATCGGCCTGAAAAATGTTCTGTCCAAGGACGAGATGGAGCAGAAGTTGAAAGAAAGCGGAATGATCTGACTGATACGGTAATGAGCACCCGCCGGCCCGCCAATTTGTTTGAGGCTGGGCCGGCGGGTGATTTAAGAATAACTGGCGAGGTCTTTTACGAACCGGGCGGTTGTGTTATAATGGGTGCAACATGAAAAGTGAGGTACACCTATGAAACGCGAACGGTCATTTGTCGAGAATCGACGTAAAAGCATACTGGAGACAGTTAACAACAATCCGGAAGTGAGAGTCGATCAGCTGGCGGAGCTTTTTAACGTTTCCCCCATCACCATACGCAGGGATCTGCAATTTTTGGAAGACCGGAAAAAGATCGTTCGGTTTTATGGAGGAGCTACGGCGAACAAGTCGGAAGAGCAGGCCCTGGACGAGATCAACATTTACCGGACCCTGATCGCCAAGTACACGGCCACCCTGATCGAGGACAAGGATATTCTGTTTATGAACACCAGCAGCAATGCCCTTCAGGTCCTGGAGTACGTGGAGGCCCAGAATGTGACGGTGATCACCAACAACGGCAAGGCGATTCATGCCAAACGCCAGCCCGGTGTGAATATTATTCTCACCGGAGGGGAAGTGCGCTACCCCAAGGCCTCCATGGTGGGAGACTATGCGGTGCGCAATATCCAGGCCATTCATCCAAAAAAATGTATAATAGGCTGTAAGAGCATATCCTACCGGAACGGAATCGCTTCCTCGCTGTTTAACGAGGCGAATATCAACGCGCTGATGCTGGAACAAACCATCGGCAGCCGTTATATTATCGCGGACCACAGCAAGGTGGGCGCGGTGAGCAATTTCCGCAACTGCGGCGTTGAGTCCATCACGGATCTGATCACCGACGAGCTTGCGCCCGAGGACGAGCTGGAGGCAATCCGGCGCAGGGGCGTAAAGGTCCACGTGGTGAGAAAGAAGGATTTCGATCTGGATTTTGGAATGTAGCCGCGAAAGGCAGTATTCAATCATGAAAATACAAAAAAAGGTAATTTCCAACCTGACAAAATGTTATTCCATCGCGCCGCTGTTCTACCAGGGCAGGGAACATTTCCTGGTGGCTGCGGAGAAGGTGGACCGCTGTCTCTTATTTGACGCCGACGGAACCGTGGAGGACACGGTGTGGAGCGAGCCGGGCGGCGTCATGACCATGGTGCAGGTGCCGGGCAGCGACGGCCAGTTTCTGGCCACCCACAGGTTTTACTCCCCCAACGACTCCAAAGAGGCGAAGATCGTGATCGCCACCCCGAAAGGGAAGGGGGACTGGGAGATCCGCACGCTGGTGGATCTGCCCTTTGTGCACCGCTTTGATATCCTGCAGCGGGGAGGCGTGCGCTACCTGATCGCCTGCGCCCTGAAATCCGGCCACGAGCACAAGGACGACTGGAGCCATCCGGGCAAGGTGTATGCCGCGGTGCTCCCCGAGGATCTGAGCGGGTTTGACCAGGATCACCAGCTGGAGCTTTTGGTGATTCGGGACGGTCTGGTAAAGAACCACGGCTATTACCGGGTGGAGGACGAGGGCGTGCAGACCTCCGTGATTTCCGCGGAGCAGGGCGTGTTCCAGTTTATTCCTCCGGCGCAGCCGGGAGGGGATTGGGAGATCCGAACCCTGCTTGAGACTCCGGCCAGCGATGCGGTGCTGCTGGACCTGGATGAGGACGGGGAGAAGGAGCTGGCTGTGCTGTCGCCCTTCCACGGGGACTGCATCAGCATTTACAAGAAAGAAAACGGAGCGTTTGTTAAGGTATACCAGTATGAGGAGAGCGCGCAGTTCGTGCACTCCATCTACGGCGGCATGCTCTGCGGTATCCCCCAGGTGGTGGTGGGGCACCGGGGAGGCAAGCGGAATCTCATCGCATTTTCCTACGATACAGAAAAGGGACTTTATCGGAGCGAGCTGGTGGATGAGGACTGCGGTTCCGCCAATGTGTACCATTATGTGAAGGATGGAAAGGACGTTATCATATCCGCCAACCGGGAGATCGACGAGGTGGCGATGTATACGCTGGAGCCATGATTAAGACGATTATTTTTGACATTGACAATACAATGTACAGCTTCAAAACCGGGAATCAGGCCGGCATGGCGGCGCTCTGCGCGTACGCAAAGGAACAGTTCGGCATCACAGAAGGGGAGTTTCTGGATAAATTCAAAAAAGGTAAAAAATTGGCCGAGGACCGGGTCGGGACAGACACGTCGGCCATACACAACCGGTTGATCCGTATGAAGTTGATACTGTAGCTCATGGGGAAACCGTTGTTTCCAAATGCTTTGAATCTGTACAATTGTTACTGTGA